>Ga0265314_10000527_pt1 | contig 49321 bp, 39 predicted proteins | sample 4126metaG_FD_203106 | JGI IMG/M metagenome (GOLD analysis project Ga0265314, IMG submission 203106) | Rhizosphere microbial communities from Carex aquatilis grown in University of Washington, Seatle, WA, United States - 4-1-26 metaG | ecosystem: Host-associated > Plants > Roots > Rhizosphere >... | reverse complement strand
GCTGGCGACGAACCATCGCGGGAGGGTTTGGGAACCCCTCGGGGGTTCCCATTTTGACAATAGCTCGCCAGCTTTGCTGGCGACGAACCATCGCGGGAGGGTTTGGGAACCCCTCGGGGGTTCCCATGTGAATGGTGGTCCTATTCATTTCTTGCGTGCTCCGGTCTTAGGCTTGCTGCTGACGCCATGAAAGAAGAACTCGGTGATGATGGGGGCGTAGTCGACAAAGCTCGGCGGCTGCGTCTTGTCGCCCCACTGGTGGAACAAGCCGAACGCCATGCCGAACAAGATGCGAGCGATGAGCCTGGGATCGTTCCCGCCCAAGTCGTCAGACTTGGCGTTGTGCTGAAGCCAGGCGCTCAGGGATTCGATGCGCCGCTCGAAGTTATTATGGAACGTGCGGTCGTCGGACGAGCATGGGCTTCCGTTGGGTTCATCGTTCAGGAAGATGGTGAAGATGTTGCGGCGCCGCTGCGCCAGCTCGAGCTGCTTGTGCAGCATCAGCTCGAAGCGCTGGCGGAAGGTAAGCCCGCTCGGCAGCGGCTCCTCGAACATCTGTACGTATTCGTCGGTGAGCTGGTTCGACATCGCATCGATGATTTCCTGCTTGCTCTTGAAATAGGTGTAAAGCGACGCCGCCGTGTAGCCCGCCTCGCGCGCGATCTCTTGCATGGTGGTACCGTGCAGCCCCGAGCGCGCGAAGGCGCGCACCGCCGCATCCAGGATGTCCAAACGAGCGTGCGCGATCTCTCGTTCCCGTCGTTGTTCAGCCTTCATGGTGACTCCAGTGTGCCGAATGGCCATTCGGTGGTCAATATGAATTGTTCGGTATATTTGTGCCGCGGTTTAGGCGGCCGCTTCAACCCGGCGAAGCGACACGAGAAAACGACAGCGACGGCCCAACCACCAAAGCGGGCGGTCTGCAAGCAACCGCAGGTCGACCAAGTCGAATTCGGGCGAGTGGTCGATAGGCTGCTCAACGGAGTGTCCAGGCCGAGGCTGGTCCTGGAAGCCGGCGGAAACCGCCGCGACGTGACGGTAGCGACGGGCTTGAGCGCAGTTTCGGACTTGGTTGCGAGAACCTCTTGAACCGGCAGCACCAAATGTTTAGTCTCCCGAGATGCTGCTTGATACTCCTCTGCGCGAGGCTCTCACGTTCGACGACGTCTTGCTCGTCCCTGCCGAGAGCGAGGTTCTTCCCAAGGATGTCGATGTTCGTTCCCACCTGACGGCGAGCATCACCCTGGCCATTCCAATTCTGTCGTCCGCCATGGACACCGTGACCGAGGCCCCGACGGCCATCTGCATGGCGCGCGACGGCGGCCTTGGCGTCATCCACAAGAACATGAGCATCGACGAGCAGGTGCTCGAGGTCACCAAGGTGAAGAAGGCCGAGACCGGGGTGGTCATCGACCCGGTTACCATCGATCCGGACCAAAAGCTTTTCGCCGCGCTCGAGCTGATGCGCCGCCACGAGATCTCGGGGTTGCCCGTGGTCGGGCGCGACGGCAGGCCGGTAGGCATTCTCACCAACCGCGACGTGCGCTTCGAGCGCAACCTAGATCAGCCGGTGCGCGACGTGATGACCACCAACCTCATCACCGCTCACGAAGGCATGAGCCTGGAAGGATCGAAAGAGCTTCTGCACAAGAATCGCATCGAAAAGCTGCTGGTGGTGGACGCCGCCGGCAAGCTGCGCGGCCTTATCACCATCAAAGACATCGAGAAGGCGCAGCAGCACCCGTACGCGGCCAAGGACGAGCTGGGCCGCCTGCGCGTGGGCGCCGCGGTGACCACCGGGTCGGATCTGCAGGCGCGTGTGGCGGCGCTTTTGCACGCGGGCGTCGACGTGATTTGCATCGACACCGCACACGGACACTCCAGGGCTGTGCAGGAAGCGGTCGCCGACGTGCGGAAGACTTTTCCCAAGTCGCAGATCATCGCCGGGAACGTGGCCACCGCCGAGGGTGCGCTGGCGCTGGCCAAGGCGGGTGCGGACGCGGTGAAGGTCGGCATGGGGCCGGGGTCGATCTGCACCACACGCGTGGTGGCCGGCATCGGGGTGCCGCAGGTCACCGCCGTGTCCGACTGCGCGCGGGCGCTGGCGAAGACTGACGTGCGCGTCATCTCCGACGGTGGCATCAAATACTCGGGTGATATGGTCAAGGCCATCGCGGCCGGCGCCCACACCGTGATGATCGGCAGCTTGTTCGCCGGCACCGACGAGGCGCCGGGCGAAATCATCCTTTACCAAGGCCGCAGCTACAAACTGTACCGCGGCATGGGATCGGTCGCTGCCATGCGTGCGGGCGGGAAGGATCGCTACTTCCAGTCCGAGGTATCCACTGAGGCGAAGTTGGTGCCGGAGGGCATCGAGGGCCGCGTCCCCTATCGCGGCAGCCTGTCGCAGTCGATTTATCAGATGATCGGCGGCTTGCGCTCGGGCATGGGGTACTGCGGCTGCAGGAGCCTCGACGAGCTTCGCACCAAGGCCCGCTTCATCAAGATCACCAGCTCGGGCCTGCGCGAATCGCACGTGCACGACGTCATCATCACCAAGGAAGCACCCAACTATCGCGTAGAACAGTAGCCAAGCAGCCAGGCACCTATGTCAGCCAAACAAGTCATTCTGATTCTCGACTTCGGGTCGCAGTACACGCAGCTCATCGCGCGGCGGGTGCGCGAGCAGAACGTCTATTCGGAAATCCAGCCGTTCAATTTTCCGCTCGACCGCATCCGCGCCATGAATCCCACCGGCATCATCCTGTCGGGTGGACCGTCGTCGGTGTACGACCAGGGCGCGCCGCGGATCTCCGCCGAAATATTTGACCTCGGCGTACCCATCCTCGGCATCTGCTACGGCGTGCAGCTCACCAGCCTGCTCCTCGGCGGCAAGGTGGTGTCGGCCACCCACCGGGAATACGGCCGCGCCGCGGTTCACCTGGACCAGGCGTCCGAGCTCTTGCACGGTTTCTCGGTCGGCGACGACGTCGCGGTGTGGATGAGCCACGGCGACCGCGTGGAATCGCTGCCCGTCGGCTTTCGCTGCGTGGCTACCAGCGCGAACTGTCCCTTCTGCGTGGTCGAATCGGTGGAACGCAAGTTCTGGGGCGTGCAGTTCCACCCCGAGGTGGCGCACACCCCGCGCGGGATGGAAATCCTGGGCAACTTTCTGTTTCGCATCTGCAAGTGCGCGCCCACCTGGACCATGGCCAATTTCGTCGAGGAGGCGGTGGCCGAGGTCAAGCGCAGGGCCGGTAGCGGCCGCGTGATCTGCGGCTTGTCGGGCGGCGTGGATTCGTCGGTGGCCGCGTCGCTGGTGCACAAGGCGGTCGGCGACCGGCTGACCTGCATCTTCGTGGACAACGGGCTTTTGCGGGCGCGCGAAGCGGTGCAGGTCGAGACCTTGTTTCGCGGCGCCTTCAAGATGAATCTGGTGGTGGTCGACGCCGCGGAGCGCTTCTTGTCAAAGTTGGCGGGCGTGGAAGAGCCCGAGCAGAAGCGCAAGATCATCGGCCGGGAGTTCATCGCGGTGTTCGAGGAGGAAGCGCACAAGCTGGGCGGCGCGGATTTCCTGGTGCAGGGGACGCTGTATCCCGACGTGATCGAGTCAGTTTCGCACAAGGGACCGTCGGCGACCATCAAGTCGCACCACAACGTGGGCGGCTTGCCCGAGAAGATGAACCTCACGCTCATCGAGCCCCTGCGCGAGCTGTTCAAGGACGAAGTCCGCGCTCTCGGGGCTGAGTGCGGGCTGCCGCACGACATGCTGTGGCGTCAGCCGTTCCCGGGCCCGGGGCTCGCGGTGCGCGTGCTTGGTCCGGTCAGCGAAGCCGCGTGCGACATCCTGCGCGCCGCCGACGTGATCATCGACGAGGAGATCCGCGCCGCGGGGCTTTACGAAAGCATCTGGCAGTCGTTCGGCGTCCTGCTGCCGGTGCGCACCGTGGGCGTGATGGGCGATGAACGCACCTATGCCAACGTGCTGGCTATCCGCGCGGTTCACTCGCGTGACGGCATGACCGCGGATTGGGTGCCGCTGCCGCACGATCTGCTCGCCACGCTTTCATCGCGCATCGTGAACGAGGTGCGGGGAATCAACCGCGTGGTGTACGACATTTCATCGAAGCCGCCCGCCACCATCGAATGGGAATAGTCCAGCTACTGCCGATCATGGTGCTGCTCCTGCCGGCGATCGCGTTGGGCAAGGGGGCGGCCACGTTCAAGCGCAGCGTGGCCGGGGCCGAAGTCGACTTCGCCGCGGGAACCATTACCGCCGAGGCGGGTTCGGCCGCGGACATGCGCATGCCGGGTCCCAACGCCGCCCGCCCCGGGGCCGAGCGGCGCGCTCGGGCTGCCGCCGAGGAGAAGCTGCGCGCGGCCCTTGCAATCTTGGCGCACGGCAACCCGATCGACGGCAAGGCTGCGCTTGCCCACGCGACCGTCACCCGCACCGAATACCAATCCGACGGCGGCGTGGTGCTTTGGCTGACCCTTCGATTTTCGGATGTTCTGCCGGCGAAAGCTGCTACGGTCGTGCTGAAGCTTCCCGCCATGCCATTCGAGTTTGCGCCTGTCATCACAGGTTCGGGCCGCGATGTCCAAACCGCTTTCGCCACCTACCGCTCGGCGGCCGACTGCCCGAAGGATGCGGTTCGTGCCGCGCTGGATGGGAAAGGTCGGTTGACAGTCGCGTCGTCGGGCAAGGTCGACGCGCTTGATGGTGCCGCGGTCGTCATCTGCATCGAGAAGGCATTGCCGTGAGGGTCGCCGGGGGCCTTGTCGTCGCGGTTTGCTTGCTTTCGGCGGCGCAGGTTCTTGCGCAGGCGGCGCCAGAGCAGAACGATCGGGTTGTGACCGCCGAGGCGCCCATCGTGGCCGGCAACGCCGTGTCGGCCAAGAAGCGCGCCATCGCCGATGCGTTCAGACAAGCGGTAGAACGAGCTTTCGCCGAAGTGGTCAAAGAGGGCGAGCCCTTGCCGCAACCGTTGCCGGCCCCTGTGGTGCAGCTAAAGGCGTCGTTCGCCAATGCCGCGCAGAGATTCATTCGCGGCTATCGACTGATCGAGCAGAGCAGCGAGGGCGGGGTGATCAAAGTGATGGTCGAGGCTGACGTTGACACTGTGCTGTTGCGACGTGAGATTGATCGCGCCCGCGGCGTCGCGGCTGCTTCCTTACCGGCGCCGGCTGGGAAGCCGGCGGGAGCGCTGCAAGTGGCGGGGACGCCCGCCGCCGCCGTGGTGCGGGCCGTGACCGCGGCCGGGATTCCTACCGAGGCTGCCCGCGCCGAGACCGAGGCGCAGCTCATCGCGGCGGCGGCCAAACAGAACGCTCCTGGTTTGTATGTTGTTGCAAGCGAGAATGAGGAAGGTCAGGTGCGTGGCACTCTGCAGGTGTCGGTCAAGTGCAGCCTGGCCGCGCACCTGTTCGCCTCGGGTGGCCCGACCGGACGTCCAATTCTCGATCAAGTGAGCGAGGACCGCGGCTTCGGCGCCAACCCGGTCGCCGCGCGCGAGGCCTGCGCCAACCGGACCGCCGCACAGCTCGCCCGGGCCGTGGCGGCGAAGCTCCGCACGCAGTCGGTGAGCGCCAGCTTCGTGACCGTGCAGCTCGACATCGCCGATCCCGGCGCGGTTATGCTGGCGCTGCAGGCATGCAAGCGCATAGGCTCCGTCACGGCGGCCGAGGTCCGTCAGGTCGCGGCGAGCTCGGCGGAGATTCGGGTGTTTACCCGCATGGGTGGGCCGGCACTCCAGCAAGCCATGACGCGCGAGCTGGCTGGCAAGCTCGCCGTGACATCGACGCAAACCACCAGCGACTCGCTCGTGCTGCGCGTTCGCAATCCGGATTCATCAGCCCTCGAGGAGAATCGGTGAAGTCATGAAGACCCTGTGTACGGTCGGCTTCCTTTTGTTGATCGCCGTCGGCTGCGCCACCATGCAGGCCGAGGGAACCGCCACACTTCGCATCGAATGCAACGTGCCCGAGGCGGCCGTACTGCTCGACGATGCGATCTTCGCCCGCGCGGCGGACGTGGCCAAGCAGGGCAAGGCCATCCGCCCCGGGTTCTACCGGGTGGAGATTCGGCACCCCGACTACTATCCATACTTCGCCGAATTCACCGTCGAGGAGGGCGGCACGGCAGCGCTCAGGGCCGAGTTGCATCCGCTGCTCGTCAATTGAGACGCGTAGCCGAGCGGTCGCTGATCTAGAACGCCCACCCCTCCCCAATGGGTTCTTCGCAAGCGCAAGACAGTTTCGATGGCGCCGCCTGCTGGGCCGAGCGCGGGCGCGCTCGGAAATACGACTCGCAAGACAATCGTGCTTTCTACCAGTCCGCGCTTGTGAGATTGCTGGACGGCGCGCCGACGCTGGCCGGGCGGGGTATCGATTTGGGCTGTGGAACCGGCTTTTCCACCGAGGTGCTGGTAAAGCGATATCCGGGCGTCGCTTGGCACGGCATCGATGTCGCCGATTCCATGCTGGATTTGGCGCGCGCGAAGCCCAGTGTGGCCGGCGCCACGTTTGCGCGAGCCGCGGCGGAATCGCTACCATTTCCCGACGCTAGCGTGGATGTCATGGTGGCGAACTTTTCCTGGCATTGGTTTGGCGAAGCGGCAGGTCGGGAGGTGCGCCGGGTGCTGCGGCCGGCGGGTTGGCTGTTGGCGACCGTGCCTTTGCGCTTGTTTTCCGGCGCCGCGGGCAACCGGGCGCTGGCGCGGGTCCTTCTGGCGGGGCGCCGGCATTTCGCGCCGAGGTCCAGTCAGGGCCTTCGTTTCCAGGCGGTGCGTGAGCTCCTGCCCGGGAACGTTTGCGTCGCCCGGCACGAATTGCAAATCGGTCGTGAGACCTTCGCGGACGCGCGAGCGATGCTCGATGCGCTCGGCAGTCGGGGCGCGCTGGCGGCTATCTTTGGGGAGGATGCGCCGGCGTCGCTCGATGCGCCCGCGCCCCTCGACTTCACCTGGCCGTTCGCCCTGGTTCATCTACAGGCAGAGTAAGGAGCATTCGTTGTCGGGACGGTTCCCATGGTCGAAGTGCCTGTGGCAGCTCCCTACGTTCCAGCGATTGTGATGTCGAGCGGTGTCTGGCATGCTCTCCGTCAGCGTGCGCGGCCCTTGCGCAAACCAGACCGACGCGAAAGGTCCGCAGAGGTCTACACCGCGCGCAAAGGAGAAGATCATGAGACAGTACGGAGCGGAATTCTTCGGTACGTTCTGGTTGGTCCTTGGCGGGTGTGGGAGCGCGGTTCTGACTGCTGCATTTCCGGGCCTCGGTATCGGCCTGCTCGGGGTGGCCTTGGCCTTCGGTCTGACCGTCCTGACCATGGCCTTCGCGATTGGCCACATTTCCGGCTGTCACCTCAATCCTGCGGTGTCCGTCGGGCTGTGGGCGGGTGGCCGCTTTCCCGCGAAACAGCTGCTTCCATACGTCGCCGCCCAGGTGATTGGAGCGGTTGTTGCCGGCGGCGTGCTCTATCTCATCGCCAGCGGGAAGCCCGGCTTCGAGCTCGCCGCGGGTTTCGCTTGCAACGGCTACGACAGCCACTCGCCGGGCGGCTATTCCATGGTCGCCGCGCTGGTCACCGAGGTGGTGATGACCGCCATGTTTCTGCTTATCATCCTTGGCGCCACGGACAAGCGTGCGCCGCTGGGATTCGCGCCCATCGCCATCGGCCTTGGGCTGACGCTCATCCACCTCATCAGCATTCCCGTGACCAACACCTCGGTGAATCCGGCGCGAAGCACGGGCGTGGCCATCTACGTCGGGGGCTGGGCTCTGGCCCAACTGTGGCTGTTCTGGGTCGCGCCCATCGTCGGGGGCTTGCTCGGCGCGGGAGTCTATCGGCTCATCGGCACCGCGAAAGAATAGGCGTGGTTGCCGGTCGTTCCACGCCCAAGCTGGGCCGCCCGCGCTGCCTTCAGCTCGTGGCAAAGCCTGGCGAAGATAAGTCCCCGCGTTCCTTGCACGCAGAATAGTTGATGGAGAGAGTTGCTCTTGTGGTTAATGCCGCGTCATTAGAAGCACGCGAGTTTCGAGCGTCCAGTTACCGCTTGACGCCATCACGGTCGAGCACTTAGATGAGGTCGATCCGGTGGGAACACGGTTCGGAACAGTCAACCGCTGCAGCTGATATGGAGGCTCGGATGCCACGTGCGAAAATCTTCATTGCCTCGGCGACGGAGAGCCTGCCGACTGCAACTGCTGTACACAGGCATCTCTCGGCGGAGACGGACAGCGAGATCTGGACCACCGGCTTCGAGTCTGGCAATTACCTGATCCCGTCATTGCTCGACAAGGCGAATGGTTCCGACTTCGCGGTCTTCATATTTGACCCCGTCGACGTCACCAAACGTCCGGATGGCCGGGTGAGTGGCTCGGTCAGGGACAATGTGCTCTTCGAATGCGGCATGTTCTTCAGGGCCCTCGGCTCGGAACGAGTCTTCCTGTTGGTTCCTCAGGAAGTGAACCTGACCTCCTTGCCATCCGACTTGCGGGGATTGCTCGTCCAGCCCTATCCACGAACACATTCCGATCCGGCGGCCGCCGTGCACACCGCTTGTTCGATAATTCTTCGCCGGGTACGCGAGTGGCAGAATGCGCCGGCGCGCTCGGAGGCGGCCTACCGCAGGTATCTCAGGGTCGCCAGCACAACGTCGGGAAGACAATTGCTGACCATTGCGCATTGTGCTCGGGAGAAGTGGAGTAGGGGCGCCTTGTTGACAGCGCCCGGCGACACCCTGGGACGGCATATCGTCGATGGAATGGCCCTCGAGATTGGCCCCGAAGCACTCGCACGCATCCAACTGGACGACCCGACGACACCTCCGCGAATTCCAGACTGGGATCGACCCGAGATACGCGACGCGGAGACCATCTTCCTCATCGACTCACCCTACTTCAACGAGTATCTACGGGAAGTCCTCGACGGGTATCAACGGCGCATGATTGGTGGATGCGTCCGCTACGCCACCGACCCGTGGAACCGGATCATGGTTGGCGGGAAGCTCCTCGAATCCGACAAACACCCTGACTTCAATGGTCGTCTATTTGGCGCTTTCAAGGACTACGTGCTCGTCATGAAGCTGCCGGGCAGCGTAGCTTCCTCCACGAAAGTCCGTGCTCACAGTGTCTGGCTCGTATATGGCTTGACGACAAAGGGAAGCCACGCCGCCGCGCACCTCTTTCGTCAGGACAACTTCCGAAAGTTCGCGGAGCAGCTTGAGAGGGACAAGCACGCCCCGTTGCCCGAGTACTTCGAGGTAGTCTTCGAAATTCCGAAGTTCCCGGGCCGTGTCGAGTCGTTCGATCAGATGACGATAGCCCACTTTGCTGCCCTCAAGGAGGGACGAGAATATTTTGCCGGGGATCCATTGCCGCTTGCGCCGTGGCGCTATGTCGAGACTCACAACAGAGCCGCGGTTCCTCCGCTGTGTTCTGTCCATCTCGACTTGTACGCCGGATGCAATTACACATGCGAAGGCTGTATCGAGGCTCGGACCCGGAAGAAGAACTCCTACTTAGCCATGGACAAGGTCGTCCGCATACTGCTTGACTTGCGCAGACTGGGCTGCCGAGACATACGCTTCTACGGCGGCGAACCCACCCTGCACCCACAATTTGCCAATGTTGTCGAATTGGCCGACTCGATGGGATTTCAGATGATGCTCGTCACCAATGGTAGCAAGTTGGGGAACGACGCAATCGTCGATGCCCTTGCAGGTGCGAAGAGCATGCGCGTGCGAGTCTCCTTGGACGCCCACAGCGCGGAGGTGCACGCCGATCATCATGGCTGCTCTCTCGACCAGTTCGAGACCATCAGGAAGGCGATTCGGTCCTTGCTGGGAAAGAAGGTTCCGGTCAACATATCGTACCTGCTAACGGACAAGTCTTCGGCTAGCTTCGAAGACGCCTGCTGCTACTGGCATGAGGCGGGTGCGGAGGCATTTCTGCCCCGCATTCCCATGGGGCCAGGCGGACGTTGGGACTCACGCAGAGCTTATCGAAGCCTGGACCTGGCCTCCGCTCTGTCAAACGTCGAGCGCGACTACGGAAGCTGGCTGGTCGTAGAGGAATGGGTGCGCAATTGGATCCTAAACGGATTTCCAGTGCGCCGCGGCGCCGGAGGGACCGACATTTCCAGGTGGCGCCCTGTCCGTTGCCATTCCGGTCTGTTCCGATTGGTCGTTTCTCCTTGGGTATCCGAGGACGCCGATTCACCTGGACCTACGGACAGGGCCTGGATTTCCTTGTGTCCCTACCACCGGTATGAGGAACGATTCGGCTGTTTGTACCCTGAGGATCCCCAAACCCTCGGAACTTGGTGGATCGGGGGACGCCTCGATCGGCTGGAAACCTTGCCGATGGACCTGTGCGTCGACACCTTCTGTTCGAGAACTGAAATGCATTCGGTGCTCGAATCATCGGGCGAAGTATGAATGTCTAAGCCCGCGGCGAGAACGGATGCGTCGGCATTCTGCCGTGCAGATAGAGCAGGGCGCCAGCTCAGCCGCGTCTTGAGACCTGGGTGAGGTGATAGAGAACCACCGCGCTGGCGTTGGCCACGTTGAGCGAATCCACAGCAGGCGACTTGGCCATCGGGATGGTGAGTCGGGTGTCGCACAGGCGCTGGGTCGGCACATCGAGCCCGGGGCCCTCGGCGCCGAAGAGAATTGCGATTCGCTCGGGAGGGGCAAACATCGCGAGTGGCACGGCGTCGGCGGCCAGGACCGCGGCCACCAGCGCGAAGCCGGAAGATTCGCGCAGCGCGATCAAGTCGTCGGGCCAGCGTGAGGCGCGCACGATGGGGATGGACAAGACCGCGCCCGCGGACGTGCGAACCGCCTTGCGGTAGAACGGATCCGCACAGCGAGGCGAGAGCAAGATGGCATCGGCGCCGAAGGCAGCGGCGTTGCGGGCGACGCCGCCCAGGTTGTCCACGTCGACCAGATCGACCAGCACCACCACGGTGCGTGCGTCGGCTGGAATGGCGGGCGAACGCGGACGATCGGCGATGGCCAGGCAACCGCGATGCACGTGGAAGCCCGCGACTTGGTCCATCACGGTTTGCGGCACGAGAAAGACCGGAACACTGCCGTCTGCGGCGGCCAGCGCGGATTCCAGCGTGGCGAGGCGGGGCGCGGTGAGCAGCAGCGAATGGATCTTGAGGCCGGTCGCCAGGAGCTTTCGCACCACCATCTCGCTCTCGGCCACGAAACGGCCGCTTGCCTCGCCGAGGCGTCGGTCTTGCAAATCGCGGTAGTCGGCAAGACGTGGGTCGTCCAGCGCGGTTTCGGTCAGCACGGCAAGCTCGAAGGGCATAGCGCCCGAGTATAGGTCAAAGAGGTTGCGGCGAGGCGCCTGCGCTGCTATTCGCACAGGCAATGAAACGCGTCGTTGTCGTGGGCGCCGGCATCTCCGGTCTCGCCTTGGCTTTCGAGCTGCGCCGGTTGGGCGTGCCGGTGGTCGTTCTCGAGAGCGACTTACGCGCGGGCGGCAAGATCGAAAGCGACCACCGGGACGGATACCTCTGCGAACGCGGCCCGGCCAGCTATCTCGATCGCTCGGGCAGCATCAGCGCGCTGGCGAAGGCGCTGGGGATCGAAGACCGCGTGCTTTGGGCCGGCGACGCGGCAGAGCGGCGCCTGGTGGCGGCGGACGGGCGCCTGCACGATACGCCACGAAGCGCGGCTGAATTCGCTATGTCCGCACTTCTGCCGTGGCGGGCAAAGCTGCGGGTATCTCTGGATCTAGTGTTGGCGCGCGGCCCCTCGGCGCGTGGACAGGACGAGTCGGTCGCCACCTTTGCGCGCAGGCGCCTTGGCGCCGTCGCGGGCGAACGCCTCTTGCAGCCGCTGGTTTCGGGCCTTTATGCCGGCGATCCGGAACAGGTCAGCCTGCCGTCCGCGTTTCCCCTGGTGGCGGCCATGGAGCGCGACCGGCGAAGCTTCTTGCTCGCCATGCGACGCGAGCTCGCGGCAGCCAAGAGGAAGGACGCGCCCCATCTCGCGTCCTTCAAAAACGGGCTCGACGAGCTGACGTCGGCGCTCGCGGCTGCGTTGGGCACTGATTTGCGCCTGCGCGCCCGGGTCGCACGTATGGGGTGCACGTCCGCGGGCTACGAAGTCGCGTTGGAGGAGCAGCGCGTGACCCAAACCATCGAGGCGGACGCTGTGGTGCTGGCCCTGCCGGCGCATGTCGCCTGCAGCCTGGCCGCCAGCATCGACGCGGCGGTCGCCGATACGCTCGCGCATATCCCCTACGTTCCGGTGACCCTGGTGCATTTGGGCTACCCCGCGGCGGCGTTCGTACGCCCGCTCGATGCATACGGCTTCTTCGTGCCGCCCTCGGAATCGTTGCGAGTCTTGGGCGGGATCTTTCCCTCGCAGTTCTTCCAACATCGGGCGCCTGACGGCTTTCACCTGCTTTCGGTTCGCACCGGAGGCGCCCGCCACCCGGAAGCCTTCACAATGCCCGACCAGGACCTGGTGGCCCTTGCGGATGGCGAGATCCGGCGACTGGTGGGCCTTTCGGCGCCGCCGTCGTTCGTGCACATCGTTCGCCACGAGCGCGCGTTGCCGCAGTACACGCTTGGCCACATGGACCGCCTGGCGGCCGTCGAGGCGGGCGAGCAGCGCCACCCCGGCCTTTTCTTCCACGGCAATGCCTATCACAATGCCGGCGTTCCCGAATTGGTGGCGCGCTCGACCAAGCTGGCCGGACGGGTGGCCGCGTTCGTGAAGACGTAGGACCCCAATTGGGGTAACAATGCCCCATGCTGAAGCTCGCTTCCTGTCTGACCGTTTGCGGTCTCACCCTATCGGGCTGTGCGGGCGGGTCCGGCCGGTCGGCTGGCCTCTCGCACGCCCCGGTTCTGGTCAAGTACGGCAAGCTGCAGGTCATCGGCACGCATCTTTGCGACGGCAGCGGGCGTCCGGTCCAGCTTCGCGGCATGAGCACGATGGGCTTGCAGTGGATGGGCGAGGTGGTCAACGACGCCGCGTTTGCGGCGCTGGCCAAAGACTGGAAGGCCGACGTGGTTCGCTTGGCCATGTACGTGGGCGAAGGCGGGTACGCCGTGCACCCTGAAATCAAGGAAACCGTCTGGAAGGGCGTCGACCTGGCGGTGAAGCACGGACTCTACGTGATCGTGGATTGGCACGTGCTGTCGCCCGGAAACCCGAACCACGACGTGTACAAGGGCGCGCAGGCGTTCTTCGATGAGGCCTCGCGGCGATTCGCCCACTTGCCCAACGTCATGTACGAGATCATGAACGAGCCCAACGGGGACATTTCCTGGGCGCAAGAGCTTAAGCCCTACGCCGAGAAGATGGTGGCAACCATTCGCACCAACGATCCGGACAATATCATCTTGATCGGCTCGGGAACTTGGAGCCAGGACGTGGACGAGGCGGCGGGCAATCCCGTGCAGGGCAAGAACCTGATGTACACCTTCCATTTCTATCCCGGCTCGCACCGGCAGGGACTGCGCGACAAGGTCCAGACCGCCATCGACCGCGGCGCGGCCGTCTTCTGTTCGGAATGGGGGACCACCGACTATTCGGGCACCGGGCCGCTGTATTTGGATGAGGCCGAGAAGTGGCTGGCATTTCTCGACCAACGCCAGATCAGTTGGACCAACTGGTCACTTTGCGACAAGCACGAGGGATCCGCCGCGCTTATCAGTCCTGGCGACGCGCTTCGCTCGGGCAAGAAGGAGCTTATCGACCGGGAGACGCTAATGGTGCCCGAGATCATGGGGCCCGATGGCTACCCGATCTGGACCCCCGACGAGCTGTCCCCGAGCGGCAAGTTCGTGCGGGAGAAGATTCGGGCCGGCGCGGCTGGAAATTCCGCGAAGAATTAGGCGTCAGGAGGTGTGCATGCTCATCAAGCTTCATCGTCTCTCCCCCCTTGTTTGCGGCCTCGCCCTTGCGGGTTGCGGTGCTTCTGGTGTTGGGACGTCTCGCGATTCAACCCCGGCCCAGCAGGGACAAGCACTTGCGCCCGTGGGCACGACCAAGGTGAGCTTCGAGGATGCCGGCAGGCATCGGCCACTGGTCACGCGACTCTGGTACCCGGCGGAGCCGAAGATCGAGCCGAAGACCACCTCCCTCGATGGGATCTTCGTCGCTCGCGGCGAGCCGGAGGCGCCCATGGCCGCCCGGCCTGCGAAGCTGCCGCTGGTGTTGCTCTCGCACGGCACCGGGGGATCGACCTCGAGCCTGGTGTGGATTGCCGAATATCTCGCAGCCCATGGCTACCTGGCGGCCGCGGTCGAGCACTTCGGGAATTCATTTGGGAACAACACAGCCGACGGCGCGATTGCCCAATGGCGCCGTCCCGTGGATCTGTCGCGGACCCTGGATGCGTTGCTGGCGGATTCGCGATTCGGTCCGCGTATCGACGCCAATCGCGTGGGCGCTGCCGGAATGTCCTCGGGCGGGTACACGGTGATTGGGTTGGCCGGCGGCATCTACCACCCCGAGCGCATGGGAGATGAGTGCCACAAGAATCTGCCGCGCGGGGTATGTCGGCCGGACGCGAGGGCCATCTTCGAGGCGCTGCCGGATCGCGATGCGGCGTCCTTGTCCTACAAGGATCCCAGATTCCGCGCGGTGTTTGCCATCGCCCCTGCGCTTGGCCCGGGCTTTGCGGCCGAGGATCTCGCCGACATCAAGATCCCGGTCGGAATCGTTGCGAGCGCGCAGGACGAGTGGGTGCCTTTGGCAGACAATGCCGGGCACTACGCCGAGCTGATTCCCGGCGCCACGCTCACTGTCTTGCCCAAAGGCGGACACTTCACCTTCCTTGCCGTATGCAACGACATGGGACGCGAGCGAGCCAACGACATCTGCATCGACATCGATTCGACGGTGGACCGAGCAGCGGTTCACGCCCAGGTAGAAAAGCTGATCCTCGAGTTTTTCGATACCCACTTGCGGCGCTGACCGCCAGGTCCTGCCGTCGGCAGCCTCCCACACGCGGGCCGGTTAGCGCCGCCGTACTCAGGCGGTTAGTTGGCACGGTGCTTGACAATGGCGGCGCACGCTGGCAAAAGCACGAGGCGAAGGCGCGAGATTGCGGTGACCAGAAGCGTAGCCTGCACATGTTCGCGTTCTCGGACGGTTACTGAACGGGAGGGACTGATGACAGGGACCACCTCAAGAGGATCTATTTTGCGCATTCTCGTACTCGTTGGCTGGCTTCCAGCCGTGGAATTCCTCGGGGCCGGATGTGGCAGCACCACGGGACCTGTGCGGGACGGCGGGTCGGGAGGATCATCTGGGAATGGTGGGCAAACCACGGCAACACCAGCGGGTGGCTCTGGTGGGTCCTCCGGTAGTGGGGGGCAGTCAGCCACGGGAGGAACTCAGGGCGGGACTTTTGACGTCAGCCCCTACGTCGGAGTGTGGAAGGGCACGCTCTCTCCCGACGGGAATGCTGTCACGATGCAGGTGGCGTCGGATGGGACGCTGGGCGGATTTGTCTCACGAGGGTCCTACACGATTTCTAGTCAAGGAACGTGCACAGCTCCTGTCGTGCTCACCGGGCAAGTAATCCTCAGGCAACCTGTGCTCGACTTCAGCGCCGGGTTCTACGGCTCAGATCTGTACCCCAACGTTCATGTAAGCCTGTCGCCAACCGGGACCGCAACTGGAACGATCGACGCCAGCCAAGGGGGGCTGGCAATCTGTGGCAACACGCTAACCATCGGCACCACGGGGTCCGTTCGCAACTCAAGCAAGACTTTCACTTTGTCTCTCTGCAAGGACTGCGCTGTACCAACCTGCACCACAAACCTTGATGGGTATTGTGACGAGCCCAGCAATGGCACAGGCCTTTGCTTCGCTGGCACCGACACCTTCGATTGCCAGGCGTGCACTTCGGGACAAGTCCGGTGCGACGGACTCTATCCGCAAACCTGCAGCGACACTTTGACCTGGAAGAACGGAACCAAGTGCACGATCGCGTGTGCCGATGGGCAATGCAGCAACACGCGCTCGGATGCTGGGACTGACTCGGCACCGGAGGTCGGCACTGGCTCGACACGAGACAGCGCCCTCGGAGACGCGGTACCTGACCTTCGGATCGGCCCAGAGACCCGCGGAGACGTTGCACTTCGGTTTGATCTTCCGAAGGTTGACTCGGCTCTCGAGGCTTCGCAAGACAGCGGGAATGGCGAGGCTCTCCCGCCTGACCTGTCCCCTGACGGGCGGGAGCTCGACACGGCAGAATCGCCAGACAGCTCACAAACGGAGGCCGGCGGCAGCGAAGACGCATTGTCTGGAGGCTAAGCCTTCCCGAACGTGTCCGCCTTTCAGACGAAGCGGCGTGGGGACACCCGAAGACCGCGCCTCCGCCGTGTGGGCTCGGCCCGGCTGCCCGCACAGGCCGCGGGCAGCGCCGGCCGCGACGGCTAGATGATCCCTCGGGCTCGCAGCTTGGCGAGCTGGGCGCGTACGGTATCGAGGCCGCCGCTGGTGAAGAGGAGGTAGAGCCGCTCTGCGCTCAGATGCGACAGGGCAGGGTTGCGATAGTGCAGGTTGTAGCGGGCAGTGTCGCTGGGATCGTAACCGAACGAGGACGCCAGGTTGGCGAGGAGTATCTGCGCCACCGCGACTGCTGGGCCGGTCTGGGTGAAGTCGGCGTCCGAAAGATTGTGCAGCTGGTACTCGACCGGCGCATTCACTTGGGATGGCGAAGCGGCATTCAAGTCCACCTCGCCCATGCGCTCTACCGCGGGCAAACGCAGGTGGCCCGCGCCGTCCATGCGCAGGTAGCCCTTGGCCACCGGATCGATGCCGGCGATGATGGCCCCGGCGCGCAGCCAGTTCACCACCTTGTACTCGTTGCCAGATGTCGGGTTCGAGTGCGCCGAGGCCTGGGTGATGACGAATTTGGGCGAAAGCCCTCGCGCCATGGATTCCGCGATGCCGATAATGTGGTGACCGCCGGTGCGCGAATCGCCCGCCGCTCCGTTACTGTCGGTCGCGCCGTTGCCGCCGAAATTGAATTCCGCAAACTCGGTTCCGTCGGCGTTCCACTGGAACACCAGCGGCTTGGCCCAGTCGTGCAGAAGCGGCGCCGCGAAGGTAATGTCTTGATCGATGTCCACGTCGGCGCGGCCCAAGTTGCTTCCGTCATCGTCGGCGTCACCCACCACGGGCAGGCCGTCGCGCCCGGGGTGCCCGTACATGCGCCGGTAGTTGTCGGCGAAGCTCGCATTGCTCAAGTCATTGAAGCTCTCGTGCACGGGCAAGCCGCCCGGGTACGAGTGATGCCCGCCGAACACGCTGCCTGGCGCCGAGTAGAACGGCTGGGGCAGATGAGGACAGGCGGTACCTGCGTCGAGGACGGGCGGGAGCACGCCGGCCTGCGCGCCGCCCGGGAAGGCGGCGGCGTCGCTTGCCGAATAGAGACCCTCGGCCGCGAGCTTGTCGATGATGGTCTGCTTGCTGGCCGCAGTCTCTCCCGCGCGATGGCGGATACACACCCAACGTTCCTCGACGAGGTCGTGGACGTTGCGAGCCAGCATGCGGTCGTCGATCTGCGAAATGCGTCGGGCGATGAATTGTCGCGCCGACTGAATCAGCGCGGATGAACGGGCCAATTGCGCGGCTTGCTCGTTGCCCGCGCCGGGTATGGTCTGGTCGACGGCGTACGCGTCCGCCGCCAACCATCCGAGGATTGTTAATGCTGTTGCCGATGAGATTGCGAGTCTGTTCATGATAAACCTCTTCTGGCTGTCACAAGGCGCGGGACACCATGTCGCCGCGTCCGGACCGGTTCCTAGCGTTCGCCGAGAAGGCTGCCGCCACAACCGGGCGACAAAAGCGCAACAGTTTTCTGCCGCAAGCTGCGTCGTCGCGGTGCGCGCCCACGATACCAACCCGCCGTGCTGAACGCCGATTCCAAAGCCTACTGCGACGACGGGCTCGAAGTCAGCGCGAAAAGCAGGTACCGATCGTCCTCGGCGACCAGACGAAAGTCAACCGTAGCAAGCTGGGCTGTCCAGGCGCGCACCTCGCCACGGGTTTCGGCTCGCCGGATCATTACGTGGGTGTATCCCCAGCGTTCTAGCACCGCGAGCTGGCCGACTGGATGAAGGAGGAACGAGCGCCAGTCGTTCAAGCGGGCAGCAAACTCGTCTGTCGGCAAAGTGTCGTTGCCCCAAAAGTTTCCCTCGATGGGGTTTTGGGAACGCCCGGTAAAGGCCGGTAGCGCATAGCTGAATAGGTTGCTGATGATGCGCGCGTCGGGAGGGGTTTCGCGCCGAATGCGCTCGAACCAAGACAGATCATGCGCATCCAGCAGCAAAGGCGATGCCGAGAGCAATCCCTGGGTGTCTTGGGCGAGCTTGGTGGGGCGAAAGAGCGCCGAGCCCAACACCAGAAGCATGGCGAGCGGAGCAACAGGCCGAGCGCACGTCGCCGCGAGCGGCAAGGCGATGATCAAACCAAGATGCAAGAAGCGCTCGGCGTTGAAGAATACAAACCAACGCTCGCCCGGATCCACCAGCATCGATCCGTGCGCGTAGTAGAGGGCGCCGAGTGCCAAGACCCCGAGCGCGCTCAGCGTGGATAGCGGCCTACGAAAGTTGCCCGCCAGCAGGGCGAAGACGCCCACGATGGGCAGCCACCATCCAGCGAGGAATTCGCCGATTCCCCCGAACGAAGCTTCATCCCAAGGAACACGTGCGCTAGGGAAGGGCAGCCGGTTTACCACCAGGAACAGCACGAGCTGAAGCAGCCCCACCAGCACGCTCGCGACCGCGATTCGCCGGGTTTCTCTCGCGGGTAGCTCTGCAACAGAGCGCCCGAGCAACACGGCGACACCCGTCGCACCGGTGACCGTGTGGGCGAGCACCAGGGCGGTAGCGACGACAAACGCCGCGAGACGCTCGCGGAGCTCCGGCGCATCTGCCCAGAGCCAGAGCAAGAGAAACAGCCATGTCATGGCCAGGCTCTGCGTGTGCGGATAGAGGAAGAGATCAGGCCGCAGAGCAATAGCGGCCGCAAGGCCAAGCAATAGCGCGGCGCCGCCGAGACGGCTAGGTTTGCCCGCGCAGCGCCAGACAGCAAACAAACAGAGAACGGGACTGGTGGCGAGGAGAAGCTGCACGAGCGGCAAAACGCCAATCGCCGCCGGCGCTCCCGATTGCGCCGACAGTGACCCCAATCCAACATGGAGCAGCGATGGATAGTAGTTGGCGACGCCCGCGATGAACGGATTGTCCGCGGGAAAACCGTTGCGCTGGATGGATTCCTCGGCGAGCGAAAACAGGTAGAAACTGTCGTGGTTGAACCAGGTCCGGGCAAGGTACACCGCCCGGTGCAACCCGTTGCGACGAAACACGCGCATGAGAGGCCACAGCCACAGTCCCGCTGCCAGACCCGCGGCGGCATCCGCGATCCCCAGTTGGACCGTGACGCGCGGTCGTTCGCGAGTGGCGTTCGCGGCCAGTGCCGCGGCAAGCAGGCCAGGCAGAAATGGCAGGAGTGGAGAGCGCGGCCCGAGCAATGCCCCCGCAAGCGCGAACAGCACGAGTGCCGCCGCCGGAGGTGCCGCGCAAAGCTCGAGCAGGTGCCAGGATCGTCGCACTGACAGCAACGGCGGCAGTCCCGCGACGGCCACAAACAGGAGAGCGCGTGTTGGGCTGGCAGGCAGGGCCGCCACGGCCAGCAAGATCGCGGTAAGCGCCGCCAGCAAGGGGACCAGAGGCAGCTTCTTCTCGCGTTTCACGAAGGTTGCCCTGCGCGGATTGACTGGTCGGAGCCTCGGCCTGTTGAAGGGTGTGCTGCGTGCACGACCCCAGTCTAGCCCAGTGTCGGGGCAGGAGATGACCGCAATCTTCGTCGTGTCCGTCGAACTCCGGACGCAAGTCCAGGCTCACTACGGCGTGACCATGCATGCCTTCGTATGCTTGTCGACGCATGCTCATTTCTTGCTGTCACCCACAAGCGCCCCAGCCCCGAGCGCTGCGGACCGCGACCCCGATCTCACGGCCCGGGCGGCCAGCGTACGTCGGGCCAGTCAAAGGATCCCAATTCGCTCTTGCGGGCAAAGACCAGGGTTCCGAATTTCCAGGCCAGCCGCTCCTCTTGCGGAAATTCGGCCAGGGACGCGCCCAGCTCGCTCAAGGCGACGGCTCGGCCACCCAGCTTGACCAGCAAAGAGCACCGATCAAGACGGTCATTGAGCGACAGATCGCTCGGGCGGTGGGCCAGCAAGTCGAAGCTCCGATCGCGCATGGGCGGCAGTCCGGACACGATGTCGGGCGGCGCGCGTAGCGGGTCTACGCTCGGAGCCAAGTTGCGCAGGCGCCCACGTATCAGGGCCAGCCACGCGTCGACGTCTGGAGTCGGCTCGCCCGCGGGTGGTTGCTGAGCCAGGACCCGTCGGGCCAGCGCCTCGACGTCGGTCCATGCTTCGCGATCGATTAGTGCCTTGAAAGCCGCGCGGCGGGTTGCAAGGGGCCGGTCGTACCAGGGCACGGCCCGTGCATCGAGTTGGCGATGCTCGACCAGGCCGATCAGGGCGCGGTCGGCGGCTGCAGGAATCAGGGCGGCGGCGTCGTCAATCCGCCCCAGCGCTAGCAGCGCCTCCATTTTCGCGTGGGTCCAGGCCAGTCCGAGCGCGCCCTGCGGGGCCGACCCCGACAGCACCTCCAAAGCTGCCGCCGGTTTGCCCGTTTCTACCAGCCACAGAGCAAGATCGATCGGGCCAAGCGGATCGGCCCCTGCTGCTGCTCGCATCTGCGCCTCGTCCACCCAATAAATCCGAATGGAATGGCCGATGGATTGGCGGTGAGGAAGGCGCAGAAGCCAGCGCAGTCGGGCAGACCAGTTGCTGTCGAGGACGTGCAGGCTCGACAGATTGGCGGCGACGAGGCCGGCGCACGGTCGCCGCGGGTTGACGACGATGGAGTTCCTCGACGAGAAGCGAGCCAGCGCCAGCTCGTCCTGCCCCCAATCCACATTCGAATCGAGTAGAACAGCGTCGCCTCCTTCGGGGCCACCGGCCAATTCGTTGAAATATGCGAGATGGTCGGGCGTGATTCGCACGGCGCTCAGCACAAGCCATCCGCCAAGCCCCGCGACGAGCAAGCGGCCCGCGACGCCAGCCCGAATCAATCGAGCTGCACCGAGGCCGGCCAGCACCAATCCGAACGGGTACAGTGCCAGCACGTGGCGGACGCCAATATTGACCGAATGAATGACTGTCATGCCAAGAAACAGGGCAGACGCAGGAAGAAGGCCGAATAGCAGTAACTGCCGTCGCTGGGGACTTCGGCCCGCCAAGACGCAGCCGAGCACGCCGGCGATAAGAATCGGAATTGGTAGCTTCACCAATAGAGCCACCGGGTAGTACCAGGCGAAAGTGCTATCGCGCCATTCGCCAAGCAGGTAGGAGGCCCGCCGATCGACAGCTCCATGCGCGAGCTTGCCCAGGAGGCCCTCAATCAAACCAGGAGGAAACAGCCAGGACGCCGCGTGAACCAAGAACGAACCGATGCCTTGCCAGGCTCCAGAGCTGTCGCCCAAACGTATGCGAATTGCATTCCACGGGTCGACGGCAGGGCGACCGAGATAGGCTAGGTGAGAAAACACGACCAGCGCCGCCCCCGTCGCCAGCAGCAGCCCGGAGGCCGCCCGGACGCGCGAGCGCCAGGGCAGGTTCGCGGCGAGCATGCCGGCGGGCAAGACCAGACAGGCGTAGATCACGGTGAATTTGAACAGAACCCCGATGGCCAGAACTATGCCCACACTCGCGACGCGTAGCCGGGTTGGCTTTTCGGACGCCTTCGCGGCGAGACTGCACGCTAAAAAGAAGAGAAACGTGGATGGAATGTCCAACGTGGCCACGGCCGAGTGCGCGACCAGGTCGGGACAACAGGCGGCGGCAAGAAACGCCGCTGCCCCGGCGGTGGGCCCCGCCCAACGGGTAGCCATCACGCCGACCAGCACCACGATTCCAATCCCAAACAGAATTCCGGGAATGCGAGCTGGCAATAACGCCGCCGGATCCTGTCGCAGAGGATGGGTTGCGGTGCCGGTGAGCATGGGGCCCGCAGCCGCCAGCAGTTGCCCGAGCGGTGGGTTGTCGAGACCGCCGGCGAATCGCCCTGTCTTCCAATAAAGGATCCCCGAGGGGAGGTGGGCTGCAAGCTCATCTGCGGCGGCCGACTTCGTGACGGCCGCCATCAGGCCCTGGACAAGGAAACCGGCGAGGACTACGCCGACGAAGAGCCAGTATGCGGGCTTGGGTAGCGAGAAGTCAGCGCGGCGTACGCCGCCATCGCCCCGCAGGTCGACATCGTCGGAGGCCATGCCAGGTCAGACTACACGATGTCTCGGCAATCGAGCAGAAAGAATGCCTTGGTTTGGCTGCGGATTTGGCGGTCCGCGTGGAGTTTCAGTCGCCGCTCAGATGATCGAGACCGCACTTCGGCAACCCAGGAAAATCCCGGTGCCGTCCTTGGGTAGCGTCCCTGGTTGTCGTATTGGTCACGGTTTGGGTCGTCTGTATCGTCCAGGTCGCTGTCCAGGTCTGAGTCGCCGTATTCGTTGCCGTCCCGGTGGCGGTGAGGGTACGCGTGCCTCCGCCTGCATTGGTCGCCGGCGAGGTCGAGGTGGCGGTCACCGTCACGGTGACGGTTCCTGTGCTCGTGCCGGAGCCCCACATGGTCGCGCTGGTAGTCTTGGTCTCGGTGCTGTTGAAGGGGCAAAGTTAGACAATTGCCGAACGATCCGAGCTGAGCGAATCGCACCCTAATGTTTTCGGGTGGGGCGCGTTAACGGAAAAGTCGCCACATGTTGGAATTGCTAGACAAGTCGGATAATAAACGTGCGCGCAGTCCGGATTTGCTCGTTCGTTGCAATGAATCCGCTCTCACTCTCGTCATCGGATGCGAGTCGGACTGCGAGGGTGGGGCATTCGCCGAAGAGAGCCGCCAGGGTTGCGAAGGTCGGATGGCCGACTCGTTCTTCCAAGACGTCGAGATGCGGAAGCGCTGTCCACGGCTTGCCTTTAGCGATCGCGGACCGCAAAGCGCTGGCCACGCGTTGGATCTCGCCCTGATTGATCTCGTTCGCGTTCGCGGCTTTCTCCAGTATGGCCATGGCGCTCCCAGCCGCGGGCAGCACAACTTCGTAAAACAGAATGTGCCAGCCGATCAGAAACAACTTGTCGGCGGCGGTACATTCGACCATGCGCGCGGCTGAGCCCGGTTTCGGTTGTTGCGTAAGCAAATGCTCGAGACCGAGGCTGGAGGTCGCGAGGGCGGCGCGGGCTGCTTCGACTGGACGCATGGAACGTCGGCCCAAGTTGCATCCGGCGACCAGGACGTTCGCCAGGTAGGCCAGCTCTTGCACGCGAGTGGCGTGAATGCCTGGCGCTCGGTCGGCAATCAGGCGCAAGGCCGCCGTGAAAGCGTCGACGGCGGCCTCGGAGGTCTTGGCGGACTTACCTTCGAGAAGATGTGTCGACGGTGCCTGCGGAAGAACCTCCGCCTCACGCAAGAGCGCGAGCAGATCGGACGCCTCAGGTGTCGACCCCTTGTCGGCGGTCACTGGCGCGGCGGTCGCGTTTCGCTCGGGCTGGCGACGAAGCCTTCTGAAGTATGCGCGGGTTATGGGATCACGCTCGTCCGATGCGACCAGCACATCCAGCTTGCTGGTTCGTGCAAGCGAGAGGAATGCTGCAGCGTCGGACGGGGCAATGAATCCCTGCTCGGCCCTGCGGTCATCGCGGTCGCCCGCAACATCGTCCTCCAAGGACTCAGTGGCGGTCAGAACTTCGAAAAGACCACCGTTGTCGTCGATGAATTCGGCGTCCATGGCACACAGTCGTTCGAGCAGGCGCTGCAGGAAATCGTGATGGTCGCGGTCGAGGGCGACCAGCAAGCCGAATAAGGTGTCCCAACTTTCGTGCCGTCGCGAGATGATTCGGTACTCGCCCAGTTCTTCACAGAGGCAGCTTTCCAAGGCCTTCTCTAGCTGCACATCGTCGTCAGCCGGGTATTCGGCGGTCTTGCTGGACGACATGCCAATCGCCAGCGCCTCGATGTTGATCACCAGCACCTGTTTGTGGAAGGCGAGGGTGACCAGGTCTTCGGGCAACTCCGCCAGCTTCTGCGCGGCGAACGCCTCGCCCGCCTCCAGCATGACCTCCAGCCACAGCGCAAAGCGATCGGCGTCGAAGGATTCAGGCTCGCCCGGGCCGGGGCTGTGCCACAAATCGTCGTCGAAGATGGCCACAAGCTGCGGCGTGGTGGCCAGCGCGGCGATTTCGCCCGCGTCCTCCAGCCCAATGTGGCCGATGACCCTGCCGAGTACGTCCGGTGGCAGCGACTGGACCGCCGCCACCAGGTTGGGCTGGTCCAGGATGCGGTGGATAAGCTGACGTGACCCGCCGGTGAAAAGGCGCCGTAACCCGTCCGACATGCGGACAAGTCTATCCAAGTTTCTGCAGGACCGCCTCCAGTTTGCTGCGGACCTTTTCCGCCAGCGCAATCATCGCAGGCGAACCGTCAGTCGCCATCACCTGGCGTGGATCCACGGTGGACACCACAGCCCTGCCGTCGTCGCCTTCGTAGACCGCGACGTTGCAAGGAAGCAGCACGCCGACTCCGAGATCGGTGGACAGCGCCTCGTGGGCGAAGTGCGGATTGCAGGCGCCGAAAATCCGATAACGGCGAAAGTCTGCCGGTTAGAGTCGTCCGGCACCGAAAGGGTTCGCGCGCGATCCAGACGTAGTCGACGGTTCCGGCGGGCTGCTACCACCACTGCGCCTGGCAGTCCCACACCATCCAGCTCGCCGGCTGCGCCGATCCGCTGGAATTTTGGTAGTAGCCGGGCTTTTCCACGCAGGCACAGTAGTTGGCCGAGCTCGAGCTGTCCTTGCCCCAGGCCCACTCGGTGCTGCAGCCGTTGTTCTTGGTCACGTTCGACGTTGCGCTGGAGGCGTTGCTGCTGTCCAGCCCCTTCGCGGCCGCGCTATCGACCGCGGATGTCACCAGGGCGCAGCCACCGGTTGCACTGCTGGTGTAGTTGCCCCCCGAGCAGGTCATTTCCTTGAAGCCGTACATGCCCGGCGCGCAGGTCTTGAGGCAGGTCTCGAAGCCACTCACGCACGCGCTAGCTGAGGATCCGCTCTTGACCGAGTTCGGGCCGGGGCACAGCACATCGGTGTCGAGGGTGGCGCCTGCCACGCGGTCGACCAAGGCGTGGGAATCCGACGGCTTGTAGCTGCAATTGGCGCTGGGCCCTTCGCCGGTGCCGTTGGCCCCGACGGTGGAGTCGTTGTCGCTGTTGACTTCGTACACGTTGCACAGAACCGGGCTGCGGAAGGTACAGATGTTGGACAGTGTGGCCTTGTCGTTGGTGCTGATACCGACAATTTGGTTGACGCCGATGGCGACCACGTCCTTGACGTTGACCGTGTGGTTGGCGCTGGTGGTGCAACCGCCGCCACTGCCGCACGAACGGTAGAGCTTGCCACCAACCTCGGCATAGACGCCGGTGATGTTCAGGGTGCTGCTGCCTCCGTTGTGCTGAATGATCTTGTCACGGGCGCCCTTGAATCCGCTGTTGGAAATGGTCGATGTGCCGCTCGACTTGCCGTCGATGTTGATGGTGATGGCATCGTCGCAAATATACGGAAACCAGACGTTGTCGATGGTGCAGCTACCGAGGCAGTGGATGCCGTCGCCGACGTGCGTGCCGAAAACGACGTTCTTTACCGAACCACCGTCAGCCACTTCGATGAGGGCCGTGGTGCTGCTCTGGTCGCCGATGGTGCAATCATTGAATGATGAAGCTCCGTCGTGCAGGGCCCCCTTGCCATCGTAGTCCGTGACCGACATCGTCTTGGAGATGGTCACCGGGCTCCCGGTTGCGGTTGGCCAGTTTGGCATTTTGCAGGTGGGCGACACCGTCACGCTGGTCCCGGTGCTTCCGCCGTTGCTGGTCGTTCCGCCACTACCCGAGGCTCCACCGGGACCGGTTGTTCCGCCCGAACCGCCCGGGCCAGTCGCACCGCCGCCGGCAGCACCACCCTTGCCCGTGGCGCCGCCACTGCCCGAAGCGCCGCCGGACGCAGTGGCTCCACCCGCGCCGGTGCTTCCGCCGTTGCCGGTCGTGCCTCCAACCACGGTGGCGCCGCCTGCCTGCGATGCGCCGCCCGTTCCCGAAGCGCCTGCGGTCTTCGTTCCGCCGGTTCCGCTGACTCCTCCGTTTCCCGTGACTCCGCCCTTTCCTATGGTGCCGCTCGTGCTCGTTGCTCCGCCGCCCGCTTGCTCACCGCCGCTTCCCAACGCCCCGGATGCTCCCCCGGGTGCAGAGCTTCCGCCCGCGTTGCTCGTGCCTCCGGCCTGCAAGCCCCCGTTGGCTGTCGTCGCGCCACCGATTCCGCTGGCGCTGCTGCCGGCTCCGGTGCTTCCGCCCGACGCTTGACTCGCGCCCCCGGTTCCTTGGTTGCCGCCGCTGGACTGCGAGCCGCCCGCATGGCTTCCGCCTGTGCCGGGAGGATTGGAACCGGTGCCTCCGCTGCTACAGGCCCCAGCAATCAACATCATTGGAAGAAAGATGGCGGCCACAATTCGCATCCCTGACATAGATTCTCCTTTGCTTTCGATACCGCCAGTCCGGCATGTGCTGGCGAGCCACGGCTTTGTTAGCCTGGGCAGTGTACGACCGAAGCATTGGCGGCTCAGGTGTTCGTGAGAGACCCGGAACGAGGCGCGGTGACGGCAGGAATATTCGTGACAATGCGATGCGGAACGAGTGGCCGCGTGAGCCCTTTTCTGGGCCAGGCGCCACCGCCCAGCATTCATTGACTCTCTCTGCTCCGGGGGTATCACGATGCTCAAGAGGACACTGGCATTGGCCGCTCTGGCTTCCGTTTCGACTCTGACGGTCGGCTGTAGTAGCTCGGGCACGTCGCCGGAAGGTTCAGGGGGCATTCATAGCGGCGGCTCGCCTGCCGGGTCGGGCGGGGCGACCAGCGGGAATGGTGGTTCGGCTTCTGGCTCGGGTGGCAGCGGCGCGAATGGCGGCAGCACTTCCACGGGCGGCACCAGCTCCGCGGGCGGCACAGTCGGAGGCGGCGGAACTGTGTTTGGTAGCGGGGGCGCCGCGACGGCTTCGGGTGGAACGACAACATCTTCGGGCGGTGCGACCACGGGTCGCGGTGGCGCCGGCTCCGGCGGCACTGCCGTCGGCAGCGGTGGCGCGACGGCAAGTGCCGGTGGCTCGACGAGCGCGAGCGGCGGCGCAACGCCGGCGTCGGGCGGAGCGGTTTCAAGTGGAGGTGCGAAGTCGGGCGGCTCGACCGGCGCGGGCGGCTCGACGGGAGCCGTGGGCGGAACCAGTGCAGCAGGCGGATCGGGTGCCGGCGCGGGCGGCAAGTCAGCCGGCGGCAGCACCTCCGGAAGTGGCGGCGCTGGCACGGGCGGAGCAAGCAGCACCGGTGGCGCCGCGGGGGGATCGACCGGTGCTTCCGAGTGTGACGTCTGGGTTGGAACCGATGGGAGCGATAGTGCCGCCGGGACGTCCGCCGGGACCGCAGTGGCGACCCTTGCCCATGGCTACGATTTGCTGTGCCCGCCTGCCACCGGCGCTTCGGCCGGCGACGTTTGTTCGGGGACGCTCAAAACTTTGTGCATCAAAGCCGGCACCTACGCCATCAACACGCGCTTCGAGCTCAAGAAGACCAGGATGGGCACCGCCAGTCGCACTCTCACCATCGAAGGAGATCCTGGTTCGTCAAGCAAGCCCGTGCTTGATTTCAGCGGCCAGCCCAGGGTGTCGTGCGGCGACAATCCCTCGGACGGAAACTTGGGCGGCATCACCATGAACGCGGACTACTGGGTGCTCAAGCGGTTGGAAATCAAGGGGGCCAATGACAACTGTGTGAAGGTTCAGGGATCTCACAACCTGGTTCAGGAGGTGGTAGCTCATGGGTGCGCCGATTGTGGCATTCAGATAAGCGACGGTTCGGGATACACCAACAGCGGAACCAACAACTCTGTCGTCAATTGCGACGCTTACGGGAACAGCGACCCTCAGTGCAACGGGGCCAACGCAGACGGTTTCTGCGCAAAAGAGAACAGTAGCTCCAACGTAAGCGGCAACGTGTTCAGAGGATGTCGCGCCTGGGACAATGCGGACGACGGATTCGACTTCTACGGTTGGAGCTCGCCGGTCACCGTCGACAACTGCTGGACCATGTCGATGTCCAAGACCACCGGCGGCAGCAGCAGCAATGGCAACGGATTCAAGCTTGGCGGTAACAAAGTGTCGGCGGCGCACATCCTCAAGGATCTCTACGCAACAGACAACAAATACGCCGCAAGCCCTGGCAATTGCGGCTTCACCAACAATAGCAACCCGGCTTCCATGACTTGCACTGGCACCTGCGCCTCGTGGGGTAACAGCACTCAGGTGCAGAATATCGACGGCGTCGGAACCAGTGCGCCAGGGTCTGCCACGGCAGCGAACATGATAGCGGCGCCGCGTAACGCCGACGGGTCACTTCCCAGTATCACGTCGCTTTGATGTAGCTCTAGCGTCCGCGCAACTTACCCAGCCCCGGGCCGATGCCCGACACGTGCGCGAGCAAGGTTCACGCAGGAATCGGCCACGGCGTCCAGGCTCTTTTGCAACGCTGCGGGCGAGATGTCATGCTGGTACTGGCCCACTCCGATACTCTTGGGATCGACCTTCACCAATTCGGCCAATGGATCTTGCAGTCGGCGTGCGATGGAGATGTCGCCCCGGACCGTCACTTGTCTGTAACGAAACCTGGAGGCTGGCTGTCATGGAAGTATGTCGTCGAGACATGTGCGCCAGGGACCTGCAAAAAATCCGGGCGGGAAGCCGTGGACGGGCGCGATCTTGTGCGAGGATGTCGCGCTCGCCCGGCAGCTCGCCCGAAGGTTGGAGCACGCCGATTTTTGCTTCGCGTGCGCACATCCCGAGACTATCGAAAAGCTCGCCGGTGGATTGGCGACCTTCGATCTGGTTCTGATCTACGTCGCACGCGAGCGCGCGGACGGTTCGATACCGCGAGAGCTCTTGCGCAGGCGCCCAGGGTGCGTCGTGCTGCTGGGCCGCCCCGCGACGGGAATAGAACGGGCATGGTGGATCGAGAATGGCGCTGACGATTGCCTCAGCCATCCCTGGGACAAGGAAGAGGTACTGGCGCGCCTGCGCGCTTCGATTCGCAGGCGGCAGGCCGCATGCAAGCCGTCCGCGATCCTGACCGTCGGCGGGCTCTCAATCTCACTGCAGCAAAGGAGCGCCAGCCTCGACGGGCGCAGGCTGGAGCTGACCAGCTGCGAGTTCGCACTGCTTGCCGCCTTGGCCGCGCGGCCAGGTCAGGTGCTCGGCCGGGAGCAGCTGCTTGAGTTGGCCAAGGGATCTGCCGAGCAAACATTCGACCGTGCCATCGACGTGCAGATTTCGCGCTTGCGCGCCAAGCTTCGCGACGACTCCCGCGCGCCGAGAATTTTGAAGACCGTGCGTGGCGTCGGATACGTTTTGGTCGCGACCGAAGCGGCTGCATCGTCACCGTAAACGGCATCCGCCACAGTCGTTTCACAACGTTTTGCCGGTGAGCCCCGCGCGGGCAGGTCGCGAAGTTCTTGGCCGGATCGACTACTCGAGGACAACCGCACGCCCGTCTCGGGCTTCCCGCATATTTCAAACTGTTTCAGTCGTGAAAGTTTCTGTGCCCGGGTGACGACACTACGATCTGATTCAACTACCCCAAGGAGGTGTTCCATGTCAGTCTCCGGTATTAGCAGCAGCGCGGGCGCGGTGGACTTCACCGAGCTACGCAAGAAGATGGCAGATCGCATGGCTGAGAGGATGATGAAGGACCTCGACGCCGACGGCGACGGTGCAATCTCGAAAGGCGAACTGGCCAACGCGAGCAAAGCGGCAGCCAACAGCCAGTCGAGTGACGCTACTGGCTCGGCCAGCAGCGACACATCGTCTCTGGACGACCTCTTCAAGGCCTTGGACACCGACGGCGATGGCGTCATTTCCAAGTCCGAGCTGTCGTCGTTCATGGAAAAGGCAGGCCCCCCCACGGGAGGGCCGCAGGGTTCGGCGCATGCCGGTGGACCGCCGCCAGGACCACCGCCCGACGCGAGCTTTACCAGTGCGGGTGACTCCTCCACATCGTCATCCCTCACTTCCTCATCCAGCACCTCGTCGACAAAATCCGATCCCGCGGATACCAACGGCGACGGCACGGTGAGCGCCGAGGAGCGGATGGCCTTCGCGTATCAGCAGCTGCTGGCGGCGCTGCAGCGGACCGGCTCGTTCGCGGGCGACGGTGCGTCGACGACGAGCAGCATCGACATCACAAGCTGACCGCACGGCGGCAAGAACCGCGAGGGGCGGCGCGACGACACACACACGAGAGGAGGCCCGCCCCCCACACTCCCGAGCTGCCGCGGTCGCACGAAATGTCATCGCACCGCGGCCTGCCACAAACGTCAGCTGAACCTCATTTCTGAGAGAACGGCAGTAACATTCGGCTGGCCTCGGCTGTCTTCTTTCAGGAAGAAGGGAGACTGATGATGACTGCGAAAGACCTTGGATTTGTTGCGGGTGTCGCGTTATCAGCCCTGCTCGGGTTTTCCTCCGACGAGGTCCGAGCCGCGGACGACCAAGGACCCGGTCCGCCACAGGAGGCCATTGATGCCTGCGCCAATCAAAGCGAGGGTGCGACCTGCACGGTGTCGTTTCACGGGCAGTCCGTGCAAGGTAAGTGCGTGAAGGGCCACGACGACCAGGAGCCTCTGGCTTGCATGCCGCCTCGTCGTCCACCGCAGGAAGCCATCGATGCCTGCGCCAATCAGAAGGAAGGCGGGGCCTGCACTATGTCGTTTCACGGAAGGACCGTGCAAGGGGCCTGTGGCAGGGGGCCCCACGGAAACGAGACTCTCGCCTGCATGCCGCCACCCCCACCCGAGGCGATCGAGGCATGCGCGAAGCTGAGCGAGGGCACGGCTTGCACGGTCTCGCACAATGGACGAAACCACGAGGGCATGTGCCGCAACCCACCCTCAGGCAACGGGCCGCTCGCGTGCGTACCAACCCGCCCGCATCGACCATGAGCAGGCTGGGAATAGCGCCAGAATCGATCAAGCGTGCTGAAACCGGATGTATCGGCCGAGCTGGTCGACCGCGTGCGAAGAGGGGAGTCCGAAGCCTATGCCGGCTTGGTGCGGGCTTACCTTCGTCCTGCTTACGCGGTTGCACTGTCCGTGGTGGGCCGGTCTGCCGATGCCGAGGACATTGCTCAGGACGCGTTCTTGAAAGCCTTTGCCGTAATCGATACCTGTCGCGAGCCGGCCCGTTTCGGCGCCTGGCTGTTCCAGATCGTTCGCAATCAAGCTCGCAATTTCTTGGAGAGCCGCGGTCTGCGCGAGGTTGTTGCCGACGGCCGGTGGGTCCTCGAATCCGTGTCCATGCCGCCCGAGTCGGCGGGCATGTGCGCGGCGCTGCTTTCCGCGTTGGCCGATCTCGACGTAAAGGAGCGCGAAGTGATTCTCTTGCACGACTTGGAAAGGTGGACCCACGCCGAGATCGGGCAGGCGCTTGACATCAGCGAGGTCTATTCGCGGCAACACTTGTTCCGCGCACGCCAAGTCCTGCGCACGAAGTTGGGTGGCGTAGGATCCACCCGCAAGAACGAGGGAAACCATGAACGATGAACCGATTGATTTCTCCGCACTCGATCCTGCCCAAGATCGGCTCCGGTGGGCGCGCATCGCGAATGCTCTAGTGGCCCATGCGCTCGCCGAGCGGAACCGGGGGCTTGCGGTGGGTGAGCAACTCTTAAATTGGTCTCGGGCAGTGCTGGTGGTGGCTGCCGGGCTATGCATGGTGGCGTGGTCGGCGCGGCTCTGGTCGGGAGGCCAACCGCCGCCGACCATGACGGCTGAAATGCAGCCCGCACTCTGCCTCTCGAGCTGGGCCGCGAACAGCCAGATGCCCGAGCTGGCCGACTTCTTCGGAGCGCTGCGAGGTAACAGATGACCAGCGAGCGATCCCCCCGGCAGATTCGTCTTCTCACGGCGCTACTCCTGCTCGCTACGTTCGTGCTGGGCGCGCTTTTCGGCGCAGGCTTGGCGCATTGGGATGGGCCATGGCGGCGCCCGCACCATCGGCCGATACCCTTCCTGCCCGGTCCACCCGGGGCGCTTGAGCTGAGCGCAGCACAGGAGGCGAAGGCCCACGAAATCATGGAGCGCTATCGCCCGCAGCTCGAGCAAGTCATGCACGAGACCTTTCCGAAGGTGCAGGCCATCAACGACCAGATGGAGAGCGAGTTGCGCGCAATCCTCACGCCCGAGCAGGCCAAGCGGCTCGACGAGATGAAGGCGCTCCGGCCGCCCATGCCGCCTGGGTTCATGCATCCTCGAATGTTTCCGCCACCACCGCCGCTGCCTTAGCGCCGCTTTACCTCAAGCGCCCGATGGAATCGCTCTCGATGGTAGTGCCTCCGTGAACGGCGAGTCTCGATCGTGGACCGGCTCATTGGCCTGCCGAGCAAGGCTCTTGCCACTCTTGCTGACAGCGGTTGTACCGGCGGCAGCGCATGCAGCGCCGGTTTCACTTTCGGAAAGTGATTTCAGTCTGGGCCTCGACGAGTACAACGAATCGGGAGATTGGGTCGATCTTGACACGAGCAATCTTGACGGTGTCTTCGGCCCTCATCGCTGCCAGTGTCCTGAGAAGCTCGCTCCGGTCCTGCAGCCCACGTCGACAGGACAGACCGACATCGGCAGCTCGACCATCGGGGTGACCTTCTACCTGGGAGATAACTGCTACTCGGAGCCGTCGTCATGCACCTCGCTTGGACAGGCAAGCTTCTCGGGCTCGCAGCAGGCCAGCGCGCCTACGTTCAAGAGCGATGTAGTCTTTGAGGAAGCGACCGGCAGCACGAGCCCGAACTGCACCAGCCTGACCACAGAGAGCACGACCCTGTGGGCGATTCTGACCCAGGATGGGAAGTCCCTTTCCTTTTCGCTCACCATCGACCTACCGGTATCGGGAGACACGGTCGGAGCTCCGACCGACGTCACTGCCGTGCCGGCAAACCAGGGGTTGCTGGTGAGCTGGAGTCCGCCTGCCGACGCCTCGCTGGTCGCGGGGTATCAGGTGCTTTGCCTCCCTCGCCCCACCACTGCGTCGACGGCGGGGTACGAGAGCTGCGGCTTGGTCAGCAACCCGAGTGCAACCGTGCTCACGCCGGACGACGAAACCCAGCTCTGCTCGGCCGTGCTCTCAGCCACGGCGAGCTCGGTTCGCGTGACCGGCCTGAGCAACGGCACCGCCTACACCGTAGCAGTCATTGCCATCGATCCGAGCGGTGCCACGAGCCCGCTTTCATCGTCCGCCGTGGGCACGCCGCAGCCCACGATGAGTTTTTGGGACAAGTACAAGCAGGCGGGCGGCGAGGCGACCGGCTGCTCGATTTCCCGCCGGTGTGGCTCGGGGGCGACGGGGCCGCTCGCCGGTGCGGCCATCGCAGCCCTGATCTTGTTTGTCCTCCCGTATCGGCGTCGCAAGCACCCGAGCCGTACTGGCCGGATCGTATTGCTTTCGGTCCTGCTCTGCGCCGCGACCGCCCGAGCGCAGGAGTCGTTGTTTGAGGAGCCGCCGGTTAGGGAGAAGGACGATTGGACGCTCGCGGAGCCGGCGGCCCTTCGCGCAGGGTCGCCGCCCGAGTGGGGCTTCCAGCTCGGCGTCTCGCTCTATCGCCCCGACGTGGACGGCGAGTTCAAGAACGGCGCAAGCCCCTTTGCCGACACCTTCTCGAGCTCGCGTCATCTCTTGTCGGCGGCGGAGCTCGACCGCTACCTGTTTCGTCGCAGCGGAACCTGGGGTGTGGGGCTCCGGGCCGGCTATTATCGGGCCACCGCTGCAGCCTTCCTATCCGACGGGGTCACGCGCAGCGGTGACCAAACCGAGCTACGCCTCATTCCTATCTCGCTCTCGCTGCTCTACTTCATCGATGGGTTGCCCGGCTTGCGCGTCGTGCCGCTCATCCCGTATGCGAAGCTCGGGCTCGACGGCACGATCTGGACGGCCAGCAGTACGGGGGATAGCTCGCAGAACGGTTTGTCCTTGGGCTGGCACGCCACCGCCGGGCTGATGCTCGGGCTCTCGTGGCTCGGGTCAAGCCCCATCAGTGCCGGCGCCATCGCTGACCCTTGCGCGCTCTTCTTCGAGTGGAGCTACGCCGCGATCAACGGCCTGGGCTTGAGCAACGCGCTCCACGTCGGCGACAACACCTGGTTTGCCGGAATCGCCTTCGACCTGTGACCAGCATGCGAACCAAGGATGAATAGCAATTGCACCGCGAAAGCAACCCTGACTCTACCGGCCCCGCAATTTGCCCAGCCCGGCGAACGGGTTATTGAACGGGCTTTTCGGCGGCGGCGGCGCGGCGGGTCCGCGCGGGCCTTTGCCGGGGCCGCTTGGACTGTGGTCTGAACCCGCCGGCCGTGGGCCGCGCGCGACGTCGGCGTTCGAGCCGGATTTCATCGACAGGGCGATCTGCTGCTTGTCGAGCTTGACCTCCAACACGCGCACGCTCACGCGATCACCGGCACTCACCACCTCGCGTGGATCCTTCACGAAGCGGTCCGCCAGTTGCGAGATGTGAACCAGGCCGTCCTGGTGCACGCCGATATCGACAAAGGCGCCGAAGTTGGTCACGTTGGTCACAATGCCGGGGCAGACCATGCCGGGCTGCAAGTCCTGCAAAGTGTGAACGTCCTGGCGGTAGGAAAACGGGACGAATGTCTCGCGCGGGTCGCGGCCGGGCTTTTCCAGCTCTTTGACCACGTCAGTGAACGTGAAGGCGCCCAGCTCTTGCTGCAGCTCTCGCGATGCCTTCACCGATTGCACGCCCGCGCCCAGAAGGCCCGCGATGGGCACGCCCAAGCGCTGTGCTAGCCGTTCCAGCACGGGGTAGCGTTCCGGGTGCACGCCGGTGTTGTCGAGCGGATGCTCGGCTTCGGGAATGCGCAAGAAACCGGCCGCCTGCTCGAAAACCTTGGCGGAAAAGCGCGGCACCTCCAGCAGCGCCTGGCGCGACTTGAACAGGCCCTTCTTGCCCCGGTGCTCGACGATGGACTTTGCCAGCCCCGGGCCGATGCCCGACACGTGTGCGAGCAAGAGGTGCGAGGCCGTGTTCAGGTTGACGCCCACCTGGTTCACGCAGGAATCAACCACGGCGTCCAGGCTCTTTTGCAGCGCCGTGGGCGAGACGTCGTGCTGGTACTGGCCCACGCCGATACTCTTGGGATCGACCTTCACCAGCTCGGCCAACGGATCTTGCAGTCGGCGCGCGATGGAGATGGCGCCTCGGACCGTCAGGTCGAGATCGGGGAATTCGTCGCGGGCCACGTCGCTGGCGCTGTACACGCTGGCGCCGGCCTCGCTTACCATGACCACTGGCACGTTGAGGCCCGCGGCGGAGAGAGCGTCGCGCACGACGGCCTCCGCTTCGCGACCGGCTGTGCCGTTCCCTACGGCAACGGCACGAATGCCGCCCTTCTTCACCAGCTCGGCAAGGATGGACGATCCTCCGGACCTTCCGCCCGCCGATTCCAGGTGCATCACCGTGCTGCCCACGTATTTTCCGGAATCGTCCACCACGGCGATCTTGCAGCCGGTGCGCAAACCGGGATCCACGCCCAGCACCGCCTTGGGCCCGAACGGCGCGGACAAGAGCAGCTTGCGCACGTTCTCGGCGAAGACCTTGATGGCGGCCTCGTCGGCGATCTCGCGCAGGGCCTTGTGCACCTCGTTCTCGATAGCCGGCACCACGTGGGCGCGTAGGGCGAAGCGCGCTGCCTTCTTCAAAAGAGGCGCCCCGGCAAAGTCGGGCTTCGTGCAGGCCGCAGCCTCGAAGGTGCCGAGGAGCTCTTCGGCCAGACGATCCACGGGCGCCGCACGCTTGCCCTCGGCCTCGGCCGACTCAGGCGGCGTCGGACCACCCAGGTGCAGAACCAGCTCCTCTTCCATCCAGCCCCGGCGCATGGCCAGGTAGCGGTGCGAGTTTTCGGGCTTCATCAGATCCTGCACGCGCTCTTCGTAGCTGAAGTAGTTTTCGAACTTGCTCGGGGACTTGGCTTTTTCGCCCTTGCCGGTCTTGGCAAACCCGTCGTTAAGGTAGCGCGAACGGGTGGTGTTGCGCAGGTCGGCGTCCTCGGACAGACGCTCGATGACGATTTCCACCGCGCCGGCCAGTGCGGCGTCGGCGTCCGGGACTTTCTTCTCCTCGCTGATAAACGCGCTGGCGCGGCCATCCGGGGTTTCGCCTGGCGCCGGCGTGGCGAGACCGTGTCCGCAATCCCATAACCAGTTGGCCAGCGGCTCCAGGCCGGCCTCGCGCGCGATGACCGCCTTGGTCTTGCGCTTCTGTTTGTAGGGCAAGTACAGGTCCTCCAGCGCAGTCAGATCGTAGCTTCCTTGGATGCGCGCACGTAGCTCATCGGTGAGCTTACCCTGGCGCTCGATCTCGCCGAGGATGAAGGCCTGGCGCTTGACGATGCTGTCCCAGGTTTCCTTGCCGTCGATCACGGCGCGGATCGCCACCTCGTCCAGCGCGCCGGTCTGTTCTTTGCGGTAGCGCGCGATAAAAGGCACGGTGGCGCCTTCGTCGGCCAGGCGCAGGACCGCGGCCATGCCCGCGACCGGGATCTGCGCGTGTGCCGCCGCGAGCCAGGATTCAAAGGTGACCTGAGACATGTCCCGGCAAGCTACCCAAAACCATTTGGCAATCCAGGCTTGATTTTCGTCTTGCCTTTGGGTCTTGGCCAGGCACGCTGCCAGGAACAACCTTGCTGCCTTACACCTTGCGCGTGCGGACTCGCGATCCGAACGTTCAACCCAGGCGGGGAATGCCCGCTACGTTTGTGTTAGAGAATTGCAAGCAAATCGCTGCCAAGGGCAGCAGATGGGTGGAGGTCTGGCGCGGTGGCGTGCACGACCGCCCTTGGGACTGGCGGCAGATGGAACGAAGACGTACATCGGCCAGACCGTCATCCCGACGGATTCAGTCACGGGCCGGAATCGGGGACGCCGCAGGTTTGGTCGATGCGGGTCCAGCCGGAGGCGGAGCAGGCGTACATGAAGTAGTCGCTGCCACACGTGGATTGTCCGCAGGCGACGGTGACCGGGAGGTTGCCAGGACCCGCGCCGTTGCATTCGCATGGGCCGGAGTCGGGAGCGTCGCAGGTCTGGTCGATGCGGGACCAGCCGGAGGCGGAGCAGGCGTACATGAAGTAGTCGCTGCCGCACGTGGACTCGCCGCAGGCTACGGTGACCGGGAGGTTGCCAGGACCCGCGCCGTTGCATTCGCATGGGCCCGAATCGGGGACGTCGCAGGTTTGATCGATGCGGGACCATCCGGAGGCGGAGCAGGCGTACATGAAGTAGTCGCTGCCGCACGTGGACTGTCCGCAGGCGACAGTGACCGGAACGTTGCCCGGACCCACGCCCACACACTTACAGTCACCCGTGATGAAGAAATCAAACTGACTGGTCGCCCCGGCGGGGTTGCCCACCACCACAGATACAACGAAGCTCGCCACCACAGACGTTGGGGCCGTCCATAGGATCTGTGAAGCCTTGGCGGAGTCGGCTTGGTTCGAGATCGTGCCAACCCCGGCAATCCAGCGGAAGCTGAGCGCGCCGCCCTGCGGATCCACGGCATCGACGGACAGGTTAACGCTCTCGCCCGCGCTTGCCACGGCTGTGGACTGTGCACTGCCCGTAATTCTCGGAGCCTCGATGACAGCCGGCGCGCCCACCGGAAGCGTGGCTTGCCCCGAGGTGAGACCGCCCCGGCCATCGCTGACCTTCACGATCAGATCGCAACTCGTATCCGAGGAGCCCAAAGCAAGCGTGAAGCTGGTCGCCGCCGAGGTCGGATCCGCGAAGCTCCCGCCGACACACGTACTGCTCCAAGCATAGCTCAACACATCGCCGTCCGCATCGCTGGCCGTGACGCTGACGGAAGTGGACGATCCGGGCACAAGATAGCCGGGAGCCGCGACCAGGCCTTCGACCACCGGCCAGGTGTTGAGGGTCGCAGTAACATCAGCCTGGCCCCGCCCGTTCGCTGCCGCCACGTGAACCACAAACGATGCAGTGGTCGAGGCTCCGTGATTGTCGCTAACCTTGAGGGCCAGGGTCTGGTCGCCCTCGCTGGCGGGTGCAGTCCACGTGGTTGCGGCGGCTCCCGGCGCGGAGAACCCGCCGGCCGTCGGGCTTGCGGACCAAGCGTAGGTGATGGTATCGCCCGCATCTGGGTCGTGCGCGACGGCCTTCGCGGTGATGGTCTGCCCCGGGGCCACCGCGGTCGACGACAAGACCACCGAATCGATGACCGGAACCGCGTCCTTGAAAGCGATCGGTGCGTCCACCTGTTGCAGGGTGATGGTCACTGCGGCGACGGCGCCCATGGCGATGGAAATGCCGGACGCACTGCCAGCGTAGATCACCACGTTCTGTTGGTCTGTTGCGATCGCCGTGAAGACATAGTTGCTCCCCGCCGGAAGGGAGCCAATGAGAGCACCCCAGGTTTCTCCATGGCGGGCGAGGGAGACGCGTCTCGGCGTGTCCAGAAGTGGGCCAGTGATCGTGGCCACGAGCTCGGCGACATCGACGACGAGGGCGGAACGGATCGTCAGGTCCGCGCTGCCGGTGGGTGCCTCAGCACGGGAGCAAGTCGCCAGTGCCAACAAGACCGCGAGAGCTCCACGCGAAAGTCCCACTCGCGTACCAACGCTTCGATGGCGATAAAACATGTCAGACCTCGCTCGGGTTCGATGAGCGACAAGCTTATGCCCTTCCGCACCAAGGATTGTGTCACCGTTGTGTGACAGGCGTGTTCCAGCGTTGCAGGTGTTCAGATACTGTTTTGCTGAAATGCTGAACCAAGCGGCCGAGGCATTCGCCGCATTTCCCCGCGCCGCGCTCTTCGCTTGGTATTCGAGCTGCGCTGTTTGACCGTGCCCGCACGCCAGGACGGCGTCGGACGAACGCAATCGTAACGGACGCTGGCAGCCTCGCCGTGGGACAATGGTGCACGCATCGGTCAGGAGTACTGCGAAAGCACCATGAATCTCACTATTACGACTTTCAACCTGGAAAATTTGTTTACACGCTACGCAACAATCGACGACCCCATCATTCCCCGCAATCCGCGCGTCGTCATGACGGGTGTGACGTCGATCAACTACCAAGGAAATCCCCTGTCCAGCGCCACCACCGCGCTCCAACGCAACAACACGGCGGCGGCCATTCTTGAGTGCCAGCCGGACGTTCTCGCGGTTCAAGAGGTGGAGAGTCTGTGGACACTGCGACTGTTCAACGATCAGTATCTGTCAGGCTATTTTGGCCCGCTCATCCTCATCGAAGGCAATGACGGCCGAGGCATCGACGTGGGGCTGTGCCTTCGCAAGGGCCTGGCCGCTACGATTGCCGGCGTCCGCACGCACGTCGATGACCTGGATCCCAATCGCAAGGACAAGGCCGCATCGACGGTCGCGCGCTACTACAACGAATCGACGAACGAGCTGACCGTGACCGGCGCGCTATTTTCTCGCGACTGTCTCGAGGTCGACGTCGATGTCGGCTCGTCCACGGCGGTGCCGCTCACGTTTTTGATCAATCACTTCAAATCCCAGAACGATGCCCAGAAAGCGGACGACACCCTGCGCGCAAATCAAGCCGCGAAGGTCGCGGAGTACGTCAAGGCCGTCCGGGCGCGCTCACGCAAGGTGGTCGTGCTCGGCGACTTGAACGAGGACTTCACCCGAAAGCCGTCGAACCTGCAGCCGCTGCAGGACCTCATCACCGCCGGGATGCTCGCCGATCCGTTCGGCGACGATCCGGATACCGCTCGCTGGACACACTACTACGAAGTCGGAAACGAGGTCAGCCGCCTGGACTACGTCCTCGTCGACCCATCGCTCGCTATCGCCTCGAAGTCCGTGCTCCGAAAAGGGATTACGCAGAAGTGTCGGGTTGCGGGAATCCGGTACCCGACGGTCGGCTACGTCGAATCAGAGGCGAGCGATCACTGCCCGGTTTCCGTTACGCTGGATCTCGGATAACACCGATCCCCGGCGTGCCACGGCGCGATGTGGACGTCTATAACCTTCCGGGATGACTCCAGCCATCTCGGCCCTGGTGGTCCGACGCCCTCTTTCAGCCCCGAAACGTGCGGAAGCCTGCCCTTTGCATGTCAAAATGCCCCGCCGATATGACCCGCTCCCTTCACGTCGATCTGTTCGCCGCGCTTCTGCGCGAGCTTTCCGAGACCTGGCGAGAGATCAACGCCAACCATTTTCGCGGACGGCTTCGGCCGGCGGTCTTCGAGCTCTCCGACCTGGGACGTCGGCTCGGGCAGTGGAATTCGGCCACCCGCACCATCTCGATCGATCGGACGCTGGCCTTCGAGAAACCGTGGAGCGTGGTGCGCGAGGTGCTCAAGCACGAGATTGCGCACCAGTTTGTCGACGAGGTCTTGCACGTGCACGACCAGACCGCGCACGGCCCCGCCTTCGAGAGCGTGTGCGAACGTTTCGGCATCGACCCGCGGGCGGTGGGCATGCCGGAAAAGCCGGCGGGCGAGGAGGGCGGCAGTCCCGTGTTGCGGCGGATCGCCCGGCTGCTCGCGCTGGCGGAAAGCCCGAACGTGCACGAGGCCGAAGCCGCCATGAAGACGGCGCAGCGGCTGATGCTGAAGCACAACATAGAGGCCCGGGTCGCGGCGGCGAAAGAAGGCTACGCCTTCGTCCACCTCGGCGTTCCACGCAGACGGGTCGACGCTGCCGAGCACGTGCTGGCCGGCCTTCTGGCCAGTCACTTCTTCGTCGAGGCCATCTGGGTGCCGTCGTATCTGGCCCGTGAGGCGCGCAGTGGCCGGGTGCTTGAGCTGTGCGGCACTCCCGCGAATCTGGAGGTCGCGTGCTACGTGCACGGCTTCCTGCTCGAAACCGGCGAACGCCTGTGGCGTGAGCACAAGCGAAACCACCGCATCGACGGTGACAAGGACCGACGCCGATTCTTGGTCGGCGTGATGACCGGCTTTCAGGAAAAGCTGAAGGCAGGCGTGGCGGAGAGCCGGCGCGAAGGTCTGATTTGGGTGGGCGACGCGGGCCTCGACGAATTTCTGCACAAGCGCTACCCGCGCCGAAGCGGTGGAGCTGGCATCGGCGTGCGTCTGACCGAGGCCTACCACCACGGCCGCGAAGCGGGCCGGAATATCGTCCTGCACAAGCCGGTAGGCGAAGCCCAAGCCCGGGGGCGACTGCTGGGGCCGGTGAGGTCATAAGTGAATAAGTCCCGGCTTGAAGCCTTCAGCGACGGCGTGTTGGCCATCATCATCACCATCATGGTGCTCGAGCTGCACGTGCCCCGCGGGGTCGAGCTGGCGGTCTTGCGTCCGCTCTTGCCGGTCTTCGGCAGCTACGTGCTCAGCTTTCTTTACGTCGGCATCTACTGGAACAATCACCACCACATGTTTCATTCGACCCACCAGGTGAGCGGCGGGGTTTTGTGGGCCAACCTGCACCTGCTTTTCTGGCTGTCGCTGTTTCCGTTCACCACCGGATGGATGGGGCAGAATCACCTGGCGCCGATTCCAACCGCGGTCTATGGCGTTGTGCTGCTGATGGCTGGCATCGCCTACTACATTCTTCAGCACGCGATCATCGCCCAGCAGGGTCCGAGTTCGTTGTTGGCCGCCGCCATTGGCCGTGACTGGAAGGGGAAGGCGTCGCCGCTGCTCTATCTGGCAGCGGTCTTCCTGGCGTTCGTCAGCCCCTGGATCGCCAACGGCATCTATCTGACGGTGGCGCTGCTGTGGCTGGTCCCAGACCGGCGCATCGAACGGGTCATCAATAGCAAAGGTTGAACGGTCCCTGGACGTCGGCGTGGTCGGCCTGGTTCGCAGCCTTCGGGTTGCTCCGGAGCTGCGGCGTAGGGAACCTTAGGTGACGGTTGGCCGAGCTATTCCGGAATGCAGGCGAGGTACTTGCATTGAATCGTACAGCAGTCGTCCGTGCCGTTGCCAGTTCCGTCGTCGCAGTCCTCGGGACCGTTGATGATGCCGTCGCCGCAGTGGGGAGCGAACGTGCAGCTCGGGGTGCACCCGCCGTAGCGACCATCGTTGAAGAGCGCGCCAAGATCGCAGTGTTCGAGCGGCTGAACGATGCCGTCCCCGCACCTGGGCGCCAGCGAGCAATCGGGATTACAAGTGCCGTAGCTTCCGTCGTTGCGGCCGTCATCGCACTGTTCGCGTCCTCCAATGAGGCCGTCGCCACATACGGCGGGAGGAGGCTCACCGGGCGAATTGTCTGAACGTGTGGTGTAGCCAGGTGGCGAGGTCAGGTCTGTTGAATCGTCGAGACGCTTCTGCTAGCCATCCGTCAGGTTCAGCGGGCCCCCAGGTTGACCGCGATGGCTCCCCGCGGCGCCGATGGCGCGTTGCGATCAAGATACGCTGGTATCGTTGCCATTTTGCGTAGGTGCAGTAGAAATGCCCCTCTCGCAGACACGCCTTGCGCCGTAACCCGGCGTCCACGTGTCCGCCAAAGATCGCAAAACGCTCGGCAGTCCGTAGACAAAGAGGTAACACATGAACATCAAGCACAAGATTGGGCTCTCATGCGCTTTGGCGCTGACCGTCGCCGCCTGCGGCAGCAACACCCTGGTTGACGAGGACGCCGGTCCCGTGGTCACCCCAGGCCCTGATGCGGCTGCGGCAGGCCCTGATGCGGCCATCACTCCGGTAGCCGACCCCTACGTCTGGGTCGTGGTCCAAGATACCGAACAGAACGCCTGCACCACCAACGGCCCGGGCGCTGACATCGATGCGGTGGCCAAGACGGACATCCACGGCACTCCCGTCGGCTGGGGCTTGCTCAACTCGGCCAAGTTCATACCGAATCCGGGCGGCACCGCGTGCGACAATGTCAACTGTCCCAAGAGCAACTGTAAGTACGCCTCGATCAGCAGCACCTTCACCGAGGCCGACCTGGTCTCCCGCACGGAAGGCCCGCAGGATGCCACCGTGAGCGCCACTGGAGACGACACCGGGTACATGTCGCTCAACGCCGGAACCTTGGAAATCCAGATCGGCGACGCGGTGACCGGCGCCGGCCCGGCCCGAGCGATCGTCTCGGGCGACTACATCACCGTCTACGAGGTCGACCAGACGTACATTACATCGGGCGCCGCTCCGGCGACTTGCACTTGCGCGCCCGAGCACTACACCGTCTCCATCGAGAACGCAGACGGCTCCAAGATTCTGCCGCTGCAACCGGTTCTGCTCTTGCCCGACAACGCAGATAGCTGCGATAGCCTCACCGCGGACCCGACCCATGGTTGCGGCACCACCACCTTTATGGTTCCGTAAGCCACGTTCAGCAACCAACCAAAGGACAAGGAAATGAAGAAACTGGTACTAGCACTTCTTGTGTTCCCGATTGCGCTCGCGCTCGGTTGCGGGCACAGCGAGCCCGAGCCGGCCAAGGCCGGCCCCGAGCCCGCGGCGGCACCTGCGGCCGAACCAGCGCCCACGGCTGCGCCGGCAGCAGCCCCAGCTCCGGCCGAGGAGCCGGCCGCGCCCGCGGCCGTCGAGGAAAAGCCCACTCCGCCGCCGCCTCCGCCCGCTCCTCCGCCTCCGCCGAAGCCTGCCAAGGGGAAGAAGGCCAAGAAGGCCAAGCCGAGCAGCGACGAGTAGTTTTCGCAACCGCCAAGAAGCCCGCGCGATCCACTGGATCTCGCGGGCTTTTTGCGTGTAGGGCCGAGCGGCCGCTTTTCCCCGCAACCATTTTGCGCTCGCATCCGATAAAGTGCGCGCCGTGGAGCTTGTGATTGCAGAGAAGCCTTCCGTGGCGCGCGACTTGGCGCGGGTGCTGGGGGTGCGACCGTCGGGGAAGGCGTGCTTCGAGGGCAGCGACCTGGTCATCACCTGGTGCATCGGGCACCTGGTCGAGCTGGAAGAGCCGGCCAGCTACGACGGGCGTTGGAAGCCGTGGCGCATGGACATGCTGCCCATGGTGCCGGCCGAGTTCAAGCTGCGCGCGGTGCCGGGCACGCGCGATCAGCTCAAGGCGGTGTGCGAGCTCCTGCTCGACCGGCGTTTTTCCTCTGTGGTCAACGCGTGCGACGCGGGCCGCGAGGGCGAGCTCATCTTTCGCTACGTGTACCAGCTTGCGGGAAGCCGGATTCCGATCCAGCGCCTGTGGATTTCGTCTCTTACCGACGAAGCCATTCGCCGCGGGTTCGCGGCGCTCAAGCCGGGGCGCGAGTTGGAGGCGCTGGCGGACGCGGCTCGCTGCCGCTCGGAGGCGGACTGGCTGGTGGGCCTCAACGCCACGCGCGCGGTGACGCTTCGCCATCGTCGGGGCGACAATTCCACGCTGTTTTCTATCGGCCGGGTACAAACGCCCACGCTGGCCATTCTGGTGGAACGGGAAAAGCAGATTCACGCCTTCGTCCCCGACGACTATTGGGTGCTCAAGGGGGAATTCTCCACCGGCGAGGGCGCGAAATTCCCGGCCACCTTCGCTGTCGGAAAGCTGAGCCGTTTCGCCACGTCGGACCTGGCCGAGGGCGTGCTCCTGCGCGACCGCGAGCACGGGGCAGCGGACGATCCGGTCGGTCCGGGGGTGGAATCGCTCAAGCAGAGCAAGACGCGCGAGCCGCCGCCGCTGCTTTTCGACCTGACGTCGCTACAGCGGACGGCCAACAAGCGTTTCGGTCTGTCGGCCAAGGCGACGCTGGAAGCGGCGCAAGCACTTTATGAAAGGCACAAGGTTCTGACCTATCCGCGCACGGACTCGCGGCACTTGTCGTCCGACATGATGAAGGAAATGGAAAAGGTGGTGGGCGGGGTGGCGAAGATCGCCGACTACGCGGGATTCTCTCAGACGCTGCTGGACCATCCGCCGGCCATGACCAAGCGGGTGTTCGACGACAGCAAGGTGTCGGACCACCACGCCATCATTCCCACCGGCCGTTCCATCGATCCGAGGTCGCTTGGTCGCGACGAGCAGCGCATCTTCGACCTGGTGGTCCGGCGGTTCTTGGGCGTGTTCTATCCCGACGCGGAATTCGCGCAGACGGAGGCGGTGGTGCGGGTGGGCCCGGAAGGAACCGGCGCGCCGCCGTCAATGGAGGAAGATAGGACCACCATCACTGCGCTTCCGCCCTTGCCCGATCGGTTCGTCGCGCGTGGAAAGGTCCGTCTGGTGGCAGGCTGGCAAGAGGTGGCGGGCTTCGGTGACGACGACGAGGGCGGCAAGTCGGGCAAGAAGGGCAAGCGCAAGGACGACGACGAGGAAGAAGCCACGGGCGCGCTGCCGGCTCTGGCCGAGGGCGAGCGCCTGTCGGGCACCTTTGTAACGGTGGCGAAGCGGACCAAGCCGCCTTCGCGCCACACGGAGGCGACCTTGCTGTCGGCCATGGAAAACGCGGGCAAGTTGGTGGACGACGAGGAGCTGCGCGCGGCGATGAAGGACAGCGGGCTCGGCACGCCGGCCACGCGCGCTGCCATCATCGAGACCTTGCTCAAGCGCGGCTTCGTTGTGCGCGAGGGTAAGAACCTGGTGCCGACACCGACGGGCATAGGGCTCGTGGACGCGCTGCCAGTGCAGAGCCTGGCGTCGCCGGAGCTGACCGGGAATTGGGAGGCGCGCCTGGCACGCATCGCCCGCGGGCAGGATTCGCGTCAGGCCTTCATGGGCGATATCGTCGCGTACGTCAGGGAAGCCGTGGATGCGATCCGCAAAGCCGCGCCCATGGCAGACCTGCCGCAGTCTCCGCCACCCGGAGCCGCGCGCGCCCGCAAGCCCGGGCGCAAGAGCAAGAAAGCGGAAGACGAGGCGGCGGCCCCGAAGCCCACCGTGGCCAGCGTGCGCGCTTCGAGCCGGGCTCCAAGCCTGCCCGAGCAGGGCGCCGCCGAGCTTGTCTGCCCCGCCTGCCGGCAGGGGCATATCATCACCGGCAAGCGCGGCTGGGGCTGCAGCCGTTGGCGCGAGGGCTGCAAATTCGTGGTTTGGTTCGAGGAAGACGGGCGGAGGCGCAGCAAGGCGGATCTGCGAGAGATCGTCGGGAGAGAGCACAGAGAAGACAGAAGGCGCTGAGGGCGGAGCGGAAGCGAAAGACGTCTCACGGTCGGGGTTGCCGGTTATGCTTGTCATGTGCCCGCAGGTTGTCGCGCCTTGCGTTGCTTGCTGCCGCCGGTTTTGGCGGCCCTTTTCGCGCTGGCCGCGTGCACGCAGGTGGAATCGTCGGTCACCGATTCCGCCATCGGCGCCGGGGTCGCAGCCGATGGTGGGGACGGCGGCGCGCCGGACGCGGTCGTCGTGGCCGACGCCCCAGTCTGTACCGGCGCCTGCAATGCAGTCACGCCCAGCTATCCCACGGTCGGGCCCGACTCGGGCCAGGGCAACATCACGATGTACACCACCGAGCCGAGCAGCGGGGGCGCCTGCAACTACGGTGCGACCCATGTGCTCTATTTCGCCGCGGTGAATGTGAATGTCGCGCCCGGCGACGGCCAAGGACAGTGGCAGGGCGGTCGCATCTGCGGCCAGTGCGTTGAGGTCACGGCCTTTACTTCGCAGGGACCACAGTCGGTGGTGGTGCGGATCATGGACAAGTGTCCGGACGGCTACTGCGGCATGGATCTCGGCGGCGACGCGCCCGCGCAGATCATGCGCGACGGGTACGGCCGCTACGACGGCAGTTGGCGGTTTGTCTCGTGCACGGGGCATCCTGAAGTGTCCGACGGACCGGCCAGTCTGTCTGTGGTTGCGGGCGCCAACGCCTATTGGTCGAGGGTGCAGGTCCGCAATCCCGCGGGCGCCGTCGCCGCCATTCGCTGGAACGATTCCCAAGGCGGCAGCGGATCCTTCCCCTACGCAAGCGATCCCGAAAACACCTTCGAAGTTCCCGCGTCTGTGTTGCAGTCAACCGCCACGAGCCTGACGGTGAAAGCGAGCTTCAGCGACGGCAGCGCGGCGGCGGTGGCATTGAGCCCGGGCCAGCTTGCCAGCGGGGGCACTTCCTACCCGCTACAATAGACGGACCAGAGCCCTCCGCTATGGCGCCGGCTTCTCCATCGCCTCGACGGCGGGCATGCTGGCGAGGGTCGCGAGGAAGGCCCGATGGTCGCGATGGCGCTCGCAGTGGCTCAAGGTCATTTCACAAAGACCCTCGGGACGTACGCTTTCCTGCACGATGCGGAGGTGGCCGCGGGATTCGTCGAGCGCGGCGATGATGAGGGGACGGGTCTTTCCCTTCTCGGGGCGATACAGCACGATCATTGTGGCCGAATCGCACTTTCCTAGGAGAAGTACTTCGGCTTGACGGAAGCCGGCCAAGACCACATAGACCCCAACCGACAGGGCCAGCGCCGCGGTCACATAGCCCGCTCCTGCCACGATGCCAATGGCCGATACGGTCCAGATGGTTGCCGCCGTGGTCAGCCCCGTGATCTGGTAGCGCTCTCGCAAGATGGATCCGGCGCCCAGGAAACCCACGCCGGTGACGATTTGGGCGGCGATGCGGGCGGGCTCGTGCCCGGCCAGGTTCGAGGATGAGGACACCACGGTGAAGATCGCCGAGCCGACACAAATCAGGATCTGCGTGCGCAAGCCGGCAGGCTTGTGACCGCGCTCCCGCTCGAATCCAACGATGGCGCCGCACGCGAAGGCGACCAGCACGGACAGAGCCTGGCACCACGGCGCTGGTACCAGCTGGTGCCAATCGCCAAAGGCGACCTGATAGATATCCACAGCATCACGTTAGGGACGAGAGCCGGCGGACGCAAGAAAAGTGGTGTCCATGCGGTATAATCCACGACTGGCGCATGCGCCCCGCGAAACTCCTGCCAATCCTGCTTGCCCCGCTGGCCGTCGTCGGCGGGCCGGCCTTTGCGATCGAGCTGGGTGCCAGTGGCCACCCTTCCGGCAACTCCTTCAGCCTGGGCGCCTTCGCAGGTGGCCACGTTTTTGCGCAAGGCAGCGGCCTCGGCGTGGCGGGCGGTCCGCAAAACTCCGACGGTGCCGGGAACGCCGCGATGGGTGGCTTGCGCGCGTCGGTTGGACTTTCTCGCTGGTTCGTGGCCGAGGCCGAGCTGGCCGGCCTTGCGACCCAGGACCGGGTCTACCAGCGCAGCGCCCGCGTCCTCGGTTACCGGATCAACGCCCTTGCGACCCTGGCCCGCGGCGATTTTCGTCCATTCGTGCTGGTCGGGGCAGGTGCTATGCAGGTGGCGAGCACCGACGCCCAAGGCTCGGCGGGGCTGACGCCTGACACCAAAGCCGAGGTGCACACCGGCATCGGCTTCGACTATCGCGTGCTGGACCGGGTGTCGGTGCGCGGCGACGCGAGGGTGCTTCAGGTACCAAGCAAAGAGAGCTGGGCTCTCACCACCGACGTGGAGGCGATGTTGGGCGCCTTCGTGTCGTTCGGGGCCGGGCGGGCGCCCTCGCCGGGGCCAGATGCTTCCGGACAGCCTGCCGCGGCGGACGTCTCCGGTCCGGCAGCGCCGGCCGTGCCCGTGATAGTGGCCGGGTTGCCCGAAGACAAGCCCGCCGCCTCGGTGAATGCGGAGTCTCCTCCATCTGAAAGCGCGGCGTGGCCCATGGCCGCCGAGCCCGCGCGTGCCCAAGCTATGCCGGCCGAGTCGTCCACTGTCGCTGCGGCGTCCGGTGCACCGACCATTGGCGAGCTTCTGGGGCGGGCGCGAGAAATCAAGTTCGAGCCCGGAACCACGAAGCTAAACGATTCCTCGTTGTCGTTTCTCACCGATCTGGCCGCGGCCTTGCTGAAAGAACCCGCGGCGAAGTTGGAGATTACGGTCCACACAGCGGACAATGGCGACCCCAAGAAGGACCTTGCCCTGTCAAGACGGCGGGCCGAGGTGGTGAAGCGAGCCCTGGTCGACAAGGGAGCAAGCACCGACCAACTGGTCGCCGTGGGCCGCGGTTCGGAAGACCCGGTCGCGCCCAACCTCACGCGCACCGGGCGGATGCGCAACGAGCGGGTCGAGCTTCACCGGGCTCTGGCGCCGGCGCACGGACCCTGAATCGGTTCCGCCGCGAAAGTCGAAGCCCTTGCTGCCAAGTCCGACACTCGCCACGGTCTGCTGTCGGTGACACTCCTAGATGTCCGGATCATAAGCAGTCCTAGATGTCCGGTCTGGTTTGGTCTGTGTTCTACCTGAAAAGGGGAAGAATTGTTTGCGGGCTGTG
>Ga0265314_10000525_pt1 | contig 49392 bp, 42 predicted proteins | sample 4126metaG_FD_203106 | JGI IMG/M metagenome (GOLD analysis project Ga0265314, IMG submission 203106) | Rhizosphere microbial communities from Carex aquatilis grown in University of Washington, Seatle, WA, United States - 4-1-26 metaG | ecosystem: Host-associated > Plants > Roots > Rhizosphere >... | reverse complement strand
GCAAATTAAGGTTAACATCGATACCGGGCCGCTGACTTTGGACTCTCAGACCGCCGTGCTTTGCGGGCTGATCTTGAACGAACTGCTGTCGAATGCTCTGCGCCATGCGTTTCCCGATGGCCGAAGGGGCGAGATCACCATCTCCTCGCATGTGGAAACTGGCGCGGTTGTTGTCATGAATATCAGCGACAACGGCATCGGGCTGCGTCACGATTTCGATGTCTCTCGAGTCAATACGTTGGGTCTGAGGCTGGTCCGGCAGTTGACTCGCCAGCTCAAAGGAACCATGTCAGTTTCGAGTCAAGATGGCACGACCATAGGGATCGAGTTTCCGATTCAGCAGTCGACCTGACACCTACAAGAGCCCTGCCTCGCTGTAGTTAGAAATGAGGATGCCAAGACCTCCAGGTTCAAGAATGTTCAACTACTTTCAACAGATTTCCCGTAACTGGCTGACACCTAAGCATCAGAAAACAGGCGATTTCAGCAAAGCGCCGGAATCTGCCTTGGGCGCAGGGGGTCGGGCGTTCAAATCGCCCCGCGAGTCAGACCCGCTCGAAGTAACCGCCGACTTTTTTCATTTGGCGGCTTCTCTGAACTGTCGAAGAATGGAGCCCTTGTAAGCACCTTCAACCATCACAACCCCGTCAAATTCTTTCCCTTTTGATTTGTGAATCGTCATGAGCATGCAACCGCGCGGCGGACGATCTATCGACAAGAATCGCTCTCGCTCAAGAATGGTTTAAGCGATTTCCGCGTCGCCATCGTAGCTAACCTTGGAAAGCCATAATTCAGCTAGCCCGGTTGCAAGTACGTCTCGAGCCGCGAATAAGCGAACCATGCTCGGTCCGATACGGGCGTCCACGCCGATCAATTTTCCCTCCGCACGGCACAGATTCTTGCTCAGAAAGGTTCCGCACTCTGGTGATACACTCGACCTGTTGCGCTTCGTATACGCCCTGGTGCTTGCGATTGCGTTCGGCGCCGACGGCGCGGAATCCGTGGGGAGCCAGGCCTGCGCCTCGTGTCACCCAGCCATCTATCGCCGCTTCATGCAAACGCAGATGGCTCAGAGCAGCGGGCACGTAGGAACAGCCGACGCCAAGGAACAATTCGACCGAGCTGAGTTTCGCGATTCGAGCGGCGCGTTCGCCTACACCGTGGGGCGTGACGCGAGCGGATACTACTTCGATTTCCGGCAGCAGGGCAACGCCGTCACATCACGTCCGATAGTGGGACGCCGCTCGCTGGACTACTTCGTGGGAAGCGGAAACGCCGCGCGCAGCTATATCATCAACGTCGATGGATTCTTGTATGAAGCCCCGGTCGCCTACTTTCGCAATTTGGCTTCGTGGAGGTCCGCACCCGGCGTCGCTCAGCTGGACTACCCGTATCTGACGCGGCCTATCCTGCCGGGTTGTCTCCAATGTCACGCCAGCGGGATCCGGAGGATCACGGGCGCACAGAACGCCTATGCCTTGCCGCCCTTTTCGGAGGGAGGCGTAGCTTGCGAGCGATGCCACGGCCCGGGAAGCGATCATATCGCCAGCGGTAAGCCCATGGTGAATCCGGCGAAACTGGCGGCCGCGGCGCGGGATAGTATCTGCGAACAATGCCACCTCTCGGGAGAAATCCGCGTTCCGAAGGTCGGAAAAGACGAGCCGGTGTTGAACCCCGGCGATCGCCTCGCGGACTCTCTTACGGTGTTCGTGCGCTCCGGCTCCGAAGCGCAGTTACGTGTGACGAGCCACGCTGAGAACCTCGCCCAGAGCGCCTGCAAACGAATGAGCGGAGAGAAGCTGTGGTGCGGCACCTGCCACGATCCGCATTCCGTTCCCAGCGCGACCGAGAAGGTGGCGTACTTCCGCGGCAAGTGCCTGACCTGCCATCAGGTGTCCTCCTGCCCCGCGTCAAAATCCTTGCGGCAAGCCAACGGCGATAACTGCATAGCGTGCCACATGCCGCGCAATCCTACCAGCGACGTCGATCATGTAGTATTCACGGATCATGCTATTCCGCGGCGTCCCGGCGCTGCGAGTGCTTCGCCGTCTATAAACGCGGATCTTGTGCCGTTCGGCGGCGGAAGAACCAACGCGCGCGACCTGGGGTTGGCTTACGTCATGGTGGGGCTGCGCGAGGGGAACACCAGGTACCTCGATCGCGCGTTTCCTCTGCTGCAAGATGCGGTTGCGCAAGGCACCCGCGATCCTCAGACGCTGCTTTACCTGGCCCAGCTTTACCGCGATCGCTCGGACGATGCGCACGCGCGCCCTCTGTATGAAGAGGTCTGGCGAATGGACCCAGAACAGTATGCAGCCGCGGCGGCTCTGGGGGCGTATCAGATGCAGGCGGGGAATCTTGAAGACGCCGTACGGCTGTGGAGACAGACGCTCGCCATTAGCCCCGCTCTGCTTTTGGTCCGCGTGAATCTTGCCACCGCGCTCTTGCGCACAGGGCACCCCGATCAAGCGCAGGAGACGCTGAGAAAGGCGCTGGAATTCAATCCGTCGTTTCAACCGGCGGCGGATCTCCTGAATCAGATCGTGAAATGATAAAACGTGTGAGCTTCTCGAAGCTGCAGGCAGGGATCGCGGCGGGGGTTGTCGTGGGCTGCCTGGCGGCGGCCTGGATCTATATCAGCAGGCAGCCGCGCCCGTCATCCAACCCGCAAACAGCCAATTCACAAACATCCAATCCACAAAATGCATACGCAGACGCCGCAGTCTGCGCGGACTGCCACGCCGACAAAGCGGCCGGTTACCAAAAGACGGGCATGGGCCGGTCCTTCGCCCGCGTGCTTCCCGAAAACACGCCGAAATTCGGAAAGCCTTTCCATCACAAAGCGTCGGACAGTTACTTTGCCATGATCGCGCGCGATGGCAAGCTATACCAACGGCGGTGGCAGATCGGATTCGACGGGAAAGAGACCAACGTCGACGAAAAACAAACTGATTTCGTTGTGGGCTCGGGAAATCATTCGCTCACCTATCTTCATCTCACCAGCCGCGGAGCGCTTCAGGTGCTGCCCTTGAGCTGGTACTCGGAAAAGGGCGGCTATTGGGACATGAGTCCCGGCTACGATCAGCCCGACTATCCGGGCTCGGTTCGGCCGGTGCACTACGAGTGCATGTCCTGTCACAACGCCTATCCGAAGATCCCCCAGCCGTTTGAATCCATCGCGAGCGCGGAAATGGTCTTCGCCCAGCCGCTTCCGCAGGGCATCGATTGCCAGCGATGCCACGGACCAGGACAGCGGCATGTGGATCTTGCGTCGGCGGGCGGCAAGCCGGAGCAAATCCGGGCAGCCATCGTCAACCCGAAGCGGCTGGATCCGGATCGGGAATTGGAGGTTTGCCTGCAATGCCACATGGAGACGACCAGTCTGAATCTGCCGCACTCGATCCGCCGGTTCGACAGAGCGCCATTCTCGTATGTCCCAGGGCAGCCTTTGGGCGATTTCAGCGTGGAGTTCGACCGGACCGGAGGAATGAAGGATCGCTTTGAAATCGCACACGGCGCGTACCGGCTGCAGCAATCGCAGTGTTATCTCCAGAGCGCCGGCAAGCTGCGCTGCACCACGTGCCACGACCCGCATGACATTCCTCGGGGACCGGCCGCAACCGCGCGCTATAACGGCGTTTGTGCAACGTGCCATGCGGATATGCTGCAGCGCGCGGCGGCTTCCGGCCCGCACGCCGCGGGTGCCGATTGCGTTGGCTGCCACATGCCAAAGCGGAGAACCGACGACGTGGTGCATGTGGTCATGACCGATCATTTGATTCAGCGGCACAAGCCGGCGGGAGATCTTTTGGCGCCAAAGGCGGAAGTTATTGAGCCGGCGGCCGGATATCAAACCACGGTAGTCCCTTATTATCCGGTGCCCCTTGCCGGGACCTCGGAGAATGCTCTCTACACCGCCACCGCCCAGATTCGCGATCGGCGGAACCTGAAAGAAGGCCTCCCGCAACTAGCGAACTTATTGGAGCGATACCACCCCGCGCAAGCCGGTTTCTATGCGGAACTGGGCCAAGGCTACCGCGCGGCGAACGATTTGCCGAAGGCAATCCCGTATTTCGAGGAGGCGCAGCGCCGGGAGCCGACCGCGTTCCGCTTGGTCCAGCTGGGCAACGCGCTCATGGAAAACCGGCAGTTCCCAGAGGCCGAAGCAGTGTTACGGCGCGCCGTTGGCCTGGCTCCAGATGAGCCGTCGGGGTGGGCCACGCTGGGCTGGGTTCTTTGGCAACAGAATAAGGGAGCGGAAGCGCGAGCGGATTTGGAACGCGCGGTTGCCCTGGATCCGGACGTGCCCGAGGTGCACAACAATCTCGCCAACGTCGAATGGGGCACGGGGGATCAGGCTGCCGCCGAGCAGCAGTTTCGGGAGGCGCTGCGCATTCAGCCCGGCATCGCCGATTGGCGCTTGAACCTGGCGCGGGTGCTGGCCACGCGTGGTGAGATCGCGGAATCCCGCTTTCAATTCGAGCAGGCGATTCGACTGAAACCGGATTCCGCGGAAGCCCGGCTGGATTATGGCCGGCTCCTGGCGGATCACGGTGAATTCGCGGCGGGCATCCGGCAGTTGGAAACCGCTGTCCGGTTAACGCCCGATCTGTGGCGCGCGCACTTCGAGCTGGGGATGGCCTTGGGGCGCAGCGGCAATCCCACCGCCGCAACCGAACAGATTAGGATTGCGGCTAACGGCTCTGACCCGCAGGTACGCGCCGAGGCGGCCGATGTACTGCAACGGCTGAAACAGTAAGCCTTAAAAAGCCGGTTCCCCCCTCCTAAGAGAGAACCGGCCGATTTTTAAAACCCTGCCGTATTAGAAAGTCACTCGAAGGACGGCTTGTCCGGACCGCGGTTGGGCCCCGGCGCCGCCGACTGTGTTGATGTAGCCATAGCCGGCAGTGTACACCCCGTTAGAGGTCGTCGGAGACGCGGAAATGGTTGAGCCACCCGTCCCCTGGTTGCCGGTCGCGGGCGCCGAGAGGAACAGCCGGTTGAAGATGTTCTGGAACTCGGCCCGGAACTGCGCGTTGACCCGCTTTTCCTTGCCAAAGGGGAAATTGCGCGCGAAACTCATCGACTCCGCGGGCTGCCTTTGCCAACGGTAATCGTTGGTGAACGGAGCGGACGTCCCCCACTGCCCCGACGCCGGCTCGGCCCAGGCTTTGGGATTGAGAACCAGCGTGGTCTGCGGATTGAAACATCCGCAATTCGGATCGACCGCCAGCGGATTCACGCCGGCAACACGGTTGTCCGGATTCATCGGAGTACCGTTGGACCCTCCCTGCCGTAACAACTGGTTGATGAGCTGATTGGAGGATGACGGGGCCGAAATCAGAGAGCCATTCTGATAGCGCAGCAGCGCGCCAAGCTGCCAATCCCGCGCGATCTGGGAAACGACGCGAGCTCCCATGCTGTCCCCGGGCGTTCTGGGCGTGGTGTAGGAGCCGGATATGACCAGGGCAGTGGGTGGGACCATCTGGTTGAGCTGCTTGTTGATCCCAGGGTTGAAGACGTCGCTGATCACCGGGTTGTACGAAAGGAAGATCGGCGCCTCCGATCCCGCACCAAGGTCGGTGGCGTGGGCCCAAACGAACGAGGCTTGTCCGGAGAGGCCATGCGAGAAACGCTTGGTCACCTTGGTCTGGAGCGAGTCATACCAGGTCTTCCCGGAGGGAGGCCCTAGAAATGAGCTCGGCCCACCAGACGCCCACTGCGGTACCGGACGGATTTGCTGGGCGACCGTTTGATTCGCCGGCATCCCCGCATAAGCCGGGGTGAATCCATGCGCGATGGCTTGCGGAGAGCTGATCAGACTTGTGAGTAAATTGAGATCCGCCTGATTGTTGCGGCTGAGCCCGTAATGCGCCAGAATCTGATCCGTCAGACAATTACATTGGTACGTGTCGAGGCCTTGCGCGGACCACCACACTCCCCGATTCCCAACATACGAAACATCCAGGACGAGGTCCCTTCGCAGTTCGCGTTGAACACCCGCGCTCCACTGCAGGGTCCGGGGCGGCCGGGCGCTCGGATTGAAGATCGTGTTCGGGGACGACGGCGGCAACTGCCCGGCCGTCAAGATTGGCTGTTTGCCCGGATCAAAGTTCGGCCACGTCACATTCGGGTACGGGTTCTTTTCGAAAGCACCGGTGGCCGGAGCGAGCCCATAACCGAGGGAGTTGAAGGTATAGTAATCCGCCAGGCTGTATTGCAAGCCGTTCGGGGTCTGAACCACGCCATACGTGACGCCCGCGCCGGCTCGAAGCACTGTCTTCGTGTCGATCTGGTATGCGGCTCCGATACGCGGACCGAGGGCCCAGGGGTAATTGTGGGAGAACTCGCACTTGCAGCTGGCTCCGTAAAGGACGGCGCCCAACAGGCCTCCAACAGTCGGATTTGGCGTTGAGAAAGAGGCAACCGGCATGCGGCCGTACTGCTCCGTCAAATAAGTCTGGAAATCGTACCGCAGGCCATAGTCCAGTGTCAGCTTCCGCGTGACCTTCCACGTGTCTTGGAAGAACAGCCCGAGGCTGTGCTGCCCCGTCTTGGTCTGGGTGTTCGGACTGATCTGAATATCGTCCGGCAAGCCCAGCATAAAGCTGGCGTAACTGAAGCCCGTGGGAACAGAAAAGTTGAAAGGCTGGAGATTCTGCCAGGGATCGGCGGTTTCGGCATTGTTAATGCCAAAGGCCCCATTGGCGCGCCATCCGCTTCGCTCGGGATATCCGTCAATCGTAAGATCACCGCCGTACTTGAACGTGTGGTTCCCCTTGACCCAGGTCAAATTGATGTTGGCCGTCGGCTTCTCCTCCCAGAGGAATGCAACGAATGCCGGACCTAATCCCCCGACGTTCGGGCCGCCATACCCGCCGCTGATGAAGTTCTGCAGGCCTGCAGCGATGTTCGTCCCGGACGGGTTGCTGCCGTCGAAGAATCCGCCGATGGAGGGGAAGCGGTTGGTCTGGAAATAGCCCGTCGTGCCAAGAGAAGATTGGTCGAAACTCGGATAGTCCGTCGGCTGATACTGCTGGATGTACCCGATGCCGATGTGCAGCAGCAGGGTTGGCCTGAGGGTCTGATCATAATTGACCCGCGTGGTCACGTTCCGGTTGGAGGTGGGAGCGGGGGCGTTGTACGCATCCGTGACGCCGTTGGAATTAGGCGAATTCGACTCCAGCCGCGAGAAATACCAGCCGAGCTTGATGGTCGAACTGATGGAGTGATCGAGCTTATAAGACCAGTTGGTATCGTGCTTCCAGTTTTGGTATGCGGGCGCGAGGTAGTTGTTGATGATGCCGGGTTGGTTCGGAAGCGGGAAGGAATTCTGAATCTTAGCAGCTACCGAATCGAATCTCGTGAGTGGAATTTGCTGGTTGGGGAAAGGGCTCCGGACCTGCGTTCCGTTTACGATCCTGTTTGTGTTGGGATCGAAGATTTCCCCAAAGCTCAGCGTCTGGCCGGCCGGGTCCACCGCCGACGCGCCCGTGACGGTATTTACAATCGCGGGGCTGTAGGCGCAAGCGTTCGCCGCGGCGATGTAAGCAAAACAACCGGATGTGGAAAAATCTCCCGCCCGGTAGGCAGCCGTAGGCACCGTCTGAATGCTGTTGGAAGTTGTCCGGTTCTCGCGGAACTGCTCGAAATTGAAGAAGAAGAACGTCTTGTCGTGGCCGTTGTAGATTTTCGGAATGTCGATCGGCCCGCCCACCGTGAATCCATAATCGTTCCGGCGCAAGGCGTTGCGGATGTGCTGGCCCGCTTTGTCCGGGCTTTGCGTGCCGGCATCGGTGAACGGCAAGCCGGCGTTCAGCGCTTCGTTCACAAAGTAGTCGTAGGCGCTGCCGTGCAGCTGATTCGTGCCGGACTTCATGGTGTAGTTGATGGCGCCGCCGCCAACTTGGCCGTACTCCGCGGCAAAATTACTGGTCTGGACATTTACCTCCTGGATGGCATCCACGCTCGCGCCCTGGCTGTATGACTGTATCGCTTTCCAGATGTTTCCGGTAGCCTCCTGGCCTTCGATGCGGATGGCCTCACTGTTGCTCGGCAACCCGTTCACCACCAGCGAATTGTCATTGGAAAAGTTCACGCCGGGAAGCAGCGTTATGGACTGCAAGGGGTTCCGGATCTCGCCCATCCCGGTGGCGCCGAACATGCTCCCGCCCGATATGGTGAGCACGGGAAGATCATTCACATCTTTTGTTTGGACCAGATGGCTCACCTCCCCGCTCTCCGTCTTGAGTAAGGGCGCTGTATCGTTAACGGTAATCACGTCCGTGGTGGCGCCGACCTCAAGCTTCACATCTCTGCGCGTAGCCACGCCCGTGACCACCTGCACGTTCTGCTGCACGAACTTCTTGAATCCCGTCACCGTCACCGTGAGCTCGTAGTTTCCTGAGGGAACGGGAATTACGTAGTTCCCCGTGGCGGACGAGCCGCCGCGATAAATAACCCCGGTCTCGCTGTTTTTGATTTCAATTTGAGCCGCAGGCACTACCGCGCCTGCGGGATCGGAAATAGCTCCGGTGATCGTACCTTGGTTCGACTGCGCCAACAGAGCGGCAGCCGCTAAGAACGCAAGCCCTGTAAACTTCCCCCACATCCTGCGTCCTACTGGTAAGGCGATATGCATTGGACATCTCCTCGCTGTCTTGTGGCAGGTTCCGTCATTACCCGTAGTCCCGCCCAACAAAAAGTTCCTGAGCAGCATACTCCCTTAGAAGGTGGGCGTCAATGGTGTTCGGGATGATAGTTGGTATCACGATTGTTGATGCACAAATCGCGAGCGGCCAGCCCTGGGTAATATCGGAAAAGTTGGGCGATCACGAGACTACCGACCACGCGTCAAACTTCGCCCGCATGAGCCTCGGCGACAAAACCCTCGATCTCGATATCGCCCAGCACGTCCTTCTTCGTGAACATGCGGACTTGGGATAAGCGGCCATCGCGCACCTTATTCACCCATTCCGGGTCGCCGATGAGGCTGCGCCCGACTGAAATCAAATCGAACTCGTGGTTGTTGAAGCGCCGCAGCAATTCGCTGAGTCCCGCTTCGCCGGTTGACTTGGCTTCTTTGCCGAAGAAGTTGTCCATCACATCCGTATCCAGGCCAACGCTTCCGACGGCGATCACCGGGGCGTCGGTCATAGACTTAGTCCACCCGGCGATGCCAAGATCCGACTCCGGCCATTCGGCGACCCAGAAGTAGCGCGCGGAAGCGTGAAACAAGTCGACGCCGGCGGTGCGCAGAATCGTCAGCATTGCCTGAAGATCCTGCGGCGTTGGTGTAATACGCGCGTTGTAATTTACTTCCTTCCATTGTGAGAAGCGAAACGATATCGGAAATTGCTCACCCACGGCCTGACGTATCGCCTGCACAATCTCCGCGGGGAACCGTACACGGGCCCGGATATCCTCGCCGCCATAGCCATCGGTGCGCCGGTTCGTCTCCGCCCAAAGGAACTGGTCGAGAAGATAGCCGTGACAAGCATGAACTTCCACACCCGCCGCGCCAATCTGTTTGGCGGCCAGTGCTCCGCGGACGAAGGCTTCGCGAATCGTATCCAGGTCCTCCGTCGTGGCGGCGCGTCCGTTGGGCTTCCCTTCGTGAACCAACCCGGAAGGGCTTAACGTGGGGAACTGAGAGTAGGGACCGTCGCCGCCCTCTTTCCGAACCGCTCCCTCATGCCACAACTGCAGGAACATGCGGCCTCCGGCGCGGTTCACCGCCTCGAAGCAACGCTCCCACGCGCTCATAGTCGCATCGTTAATTCGACAGAAAATCGGCACCTGCGTGGAGGAAGGGTGATCGACAGCGCACGACTCGGTAATAATCAGTCCCACGCCGCCCTCTACTCGCTGCCGGTAGTATTCAACCATCCGCGGCTGCGGCACGCCGTTGTCACACCACTGTCGCTGCATTCCTGGCATGACGAAGCGGTTCGGCAAGGTGATGCCCTTGATCGCAAACGGAGTGAATAGAGGTTCCAGATTTAAGTGAGCCATGGCCTGATTCGAAGGGTCCTGCGGCAAAGATATCTTATCAACGTGGGCTCCGATAAATTTATCAGTGTCAGCGGACTTCAAACAGGAACGCGCGATTGGAGTTTTCGAGCAGCAGGACGTATTCACCCGGCGGAAGGGGATCCTTCACGTTGACTTTCCGCAGCGTCGCCGAAGGCTTCGTCACTACGATCGTGAGTGAGAACGCCGAGCGGTTCTTGGCCGACGCCAACTCGCGAACTCCCTTCCCTACCTGGAGGCGCGCGAGTTCCAGAGTGCCCGCGCTCGCTGCCTCGGTGTCGGCCAACAGCAGGAACGCAGGAGTCCTCGAACTGGCTCGAACCGGCGAAGTTTCGCCCGGGAACGAATACAGCATGACGCCATCACCAATGTTCTGGGGCTTCATTTCCTGAGCTTCCAGGTCCCGAAAATCGCTGTTTTCGAGCAGGACGATTTTCGACCCGGGCGTGACCGCGGCCGATTCGGGCCTCGACACAACTTGGACACTCGAGAGCAATTCTTGGGAATCCACGATCGCGGGGATCCCGGCGCCCTGATCGGTTCGGAGCCGGATCGCCTTGCTGGAAACAACCGCTGCCTCAATCGGCGAGCCGGGAGTCAAATGCGGATCGATATAGTCCATTCCGTCCTGGTTCAGCGCATCGATCAATTTAGCCGCTCGGTACGGGCGAACCATGAAACGCTTGTTGCCCACGTCGACGGTGACGCGCCAAAACTGTTCGGCGCGAAGGGCGGAAGGCCTGCAACGTGCTGGAGGAGTCGCTCCTTTGGGCAGATTGCGACAACTTGGGTCGGGCTCTTTCGCGGGCGCGAACACTTGCTCGACGGCTACGACTTTCGCGGGCTCCCACAGCGGCGTGTCCGCAGCCGCGCACATGCTCGCGATGGCAAACAGACCGAAGCTAAGTTTACTTGGCGTCTTCGACAGGAACATCCTCGGGCGGACCACCTGCGAACATTTTCGCAGAGTCGAAGAATCCGGCGACGGTCAGGTGAAACGTGACGTCCTTATCGGTTTTGTTCTTGAAGAACCAGCCGTGAATTCCGGTGGAGGGAGCGGTGAAAGAGCCGTAGGCAGCTTCCTTGCCGACCTTGTCATCCAGATCGTAGCTCTCGAAGTAATCCTTGTTGGGTTTCACGTCGGGCTCGCCATGAAATTCGTACGTGAGCTTTCCGTTGGCCTTCCAGCCGTAGACCATGCCGGCGCCCTTCTGCATGTGATACTTCATCTCGACGCCTTCGTTGGGGCGCAGCTGGAAGTCTTCCGAATCCACCTTATAGATCTTGGGCTGCGAGGTATAAACAGCTTGTCCGGCGACGGGCGTGGGCGCGGCTCCTTTGACTGGAGGCGGAGGAGCTTGCGAAATGCCGGTCAGCCCCAGGGCCTTGCCGGTCTTCAGAGGATCGAAACCATATTCGGCGGGGAGCACTGCGGTAAACAGGAGAATCAGCGCGACGAGAAGGGCGATGCCGGTGGCTTTGGCGAGGGCGGCTTTCGAAGGTGCCCGGTTAGAAGTTTCGTTGGAAGTTTCCATTTACGATCCGAGATAGTATCCGGCGATCTGGTATCCGGTAAGCACGAAGCCCACCGTCATCAAGACAGTGTTGGTGGCAAACGCATGGCGCAGGAAACCAGGGCGCGTTCGCCAGTAGCTAAGAGCGATGAGCACGGCCGTGAGCGCGAGCACCTGTCCAATTTCGACGCCCACATTGAAACTGACGATATTCGTCACGAGCCCGTTCTTCGAGAGATCGAGCTGCTGAAGCTTGGTGGCTAGGCCGAAGCCGTGGAACAAGCCGAAAACCAGGACCGCGAGCTTGGTGTTTGGCTCAAACCCAAGGAAGCGTTTGAACCCGTCCATGTTGTCGAAGGCTTTGTAGACCACCGAGAAGCCAATGATCGCGTCGACCACGTAGGAATTCGCGTGAATTCCTCCCAGGACTCCGGCCAGAAGAGTGATACTGTGCCCGAGGGTGAAGAGGCTGACGTACTGTACGACGTCCTTGAGCCGGTAGAGAAAGAAGATGACGCCCACGAGGAATGCGAGGTGGTCGTATCCGGTGACCATGTGCTTCGCGCCGAGATACATGAAAGCGGCAACGGCGGTGCCCTGGTTGGACTGGACGAAGGACGCGTCGCGCTGGGATACGTCGTGCGCCGAGGCGGGCACTGGGAACAGCAATGAGAAAAGCAGTCCGCTAGCCAGGACCAGGCTCATGAGGATGATAGTAGTTCGCGTCTGCACGAACGGGAAGCTTATCACAGCTCGACCCAAGGTCCGCTGGGGACATGGTCAAGCTGCGGTCTCCAGAAGGTCACTGACCTCGAGGAGACAGCGGTAAGTATTTGAAGCTAGGGGATGATCTACTTCTTCAGGCTGTGGACATACGCGGCGACGTCGTCGACGGATTTGCCGGTTACGGCCGTGACGGCCTTCATCTTGCCTTGGCCTTTGGTCACCACCGAGGCTATGTCGGCGTCGCTGGTCTTCAGGTCCTTCATTTCGACCTTCATCATCTTGGCGACAGCCGGGTTAGGCGTTCCATCGGGTCCATGACAGGACTTGCAGGACGTGTCGTAGACCGTTTTCCCGGCTTTGGCATCGGCGGCATACATCGCGGCCGCGGCGGCAAGAGCTAGGGCGAGCATCGTTAGGTACATGCGCATGCTACGAGGGTAGCACTGCTTCGGGCGCCGCAGCGCCCGCAAGTAACTGTCAGGCCGACAGCCGGCCATCCCGATGCAGGTCCAGCGCGAAAATCGCCGGCGTCTCTGCCTCCTCGAACAGCAAGGCAGACTCCGGCGAATTCGCACGCGCAACCGACCACCACCTGGCACACGCCGCCGCGGCGCAAAGGATCGCGATCATCAGCGCATAGCCGGCACCGCTATCGAGAGCCCGGCGTTCGAATCCGACCGCCGTTACCGTGACAAACAGAGTGCTCCATACGGTCAGAAAACCTCGGTAACCCGCTCCCGGTAGGTAGGAACACGTGAACGGGATCTTCTGGAATCCGCTCAGGCTAACATCGGCTAGAATCGATCCGAACAGCGCCAGCGCAACCAAGTGACCGGCGACGATCCTCCAGGGCCAAATCCACAACAGCGCTACTGCGGATACCGCCCAGACCGGCACTACGGAAAGCACCAGCAGACTCCGCCGGATCGCGTTCAACAACCCCCGGGGTCCGGGCAGAGGCATGACCCGAAAGATCCAGTTGGCCTTCAGCTGGAGCGGCATCGTGAACACCATCCGTGCACCCGCCACCGCGCAGGCCAGCATTAGCACGCTCGCCAGCAGCCCCGCGACGCTTACCGATGCACTCAGTGCTTGTTGCCTCGGTGCGGGCGCTTGCATGAACAAGATGACGATCGCGAACCCCACTCCCAGGTAAAACGCGAGAATCACGCGATGCTGGCGGCTCCGCATCAGCGTTCGGATACTGAAGTGGACGATCGCGGTGGTGACCGAATTTCCAAAACGCGGCAGCCAATGGATACCGCCCGCGCCCGGCATGATGTCGGGTTCCTCCACAATCTTCCGCAGCGTCCGGAAATACGACAGCAGGAACGCCGTGCCGGCCGTCAGAACCGCAATCGCTAAGCCGAACTCCGCCCGCCGCGCCAGAGACAGGATGGTCGTCTGGATCTCCGCCGGAACAGACCCGTTCAAGACCTGGAACAGGCCGAAGAACCAATACGTCGGCAGCCACTCCAACAGGTGTCGGGATTCCAGTGCACCCAGGGCCTTCACCGACACGGGAGCCGGCTGAAGAAAATATACGCTCAGGAACAGGCAGAATGCAGCCATTTGCAGGAGCGCGGAGACGCGCAGGTATCGCCGCCGAGGCAGCTGCGCCGCCAGTCCGTGCAGGCCCAGCACGCCGCAGAGTATGAATACGCCCGCGGCGATCATAGTGGACCAATACGCGGCCAGCGATCGAAGCACGTCCGCAAATCCCGAGTTCGCCCCTGCGAATACGATCGACCACGCCAGTCCGGTGAGAGCGTTGAGCGCCAGGATCGTGAGGCTCAACGCAGTTGCCAAAGCCGCGATCTTCGCGAAAAACAGAGTGCGCGCGCGAACGGGCAACGGAGCCAGCACCATCACATCGCGCCGGTTCAGGAATGCGGAATCCCAGCTCAGAACAGCAAACAGCCCGACCACTAGCATCGTGGTCGAGATCAGCGTGTTCTCGCGTTCCCAGAGGACGGCTCGGAGCGTTTGCAGCGGCAGGCTGTTGGCGCCCACGAACATGGCCCGCATCGACAGGGCAAAGCTCAGGAAGATCAGCACCGCGCCAAACTGCCCCAGCAATTTAGCGATATCGCCCTGCGGGGCGAGCAGTTCCAGGTCGACCACCCGAAAAAGAAACTCGCGGTACAGCACGCGAAATTGGAGTTTCGTCATCCCAGAATCAAATCCGCTATTTCGCGCGAAACAGCTTCAGTATTTTGCTCCACTGCCAGTTGCGAAAAGATCCCTTCGAGCGTTGGCAGCTCCATCAGCACCCGCAGACGCTCGATGGAGTCATCCGCCACGATCCTGCCCCGGTGCAGAATGACGATGCGCGAGGAAATCCGCTCGACTGTTTCCAGCTCGTGGGAACTGAACAGAATCACTTTGCCTCGTGAGGCCAGCTCGCGAATCAGGCTGCGCAGAACCAGTGCCGAGCCGACGTCGAGTCCGGAAAAAGGCTCGTCCAGTAAAAGCAGATCGGGATTGTGCAGCAGCGCCGCTGCCAGCAGAACCTTCTGGCGCATGCCTTTGGAATAAGCCGAAATCGGCGCGTGCCGGTCGCCGCGAAGCGAGAAGAGCCGCAACAATCCGTCGATCTTTTCAGCCGCCGGTTTCACCGGCAGATCGCGCAACAGAGCCACCATGGAGAGGTACTCGAGCCCCGTCAAGTGCGAATACAGATGCGGCTCTTCGGGAACGTAACCCATGCGCTGCTTGTAGGCCATCAAATCGCGTTGAATTGGTCGCCCCTCGAACAGGATCTCTCCCGAGGTCATCTCCATCAGCCCGGTGATCATCTTCATCGTGGTCGACTTGCCCGAGCCATTCGGTCCCAGGTAGCCGGTCACTTCACCAGCGCGTGCCGAAAAGGTCACGTCATCCACGGCCGGAATGCCGGAGAAAAGCTTGGAAACGCCGCGAATTTCAAGCATTGTAGAATGACACCGCCGCTGGCTGATTTGTTCCATGTGGAGCTGGCTTTTGAAGCCTGCTCCACCAAGTCAGAGGGCCATGTCGGGGCGGGCGACGGTGCGCCACATGTGGGCGACCGGACTATTGTCGTTGCCCAAACCTTCCTTGGGCTGCTTGAAGTGGCGCCCGATGATCTCGCGGAACGGATCGATGCTCACTTTGGCGTTGGGATCGAACGAATAGTAATCGTTGACCGTGACTAATCGTGGGGCATCGTACCAAGGATGCTTCCGGAGCATCTCGTAATCGGCGCGGATGTGCGGTAGCGGAACGTAATCCTCGCCGAACAGCCGCCGGTAGAGATCGGGATACTCGTAGCCGAAGGCGGGATCGGCGAAGAAGCGCAGAGCCTGGTGATACTTGATGGCGAAGGCGGTCTTCTCGGGCACGTAGGGCGTGTACATCTGGGCGGCCCAATAGCCGTGGTCCGCCTTCATCAACGCCTGCGCGGTGTCGTGCAGCAGGCAAGCGAGGATGATCTCCTCGGGCATGCCGTTTTTCATCGCCAGTGCGGCGCTCTGCAGGACGTGGTTGGCCGGCGCGAAGCGTTTCTCAAAAAAATCGTAGAGCGTGGGTTTATCGGGCATCGGCGGGAGGATTTTGACTTTCGCTCCCGGCGCCTGGGCGACGAACAAGTTCCCTACCCCCATGCGATATTGCCGAGTAGGAATTTTCTGCTCCACTTCGGCAGCCGTGGGGAAGGGATCCTTGGATAGCAAAATCTTATCGAGCTCCGTGGACAGGAAATCCTCTAGGGCGTCGGCCTTGGCTTCGGAGTCCATGCGAGCCACGGCTTCCTCGCCACCGAGGGTAGCGATGAGATTCTCGCGCTTGATGTCCATAAAACAACCTCTAGTCCGATGTTATCCTGAACCTGAGACGATGGCGATCGGCACGCGAAATTACGCTCAGCGATACCTTGGCGGGGGCGGACTCCCCCAGGGCGTCAAAGGCCTGATCATCGCCAACTCGGCGATATTCCTCTTGATGTGGCTGCTCAAGCCACTCGAAGCATTCCTCATGACGTGGTTTGCCCTCATCCCCTCCGATGTGGTGACCCGATTCTATGTGTGGCAACTAGGCACCTACCTGTTCCTGCACGGCGGATTTCTCCACGTCCTGTTCAACATGCTGGGGCTATGGTTTTTCGGAAAGGATCTGGAAGACATCTGGGGCACCCGGAGGTTCCTGCAGTTCTATTTGTTCTGCGGCGTCGGCGCTGGAATCGTCGTCGTGCTGGCGAACTACCTGTTCTCCGACCCCAGGGTTCCCACCATTGGGGCGTCGGGAGCAATCTACGGTATCTTCCTGGTAGCAGCGGTGCTGTGGCCGGACCGGATCATCATTTTTTACATTTTCCCCATCAAGCTCAAGTATTTCGTGATGATTCTGGGCGCGCTCGCTTTCTTCAGCGTCCGCGACCTCAACAGCGGCGTGAGCGACATCGCGCATCTGAGCGGAATGGGATTCGGATACATATTCCTTAAAGCTTCGCGAGGGCGCAAGTTCGATCCAGTGACTCCGATCCGCGAGAGCTACAAAGCCTGGAAGCTGGAGCGCGCGAAACGCAAGTTTCAGGTGTACCTCAAGAAGCAGGGATCGGACCGGGATCGTTGGGTTAACTAGCGTTTCGAGAGGTGGTATATTTGCGGTCATGAAGGCCTCTCGCATAAGCCTCCTGGTTTTGGCCGGCTCGTTGAGCGCGGCTTTGGTTGTGGTTGCTCAAGGACCGGTATCGAGCGGCAGTGAGACCGTGGCCCGCCCCAAAAAGGGAAGCGCCACGGATAGCACAGCCGGGTCGACCGCCGCGCCGGCGGAAACGCCAGAGCAATCGAAGATCCCTTCGCGATTCAAGAAGGGCAAGGATCTTCCTGAAGGGGTAGCGACTTACTCGACGGACGCCGTCACAGTAACGGTGGACGTATCGGTGCTCGACAACAAGGGCCACTTCATTCCCAACATTCCCGCGGGCAACTTCCGGGTCCTGGAGGACAACATCCCTCAGAAGATTACGCAGGTATCTAAGGGAGAAGCTCCCCTGACGATCGCCCTGGTGATCGAGTTTTCGGGCAAGTTCCAGCAGGTCTACTCATCGGCTTGGTTTCAGACCCTGCAAGCGGCCTACGGGTTCATACAAACGCTTAGGAAGGAAGATAACGTCGCCATAGTCGCCTACGATCTGCGGTCGGAGATTCTCTCGGACTTCTCGACGGACCGAAGCGACGCTCAGGACGCGCTATCGCGCCTGCATTTCCCAGGTTTTTCCGAGGCTAACTTGTTCGATGCGCTCACGGATACTGCCCAGCGGATGCAGGACATCGAGGGGCGCAAGGCGATCCTGCTGATTTCCTCAGGCGTGGACACGTTCAGCAAGCTGAACTACGGCGAGGCTCGCAAGGCGATTCAGAACGCCGGTGTGCCGATTTACGCCATCGGACTGATGCAGGCGTATCGCGACATCATGTACGGCGCGGGAGCGATGTCGGACTCTCAGAACATGACGTTCTTGCAAGCCGATAACCAACTACGCACTTTCACAAAAGAAAGCGGCGGCATGGCGTTCTTTCCGCACTTCTACGGCGAGTTCCCCGGAATTTATCGACAGATCGACGAGGTTCTCCGCAGCCAGTATGTACTCACCTACACCCCCAGCAATACGGCTCGGGACGGGAAGTTCCGCAAGATCAAAGTGGACCTGGTGAATCCGGAGAACAACCAGCCGCTGCGGATCAACGACGAGAAGGGCAAACCGGTGAAGTTCGAAATCCTGGCGAAGCCGGGTTACACCGCGCCCAAGGCAGTCGAGTAAACTTCTCCGCGCGATTGTGTTCATCGCGTGTCAAACGAATTAAGAAAGTCAAGCACTCCATCTTTCCCTTTTTGTGTTCGATAGAAACTTTCTTGACAGATAAGTTTCGGCTCTGTTACTGTCGCGTAGTTCCCGACACACCTACATGCCTCTTCGGAATTCTTCTTCGTCTTCCTCTTCAACGACGCACGGACGCATTTTGCTGGTGGACGACAACGTAAGCGGATCGACAGCCCGAAAGACCGTGCTCGAAGAGCTGGGACACAAGATTCACGTGGCGTCCAGCGGCGCGGATGCGCTCGAGCAATTCTCAGAGTACAAGTTCGACCTCGTCGTCACGGACTACAAGATGCCCCGCATGGACGGCTTGGAGTTGATCATCCGCCTGCGGAAGCTATCGCCGGACATTCTTATCGTGATGGTTTCCGGTTTTGTCGACACGCTGGGGCTGAATGAATCCGGCACGGGCGCGGATGCGGTGATCCAGAAGAGCGCCAATGAAGTGACGCATCTGGTTCGCGCAGTGAACCGGTTAATGCGGCGGAAGAAGCCCGCAAGGGGAACCGGCGGATTGAAGGCCAAGCGCCAAGCCGGTTGATCCAATGGTGGAGCAGGCTTTCAGCCTGCAACGGGTGCTTCAGCACCCGAACGGACTCGGAGGCTAAAGCCTCCGTTGCAAGCTGAAGCTCGCTCCACGTTATCCGGCTAGAAACGGCAGGGGGATCCAGCGCAGCGACGCCGCCGTCATCAGCAATCCGACGCACAGAATCACAAACGCGGATGCTACGGGCGCGAACCTCAGAAGTGGATGCTGTCCGCTCTTGGCGGTTTCAGGCAACCATCTCTTGGCGTGAATAACGAGCATTCCGATCGCCATCAGAACTCCGGCTAGCCCGAGACTGAACGACAGCAAGAGCACCAGGCCCAGGCCGATGCGTCCGATCGCAATAGCGCTCAGCAGTAGAACCATCGCGGCGGGGCAAGGGACTAATCCTCCGCTCGCTCCCAAGGCCATCAGGCTTCCAACGGTGATATCTCCCTGCGGGACATGACTGTGCGTATGTCCATCGTGAGTATGAGTATGGGTGTGTGCGTGATCGTGGTGATGATGATGGTGGTGAGCGTGTCCCAGAGCGTGCGCCCGGGCATGGAGGAACGCTTTCCAGCGTTGGTAAAACAGCCAGCCGCCGATGAGAACGATCGAGATACCGGAAGCCACGCCCAGGACTGGAATGATTTTTTCGGGTACGATGTAGCTCGAAAGCAGCAAAGTGCCGAGTCCCAGCAGGAACACGCTGATGGTGTGGGTGAAGGTGACGGTAGCGCCGAGAAGAGCCGCGTGCCTCATATTCCCACGGGATCCGACGAGGTAGGCGGCGACAATGGTCTTGCCGTGGCCCGGCTCAAGGGCGTGCATCGCACCCAGCCAGAACGCGACGGCGATACCGGCGATCAACCATCCAGCGCTCAACTGCGGCTGGTGCAGAAGCTGGGCCAAATAATCTGCGTGCATACTTCTTCCTACTTGGTCTTGGCGTTCGGAGCGGGTTTCGCGGCCTGCGGAGTCTTGCGGATTTCCTCGAAGTATCGTTCTACAAACGGCTGAAACATGAGAGGTACTTCGTCGCGGTGAATCTCGCCGCCGGCTTCGGTGTGCGTCGCCTGGCGGTCGACCAAAGCGGTCTTCAGCGTCTGCTTGGTTTGACCGACCTCGACCATCATCTGACCGGTCACCTCGGCCGAACGTTTTCCTAGGATTTCGCTGATCTGACCCATGGCTTCGAGGGCCTTGGCGTCTTTCATGGCCTTATCGCCGTCCTTGGATCCTGCGCCGCTGGCTGCGTCCTGCTGGGAAGGTTTGCCCGGCTGGCTGCTGGACTTGGCGTCGTCGGACTTCTGATCGCCACTCTGTTGGCTGTCGGCGTTAGACGAGGCCTCGCCATTCTGACTATCGGGCTGCTTGTCGGCTTTTTCGCCCTTGTCGCTCTTCTCGCCCTTGTCCTTGGAGGACTGGTTCTTGGCGTTCTGCTGCTGGCTTTGAGGGGAGTTGGGCTTCATCTTGTTCATCATGTTGGCTAATGCGTCCTTGATTTTGTCGAGAACACCGCCTTCCTTAGAACTATCGCCCTGCTTGTCCTGATTGCCGCCTTCCTTGTTCTGAGAGTCCTTGCCGTCCTTCGAGCCCTGGTCGTCCTTGTCGCTTTGCTTGCCGTTCTTGTCGTCGCCTTGGTCCTTGCCCTGCTTGTCGGCGTTGCCGTCATTCTTGTCGCCGTCTTTATCGGCGGCCTGCTTGGCGTTGTCGTCGCCCTGGGGATTCACCGCATCGGGGGAATCCTGCGCCTTCAGCAAATCTTCGGGTTGCTGATCGGCCGCGGTGGATTGCGCGTCAGGATTGCCAGGATTGAACGGGTCCTGCTTCATGTTCAAGCGCTTGGCCTGATTCTTCGCGAGTTGTGGAGGCGGACCAAAGAAGGAATCGTAAGCGATCTTGAGGAGCGAAGGTTCCAGGCTGAGGCTGCCGGTGACGGCGTAGCGTACGGCGAAGAGTCCGAAGGCCACCAGGGCTAAGCCCACGGCCGGCAACAGATAGCGCGATCGCGACGGCGGCAGGGCTTCTTGAATGTTTACGCGCTGGGCGACGAGTTCCGCTTCGCGACGCTGCACTGCGCAAACCGCTTCCCGTTCCGGTTCGGGATGGGCGGCGAAATGGACCGCAGTGGAAAGAGAATCGGCCAAGCCGAGGCGCTTGTCGATTTCCTGGGACAGCTTGTATTGAGAGGGAAGGCTCTTGCGAAGGCGGTAGATCCCCACGCCCAGGCTGACGGCGGCGATTAGTACGGGCCAATACCAATCCAGGATTTGGGTGCCGGTGACCAGCAGTAGGATCACCGCAGCCATGCCGATCAGCAGCGCCAAAGCGCCCTTATCCAACGCCAGTTGGCCGAACAGCCGCCTGCGGGCGCGTTCGAGCAGATCGGTCAACGTAGGATGGGTGGGCAACACTCTTGATACCGAACAGTAACCCTATATCATAAGCATACAATCGCCGTACGAGTAAAAGCGATACTTTTGAGAAACGGCGTACCGGTACGCCTCCAGAGCCAGTTCCCTGCCCGCGAAAGCGCATACCAGCACCAAAAGACTAGACTTGGGCAAGTGGAAATTCGTTAGCATTGCTCCCGTACGGCGGAAGTGAAATCCAGGGTAGATAAAGAGATCGGTTTCGGCGGCCGCCGGATCGCTTTCGATGGCCCGGACGGCGGTGGTGCCTACGGCGACGACCCGGCTGGCTTCGTTCATCTTTAGGATGGTTTCCGGCGGGACGACGAACGATTCTTTGTGCAGGTGGACGTCTTCTAACACTTCCGTGCGCAGGGGCTGGAATGTGCCGAGCCCGACGTGCAGCGTAACGTGGGCCACGCGCGCGCCGGCGTTCTTGCACGCCTCGATGATTTCCGGCGTGAAGTGCAGGCCGGCTGTGGGCGCCGCGGAGGACCCGGGCTCGCGGGCGAAGACGGTCTGGTAGCGTTCCCGGTCGGCGGCGGTGTCATCGCGGCGAATGTAGGGCGGCAGCGGTACGTGGCCGACTCGGCTGAGCACGTCGTGTAGAGCGCCAACCGGATGAAGGCGCACGGTGCGCTCGCCGAATTCGGCGCGGCCGAGGATCTCCGCGGTCAGATCGTCGGAAATGAGAATGCGCTCGCCGGTGCGCATCTTGCGGCCGGGGTGAACCAGCGCTTCCCAGGTCAGCCCGTCTGATGAGATCGGCTTGGTCAGGAAGATTTCGACTTTTCCCGTCCCATGCTCGCGACGGCCGTAGAGGCGGGAGGGCAGGACTCGGGAATCGTTCAGGACGAGGCAGTCGTGGGGTGTGAGGAACGTCGGGAAATCGCGGAACTGGCGGTCTTCCCACTTGCCGGTGGTGCGATCGACCACGAGCATCCGTGACCCGGCGCGGTCGGGCAACGGTTCCTGCGCGATGAGATCGTCGGGGAGGTGGTAGTCGAAACCAGAAAGGTTCACTTATTCAAGATCATCGCGCATAACGCAGCGTGGCACGATCAACGCGCACCTGAAGGTGCGTGCCACGCGCTGTGCGCGATCCTCCTCACTGTAAACTGGAAACACATCGGGCGAACAACGAGATGCGGATTCTGGGGATTGAATCGTCGTGCGACGAGACCGCCGCGGCCGTGGTGGAAGACGGGTCACGGATCTTGTCATCAGTAATTTCTTCGCAGATGGCGACGCATTCGAAGTATGGAGGCGTCGTACCGGAGCTGGCGTCGCGCGAGCACCTAAGGGCGATTGTCCCTGCGGTGCGGCTGGCTCTGCAGGAATCGTCGACCCGGTTAGAAGACCTGAGCGCGATCGCGGTGACCGAAGGGCCGGGGCTGGTTGGGTCGCTACTGGTCGGCATGACCTACGGCAAGGCTCTGGCGATGGTGCACAAACTGCCTCTGATCGCCGTAAACCACATCGAGGGACACATTCATGCCGTGGCCAGTCAGAGTGCGGTCGAGTATCCGGCGCTGGCGCTCGTGGTGAGCGGTGGGCACACGCATCTGTTTGAGGTGCTGGGGGGCTTCCATTACCGGCTGTTGGGTAAAACCCGCGACGATGCGGCGGGCGAGGCATTCGACAAGGTCGCCAAGCTCCTGGGATTCGGATATCCGGGCGGTCCGGTGGTCGACATGCTCGCGCCTTATGGTAATCCGAATGCCGTGCGGTTCACGCTGGCCAAAATGAAAGGCAACACGCTCGACTTCAGCTTCAGCGGCCTGAAGACCGCAGTCCTGCGTTGGTTCGAGGCGCGCGATATGGCCGGCGAAGTCGCTGCACGGCTGAGACTCTTGAATGACAATCTCAAGCCGTCGGTCGATGAATGGCTCATGGTGACACCCAAGGCGACCCTCGACCTGCTCGCCTCATTTCAAGCAACCGTGATCGACGAGTTACTGCGCCGGGCGACCAGGAGCGCGGAGGAGATCGGGGCGCGGAGCATGATCGTCTCCGGCGGGGTCGCGTGCAATTCGGGACTGCGTCGCGCGGCGGAAGAGGCGCATCTTCCTTATCCAGTTTTCTTTCCGGATCGGGACCTTTCGACGGACAACGCGGCCATGATCGCCGCGGCCGCGTTTCCCAAGCTCGCACGCGGGGAGTTCGCGGATGCGACGCTGAAGGCGCAAGCGAATCTGGCTCTGGCGTAATCTTTACTTATGGCAATGAAAACGCTGCCAGCGAAGTATTACACTGATCCGGACCTCTTCCGAGCCGAGATTGAGCGATTCTACTTCGGCCGATGGATCTATGCCGGCCGCGCGGAACAGATTGCGGCGCCGGGTTCCTACTTCTTGTGCGATGTCGCAGGCGAAAGTATCATCGTCACCCGCGAAGGAGCTTATTACAACGTCTGCCGTCATCGCGGAACGCGCATGTGTACCAAGCCCGAGGGTGCGTTCGAAGGACGCATCCAGTGCCCGTATCACGGCTGGACATACGCGCTGGACGGCTCGCTGGTCAGCGCGCCGAATATGGGCTCCGCGGAATTCTCGCGATTCGACTATCCGCTGCACCAAGTCGCCTGCGACCTCTGGGATGGACACGTCTTCTTGAACTTCGCGGCGAAGCGCGATCCGTTGGCCGCGCAGCTCGGCGAGTTGCCGGATAAGTTCGCGGCGTGGAACATGGGCGATCTGAAGTTCCTTAAGCGGATTGTCTACGACGTCAAGGCTAACTGGAAGCTGATCATCCAGAATTACAACGAGTGCCTGCACTGCCCGACGGTGCATCCCGCGCTGGACCGCTTAACGGATTACCTGGGCGCGGATAATCAGGCACCCACGCCCAACTACATCGGCGGCAGCATGGGATTCCGCGAAGGCATGGAAACCATGACCTTCGATGGGGTCCGTCGGCGCGATTACCTGCCGGGCCTGAATGCCGAGCAGCGAGCCATGGTCTGCTACTACGCGATCTATCCCAATCTGCTGCTGGCGCTGCATCCGGACTACATGATGACGCACACTTTGTGGCCCAAGGCTCCGGATCGGACGGAGATCGTGTGTGAGTGGCATTTCGATCCGCGGGAGATGGCGAAGCCGGGGTTCCAGGGCGACGACGCGATCGAGTTCTGGAACCAGATCAATCGCGAAGACTGGCGGATTTCGGAGCTGTCGCAGTCGGGGATCGGCTCACGTGCGTATACGCCGGGTCTGTATTCGAAGCGCGAGGAGTTGCTGTACGCCTTCGATCGCGTCATCACCGATGGAAATTCGGAGTAGAATACCCTCATGCTACGCCGAATATTTGCGTTTGTCGCTGTGTTTGCGGCACTTTGTCAGGCCGCCGTCACGCGCGTCGAAGTCGCCGAGCGCGTCGATCTCCCCATTAACGGATACGAGAGGATCGCGGGCAAGGTGTATTTCGCCGTGGATCCGAAGCTGCCGGCCAACCGGGCGATCGTTGATATCGATCTCGCGCCAAGAAACGCCGCCGGGCTGGTCGAGTTCTCCGCTGACCTGCTGGTGCTGCGTCCCAAGGACGCGGCCAAGAGCAACGGAACCGCGTTTCTTGAGATCGCGAACCGTGGATCGTCGCCGTTCTGGGGAGCTCTGAACCTCGGTGCGGCCCGAGGCATGCCGGGCAAGCAGGACATGGGCGACCATTTCATGCTGGACCAGGGATTCACGCTGATATGGGTCGGGTGGCAGTTCGACGTAGCGGGTGCGAATAACGTGAAACTGTACGCGCCGGCGCTCGCGGGCGTCACCGGGAAAGTGCGGACTGAGATTTTGGTGAACCAGAAAGCCACCTCGGAAGCGCTCCCCTACGCGGCTGCCAGCGTGCCGTCGGGTTCGCTCACAGTACGTGATAAAGCGGACGGCCAGCGAATCGCCATCCCGGCAGATCAATGGAAACTGAACGGAGATCGGATCGAGTTCGCGGCAGGTTTCGAGCCCGGAAAACTCTACGACTTTGTGTACGCGGCCAAAGATCCCACGGTGGCGGGGCTCGGCATGGCGGCCGTGCGGGATTACATCTCTTATATTAAACAGCGTAACGAAGTAAAGAGAGCCATCGGAGCCGGAATTTCGCAGAGCGGCCGCCTGCTGCGCACATTTATCGCGGACGGCTTCAACGGCGATGAACAAGGCAAGAAAGTTTTCGACGGCGTGTGGGCCCACGTGGCCGGTGGCGGGAATGGCGATTTCAATCAGCGCTTCGCGCAAGCGAGCCGCACCAGCGGCCAGTTCAGCGGAGTGGATTTTCCGACCGATCTGCCTCCGTTCCATCCCGATGAGCTGCTGGCCAAGTCGGTGAAGGCGGGCGTCGCGCCGAAACTGCTATTGAGCAACGGATCGCACGAATATTGGGGTCGCGCGGCTGGGCTGAATCACGTCAGCGAGGACGGGAAGCGCGACGTTCCTCCATCCGGAGACGTGCGAGTTTACTACGTCGCAGGCACGCAGCACGGCTCCGGCGGCGGGCCGAATCCGCTGGTGCAGAATCCGACGAATCCGATGGACTGGTCGTTCTTCCAGCGCGCGATGGTAGTGGCCATGAACAAATGGGTCACCGATGGCACGGCGCCTCCTGCGTCGGTGTTCCCGCGCATAGATAAGGATCAGATGGTAGCCGCGTCGGCGCTCCGGTTTCCAAGAATCCCCGGAGTCAATGTCGTGCAGACGGCGTATGCACCCCGACGTCTCGATATGGGGCAGGAACCGCCCAAGGTCGAGGACCCGTTCTCTGCCCTGGTTCCTCAAGTGAACACCGATGGCAACGAAACTTCGGGAATTCAGCTACCGGAGCTGCGCTATCCGCTGGCGACCTACATGGGCTGGAACCTTCGGAATCCTTCGATTGGCGCACCGACCGAGCAGTATCCGCTGACCGGATCGATGGTGGCGTTTCCGCGCACAAGGGCGGAACGCGAGAAGTCGGGCGATCCTCGGTTGTCGATCGAGGAGCGATATAGGGACGAGCAGGAGTACCTGGGCAAGATCGAAACAGCGGCGCGAGAGTTAGCGAAGCAGCGGTTTCTGCTCGAAGCGGATGTGCCGCAGGTGGTCGCGCGGGCGAAGCAGCGGTGGGAACAGCTGGCCGCGAAGTAACCGCGTCACGTTGACTGCTAACATCGAGGTTCATGCATCCTCAGCAAGAACTTCCTAAGGCGCCGATTGCCGGCATCAAGAATCTGATCGCGGTCGGCTCGGGCAAGGGCGGCGTCGGAAAGACCACGGTTTCGGTAAATCTCTCGATCGCACTGGCGCGACTGGGACGAAAAGTCGGGCTGCTCGACGCGGACGTATACGGCCCCAACGTGCCCACGATGATGGGCACGCGGGAGAACCCGGTGGGCAACGCCGATCGCATCCGGCCCATCGAGAAATTCGGCGTGAAGCTGATGTCGATGGGGTTCCTGAGTCCCGGCGACAAGCCGCTGGTGTGGCGCGGCCCGATGCTTCACAACGTGATCCAGCAATTCCTGCGCAACGTGGAGTGGGGCGATCTGGATTACCTCATCATCGATCTGCCGCCGGGCACGGGCGACGTGTCGTTGTCGCTGGTGCAGAACGCGCTGATTGCGGGCGCGATCGTGGTGACCACGCCGTCGGACGTGTCCCTCGAAGACGCGCGCAAGGCCGTCAACATGTTCGTGCAGGTGCGCGTGCCGATTCTAGGCATGGTCGAGAATATGTCTTATTTGATCGCGCCAGGCTCGGGCGAACGCATCGACGTGTTCGGTCAGGGCGGCGGCAAGAAGACCGCCGATGACATGAAAATTCCGTTCCTGGGGGAGCTCGCGCTCGATCCGGACGTGCGCATCGGCGGGGATTCGGGGAGTCCGGTGACCACGCGCGCGGGTGAGGATAAGCACAACACGCCGTTTCTGGATTTGGCGAAGCGCGTGGACCAAGCGGTCGGGGCGCTGAAACAGACGGGTCCGACGGTAACGATCGAGGACTAGATCGCGAGCTTTTCCCAATCCGCGGCCTCGCCGAACTTGAGGCCGGTCAACGCCGGGTCGATGTTCCGAAGCATTCCCGTGAGGGCCGCCCCCGCACCGACTTCGATGAACCGCGTAACGCCGCGCGACGCCAGCAAGGCAATGGACTCGGACCATCGGACCGCATTGGGAATCTGGTGATAGAGCCCCTCGCGAGCTTCGGCGCCGGTGCGAACCTCGCGCGCCTGCCAATTGTTGATCAACGGAATCGTCAGATCGCGAAATTCGGTGGCATCGAGTTCGGGCTTCATCCGCTCTTGCGCGGGCTTCAAGAGAGCGCAATGGAAAGGCGCGCTGACAGGCAAGAGAACCGCCCGTCGGGCGCCAGCGGCTTTGGCGAGCTCGATGGCCCGGTTCACCGCAGTGATGTGGCCCGCAATGACGATTTGATCCGGGGAATTGAGACCCGCGGGGCTCACGACTTCGCCCTGCCCGTCACCTGTATGACAAGCCTCCGCAAGAATCGCGTCCAGCTTGTCCGCGGGCAGCTTAAGGAGAGCAGCCATCGCGCCGACGCCTTCGGGAACTGCTTCCTGCATGTATCGTCCGCGTTTGCGGACTAAACGGACTGCATCGGCAAAGCGCAGCGACCCGGCGGCGACCAGAGCGGAATACTCGCCCAGGCTGTGACCCGCCACATACGAGGGAACGATCCCTTTGGCCGTCAGGACCGAATGCGCAGCGATCGAGACGGTGAGTAGCGCAGGCTGCTGGTTCTCGGTGAGCTTGAGCTGATCGTCGGGACCTTCGAAGCATAGACGCGAGAGCGGAAAGCCGAGCGCATCGTCGGCCTCCTGGAACACGCGGGCAGCTTCAGGGAACGAATCGGCGAGGGTTTTGCCCATTCCTGCAAACTGGGAACCCTGACCTGGGAAGAGAAAGGCTGTCTGGACCAACTCAGATTTTAGCGTGGTTAGGCTGCTATAGTGGGGTTGTGAAGCGCAAGCGCATCCCCGCTCCCCGGCCGGTGCCGGAGTCCCTGATTGTGGACACGGTGGTGCCGGAAAAGCTTCTGGAAGAGGCCAAGCGGTCGATTGAAGCGGATCGTCTGCGAAAGACGGTGCGGTGCACGGTGTGCGCCAGCGAATGTGCCCCGAATTCGACCGAGGGGCTTTGCTGGGTTTGCCGGCGGCTGAAACTGAGCGCCTGGCGGGATTCCGATTCCCAAATGCCGGCTCAGGAATAATTGACAGGCGACAAGATCGCCTGCCCCACTCCTTAAATTTCCGGATAAAACTCAAAAAAGGCGTCCAGCGACTGCTCGAGTTGCGCCCGAATTTCCTTTTCCCCGCCCTCCAGCAAATGCATGGTGACGTGGGCGGTCTTGCCGCCTTTCAGACGAATCGCGGCTTCGTCGACCTCTTCGATCTCATCGGCGGGCAGCAGCCGCATTCCGTACACGAGCGCAAGTTTGGCCATGGCTACACTATTGCACTTTCTCGAATACCTGTTTCACGTCGAACTCGCCGTTGGGCAGCTTCACGTGCGTGGCGATGTTCAGCGTCTTCCGGTCGACGGAAAGCGTCCATTCTTCGCGCTGAGTGAGCTTGGTTCCTTGATAGTCACGCGATGTTTCGATCACCAGTTTGTCGCCTTCCCAATGGGCGGTACCCTCGGTCGGGCCGTTGACGACCGGTTTGCCGTCGGTGGTGTACGTAAGGTCAGTGGTCACTTCGCCCTGCGCTCCCTTTTGATACGTGGACACGGAAAGCGTGGGATCGCTGTGCCGGATCTGCCGCGTCATGATGTCGGGCGCCGGAAACTGGCCGTACTGGCTCTTGGCGACGTTCAAAATCCAGGTACCAGAGAGATTCGGAGCCGCTGCCAGAGATACGGCTAGCAGCATCGCCAGGAGGAATGCGCGCGTCATCTTCGAAGAACTCCTGGTCGAAAGGATATCAGGGAAGCTTTCGGATGACCCTCAGGCGAATCCCCTAGGCCTCGAGCGATCCCCTAGGATGGTTAGAACGAATCATGCAAGCCTCCTTGGAGCCTGCCTCACACTATTTCTATTCCGATCGACTGAAACTCCAGTTTTGGGACTGGGGCACGGATGGGAAACCGGTGCTGATCCTGGTGCACGGTTCGCGCGATCATGCGCGGAGCTGGGACTGGATCGCGCGCGCTCTTCGCGACGATTATCACGTCTATGCACTTGACCTGCGCGGGCACGGAAATAGCGCCTGGGCTCCAGGAGCGCTGTACAGTGCATCGGAGCACATCCTGGACCTGACGGTGTTCGCCGACATCATCGGCGCGTATCCGGTGCGGCTGATCGGGCATTCGCTGGGCGCGATGGTGTCACTTTATTTCACAGGAACCTATCCTGAAAAAGTCGCGAAGCTGGTCGCGATCGAGGGAGTGGGCGTGGGACCGCTGGGGTCGACGCCGAAGCCGGCCCCGGAGCGGATGCAGACCTGGATCGAAAGAACGCGCGCTCTGGACGATCACCCCGCGCGCAGCTATCCGACTCTGGCCGCGGCGGTGGCGCGGATGAAGGAGGCGAATCCGTTTCTGACGGACGAGGTCGCCGAGCACCTGACACTGCACGGGACCAACTGGAACGCCGACGGGTCGCTGATATGGAAGTTCGATAACTACACGCGCGTAATCCATCCTTTTGGACTCGGTTTGGAGGAGGCGACTCAGATCCTCGGGCAGATCGCCTGCCCGACACTGCTGTTCTGGGGCCGGCAGAGCTTCGCACGCGATCCGGATGACGATCCTCAGGCCGCAGCGATTCGCAATAAGAGCATCGTCAAGGTCGACCAGGCCGGGCACTGGCTGCATCACGATCAGTTGGAGCTGTTTCTGCGGGAGACGAAGAGGTTTTTGTCAGAGTAGTAACCTTACCCACGCGCTCTCCAAAGTTATTCACATATCTGTAACTATATTGACGCGCTAAAGAAACATTCGCTGTCTTCAAGGTTCCTGCTGCCGACACAATCCAAATACTACTTGCGGAGCTAAACACGATGGTACTGGCACTCTCAAAAGATAGCCCTGCACCCGTCCAGCCATGAAAACGTAATATTCGTGTGTTAGCTTGACGTAGTCAAACCCAAGAGCTTATGAATCATAAAGAAAACTCACCTAGGCTGGTGCGCTTCGCGTTGGTCGCTGCGTGCATCATGATAAGCGCGTCCACCAGCAAAGCAGCCCTTATTTATCACGTAGATATCAATACCACGTCTCTCGTTGGCAGCCTCGATGGACCCTTCTCTCTGGATTTTCAGTTGAACGACGGCTCGGGAACCCTCGCGGGAGTAAACACCGTGACCCTGAGTAACTTCGTCTTCACGGGGGGCAATCCCACGGGATCTGCGAGCTTGTTCGGCGACGCAACGGGCTCCCTGAGTTCCACAGTAACGTTAACCGACGACGTTTCCTCTAACGAGTTTTTCCAGGGCTTCTCGGCTGGAACCACCAAGATTAGTTTCAATGTGCTGATGACGACTGTTCCGGAAGGTCCCGCCCCCGACGCTTTTTCCATGGCCATCCTGGACAATACCCTATCGAACATTTCTACGAACGGCACCGGGGACAGCCTGATGCTGGTGAATATCAATAGCGCCTCACTATCCTTATCGGCTGTGCTGACAAGCACGAGCACCTCTGGAGTGACCGTTGCAGTCAGTCCCGTGCCGGAACCGAACTCTTGGCTCTTTATGGGTTCTGGATTGTTAGCGCTCGGATGGCTCGTCCGCCGCCGCAATATGAAGGGCGGAGCCGGCGAGACCGCTTCCTAGGCAGGTGAGCGCCTGCCTGATGCAGCCCGTACTAGGTTCGTTTTCTCGAGCTGAGCGGATTGAAAATCACAAGGTCCGCCCATCATCGTCCGTTTAATGCAGTCTGCGTCCAAAGCAAAACCAAAAAAGGAAATCACAATGCGCACTAACAACAGCATCCTGTCCACCTGCTGCGGCTTGGCCGGCGCGGCGGTCCTCGCAGTCTTCGGCGCCTCTGGCGCCTCCGCCCAAACTCCGGTATTTACCCCCGGCAATCTCCTGGTAAGCCGAAGCACGTACACGGGCACGGCATCCACGGTTCCATTTCCCGGTCTGCTGCCCAACAACGCCGCATCCACATCGGACGGCAGTTTCCCGAACGTCTTCAATAATGAGACCCCCGATGGGTCGTTCGGCGTGACCTCGCCGATCTTCATAGATCAGCTCACAAGATTGGGCGCCCCGCTGAACACCATTCCCGTCACCGGCCTGGTCCTCACCAACCTTGGCGTTAATGTAGCCACGAGCTTCCCGTCCAAGTCCGAGCTTGGCCTCAGCCTTACGCCGGATGGCTCGGGCGTCACGTTCATGGCCTATGGAGCTGCCGCGAACGTGCTCGACGTCTCGAACTCGAATACCCCGGGACATGTAGACATCACTAATCCCATCAACGGACAGAGTGTCCTCATCTACCAGCGCGACATCGTCGAACTGAGTTCAAACGCCACTCTGAAGGTCACCACCACGAATGGCTACTCGGGCAACAACGGCCGTAACGTAGTTCTCGGCTCCAATGGCTACTACTACACCGTCGGCAACGCCGGTAACAACGGCTCGAGCATAACGCTTGCGACGGGCACGGTCAGCTTCTCAGGTACGAGTGTGACGCTCTCGGGCTCCTCCACTACAGCCAATATGTATGTCGGGACGCCATTCTCAGGCGCCAACGTTCCTACCGCTACCTACGTCACCGCCATTGCGGACTCGACGCACTTTACCATCAGCGCGTCGCCGACGGGCAGCGCGAGCGGCTCCTATATCGCCAATGCGGGCGCGATTCAGCTGACCGGCGTCAGCTTCACCACCGCCAGCACGACCATCACTGTAGCCGACACATCGAAACTCCTTCCCGGCATGCCGCTCAGCGGCACGGGCTTCGCAACAGGATCCTACATCGTGTCCATCACGAATGCGACACAGTTTGTCGCCAGTCTGCTCCCCACGGCCAGCTCCTCTAGCACCGCCAGCTACACCGCATCTGTCTCAAACTCGATGCTGAGCGACGACACCGGCGTGAGAATGATCCTGAAAGGTGCAAATGACACCGCGGGCACCGGCACCGGCATTCTCGATGCCGTGAACAACAGCCAGGTGGTCGGCAAAGTCAACGGCACCTTCGGCACTACGCCCGGCTACCAGCGCGGTTTCACGGTCACCCAACTCGACGTCGTCGTCAGTGGGACCACGGCGACCGGCAGTGCCGTAATCCTGGGGCTGAGCCCATCTGTCGCCGCGGTAACCGCGAACAACGTTCAGCTTTTCACGGGCTTGCCAGTCACGGGCACAGGGATTCCCAATTCGACCACGATCGTATCGATCGACCCCATCGCCAACACGGTCACGCTCAACAAGAATGCCACAGGCAGTGGCACCGTGGCTTTGACTTTTGGCCCCGCAGCTGACAAGTCCGGCAAGGACGACAACTTCCGTGGTATCACGAACTACAACAACACTGTCTATGTCAGCAAAGGCAGCGGTGGTAATGGCATGGATGCGGTCTATCAGGTGAACCCCAACGGCGGCGGATACGTCGCTCCCGGTACCTCCGCGGGTCTTGCCGTTCCTGCAACCGCCGCTTCGGCGAGCATCAATCCGCTGCCCGGCTGGCCCACGGGCAGCACCGGCGCCAATGAAGGGAAGACCAACGGGACCACCGTTCATCACCCCTTTGGAATGTGGTTCGCCAATGACACCACGCTTTACGTGGCGGATGAAGGCTTAGCCGGCTCTTCCGGCTCCAACGCGGCCCCCGGCGGGCTGGAAAAGTGGATTTACAACTCTGGCACCGGTAATTGGGAATACAAATACACCCTCGCGACCAGTACCATCCCGAGCTACAGCGTGTCGACGGTCGGTCCTTTACAGGCTGAAGGTCTGCGGAACATTATTGGTGTTAACAACGGCGATGGCACGGTGACCATTTTCGGCGTCACGTCGACCTCTGGGGCGACGCTGAACGATGAAGGCGCGGACCCCAACCAGCTTGTCTCCATCACCGATGCGCTTAGCGCCACGACGTTACCGGCAGAATCCTTCAGCGTCCTCGAAACTGCCGCTTATGCCGATGTCCTGCGCGGTGTTGCCTTCATTCCCGGGCTGGCCGTTACGCGGGGCGGCTTTGTACGCGACCGGCGCACTGGTTTGTATGCGCAATCGATCACCGTCCAAAACCTGGGTTCCAGTCTCGTCTCCGGCCCGCTCTCTCTGGAACTGGACAACCTGAGCACGAACGCAGCGTTGGCGAATAAGACTGGCGTCGATCCCAATCCCTATATTCTGATCCCGGGAACCGCTGGCGGGCTTGCGGTGGGCGCTTCTGCGACGGTTTCGCTACAGTTCTCCAACTCCAACAACAGCGGCATCACTTACAGCACGCAGGTGATTACCACTCCGTAACCGCGGGCTGGTTTGCCGGGGCTTTCGCCGCGCTAATGTGGGTTCACTTAGGCGGGAGCGCTACGCGCCCACCGTCTCGCCGACCTTCGCCGAGTAACGCTTATCGACGTAATCGTTGAGCAGCGCGATGAACTCGGCGACGATCTTATCGCCGCGCAGCGTGAGCTTGAGCTTGCCATCGACATACACCGGCGCGACGGGTTCTTCGAATGTCCCCGGCAGCGAGATGCCGATATTGGAATGCTTCGATTCGCCCGGGCCGTTGACCACGCAGCCCATCACCGCGACCTTCATCTCTTCGACGCCGGTGTAGCGTTCCTTCCAGGACGGCATCTGCTCGCGCAGATACGTCTGGATCTGGTCGGCCATGTCCTGGAAGAACGTGCTGGTGGTCCGGCCGCAGCCCGGGCACGCGGTCACCTGCGGGGTGAAGCTGCGCAGTTCCAGCGCTTGCAGAATCTGCTGGCACACGATCACTTCGTCCGACCGGTCGCCGTTGGGCAGCGGCGTTAGCGAAGCGCGAATCGTATCGCCGATGCCGTCCTGAAGCAGTATCCCGATGGCCGCGGTCGACGCAACGATGCCTTTCGATCCCAAGCCGGCCTCAGTGAGTCCTAGATGCAGGCAGTAATCGCCTTCGGCGGCCAGCATCCGATAAACGCGAATGAGATCCTGCACGCCACTGACCTTGGCGCTCAGGATGATGCGATTCTTCGGAAGCCCGTAGTGCTCGGCGGCTTTGGCCGATTCGATCGCGCTGCGGACAATCGCGCGCAGCGTCACGGTCTTGGCGTCCTCGGGCTCCGGTAGCGCGTTGTTCTCGTCCATCATGCGAGTGAGCAGTGCGGAATCGAGCGATCCCCAATTCACGCCGATGCGCACCGGCCGGCCGTACTCCACCGCGGCTTCGATCATGACGCGGAAATTATCGTCGTGCTTCTTGCCGATGTTGACGTTGCCGGGATTGATGCGATACTTCGCCAGCGCCTTCGCCATATCGGGATACTTCTTGAGCAGAAGGTGCCCGTTATAGTGGAAATCGCCGATCACCGGCACGCGCACGCCGAACTTGTATAGCGTCTCGACGATCTTGGGAACCGCGGCGGCCGCTTCGTCGGTGTTGACGGTGACGCGCACCAGTTCGGAACCCGAGTTGGCCAGCGCCATCACCTGATTCACGGTCGACTGCACGTCCGCGGTATCGGTATTGGTCATCGACTGGACGACGACGGGGTGTCCCCCACCGACGTTCACACCGCCCACGTTGACGGCCACTGTATGGTGACGCGGATTAGCGCTCATAAACCTCAATTGTAGCAACCACCTATAATCAGGGGAATGTCCGGCACCGATACTGCATTCTTCGGCCATCCTCGGGGCCTTTCCACGCTCTTTTTCACTGAGATGTGGGAGCGCTTCAGCTATTACGGCATCCGCGCGCTGCTGATCCTGTATATGACCGCGGCGGTTTCACAGCGCGGCATGGGACTCAGTGTGGCCATCGCGGGTGCGATCTACGGACTGTACACGTCCTGCGCGTACATCTTTGCCCTCCCCGCTGGATGGATAGCCGACCGCTTTCTCGGACATCAGCGCTCGGTCGTCGTGGGTGGGCTGTTGATCGCGGCCGGGAATTTCGGTTTGATGCTTCCCTCGCTGGGCCCGTTCGTGGTTTCGCTGCTGCTGATGGCCATCGGCACTGGCTTCCTCAAGACCAGTTGCACCACCGTGGTGGGATTTCTTTATGGCGAGAAAGACATCCGGCGCGATTCTGGATTCACGCTGTACTACGTCGGCATTAATATCGGCGCGGGCTTGGCTCCACTACTGCTCGGCTATGTCGGCCAGACCATCGATTATCGATATGCCTTCGGCTTGGCCGGATTGTTCATGCTGGCAGGCCTGATCCAATTCCAGATCACGCGCAAGTATCTGGGCGACGCTGGCCGCGAACCCGCAAAGTCCACGCCGAAAGACCGTCAGGTTCTGGGAATCGGATCGGGGGTACTGGCGGCAGCTCTGATAGCACTCTTATTAATGCGGCCTGCGTTGGAAAAGATCGCCGACGGATTTGGCGGATTGTTGGTGATCGCGGTGGTTGTGACCTTCGGCGCGCTGATTCTTTCCAGAGACTTCACCCCCGTCGAGAAGAAACGCATCTACGTGATCCTGGTGCTGTTCGTGGCGTCGGCGCTGTTCTGGTCGATCTTCGAACAAGCCGGTTCGACGCTGAATCTGTTCGCGGACCGCAGCACCGACGATCACCTGTTCGGCTTTGCATTCCCATCGTCTTGGTTCCAGTCGCTTAATTCCGGATTCATTTACATACTCGGGCCGTTACTGGCCTGGCTGTGGATCAAGCTGGGCGACCGCGATCCGTCTCTAGTCACAAAATTCGCGTTCGGATTGATGGGCGCGGGCGCGGGTTTCATGGTGATGGTGTTCGCCGCGCGGGCGGCCGGGGAGAGCGGCCGGGTCAGCCCGCTGTGGTTAGCGGCGGTCTATCTGATTCATACGGTCGCCGAACTGTGTTTGAGTCCTGTTGGTCTAAGCGCGATCACCAAACTCGCCCCGGCGCGAATCGCGGGACTCACCATGGGCGTGTGGTTCCTGTCGATCTCCGTCGGAAACTTCTTCGCCGGCCGCATGGCGTCTTTCTACGAATCGATGCCACTCGACAAACTCGTCGGGTACGCGGGCGGTACGGGCATCGCTGTGGGTGTCGTCCTGCTCCTGATTTCACGGCCCGTTACCAGACTCATGGGCGGAGTGAAATAATAGAAGTTTCATGAACCGCGCGTCCTGCGTCTTCCTTTGTGCCGCGCTATTCGCAGCCACGGCCGCGCAAGCGCAGAATACGCCGGATCTTGCAGCCCTAGAGCAGACAGCACAGAAGCGCCACGCTGAGTGGGAGGCTCTCGCCAAGGACATGAACGATCGCATGTCGCGAATCCTGCCTTGCGATCCTCGCGCGCTGGCTGCGGTCAACGAGGTCAGTCGTGCGTCCGAAGCACGGCTGGCGGCGCTCTCCGATTACCTGAGAGCGGTCTCCGCCAAGGCCTTCGGCGAAACCGCGGATGCAAGGAACCTGCTCAGCTCGGAAGAGAAGCACGCCGTGGAAGCCAGCCTGGAGCGAGCCGACGCGGGCCAGGAACAAACCGCTGTGGACACGCAATCCGACGCCCTGGCCCAGAGCGTTAAGCAGCGGGCGTCACTCGAGGCTTCGCAGAAACTTCTAACCCAAATCGCGGCGAAGGTCCACCAGCGGGCCGCCGCCATGGAACAGCAAGCCGGGTCCGCCGACGCGGCTGTCGTGTTGCTGCGCGATCTGGTGACCAAGTTCGAGGCTCGCGACGCGGCGCTACGCGAGGAGTTCGCGGCGTCGGAAGCTGAGCGGGCGCGCTGGAACGGATACTACGCGGCGCGCCGGGCGCGGGCGCAAATCGAGTGCACGATCACCCAGATCGGCGCCTCCCAATCCAAAGGCGGGAAGCAATGAAATATCCTCGCCTCTTGTTGACGGTTTGCTTTGCCGCCGCCCTCATCGGCCAAACCGGCCGCGACGCGTATCGTCAGGCCTATGACACTTGGCAGCAGGCCCAGGCAAATCTCGAGCACGACGCGGGCACGGGCGCCGCTCCGCAAGTGGCGCAAGCAGACCGTTCCGCGGCCGCCGCGGCAAGTTTCGAAGCGACTCGGCTGGCGTATTTGAAATCCTCGGCCGAGGATGCAGCGCAACGCCGGCAGATCTTACAGGCCGCTGTCACCCGGTCCTCGCCGGACTTGATGCCGCCGGCCGTAGCGGACCTGGCTGCTGCTGAATTGCAAACCGTCACCAGGGCGATCGCGAAGTTCGCCGAGGACAAAGACCGGGGAATCCAGCAGCTCCGCCAATCCATGGATCGCGAGCGCGTTGCGCTGGCCGCACTCACCGATACGATTAAAGCTCGTCAGCAGACGGTGGCGGCGACCTCGGCCGCTGCTGCCGCTCTGGAACAGGCTCGCGCCAAGACCGCCGCGGCGTTCGGCGATCAGACTTCGCAGGTCTCCCAGACCATGGCTCAAATGGAAATGGAGAGCGCTGCGTGGGCCGATTATTATGAGAAGCTGGCCGACGCGATTCAAATCGCCAATGCACCGCCCCCGCCGCCCGCGAGCGTCGGCACCGCCGCGCCGCGCAACACTTCCGCTTCTCCCGTCCCTCTGGTTCGCTATGTAGGGGAATGGACGTACCCCAAAGTGAACGGTATCTTCCACGGAGCGCAGCCCGAATCGGTGGAACTCGAGGTTCACGAAAAGAACGGGCACGCCGACGGGACGATCGACGCGCGCTTCAGGTTTTCGCCGGGCAGCGGCAACGATCCTTCGATCAAGTTCAGGTTTGAGGGCGACATCACCGCGACACCGACGCAGAAATTCACGCTGATGACCAGCGAAGGAACGCCCGGCACGATCGAACTGATCCCCGGCCCTGCATTCAATCTGCTGGAAGTGAATTTCCAGACCGATCCACAGGCGAACAAGATCCGCTCCGGCAATTTTATTCTTCTGAAGAAGTGAGTACCTGCCGCAGGTCCACGGATCCTTCGGTTCGAACCTGACCCTCAGGCCGGTGGTAGACCAGTTCCAGCACGGCGTGATCGGAATCAGGCGTGAAGCTCATCTTTCCGGCCGACCAATCCTCACTGGCTGCGACCTCTCCCGTCGTCTTGTCAATGCGCCAGGCCAATCCAGTGGGCGAGGCAATTCCCTGCGTTCGGGTTTCCCAGTGCAACGTGTAAGCAGTACCGGGACGAAGCCCGCCGACGACCTGACGAAGCAACTCGCACGATTCGGGCTGCTGGCCGTTGAAGCGGATCCTGTGACCTTCGAGCGACTGGTGAGTGACACCCGGCGCTTCGACAAAAATCCAATCGAAGCCATGACCGATGTGCGCCTTTTCGAAATTGGGATGAGTGATGCCGTTAGGGCGAGGATTGCCGAGAGCCTGCCACAGATCGGGGTCAAGGACCGCATCCGTGGCCGAATAGAGCAGCGGCAGATCCTCGCTGATGCGGATTTTCGCAAGCTTATTTGCCGCGCCCGCGATAGCAGCTTGGCGATGGTGAGACAGCACATAGGCCAGATAGGACGCGACGACTTCTCTTCGATCGGGAATGGCGCGGTCCAGAATCTCTCCCGCGTCGTTAGAAGCCTGCCAGCACAGATCGAATGCCGCGACGCGATCGCCGTAGGACATCTCGAGCGCCGAGCGCATCCAGGTCCAGAATTCTTGCGTCTTACCCTGCCGGAAATAGAAATTCGCCAGCGTCCAACGCGTTTCGAATTGACGATCGACGGAGTACGCTTCCTGAAGCCAGCGCTCGCCTTGATTTACGTCGCCACGCAGCTCTGCGGCCAGGCCCAGCCGGATTCGTGGAGCGGAAGCCCGCGGATTGAGCCTCGCGATTTCCTCTAACAGCGGCGTCGAATCCTGACCCGTGTATTCCGCTTGTAATGCAAGCGTCGCGAGGTATTCGCCGTTCTCCGGTTCGAGTTCGATCGCCCGCGCCACCTCTGGCGGAGTATGCTGGCGGAAAGCCGCGTCGGCACGCGCCAGGCGAATCGACCACCAGCCGGCCGCTGCCAGCGCTACGCATATCAATGTGCGCAGGACGTAATACATTTGAATCACACTAAAACTTCTTGCCGACTAAGCCGGCTCTCCGTATACTGACTTCAGTGGTTGCACGAATCGTTGTTGCCTCTTTGCTATTTTCTATCGTGGCGCTGGCTGCGCCTGCGATCGGAATCGTCACTGCCAGCGGCCATTTTAACGTGGAGGGCTCCCAGGTATGGGGCAACGCCACGTTGTTCGAAGGCACGACAGTCGAAACTACCGCGGCTTCGTCGGAGCTGGCGCTGCGCAACGGCGTGAAGGTGCAGCTCGCGGCGGGATCGCGCGCGCGGATCTGGCAGAACCGCCTGGTTCTGGAAAAGGGTGTCGCGCAACTGGCCGCGCCGGTATCGTTTGAAGCGCGCGTTTCGGAGCAAGCGAAGCTGATCCGCGCTCCGTTTAAAGGAAACGTCGCGATGCAGGCCGCGCAGGGCCAAACTGTTCACGCCGGCTGCATGGTTTACAAGGACGGCCATTTCCTAGTGCAGGATCAGAATACGGCAGAGGTGATCGAGGTCTTGGGGCGGGACTTGCCTCCCAATGTCGGCAACCGCGTGGAAGTGCGTGGCGCGGCGTCGAGCACCCCAGGAGTCGCTCCCGCCACCAGCGTGATGAACGTCGCGTCCGTCGCAGTCGTGGCGCAAGGCGGATGCCTGAGCGTCGCGGCAACCCTGGATGCCAAGACCGAAGTGCCGGCGTCCACGGTCGCGCCTGTCGCGGCTAGCGCCAAGCCATCGCCGTCACCGTCGCCTTCCCCGGCACCCGCCGCCCACACAGGGATGTCCACGGGCGCGAAGATCGGCATTGTGGCTGCGATCGGTGGAGGCGGCGCGGGCGCTGCAATCGCGCTCGCTGGCCACAAAAGTGCCACGAGCCAGTAGTTACGCTAGGTGACTACGAACCTATAATGGAGTGTGTCCCTCTCTACTAACACGTTTGTCGAAACAAACAAGGACCGGCTGCTCTCCGAGCTGAAGGATTTCCTCCGGATCCCCAGCGTCAGCACGCTTCCCGAGCACATTCCCGACATCCAGCGTGCGGCCGAGTTCGTCGCTTCGAGCCTGCGCGCCGCCAAGCTGGAAAACGTCGAAGTCGTCAAGACCGCCGGACATCCGCTGGTCTACGCCGATTGGCTGCACGCGCCCGGGAAACCGACCGTTCTGTGCTACGGCCACTACGACGTGCAGCCGCCCGATCCCCTGGACGAATGGATCACGCCGCCCTTCGAGCCGACCGTTCGCGATGGCAACATCTATGCGCGCGGCTCGGCGGACGACAAGGGCCAGATGTACAGCCACATCAAGGCCATCGAAGCGCTGTTCGCGGTGAATGGCAAGCTTCCGGTGAACGTGAAGTTCCTGATCGAGGGCGAAGAGGAAGTCAGCGGCGCGGCGATCGCGAAATACGTCGCCGAAAATCCCGCCAAGCTGAAATCCGATGTCGCGCTGGTGTCCGATACCGAGCTTTACGCCGAAGGCATCCCGACTCTCTGCGTCGGCCTGCGGGGGTTGATCTACACCGAGATCGAGGCTCGCGGTCCGGCGAAAGATCTGCATTCGGGCATGTACGGCGGCGCCGCGCCCAACGCAATCTTCGGGCTCGTTGAGCTCCTCTCGAAACTGAAAGACGCGCAAGGGCACATCAACATCCCCGGCATCTATGACGACGTCGCGCCGCCGACGCCCGCCGAAAAACATTCCTGGTCCATCCTGCCATTCGACGAGAAGGAATTTCTCAAAGTCGAGGTTGGTTCGACGCAGCTCACCGGCGAGCCCGGATTCACGGTGCTCGAACGCGTGTGGGCGCGGCCGACGCTCGAAGTGCACGGCATCGTGGGCGGATTCATCGCGCCTGGCGCGAAGACCGTGATCCCCGCCAAAGCGACGGCCAAGGTCAGTATCCGGCTGGTGCCCAATCAAGATCCACTTAAGATAATCGCCGCGTATAAAAAGGCAGTCGGAGACTGCACGCCTGCGGGAATTCAGACCGAGGTGAAGATCCTGGCTTACGGCCCGCCCATCAGCGTGAATCCGGATCATCCGGCGATTCACATCGCCGCCAAAGCTTTTTCCGATGTGCTGGGACGCGAGACGGTGTTCATTCGCAGCGGCGGCTCGATCCCGATTGTGGGAGATTTCAAGAAGCACTTGGGCATTCCCACCATCCTGATGGGATTCGGACTTCCCGACGACGGATTGCATTCGCCCAATGAGAAATACAAGCTCGCGAACTATTACGCCGGGATCATGACCATTGCCCACTTCCTTGAACAATACGGCCAGTGACCGCCTAGATCCCGAGCCCTCGCAATCCGAGAGGGTGGTGCGATCGGCCGGCGTGGTCTCCGTCGCGGTGTTCATGAGCCGCGTCACCGGCTTGTTGCGCGAGTCCGTGATGGCCCGGCTGTTCGGCGCGGGACTGATTTACGACGCGTTCATGCTCGGCTTCCGGATCCCCAACCTGACGCGCGACCTGTTCGCCGAGGGTGCGCTCTCCAGCGCCTTCGTCCCCACCTTCAGCGAATACCTCAGCCAACGAAGCAAAGAGGAAGCCGCACGCCTGGTGAATCTTGTCGCGACGGCGCTGATCATCGTGGTGGGCGCGGTGTGCGCCGCGGGCATGATCTTCGCGCCCACACTCGTTCAACTGTTAGCACCGGGTTTCGCGGCCGTTCCCGGCAAGTTCGAACTAGCCGTTAGAATGACGCGCATCATGTTTCCGTTCCTGCTGCTGGTCGCATTGGCCGCGCAGGCGATGGGCGTGTTGAACGCGTGCAACCGCTTTGGAGTACCCGCCCTAGCTTCGACGTTTTTTAATATCGGCTCGGTGGGATTCGGCGTCCTCCTCGGAATCGTTATGGGGCCGCTGCTGCACCTTACGCGCATCGAAGGCATGGCCATCGGCGTGGTTCTCGGGGGCGCGCTCCAACTGCTCTGGCAACTGCCAAGCCTGCACCGTCTCGGATTCCGTTTTCACGCGGCGCTGGATTGGTCCGACCCTGGACTGCGGCGCATTCTGGCGTTAATGGTCCCGGCTATTCTGGGCAACGCCGCCGTGCAGATCAACGTGATGGTGAATACGAACTTCGCCTCCAGTATTTCGGATCCGATAAGAGGCCTGGACGGCCCGGTGAGCTGGCTGAGTTATGCCTTCCGCTTCATGCAGCTCCCTCTGGGCCTGTTTGGCGTGGCGATGGCGTCGGCGACTCTTCCGTCGATCGCGCGTAGCGTCGCGCGCGGCGACATGGACGAATTCCGCAGAACGCTTTCGAACTCGCTGGGCACGGTGTTCCTCCTGACCATTCCGTCTTCCGTTGGGTTGATCGTGCTGGGGAAATCAATCATCGGCGCGATCTATCAGGGCGGCCGCTTCCAGTTGTACGACACGCAGCAAACCGCCGTGGCGCTTTCTTATTATTCGATCGGGCTAATGGGATACGCGGCACTGAAGGTGCTCAGCCCGGCGTTTTACGCGCTGAACGACGCGCGCACGCCGATGCTGGTGAGCCTGGGGTCGATATTAGTGAACTACGCAGCGGCGTCTACGATGATCAAGTTTGCTGGACTTGGGCATGCCGGCTTGGCACTTTCGACCTCGGCAGTCGCGTTGTTCGGATTCGTGGTGCTGTTCGCGGTGCTGCGCAAGCGGATCGGCGGCGTGTACGGCCGCGACTTGGCGCTGCAGATCGGCAAAGTGACGCTGGCGTCGGCGATTATGGGCGCTGTGATTTTTGCGACGTCGCGCGGCATGGCGATGTGGCTCGGTGTCTCGCAAATGGCTCGGCTGGCGGATCTGGGCGTGTCGCTACCGGTGGGCCTCGCCGTGTACTACGCGGCATGCCGGGCTCTGGGACTTTCCGAAATCGACGGCGTGATCCACGCGTTCGCGCGGCCGATCCAACGGCGACTCCAGCGCAATTCTACTAAAACAGAACTCTAAGAACCAATCCGGCAAACCTCAGTCGATGGCCTGCCCTTGAGTGGATACTCTCTCTCGTACTGCGGTGCCATGGAGAGCCTTATATTGCGTTTCCGAAGGCCTTCGTCATGAGCGCCGCGAGGAATTCCTTGTGTTTTGCAGTATCTCCCTTAGCTAGACGGATTCGATAGCGACCCCATCGCGAGTCGTAGTCCATTACGTCGAGACCGGAAGCATCGAGCTCAGCCTGAGTTTCTTCTGAGCGATCAAGCCGCACCTCCAGACGCATCCAGTCTTTCTTCGGCCGGAAAATGACGAAGTTGTTCGGTTGACCTCCCTTCGCTAGACCGATGTAGAATTTGTTGTACTTGAGCTCAAGGCCCGGGTCGAGCTCGCGAACGACTTGGAGCATCTCATCCGCCAATGCGAGAGTGTGCTTGCTCGCACGAGCCTCCCAGTAGGATCGATCCGTCACAGCCTGGACTTCCTCATCCTCGTCGACAAGCCCCAGGCGCATTTCGTCAAGCACCTTTGAGAAAACCAGGGAAACCGAGTCATTGAGTTGAAGGGCACTTAGCTGGATTGCTACCAGAGGAATAGATCCGTTGAATAGACTGATCACGCTCAAGAATCGGCTGGTGATGTCTTCGGCGACGATCACCGCTGTATGGTCGTACTGGGGATAACGCTTGCGCTCTATGTCCCAGTACTCGATAGTGCGAATGATGTGCGCCTCGTCCGTCTTACCAAGCTGGACCTCAACCTCGTACCGCTTGTTAGTTTCGGCGTCCTGGAGAAGCAGATCAAGACGCCCCGCCCTGGGCTGGGGGCGTTCCTTGTCCTTAAGGACAAGGTCGCCAAGCCCAAGAAGCGCCGGGTCCGCACCGATTCGGTTTTGAAGCCAGCGCTCGTCCAGCTCGGGGTGATCCTTTAGCCAGAGGCGCTCGGGCTTTACGTATTTCAGTGAACTCATCGCGATTTCCCTATTGAGCACCCGCTGAGCACGTCTTCACACGGCCAGCAGTTTTCGGAATCCTTCCACATCCAGCCGGCGACCGACGAAGAACGATCCGAACAAAGCGTACACCGCGCTCACGTGGTCGAAGCGCATTTCGTAAATCAGCTTCTTGAAGACCAGAGGATCGTCGGCGAACAGGTCCACGCCCCACTCCCAATCGTCGAAGCCGATCGACCCGGTAATGATCTGCTTCACCGTTCCGGCATAGCGGCGGCCCACCGCGCCGTGCTCAGCCATCTGGCGCTGCCGCTCGGCCAAGGGAAGTTGATACCAGTTCTTATCTTCGCCGCGCTTACGATCCATCGGATAGAAGCACAGATATTTCGCGGGCGGCACTTCGGGAAACAGGCGCGGGTGCATGGCTTGGCGCTGGCGCTCCAGAGTCTGCTCGATTTCCGCTTTCCACTCCGGGGTGTGCGCCGCGATTCCCTTCTCCGCCAGATCAGAGTAGGCTTTCCCCGTGGATTCGTACAGCCCCAGCTCGACCACCGACAGGTAGGAACTGGTCTGGTCCAGGTAATCCCACAGCCTCAGGTGCGCGAGGCACGTCTGGATCTCGCCGAGCTGGTCGAAACCAGGTCGGAAATGGACCAGCATCAGGTCCCCTTTATGGCCCAGCAGCCCGAACGCGGCACTGTTTTGCTTCTCGAGGGCCGCCAGGGTAGACGCGGCTTCGTCCAGGATCGCCGCGCGGTCATTGCCCGGCAGCGCCCTCCAGGCAGCCCAGCGGACGCGCATCATCTGGTGCAGAACGGCCGCTCCCTCAATCGTCAGCGGCACCGGAGGCATGTTTTCAAGATGTTGCATGGCTAGTCTTTTACTGTATCGCGTTCGACGCATGCTAAAATCAAGATCCATGTATCCAGATGTTCATCTGGTGATTCAGCTTCAATCGCTAGACCAGAAAATCACCACGCTTGAAAAAGAAGTGGCCGCGCTGCCCAAGCACGTCGCCGTGATCGAGAAAGCTCTCGAATCGCACCTGCGGAAGCTGGAAGCCGACAAAGCCGCTCTCACCGCCAACCAGAAGGATCGCAAGCGCCTGGAAGGCGACATCCAGTTGCACCAGCAGAAGATCTCGAAACTCCGCGATCAGATGCTGGGAGCCAAGACCAACGAGCAGTATAAGGCGTTTCAGCACGAGATCGAGTTCATCGAGAACGAGATTCGCCAGGCCGAGGATCGGATCCTGGAGCTGATGACGCAGTCCGAACCGCTGGACCAGAACGTCAAGAAGGCGGAGAAGGCTCTGGCCGAGGAAAAGAAATCGGTGGAGGCGGAAAAATCGCAAGCTCGCGACCGTACTGCCGTCGATCAGAAGGAACTCGATACGCTGCGCCAGCAGCGCGCGGAAGCGGTCGCCAAGCTGCCGAAGCCGTCCCTGGCTGCCTACGATAAGATTCGCAAGAGGTTCAGCAATAGTACCGTTGTCGCTGAAGCGCTCAACGGCAGGTGCTCGGGCTGCCAGATTAACCTCCGCCCTCAATTCCTCCAGGATCTAAGAAAAGGCGACCAGTTGATGTTCTGCGAACAATGCGGGCGGTTTTTGTATTACAACCCACCCGTGAGCTTCGAAGACGCCGCCGCGGTGCGGTAAGGTTGCCGGCGCGTGCACGGGAGGGTCTGCATAGGCTTCCCGACGAACTTAAAAACTTCTACAATGAAACTTTGGTGCCGTCGCGCGCCCGCTAAAACAATTCTGCGGTAAAATGTTGATGACTCCCCCGAGCCGCAATAAAGACGAGGTTTCGAGACTTGCCCCAATCAGACGTCGCGATCAGGCGCGCCCGAGTGAGGAAACCAGAACACGGGAGCCGTCCCTTGTTCAGGCCGGAGCATTACAACGCTCCTAAAGTTCATCGTTTTAACGCCGGCCAGCAAGACAGCATCCTCAAGTTCTTCGCCGACGATCAGAGCAACTCCGCACTCGTTTGCGGAGATGCCGAAACGATTCTCGCTCAGCTGCCCCGCGATACTTTCCAAACCTGCGTCACCTCGCCGCCCTATTGGTCATTGCGCGACTACAATATTCCGGGCCAGATTGGGCTTGAAGACTCTGTCTTCGCCTACATCGATCACGTAACCCGAGTTTTTTCGCAGGTCCGGCGTGTTATGAAGGACGATGGTACGCTGTGGCTCAATGTGGGCGACTCTTACACTTCCGGTGGACGAACGTGGAGAGCCACTGACAAGAAGAATCCGATCCGCGCTATGAGCGTCCGCCCGCCCACGCCGGCGGGATTAAAGCCCAAGGACCTTATCGGCGTGCCTTGGTTGCTGGCCTTCGCCTTACAGAAAGAGGGCTGGTACCTGCGCGCCGATATCATCTGGAACAAGCCCAACTGCCAACCCGAGAGCGTAAAAGACCGCCCTACGCGTTGCCACGAATATTTGTTTCTCTTCAGCAAGAGCGAGCATTACCGCTACGATCCTGCCGCGGTACGTGGGCCCAATGGTCGCAACCTGCGCACCGTCTGGGACATTCATACCAAAGGTTATTCCGAGGCCCACTTCGCCACCTTCCCACCTTCGATGGTTGAGCCGTGCGTCAAACTCGCAAGCGATAAACTCGATTTAGTCCTCGACCCTTTCATCGGTTCCGGAACAACGGGTTTGGTGGCGCTAAAGCTCAACCGCCGATTCGTGGGCATCGAACTGAATCCCTCCTACTTGCAGATCGCGGAGGAACGCCTCAACGGAGACATTTTCCGGTGAGCGAGAACTTGCTGAGCCCATCGCGTCAGGTGATCTTTCATCAGATGCTCGTCGCAGCGCGCAAAACCATCCTCATGGACGCCCTGAGCGAGGCTTTGGGATCAATCGATCCAGCGGTCGTCAAGAAACAAATAACACTTTATATCCCCGCCGAGGCTCAGCGAGTCCTTGCGGCCTCTGGTATCCGCGACGAGCACGTCTTCCCGCTTCCGGTTGTCCTAGAGAAGAAGCCGACTCTCGTCGGTTACTACCTCCTACTGCTTGGAATTTCCCAGAAACGCTTTTACGGCAGCGGTACCGGCATGAGCCCGTTTAAGAGCATGGAAGAACGGGGGCTCTTCAACCCGAAACGTAGGCCGCCCTTGGAGGACTTCGCAAGGGTCATGGCCAAGAGCCTTTCGGAAATGGTCCGACAGATTTCACCGAAGATCAGTGCCCGCGATGTCGCCGAGCTTCCTTTAATCACTCTCGGCTCCCAGCTCTATGGCAGCAACAATAATACCATCGGCAAAAAGGCCACTCGCGACGTTTTTGTTTCCGTCGCTGAGATCGTTAAGGGGTTCATCACTACCCAAGATGCGAAGAAAATCACGATTAAGAACGCCTCTAAACGCAAAGTCGTGATTGCACTTAGCACCGATCCAGACATTCGCATCCAGGAAGATTTCGACGGCAAGCTGCGCAACAAAGTGGCCATTGAAATCAAGGGCGGCACCGATAACAGTAACGCCCACAACCGCGCTGGGGAAGCTGAGAAGTCCCACCAGAAGGTCAGGGCACAGGGATTCCGCGATTACTGGACGCTTATTTCCATGACTGGCGTGAACAAGGCCAAATTGAAACAGGAATCGCCAACGACGAACTCATGGTTCGACGTCGCCCAAGTCTTAGGACGTGAAGGAACGGACTGGGATGAATTCCGTAGCCGCTTCGCCGGAGAGGTAGGCATTCCGCTTTAGCGCTGCGCCTTCAAGAGAGGCACTGCGGTGTCTGCTAGACCTTGTAGGGAGTGCGCTCGAAGGACTCTTGAGCCTCTGCGTGGATGCGGGCCCGGCGGCTGCCCGGCCATTCCAGGCGCATGTCCCGGCACACTTCGTCGAGCATTTCCACCGTGCAGACTTTGGTCTCCATGGCGAACGCGGTCAGCAGCATGTTGTCGCAGACGCCGTTGATCACGCGCGGGATTCCCTGCGCCCGCAAATGGATTTCCGACATGAGCTCTTCGGAGAAAACCTTCTGATCCGGCATCCCGACCCGCGACATGCGTGAATCGATATACTCCACCGCTTCGCGCAGCGCGAATGGCGTCAGGTTGCAGCGCAGCACCACGCGCTGTTTCAATTGCCGCAGATTCGGAGCGTCCAGTTTACGATCCAGCTCGGGCTGTCCCGCCAGGACAATTTGCAGCAGCTTTCCGTGACGATTTTCGAGATTCCCCAGCAGACGGATCTCTTCGAGCACTTCCCAGTCGAGGTTGTGCGCTTCGTCCACGATCAGCACCACGGTCTTGCCGTCCTGGGCCTGTTCCACTAACAGGGTGTTGAGCGCAAACAAAACCTCAGTCTTCGAAGTGCGCGAGCACGGCAGATCGAGGTCGTACGCGATCATCTCGAAGAACTGATCCGAGTTGATGCGGGAATTGAAAAGAAACGCGAATTCGATGAAGTTGGCCTCGAGATAGTCCCGAAGGCACTCCAGCATAGTGGTCTTGCCCGTGCCTACCTCGCCGGATAGGACGATGAACCCCTTGCGAGCCTGCACGCCATAGACCAGATTCGCCAGCGCTTCCTCATGCCGCTCACTGCGGTAAAAGAACGCTGGATCCGGGCTTAGACTAAAGGGGCTCTCCGAGAAGCCGAAGAAAGCATTATACATTTCCGGGGGATTCTACCCTCTCTTGTTCTCTCTTCTAGATCGATAGTATCACGCTGGTACTGTAGAGCGAATTCCCTCACGTTGGACGGGGTACTAAGTGAAATACCTAGTTTTAGATGATTTCCAACAGAACCCAGCCGGGTAAATGTGCCGGGAGACCACCTTCGAACACGATTCGGCGGGTCTTGGGAAACGGCAGACCGGTCTGAACGGCCTTTTGATAGACGCTGACGTGCCTGAGAATCGAGCGGTAGCTCGGGTCCGCCGTATCGCCGACCGAAATCTTGGAGAGCATACCCGCGCCCCATCCCAGGGAAAGCACGCAGGAGCCGTTTCCAGCCCCATTTGCAGCCTCGTGGACGCGTTTTTCCAGGTCGCCCAGGGTTGCGGCCAGCCGTTCCAGCCCAGTGGCCTCGGCATACGCCTTGTGACGCGCGATCTGGCTGGCAGCGAAGGAGTTAGATGCCTGGAAGAGTTTTTGGCGATCCTGTGGCGAGTTTTCCTTCCACAGACCCTCGAAAACCATCCCCGGAGCGGCCATTTCGGCGAACACCGGAGTGCTGTCGTTGATCCTGCGAGCGTCGGCCGTGCCGCGCGGCGATTTCCATCCCAGTTCGAACTTGCCTGCACCGCGCGCGACCATCGTCGACGTCCGCAGAAGGTAAATCTTCATCCGTGCGTAGGTCACCGGATTAGAGTCGGCAGTCCCCACGCGCCGCATGCGATTTCCCGAGTGCCC
>Ga0265314_10000524_pt1 | contig 49473 bp, 45 predicted proteins | sample 4126metaG_FD_203106 | JGI IMG/M metagenome (GOLD analysis project Ga0265314, IMG submission 203106) | Rhizosphere microbial communities from Carex aquatilis grown in University of Washington, Seatle, WA, United States - 4-1-26 metaG | ecosystem: Host-associated > Plants > Roots > Rhizosphere >... | reverse complement strand
TGCCGTTGGATCAGCGCACGGACTTCTTCGTCGGCAATGCGATCTTCAACCGCGATTGGGTGACGGCGCCTTCGTCGACGACCGGCAGCGACGGATTGGGGCCGGTGTTCAACGCGCGCTCGTGCTCGTCGTGCCACTTTCACGATGGGCGCGGCCGCCCGCCGCTTACTGCGGACGAAGCCTTTCTCAGCATGTTGTTCCGCCTCAGCATTCCGGGACGCGCGGCGGATGGCGGACCGCTTCCCGATCCGGCGTACGGCAATCAGTTCAACCAGTCGTCAATCCTGCGCGTGCCGGCGGAAGGCCGACCGGTCGCGACGTACGAGGAAGTGGCTGCTGCGTATGGCGACGGCGAGACGTATTCGCTGCGCCGCCCGACGTACGACTTCGTCGACCTGGCGTTCGGTCCGCTGCCTGAGGACGAGATGGTCTCGCCGCGTGTCGCGCCGTTCATGATCGGCCTGGGGCTGCTCGAGGCGGTCGCCGACGCCGACATCCTGGCCCGCGCCGATCCCGACGACGCCGACGGCGACGGCATCTCGGGGCGCGCCAACATGGTGTGGGACGTGAAACAGCAGGCGTCGGTGCTGGGCCGCTTCGGCTGGAAGGCGAACGTGCCGTCGCTCGAACAACAAAACTCCGGCGCCTTTAACGGCGACATCGGGATCACGTCGCCGCTCTTCCCGACGCAGAACTGTACGGCGGTGCAGACGGCATGTCTGGCGGCGCCGGACGGTGGCGATCCCGAAGCCGATCAACAGAAGATCGACGTCGTGACCTTCTACAGTCGCTTGCTCGCTGTGCCGGCGCGGCGCGATGTCGCCGATCCGACGGTGCTGCATGGCGAGCAGCTGTTTCGCGATATCGGCTGCGCGAGTTGTCACGTCACCTCCATGACTACGCGTGCCGACGCTGCCGTGCCGGCGCTCGCCAGCCAGCGCATACATCCCTACAGCGATCTGCTCTTGCACGACATGGGCGACGATTTGGCCGACGGTCGGCCCGACTACCAAGCGGACGGGCGTGAATGGCGTACGCCGCCCTTGTGGGGCATCGGCCTCATTCAAACGGTGAACAATCATCAACTGCTGTTGCACGACGGCCGGGCGCGCGGCGTCGCCGAGGCGATCCTGTGGCACGGCGGCGAGGGCGAAGCGGCGCGCGAGCGCTTCCGCAATCTGTCGAGTGACGATCGCGCCGCCTTGCTGCGCTTCTTGGAGTCGCTTTGATGACGCGTCGATGGCGCCGGGTTCCCTTTGCGCTGTTGCTGCTCACCTGTTGCGCCTGCGGCGGCGGCGGCACGCCGGCGGCCCAAGCCGGGCCGCGCCGCAGCATGATGCAAGATCTCGGCTCGACGGTGGTCATCCCGAGCTACCAAGCGCTGGCCAACGAAGCGACGCAGCTCGCGACCGTTGCCGCGGCACTCGAGGCCGCACCGACGTCCGACAGTCTCGCCGCCGCGCAGGACGCGTGGCGCCGCACGCGCGCGGCATGGAAGCAAACTGAGGCGTTCGCCATCGGGCCCGCCGAAACCCTGCGTACGGCGGCCAACATCGACTGGTCGCCGATACGGCCCGATCGCATCGAGACGCTGCTGGCCGGCAGCGATCCGATCGACGACGCGGCGGTGGAAGATTACGGAACGAATCTCAAAGGCTTCCTGGCGCTGGAATACATCCTGTTCGACCCCGTGAACGGCGACCCGGCCGTGCTCGCCGCGCTTTCGGCGCCCGCCGCCGCGCGGCGGCGGACGTACGTGCGCGCTGTGGCGGAGAATCTGCGCGATCAGACGTACGCGCTGCGCGATGCGTGGCTGCCCAGCGCCGGCAACTACGCGAGCGTGCTGGCCACCGCAGGGCCCGGCAATGCGACGTACCCGACCGTGAAGAGCGCGGTCGACAAGGTCGTCAACCAGCTCATCTTTCTCGCCGAGGACATCGCCGATGCGCAGTTGCTGGCACCGCTCGGATCGCGCACCGGTGGCACCGCGAAGCCGGATCTGATCGCCGCGCACCGCAGCCAAAACGGCCTGGCCGACCTGCTCGACGATCTGACCGGTATCCAGAACGTCTATTTCGCGACCTATGACAGCGCAAAAGGCGAGGGCTTCAGCGGCATCGTCGAGGGGCTGAGCCCCAGCACCGACAGCGTGCTGGCTCTCGCGATCGAGCGAGCCTTCGAGACCACGACGCGCATTTCGATGCCGCTGGAAGAGGCGGTGTCGAGCGAGCCAGATGTGGTCGGCAAGGCCCAGCAGCGCGCCAAGGAGCTGATGCAGCGGTTTGAAGTCGATCTCGTCAGCGTCTTGGGCACGACCCTGCGTTTCAATCCGAGCGATGGCGACTGAGACCACGGCGCGGCCCGAAGCGCGTTGCGGCAGGCTGCAGGCGCGCGCCTTCGCGCCGGTGGACGGCGCGTCGCTGGCCGCGTTTCGCGCCGCCTTCGGCTTGCTCATGCTGGTCGCGCTGGCGCGCCACCTCGCCTACGGCTGGGTCGATCAGTTCTTCCTCGTACCGCACGTCTTCTTTCCCTATCCCGGTTTCGAATGGATCGTGCCGCTGCCCGCCGCCGGGATGTACGCGCTCTACGCCGGGTTTGCGCTGTGCGCGCTCGGCCTGCTGAGCGGTGCGTGGACGCGCCAATGCGCCGCGCTGTTCTGCCTCGGCTTCACCTACGTGCATCTGATCGACCGCACCAATTACCTCAATCACTACTATTTGGTGACGCTGCTCAGCGGCTTGCTGGCGATCGTCCCGGCGGGGGCGAGCTGGTCGGTAGACGCGTGGCGCCGCCGGCAGGCGCGCCCGCGCACCGTGCCGGCGTGGGCGGTGTGGCTGCTGCGCTTTCAGCTGGCCGTGGTGTACTGCTTCGGCGCGGTCGCGAAGCTGAACCCGGATTGGCTGCTGCGCGCCGAGCCGCTGCGCATCTGGCTCGGCGCCAATGTCGACGTCCCGCTACTCGGCGGCTGGTTCGAGCACGCCTGGGTCGGGTACGCGTTCAGCTATGCCGGCCTGCTGTTCGATGCCTCGATCGTGCCGCTCTTGCTCTGTCGTCGTACGCGCGCCGCCGCCTACGGTGCCGTGCTGGCGTTCCATCTGCTCACCGCCGTGCTGTTCCCGATCGGCATGTTCCCATGGCTGATGATCGCGCTGACACCGATTTTCTTCGCGCCCGATTGGCCGCGCCGTGTAGTGGCGGCATGGTCGCCGCGTCTGGCGCAGCTGACCGCGCCCGGCCGCGAGCCAACGAACGCCGGGCCGCGCAGCGCGGGCGGCCGCCGTGGGCTGGTGGCCGGCCTCGGGCTCTACGCTGCGCTGCAAGTCGCCGTACCGCTGCGCCATTTCGCCTACGGCGGCGACCTGTACTGGAACGAGGCGGGGTTCCGGTGGGCCTGGCAGATCATGGTGATGGAGAAGTACGGCCGCGCCGTGTTCACCGTCACCGATCCGACCAGCGGCATCTCGCAGCTGGTGCGGCCGTTCGACGAGCTCACGCCATTGCAAACGCGCATGATGGCGACGCAGCCGGATATGATTCTGTCCTACGTGCGCCACCTGCAGCAGCGCTTCGGCCTCGACGTCGAAGTGTACGGCGACGTCACGGTGACGCTGAACGGCCGGCCGGCGGTGCCGTTGGTCGATCCCGCAGTCGATCTCGCGGCGCTGTCCGACGCGGCACCGCTGTCGGCCTGGCTCCTGCCGCACCCGGACGTGCAGCAACAGTTCGCGACGCGCTGAACGGCGCCCGATCAACCTCGACCGGCTCACGGTGCGGCGACGCGTAGGCGGACTGCGGTTGCGCCGCTCGTGGTCTTGCCGCGCGGCAACGCGGCGGTCACCGACACCGCGAGCCGCGGCCTTTGCTGCCAGCCGGTCACCGCCTGCGAAGTTGCGCGTGGACCCAGTCGGGGCGCCGTTCACTGCCTGAGCGGTGGATCCAGCAGAGCCGCGGTCAATCGGCGCAAGGCGGCTTCGCGGAAGGTCACATCGGAATCGGATCTTGAAAATGATTCTCAAAATCATTAGAGGGATTCGTAGCACGGCCGAGATGGGCTCGGTCTTGGTTCGCATCAGGAGGCAGTATGACGCGTTGGTTGCCGTCGATCTTTGTCTTGCTCCTCGTCGGTGTGGGCTTCGTCTGGCGCGCCTGGTTGCAGCGACGTCGCTTCGGGAGCTGGGGGATTCACTTGTTTGCGACCGGTCGCTGGGTACAGCATGTCCGCGAAACGGCCTTGGTCGGGCTGCTGCTGTTGTTGGCGCTGCAGGCCGCGTGGGCGGCGACCGAATCGCCGATGCTGACGGCGCTGCGTTTGCCGTTTGCCGGCGGACCGTTTTCGACCTGGCTCGGCAGCGTCGTCGCGCTGGGCGGCATCGCGCTGATGGTGCGCGCGCAGCTGGATATGGGCGCGTCGTGGCGCGTCGGGTTCGACGAGCAGGCGCGGCCGGGACTGGTTACGAGCGGTCTCTACCGCTGCTCGCGCAATCCGATTTACCTCGGCCTCTTCGTCGGGCTGTTCGGGTTCCTTCTCGTGGTGCCGACGTGGCTGTCATTGGCCATGTTCGTCGCGACGCTGCTCGCCATCGCCCGCCAGGTGCGCGACGAAGAGGCGTTTCTGTCACGCACGTACGGCGATGACTACGACAGCTATGCGGCCCTCGTCGGCCGTTTCGTGCCGCGGATCGGATTGCGCAGTTAGCAATGCGTCCGCGGCCAGCGCGCTGTCGATGGGCGCCGCGCGATAGCGCGCGCGCCAATGCCCCTCGCGGCGGGGAATCACTGGGCCGGGCGGACCGTGTCGCCGATCGTCGCGGCGCCGCCGTACACGACGAGCCCTTGATTGAGGCGCGTGGTGAGATCGCCGCCGACGGCCCACATGCCGCCGGCGGGGTCGATCCAGGCGCCGTGCAGATCGAGCGACGTCGCGATCGCGGGGTCCTGCAACTGCCAGCCGCTTGCGTTGCGTGTGGCGACGGCGGCGCCGACGCCGACGGCGACGCCGCTTTCGCCGCTGCCGAGGAAGACGCCGTTGAATGCCGGGGCGGCGCGCGGGGCGCGATCGATGAACTGGTTGCCGGCGAGCTCGTAGAGCGCGCCGTCGTTCAGTCCGCCGCTGGCCGCGACGTGCGTCGCATTGCCGTGGATGGTGAACAGCGGCAACTGCTCCGCGTCGAGGCCGCCGGTGTCGATGGCCATTGTGGTCCACTGCGTGCCGTCGAAGTGCAGTATGAGTCCGAGCCGGCCCGACACATAGACATCGTCGGTGCTGCGCCCCCAGACTTTGTAGAGCGTCGGCACTCCGGCCGGGAACGCGGCGGCAAGTGCCGCATCGGCGCTCCACTGCGTGCCGTCGAAACGCCACAGCACGCCGCCGTCGTCCTGGTGCGCCAAATCGCCACCGACCGCCCAGATGTGCGTCGCGTCCGATCCCCAGACGCCGAATAGCGTGGGGTCGGTCGAGGGCGTCGTTTGCGCATCGAACTGGCCGCTCGCCGGCGTGTAGCGCAGCAGGAGCCCGTGATCGCCGGCCAGATAGAACGCGCCATCGATCGGCGTCACGCTGATCCACCACAGGCCGCCGGCGGCGCCGCTGGCGAGGCGCTGCCAGGCGCCGCCGTCGTAGTGCAGGATCAGCGGGCCGCTGCCGTCCTGCACATCGGCGCCGACCGTGTAGACGTCGCTGGCGCTGGTGCCGGTGATCGACAACAGCGCGGCCGGCAGATTCTGCAGGACCGGATGCACGAACGCGGTCGCTGTCGCGAGCGGTGTCGGGCTCGCGGTCGCGACTGCGGCGGTCGTCGCTGTCGGCGTCGGTGACGCGCCATCGGTCGGCGTCGCCGCGGCGGTCGGCGTATGGCTCGGGCCCGCCGTGCTGGTCGGGATGACGGTCGGCGGGATCGACCAGTACGTGCGCGCCTTGTCGTAGACGTTGGCGCCGATGATCGAGCCCATGACGCGGCCGTTGAAGTCGTCAGCGAGGATGTGAATGCCGCCCCAGATGCGCGACTGCCCGGCCTGATCGGCGGCGTCGTAGTACGTCGCCCATTGCAGCTCGATGTCGGTGCTGGGGCCGCGCTCGAACTTGAGGAACTGGTTGGCCAGCGCCAGATCGGTACCGAGCCCACCCGGGAAGTATGGCGAACCGGTGAAGCGCGCCAGCACTTCGGCGGCGGAGCGGCTGAACGTGCTGTGTCCCGAGGTGTAAGCGGCGAACGCCGGGGTGACGAACGTATCCTTCTGATACGGCACCCACTCGCTGGCGCGGATCCAGCGCACGCCGCTGTGCTCGGTGGTCGGGTCCGTCGGACCGCCGGGCCATGCGTAGATGGCAATCTCACCGACAAACTGCGCCAGCGCTTCGTGTCGCTGTCCCGGCGCACTCGACTCGGGCGTGATCACTTCGACCAATCCGGGCACCAGCGGCAGGCCGTCCGGATCGTATGACGGCCCGTCGGGATCGGACGATTGTCCGCGCTGGCCCATGTACCGCACCATCGAGATCGGACGCGTCGAATCGTAAATGCGCTTGGTGCCCCAGCAGCCGACGGCCGCATCGTGCACGGCCGCGTTGATGGCGAAATAGAGCTTCACGTCCCATTCGAGCGCGTCGACTTCTGCGCCGGTTCCGCCGATGCGTTTGCTCAGAGTGCGGTCGCTGACGCCGTTGGCGATGACGTTCCAATGTCCCGGCGGCGTCTCGGAGTTCGGCCCGTCGGCCCAGAACTCGGCGATCACGCGTCGGAAGTCGCCGCGCTTGACGATCTCCGGCGCGTACGGCGCGCCGGTCACCGGGTTGATTGCGTAGCCGCCGCCGTCGTTGGTGCCGAGCGGATTGTTGCCGAAGGTCGCCGGCGAGATATCCATGTCGGCGCCGTCGTCCGGGGTCAGCTGGCTGGAGGCGCGGATCACGTCGACGGCCGATTGCTTGAACGCCGCATCGCTCTCCGCGTCGTGCAGGCGCGGCGGTGGCGGCGGCAGGACGGCGTCGAGGTCGACGGCAAACGACAATACGCGTCCCCACTGCGGCGCGACATAGACCTGAATGTTGCCGGGGATCGGGATGCCGTTCTGGCTCACCTGGTGTGAGAGGGCGAGCGGTTGCCAGCGGTTCGGATCGTTCATTTCGGTGCCCGGCAGCGCGACGATGAGCGGCGGGTTGACCGTTTGGTAGCTCGGGTCGGCGTAGTTCGCGGCCTCGTTCGAACCGTCGGCCAGACCGTAGGCAATGACGGCGGCGGCGATGCGGTTGCCGACCGCGGCCGGCGTGTCGCCGTCGGTGGTGGTGATGCTCGTGTCGTAGCCGAGCGCCGCCATGCGCGCGTCGAAGGCGGCTAGCGACTGCGCCGCATTCGACGAAATTTGATAGCGCTCGCGCAGGACGCGGTAGGCGGCATAGCTGATGGCTTCAGCGCGCTCGGCGTCCGCATTTTCCGAGACGTGCTTCTCGGTAGTGAGATAGCCGACGGCGTCGGGGTCGTACGCCGCCCACGCGTCCCACATGGCGATGGAGACGTGGAACAGATTGCGGGCGTGGATCGGCGGGCGCGGCAGGTCGATGCGGATGGCCGCCAGCGCCTCTTCGTCCCACTGGCGGGCCACCGATTGCGGCGGCGCGGTCGGCGACGCAGTACGCGTTGGGAGCTGCGTGATGGTCGGGCTGGGCGACGGCGAGAACGTCTCGCTCGCGGTCCGTGTCGGCGTCGCGGTGGCCGTCGCCGTGCCGGTCGGCAGCGCCAACGTGTCCGTCGGCGTCGCACTGTTCGCCAACGTCGGCGCGGTCGTCGCGGTGACGGCGGTGGTCGCGGTCGGCGTCGCAGCCAGCGTCACGGTCGCGATTGCGGTCACGGTCGCGATTGCGGTCGCGGTCGCGGTGGCGGAGGGCTGCGGCGTCGCGCTGGCGGTCGCCGGCGCGGTGGTCGGTGTCGCGCTGGGGACCATTGTGACCGTTGCAAGCGGCGTTCGCGTCGCGCTGGCGGCGGCCGTGGCGCTAGCCGCGGTGGTGCGCGTCGGCGTCGGGGCTTTGTGGTGGTCGTTGCCGCCGCCGCAGGCCGACAACGCCAGCAGCAGCGTCAACGGCGCGAACAGCGCAAGAGTCGTCCGGCTGCGTCGCCCGATCGTGGTCATCGCCTGCAGCGTAGGCTGGGCCACCGGCAGAGTTGTCGCAAGCCCTGGCGAACGATTGCGCAGGCGTCAGACCCGGGACGGCGCACAACTGCGACCGTCAGCTGTCGACGTCGAAGCGGATGGGCACGGTGATTTGCAACGCGTCGCCATCGACGCCGTCGGGCAACGGCCCGTAGGGCGCGGCGCGCGAGACGAGATCCTCGGCTTCGGCGTCGAGCACGTCGCTGCCGCTCGACGTCTCGAGGATCACCGCCGACGGGCGGCCGTCGCGCCCGATGGCGATGTGCAGCGTCGCGGTACCGACGACGCCGCGCCGCCGCGCCAGCAGCGGATACCGCTTTTCTGCCTCCAGGCGTTGACGCAGATGGCTGAGATATGTGCCGAGCGCGCTGCCCGACGACGGATCGCCCTCGACGCCGGGCGCGTGGCCGCGGCCGGTTCCCGAACCGCTCGCGCCGCCGCTGCCGGGTCCTGGCGCCGCGGCGACTTGATCGCCTCGTCCGACCGCATTGGCGGCGGTGGCCTCGCGGGCTGGCGCTGGCACAGGCGCGGCCGATTGGGGCGCACGCGAGTCGACGAGTTTGTGCGGCGGCGGCGACGTGGCGCGCCGGGCGATGGGCTTCACTGCTGATGGCAAGGGCGCGCGCGGCGCCGGCCGCGCGTCGACTGGTGCCGCTTGCGCTGCTGGCGGTGCCGCCAGCGGAGCGCTGGGCTCGTCGGCCTCAGATGAGCCACCGCCGCCGCCGGCGTCGCGCGTGCCGAGCACGGTGAGGCGAATCGGCGGCGCCTCTTGTTCCGGCGCCAGCACGAAATGCCAGGCGCAGGCCAGCAGCAGCACCGCGTGCAGCAGTAGCGACCCGGCGGCGGCGCGCCCGCGCGCCCGTCCCTCGGTGACGCGCGGTGGTGCGTTGCGCACCGGCCGCAGGGGCGGCGTCTCCCCGGCCCCGCGCGCCGCGCGTTGCGGTGCCGCGCCTCGGTGCGCAACCGGCGTGATCAGGGCACGTGCCAGGGTGCCGCGGCGGCTGCGCCGCAGCGGCAGTATGAACCGTCTCTGTGGTGAGAGGTTCGCTTTCATAGTTCGAACTGCACTCCGGCCAGGAAGCTCAGGCGGCCGATGACGGCGCCTTGCGGGCCGAAGGTCGCGACATCGACGACCTGGTTGTCGAGCACGTTCTGTCCTTCGAGGAAGGCGGTCAGGTACTTCAGCAGCGGGCCGCCGCCGCTGTCCTGGTCAATGAAGGACAGCAGCTTGTTGAGCTGCGCGCTGAGCTTGAAGTTCATCACCCAGTAGTCGGGGATGGTGGCCGTGTTCGGCAGGCTGATCTGGCTCCGGTCTTCCCATGAAGCCCACAGCTGCAGCACCGTGCCGAGCGGCAGGTATTCGTAGGTTGCGCCGGGCAGGAAGCGATTCGCCGGGCGAAACGGCAGCTCCTGACCGTTCACCCCAGCTGGGCAGCCGCTCTCGCACTTCGAGTCGAGGAAGCCGTAGCTCAGATCGATGCGCAGGGTGTGCTTCGGCAGCGGCCACCACGGCATCTCGGAAAAGATCGAGCTGACGCTCACCTCGACGCCCTGCGACAGGGCGCGCGCCGCGTTCTGGTACTGGAAGATGAAGTGCGGTCCGCCGGGCGGGCAAGGCGTGGTGAAGCCGCACACGGTGCTGATGTAGATCAGGTTGTCGAAGTCGTGCCGGAACAGCGTGAGAAAACCGCTGAGGCCGGTGAGCGGCTTGAAGTCGAGCTGAAGGTTCCACGCCAGGTCGTGCTCGGGCCGCAGATTTTGGTTGCCGAGGATGACGTAGCCCTGACCCGGCGCCGGGGTGTTGGCGTCGTTGCTGAACAGCTCGAGCAGATTCGGCGCGCGATAGCCGCGCGCCACGATGCCTTGATCCATCTGTATTCCGGCGACGGCGTGGTCGAGGTCGCCGACGACCTGGAAATCCCAGGTCTCGTTGAGCTTCCAATCCCAGTCGCCGCCCACCGTGGTGTTGGTGCGGTGGCTGTCGGGTCCCTCGTGGATCGGGTTGTAGTCGGCGTTCAGATCGCTGCACCGCCTCTGCGCCGGCGCCGTGCAGCGGCGCAGCGGGGAACTCACCGATGCCACGCTCCTCGGTGATCGGGATCTGCAGGCCGATCGACAGCGTATTGAGGCCGGTCGGAAAGTCCGGCACGCCGTCGAATGCGGCCAACATCGGAAAGCCGTCGATGATGGCGTCGAAGGTCGCGCCTTGATCGACGCCGATGAAGACTTCCACGGCGCCCGCCGCGCTGAAGGCGACGGCCAGGAGCAGCGCGCAGAGGAGCAGGCGAAGTATGTGGGACATGGCGAATCCTTTGCGAAACAGGTTCGCGCGACCGGGCGACGATCCCGGGGGGACCAGCGCACTGCGGCGAAACTGGCTACAGGATGGACCGTCGGCCCGATCGCACGAGGCGGTCAGGTGCGTTCGACTAGTCGGCGCACAGCGCCGGATACTCGTCCTTCAGTCCGACTGCCGAGATGAGTGCGCACGCGCTGCCGTATTCAGCCGCCACCGAGCCGGCGATCTGCGTCAGATGCTGCGCCGCGACGCAGGTGGCGACGTCCACGAAACTCGCCGCCGAAGCGTTGCACGGCTTGTCGAGGTCGCTCGGCGTGAGGCTCGCGCACTTGCCGGACGCCGCCGACTGCAGCTTGGCGATCGCCTTGCCGACCTTCGAGGTGGCGCTGGCCGGATCCAGTCCGGCGACGCACTTGGTGGTGATGTCGATGAACGGCGCGGCGGTCGAGGCGGCCTTCAGCACGCCGTCGAGGCACTTGACGAGCTCCTTGTGCGCCGTCTGCGCCAGCGTGGCGCCGGCCTTGGCGATGGCCGACTGACAGCCGAGCTGCGTCTTGCTGTACACCGGCGGATCGTGCGGCACCGTGGTGATGGTGAGGAACGGCATGCGCGCGCCGTTCACGCCGGCCGGCCCGGCGCCGCCGGCGCCGAGGTTGTCGAGCGACGTGGCCGAGCCGGCGTCGTTGGTGGTGAACACCAGGCCGAAGTGCGTCGCGCTGCTGTCGAGCAACGCGCCGAGCGCGCCGGTGACGTCGACGGTGAACTGCAGCGGCCCACTGAGCGCGAGCGTCGCGTCGGTGATGGTGCCGAACGAGGCGGTGCTGACCACGGCAAGCGGCGCGCCGGCGACGTTGCCGAAGTCGGCAAGGTCGATCGTTCCGTTGCCGGAGTATTTGAACAGCACGATGCTCGACGCCGCGGTGCCGTCGAAGCTGGTGCCGGGACCGAAGGTGCCGACGACGTCGTCGATGTTGAAGGTCAGCGTCGCTGACGCGATGTCGCTGGACGTGAGACCGGCGAGCGGCGCCAGCGCCAGCTCGACGATGCCGCGCTCTTCGGTGACGCCGGTTTGCAGGGCGACCGCGAAGGCGTTGCCGGCGAAATCGCCGTTGCCGTCCGGCGCCAGGCCCGGCGGGGGCAATGGGAAGCCGTCGAGAATGCCGTCGACTACGCTGCCGGCGGTGGTGTCGTCGATGACGATGACGTCGGCGAGCGCCGGGCGAGCGCCGAGCGCCGCCAGGGCCATGCCGAGCGCCAAGGCGCGGCAGCCGTGCTGTAGAGAGCGGGTGGACATGCGGTTTCCTCCATCGGCGGTCGGCGATGGACGCCGGGGCCGCGCTGCGGGTGACTAGGAGGGCTCTGGATGAAAACCGCGGGCCGCGTGCTCGGATGCAGTCTTACTTCGTGTCGGGGGCGGGCTCCTCGATCGGAACGATGACGTGGCGCTTGCAGCGCCGGCACTTCAGCTCCAAACCGTGCGCTGTCCAGCGCGCCAGCAGGCTGCCGCAGTCGCAGCGCACGTCGCGCCGGGCTGAGCCGGCATGACCGCTGCACGGCGCTGCGACGGCGCGCCACACCGGTGGTTCAGCGGACATCGCTGGCATGGTCGACGCGCGGCGACATGGTCGCCGGGGCGGTGTGGAACACCTCGTGAATCTCGGCCCGCGAATGCGAGCGGAAGGTGTCCGTGGGCAGCGCACCCATGCGCGCGTGGCCCTTGGCGAACTCGTCCGAGCGTAGCCACGCCTCGAAGTGGTCGCGCGTCGCCCAGAACGTCTGCGTCAGATACGGCTCACCGTCCTTCGTCGGGCGCAGCAACTGAATGCCGAGAAAGCCGGGCATGCCGTCGACCAGTGCGGCCCGCGTGGCCAACATCGCTTCGAACGCGCTGGCGTGCGGCGCGGCGACGCGGATGCGATTGGCGACCAGAATCATCATCTCCCCCTTCGAATGGATGGAAGTGGCGGGGCGTCTGGCGCCGCGTCGCGCCGGCTTCCCCCCGGCGCGGCCTTGAGTACGGTCTCGATATTGAGAATCATTCTCAAAGTCAAGCCGTTCGTTGCGTAGCGGATCGCGCGCGACGGGAGGCGTGCGCGCAACGGCTAGCCGCGCGTCGCTGTGCTGCGACGGCGGCGCTGCGCTGCGGCCGGCGCGCGGGGAGAGACGAGTCGGGCGCGATGCGCGCGCCCGACTCGCCGCTGCGGCGGTCAGTCGTGCACGGCGACGTCGCGCGGCACGTACTTCAGCGAGAAGACATCGGACGCCGTGTAGGCGGACGACGTGGTGGTCAGCTTGAGCGACACCACGTACGTCTTGCGCAATGCGTCGTTCGGCAGGGCGATCTGCGCTTGCAGATCGGCATGGAACTGCGGCGTCGTGCCGAGGTCGACGTGGTCGCCGACGTTTTGCAGCACGGTGTCGTTGTAGCGAATGGTCAAGCCGGGATCGATCGCCGTGACCTCGAGCGTGACCGTAGTGCCGTCGGCCAGAGCGTACGCGCCTTCGTCCGGCTCGCTCTCGGCCAGCGGCTCGATGCCGGGGTTGACGGCGTTGTAGACGCGTGTGCCGCCGGTGCAGGATTCGTCCGAGCCGCCGAGGCAGTCGCTGAAGAACAGCGGGATGACGACCGCCTCGTCGAACTCGGCGTGCGCCAGCAACGCACCGCCGCCGTCGGCCGCCGAGGCGGTGAAGATCTCGACGTGCTCGGAGTTCGCCTCCTGTTGCAGGAGATGGAAGAACTGCTGCGCCGACGAATCGGGTTGCCCGCTCGGGAAGGTGAGGCCGAAGCGCGGCATCAGTATCGCACACTCGGCATCGTCGGGATCCGACATGCAGCCCGGCGGCGTACCGGCTTGGTTCACGTCGACGTTGCTGGTGGCGAGCAGCGTCTTGAGATCGACGGCGATGACGCTCTCGTCGGGATTGAACGGGCTCAGGCTGACCAACCCGACGTTCGGCGCGCTGCAGCTGGTCGGTGGCTGACTGGCGCCGCCGCCGGTGCAGCCGGTGCTGCCCAGGTGAATGCGATATTTGTCGTCCGCCGTATCGACGCGCAGGAACTTGTAGCCGCCCTGCCAACTCCAGAACATCGAGGTGAAGTTGAGCGGCGACGGCGCGGTCGAAGCGTTGCCGTGATTCAAGTCGAAGGGCAGGCCGAGGTCGAGCTCGATGCCGGTGTAGACGCCGGACGGTACGGTGCCTTTGACCACGGTGTTGATCGCCGTATTGCCGTTGGCGCACGGGCCGGTGCCGTCCTCGAAGTCGAGCATGGCGACGTTCTGGTATTGCCAGATGCCGTCCTGGTCGAGCGTGATTGGCACCTCTTCGCCGGTGATCTTCAGCAAGCGCAGGTTCGAGACGTAGAGGCGGAAGTCGGCTGGGACGAACTGCGAGTTGGCGGTGCCGATGTTGTTGTAGGCCGTGCCGCAGGCGAAGGCCTGATCGCCGACCATGCCTTTGAATTGGATCTCGACCGGCCGCGTCGCGCAGCCGTCGAGCGCATTGTTCACCGCCAGGACGAGCTCGTTGATGGTGACGCTACTGTCGCTGTTCTGATCGCCGACGCACTGGCCGTTGACGTCGAGGCCCGGCACCGAGACGTGACCGAGCGCCGGCGCGGCGATCAGCAGCCACGCGGCGAGGATGACGTTCCTTTGATTTCGCATGAATCCTCCCACTCCCATTGAGTCAATGCGGCGTCGTCAACTGTGTCAACGCCAAGCGCTTAGAATCTCCACGTCACGCCCCCGCGGGCGCGGTATTCCGGAACGATTTGCAGGCCGCTGTTGTTCTGCAGCATCGGGAAATCGATGCCGATCTCGCTGTTGAGGTGCGTGCTCCAGGCGAAGGCGAACATCGGGCCGAGATAGAGCGCCGTGATCGCCGTATCGCCTTCGGTCTTGCCGTTGAGCGAGTCGTTGCCTTTGCTCTCGCCGGTCAGCAGCGCCTGGACGCGCAGCGTGTACGGCGCGTCGAAGAGCGAGTCGCCCGTGAGGACGTAGACGCCCGGGCCGCCGGCCCAGAGCAAATCGTTGGCGAACTCATAACCATACGCACCGGTACTGCGGATGAGATACTGCACTGACGCGGCGGCGAAGGCGCGCTTCCAACTGCCGAAGAGTTGCGCGCCGACGATGCCGTCATACGAGCCCGAGCCGAGCGTCAGGTCGTGGCCGTGCACACCGCTCGGCACGCCGATCATGTGATGCGCCTGCAGCCGCGGCGGCAGCGGCACGCCGAGCTGCAGACGTGCGGACTGCGGACTGCATTGGTTCGGGTCGGGAAACGGGATACAGGGCGGCGCGGCTTCCTCGGCCAGGAAGGACGTGCTGCCGGTCGGGAACTTGATGCCGGCGAAGCCGACGACGTGCGCGACTCGATCCAAATCGACGTACGACCATGGCTTCACCAGGCCCAGCAGGGACATGTCGCCGACCCCGAACACGTCGCCGTTCTGGATGCCGTCGCGTGTCAGGCGGCGGAAGTCGCGGTTGATGAGCGGCAGATTGATCTGCAGCGCAATGCGCGGCTCGACATTGTAGCCCATGACGAATTGCGTGATCGAGCTGCTGATGCGCTCGCCGTTCGGGTTGGGAACCTCTACGCCGCCTTCCTGCAGCGTGTGAAAGTAACTGAACTGTTCGCCGACCCCGACATACGGGCCGGTCTGATCCTCGCGGGATTCGGTGGTGGTGTAGATCGCGCACAGGTCGCACCCGTGCGCCGGCGCAATCGCGCCCAGCACCGTGGCCAGCGCCACGGCGACACCCAACGCGCGCGCGACGGCGCGGTCGCCGCCGCGCACGCACGTCGTCGTTGCAAACACACATCCTCCAGCCGAGCGCACCGATCGTGCGTCGGGCGGGGCAACAGCTCCCCGCGGCATCGCGGCGGCGCAGCAGCGCGTCGCCGACGGTTGCGATGCCTAGACTGAGAGGATTGGTGGCGGCGTGTCGGGCGGATCGGCGCCGCGTCGCGCCAAACCGGCTTGGGCGAGCGGCCGGGCGCCAACGCGCGGTGCGATGAGCGCGCACACTGCATTCGGCAGGATCATCGGCGCCAACGTCAAGCCGGGCACGGCGCCATGGTTGCCGCACGGCGGTCGCGTCAGATGCGGGCTGTGGTCGCCGCTGGCGCGCTCGCGCATGCCGAGGGCGTTGTGACAGTGCAGCGCCGCGGGGCCGTGATCGCCATGGCACTTCGGCTGGCCGGCCGGCGCGTGATGCATCGGGCAATCCGGCGGGCACAGATCGCAGCCCGGCTGGAACGCCACCCGCATCGGCGCCGTGAGCAGCGCCAGAGCGAGGGTGACGGCAAGCGCGATGCGACTGCGATCCATACGAACGGCGACGTTCGCCGAGTCGCTGCGCAGTGTCAATGCGCCGATCATCGTGCGCAGTCGGCGGGCCGCCTCAGTTCTCGCGCAGCTGGAAGCGCACGTTGACGGTCAATTGTACGCGCACGGCGGTGCCGGCCTCGTCGCGTCCGGGTGAGTAGCGCCAGCGCTTCACCGCATCAATGGCCGGCGTGTCGAAGGGCGGGATGGAGTCGACGACGTGGACGCTGTCGGTCTCGACCTCACCGCTGCGCCCGATGATGGCGCTGATCTTGACGACGCCTTCCTGCGAGCGCGCGCGCGCCAAGGCAGGATAGTTGGGAATCACTTTGTCGAGCAGCTTGGGCGGCACGGCGACTTGATCGAGCGAGAAGAGATCGTCGCCGCTGCCGGCGAGTCGCCCGCCGACCTTGCCGCCCATGCGCCCGCCGGCGACGCCGTCGATCACGCCCGGCGCGCCGGCGCCGACCGCATCTCCGGCAGGCGGCGCATTGACTGCTGCCGGTGGCGCGGCTGCCTCGACGCGCGGGGTCGGCAGCGCGCGTGCCACCGCCACCGAGGGTTTTGGCTTGGCGGCAATCTTCGGTTTCTCCGGTTGCGCCGGCACCGCCGGCTGCGGGATCGGTTGCGGAGCGATCTTCGGCGCCTCGGGTACCACCGGCTGTGCGGCGGGCAGACCGGTGACCGCCGTGGACGGCGCCGATCCCGGTGGTGGCGGCGGCGCGGTCTCGATGATGGTGAGCGGAATGGCGCGCGGCTCGTCGTGATTGACCAGCCGGATCGACGTGACGGCGAAGGCGACGAGCAGCGCGACGTGCAAGGCGGCGGAGATCAGCGCCGAGATGGCCCGCCGATGTCCGTCTGCCGAGCCGCGCATCGCCTCCGCCGCCCCGTCAACCGTGTGCTCCATCAGCTCGCTGCCGTCTTCTCAGAAGAAGATCTGCAGTCCGCCGCGTACGCCGAAGGGATTGCCCGGCGTGAACGATACACCCTCAATGCCGTTGGCGAAGCCGTTCGAGCTCGGCCGGCTGCCTTGTACCGGACACGGCTGGCCGGTGTTGCCAGACTTGTAGTCGAAGTTGGTCAGCTGGTTGACACAGGTACTGTCGGCGAACTGCGCTTCGCGCCACTTGGTGTCGGTGAAGTTGAGGAACGCCAGCGAGGCTTCGACGTTGCGCCAGCGATAGCGCAGCAACAGATCGAACAGGTCCCAGCCCTGTGCAGTCAGGGTGCGCGTCGTGTTCGCTGGGCGCGGCCCGAGATAACGAAAGCGCACCGCGGCGCCGAGCCCCGCCAACGGTCCGTTGGTCAGCTCGGCGGTGAGGCCGCCGTTCATGACCAGCGTCGGGGCGAGTGGGATCGCCGTCCCGTAGCCGGAGCAGACGAAGGTTCCGTCCGCCTGCTGTATCTCGCCGTCGCATTCGGGATTGCGAAAGCGCGGATCGGCGTAGGTGAGATCGTAGTCGGCGAACAGCCAATCGGTGAATTGGTAACGCGTCTCGAAGTCGATGCCCCAGCGTTGCGTGGGCCCGCTGGACTCGAAGGTGCCGTCGTCGCCGGAAAAAACCAGCTCGTTGTCGAGGTCGACCAGCCACAGCGCCGTGGCGACGTCGAGCTTGTCGAACTGGCGCGTGCGCGCGCCGAGCTCGTAGCCGTAGCCCTGCGCCAATCCTTTGGCGCTGGTAATGAACTGCGCGCGCGCGTCGTTGGAGTGAAAGCCGTAGCCGAAGTTGGCGTAGTACTCAGTGTTGTCCCACGGGCCCAAAACGAGATTGATCTTCGGGCTGGGCAGGCCGGTGTAGGAATCCCCGCGGATCAAGACTGCTCCATCTTGATTGGCCGGCGTGCTCGTAGCCTGACATTGCCCGCTGGCATTGGGCAGGCAGGAGAAGTTGGGATCGATCGGCTGCGTGCCCGGCAGGCGGTTGCGCACGTTGAAGAAGTACACGTCGCCGCGCACGCCGCCTTCGAGGCGCGCCCAGTCGGTGAGGAACGCCTGCTCGCCCCACCAGCCGCTGACCGACTGCTCACCGACGCCGACCTTGCTGACGGTGAAGAACGGGTGGCGCCGCACTTGCCGATCGAGCGCCACGTCGATGTCGTCGCGCCGCGTCTGCAGGGCGAACTCCGTCTGCATCGGGACGACGCCTAGATACGGTACCTGATTGAGTGACCAGAAGCGGTTCCACTGCACGTAGCCGCCGAACAGCAGGCGCGTGTCGTCCTGCTCGATGCCGTCGCCGGGGATGAACTGATCGAGCGGGATGTCGGGAGGCGGCACCTTGTCGCAGCCGGTCCCTTGTCCGGCGCAGCGGTCGATGACCGTGTTGCTGCCCGGCTCGGTGTAGAAGCGTAGGCCCGAATTCTTGAAATACGTGAAGTCCGACCACAGCCGCAGGTGATAGCGGCTGCCCCATAGCTGCGCCGACCAGGTCTCCTCGGCGCTGGGCTTGTAGCTGTAGATGGCGCTCAAGTTCTCGCGATCAGTCTTGCCGCCCTCGGTTGGATCGAGCGAGCCGAAGCGGTTGATCTTACCCGGCCCGTCGCCGGCGACGCGCGACGGCAGTTGTCCCGAGCCGTCCCAGTCGCCGTCGTACACCGAGCCGAGAAACTGCAGTTTCTGATCGGCTGTCGGCGCCAAGGTCAGCTTGGTGAAGACGTTGTAGCGCCAGTAGTTCTGCGGGTTAATGAACGGGCCGTTGCTGTTGTAGACCTCGGCGGCGATCAAGGTCTTGGCCCAGTCGAGCGGCGCCGAGCCTCCCAGCACGTAGCGCTGCGTGTCGAACGAGCCGCCTTCGGCGAGCGCGAAGTTCTGCTTGTACTCGTCCTTGGTGGTGATCTTGAGCGCCCCGGCGAGCGAGAAGTCACCCAGCTCGACGAAGTACGGGCCTTTGTACAGCTCGAGGTTGTTGACCGTTTCCGGAATCAAATAGTTCAGGTCGGCGTACCCCTGACCGTGGCCGTGCGTGACCATGTTCACCGGAATGCCGTCGGTGAACAGCGCGAAGTCGGTGCCGTGATCGGCGTCGAAGCCGCGGATCAAGTACTGCACCGCCTTGCCGCCGCCTTGGTGCTGTACGACGAGCAGGCCGGGCACGTTGTTGAGAATTTCCTGCGTCGTCGAGTGCGGCCGCAGCGCGTAATCGCGCGCGCGGATGACCTGGGACGACGCGGCGGACAGCGGCTTGTCGGCCTCGACGATCACTTCGTCGAGCGTCTGCAAACGCGGGCCGCGCTCTTCTTTCGCCACCGGCTTCGCCTGACTCGGCGCCGCCGCGTCGGCGTCATCGCCCGAGACGGCGCTATCGGTCGGCGCCGTATCGACGGTCCCGCTGGCGCTTGCATCGTTTGTAGTGTCGAGTGCGCCGGCGCTCGCTGGTGCGTCTCCATCGGGAGACGGCGCTGATTGTGCCAGCGTCGGCGCACCGAATGACGACACCAGGAGCACCGCGCACGCGGCGATCCTGTGCGTAAACATGTTCCCTCTCCCCCCCCGAAGGCCCGCGGCGCGGGCCGGTCGCCATAGGCCGCGCTGCGCGCGGCACGAATCAGGCGACGGGGAGACGAGGAGGGCCGCGTGAGTGCGCCGCGGCGGGGGCACACTCGGGCGCGAGGGCGACGGCGGGCGCCAATCGATCGACGAGCGGCGCCGAGGTAGCGATGAGCGCGGTGGTGGGCAACACACCGCGCTGCAGATGCTGTTGTTGATGGTAGTGACCGTCGTTCGCCGGTCCCGGCCGTTCCATATGCGGCCGCCGGTCGAATGGTTGTCGCGTCGGACCGGGTCGCTCGGGTGCGGCGAACAGCGCCGCCAGCAAGCTGGCGTCATCGTGTACGTGCGCCAACTCGCCACCTACATGATGATGATAGATGAGCGGCGCGCCCGGCGCGGCGACGACGAGCGCGAACAGCGCCGCGAGCCACGGCACGGCGGGGGTGAGCTCGCGTCGCAGGCGCTTCATGCCGCGTCGCCGGTGTACCACCAGGCCCACAGGATGAGCACGGCTTGGAATGGCAGCCGCACCCAGTTCCAGACGCCCGCTCCCTCGGTGTTGTTGAACAGCGGCACGTTGTGCGTCGCGATATGGAGGTTGGCCGGGAAGATCGCGATGAGCAACAGAATCAATCCCCAGGCGGCCACGCTGCGCAACGATGGAACCAACACGGCGGCGCCGAGGACGAATTCAGCCAGCCCGGAGAGCAGGATGAGGAAGTCGTGCCAGGGCAGGTATGGCGGCATCATCGGCCGGTAGAACTCCGGCCGCAGGAAGTGCATCACGCCGGCGAACATGTAGAACACCGCCATGACGTACAGCAGGATGCGCTTGGTCACAGACATCTGAGTGTCGCGTAGCGTGGATCGCCGCTGAAATGCGAGCGGATCCGGCGCCGGCTTCTGCAAGCGCTCAAGGCCTCGGGGCATGCGATCGGTGGCGGGGGCTGGCCGGTTCCAACAGCCCTAGCGCGTATTCATAACTCGCAGCGCATGGTGCGGCGATCATCGGTGCGCGGCGCAATCCTTCGCCAGACACGCGGCGAGGGCGATGCCGGTGGCGCGTCCGGCGAGCGCCTCGGTTGTGGATTCGTCGATCGCCGGCGGCGAGAACGGTGGCAACGCGGCGGGATTGGCGCGCGCCAGCAGACGCGCCGCTTCCACTCGGTCACCGGCCGCAGCGGCAATGACGGCGGCGTGATGCAAGAGGACCGGGTCGCGACTGCCCAGGCGCAGCGCGTGCCGACTGGCTTCTTGCGCCTCGGCGACGCGACCGCTGCGCAACAACACCCACGCGAAGGTGTCGTTGGTGAAGACATCGTCGCGCCAAGCGGCCGCCTGTTCGGCGAGCTGCAACGCGATGGCGAGATTGGTGCCGTGATCGGCGTACAGCAACGCCAGTTGGCGAACATCGGGGCGCCCGGGTCCGTCGACCAGAATGCGCGCTGCCTGTTCTGCGGCGTCGCGTTCGCGGCGCGCGTCTTCGTCGCGTCCTCGCGCCGCGTACAGCTCGGCGAGCCCCACGTGCGCGTCGACGGCGACGCCGCTGGCGGTGGCGCGTTGGTACAGTTCGATCGCCTTTTCCGACTCGCCGCGCGCTGCCGCCAGCGCGGCCAGCCCTTGCAGGGCTCGGCCATCGCCGGGGCGCAATGCCAGCGCCTCAGTGAACGCATGCGCGGCGCTCTCCCGCTCGCCGGCGGCCAGCGCATCTTGTCCGAGGTGTACGAGCAGCCAAGCGTGTTCGGCGGGGGCATTAGAAGGACACGCGTCGACTGCCAAACGCATCAGCTGCAGGCCGCCGACTTGATCGCCGTACAAAGTCCGCAGGTAGGCGGCGCGGGCGTAGGCCATGTAGGTCGGCTTGAGCGTCAACAGAAACTGCGCCGTATCGACGGCGCGATCGTAGTCGCCGATCTCGACTAGTGCGTCGATCAGCACACCGTAGGGAGCGGCGTCGCTCGGGTTGAGCGCGACCGCTTGGTCGGCCCAGACAATCGCTTCGTCGAATCGGTGCTGGCCGGCACGCGCGGCGGCGCGCAATGTCAGCGTCGTCGCGTCGGGACCGTCGCGTTCGATCAGCTCGGTGCTGATGCGGTCGGCCCGCACGTGCAGGCCGACGTCGCCGTCGCGCTGTGCGGCTTGCAGGTCGTCGATCGCCTCGCGCAACAGCTCCTTGCGCGCGATCGGCGCGGCAGCGGGCAGCGCGGCTGCCGCCGGTGGTGCGGTGGTTGGGCCGCGCTGGCATGCGGCGAGGGCACACAACGCGAGCGACGGGATGAGGTGTCGGGTCATGTCGTTCGGCAAACGAGTCGGTGTCGCGCCGCGACGAGCAGATGCGCTCGCCGCGGCGCGGCGCCTCAGCGGCGGCGCCTCCACAGCAGCGCCAATGGAATCAGCAGCAGCCAGGCGCCTGAGCGGCCACCGGCGGGTACTTGGCAACCGTCATTGTCCTTGTTGTTGCTGCCGGCGGTACGGGTCGAGGTCGCCGTGCCGGTCGCGGTGGCCCGCGGCGTCGACGTCGCCGGCGGTGTGGCGGTCGGCAGCTCGAGATTTCCCTGCACCGGGCCGGCGTGCTCCGTATCTTTGCCTTCGTGAGGTACGGCAAGGAATGGGAACACCCCCAGGAACGGCGCATCGTTCACGTCGACGCCGTCGGCGAGCAGATTGTTCGGCGCGACGTTGTAGTCAGGGCCGTCCGGCGCGATGAGCGCCTTGTAGAGGACGCCGGCGGCAACCCGCAGTTCGATGTCGACCACGTCGTCCCACGGCCGTCGACCGTTCGGGAATCCGGTGTTGTCGCCGGCCAGCACGCCGAGCGGGCTGTAACCCTCTTCCCCCGGCTGCCTGGCAGCGCCGAGGCTGGTGTTGAGGCGCAGCAGATCGGCCGGTGCCGGGCTGCTGCCGATCATGTTTAGACCTGGCACGCCGAGCAGGATCGCCGCGACCAAATCGCTTCGTTGATCTTGCGGCGGCAGATTCATGGTCGAGAAAGCCTCGGGGAACAGCGCCTTGAAGAGACCGGTGAGCTCCGGGTTCTTGAGGCGTGGCTGCAGCGTGTTGACGTCGAAGTCGCTGCCCGGCTCGGTGCGGTTGTATTGGTCCTTCAGCGTCGGAATGCTGTCGAACAATTCGTTGACGAGCGGAAAGCCAAGGCGCGAGACCTGCACGAAGTCGGCGCTCTGCGTCGCTCCGTCGGCGCCGAGGACGGTCATCGTCGGCCGGCTCGCCGAGGTGTAGATGCCGAGGATCGGCTGCTCGCTGGTGACCAACTGGCTGATCGGCACCTCGATGGCGATGGTGTGGACGTTGAAGCCGGCGAGCGCGTCCTTGCCGCCTCCCGGCGTGCCGAGGCGCGCTGGATTGTCTTGATGCAACGTGCCGGTGACTGGGCGCAGCTGCAGGCCGTCGAACACCGCGCCGAGGTCGAGGAAGAAGGCGTCGTCGCGCTGACCGGCGAAGACGCGTACGCCGTCGCCGATGTCGTAGACCGCCGTCGCGGCGAGCGCCGCGTAGTTCGGCGTCGAGAACGGCCCGATATTATTCGGCGGGCTGAGCAGGCGATGGCCGCCGACGTCTTGTGTGATGGTGGTGCCGCGTACGCCGTTGATGATTTTCGTGACGGTGAAGTACTGGCGTAGGTTGTAGTTCGGGCTGTCGAGCGAATCGATTGGCCCGGTGGCGGCGAGAAACGTCCCGGTCGGATCGCCGGCGCTCACCACTTCGGTCTGGAAGGCGAGCTCGTAGACCACGTCTTCAATGGGCAGTTGGCCGTCGGTATCGATGTTGATGCGATAGCGAGCCGCATCGGAGAAGCGGAAGTAGTTCGGGCCGGCGGACGGCTCCTCGGCGGGAAACCAATTGCCGACCAGCACGACCTTGTCGGGGTTCTCCGGACTGACGAAGGCGTACGCATCGGTATCGTCGACCGCCGGATCCTCGCTGATGGCCGGCGCTTCGCGATGGCTGGAGGCGTGGGCGATGAGCGGCGCACAGATGAGCGCGGCGGCGAACAGCGCGGCGAGGCGACGCGACCTGGAGCGAATGGGTGACAACATGGCTCTAGTCTCCTTCGAGTGCATGGGCAGCGCCGTGCTCACTGCACCGGCCCGGCGTGCGGCGTGTCTTTGCCGCCGGTCGGATTGGCGAGGAAGGGGAACGTGTCGAGGTAAGAGTAGTCGTTCACATCGACGCCGTCGGACAACAAGTTGTTGGGCGCGACGTTGAAGTCGGGTCCGTCCGGCGCGATCAGCGCCTTGTAGAGGACGCCGGCAGCGACGCGTAGCTCGATGTCGACGACGTCGTCCCACGGGCGCCGGCCGTTCGGAAAGCCGGTCGTGTCGCCGCCGATCACGCCGAGGCGGCTATAGCCGTTGGCGCCCGGCTGCTTGGCGGCGCCGAGGCTGGTGTTGAGGCGCAACAAATCAGCCGGCGCCGGGCTGCTGCCGATCATATTCAGGCCCGGCACGCCTAGCAGAATCGCCGCCACTAAATCGCTGCGCTGATCCTGTGGCGGCAGGTTCATCGTTGTGAACGCCTGAGGGAAGAGCGCCTTGAACAACCCCGTAAGCTCGGGATTCTTCAACCGCGGCTGCAGCGTGATGACGTCGAAGTCGCCGCCCGGCTCGGCGCGGTTGTACTGATCCTTGAGCGCCGGAATGCTGTCGAACAGCTCGTTGACCAGCGGGAAGCCGAGGCGCGAGACCTGAACGAAGTCGCCGCTGAAGGTGTCGCCTTGCTCGCCGCGGATGCGCATCGTCGGCCGGCTGGCGGAGGTGTACAGCCCGAGGATTGGCTGCGCCGCCGTGACCAGCTGGCTGGTCGGCACCTCCACCGCGATGGTCTGCACGTTGAATCCGGCCAACGCATCTTTGCCGCCGCCCGGCTGCCCGAGGCGGGCTGGATTGTCTTGGAAGAGCGTGCCGGTGACCGGGCGAATCTGCAGGCCGTCGAAGACAGCGCCGAGATCGAGAAAGAAGGCGTCGTCGCGCTGCCCGGCAAAGACGCGCACGCCGTCGCCGATGTCGTAGATCGCCGCGTTGGCCAGCGCCGGGTAGTTCGGCGTCGAGAACGGCCCGATATTGCACGGCGGGCTGAGCAGGCGCTGACCGTTGACGTCCTGTGTGATCGCCGCGCCGCGCACGCCGTCGACGATTTTCGTGACGGTGAAGTACTGGCGCAGGTTGTAGTGCGGGCTGTCGAGCGAATCGATCGGACCAGTCGCGGCGAGAAAGGTGCCGGTCGGATCTGCAGCGCTCAGCACCTCGGTTTGGAAAGCGAATTCATACACGATGTCTTCGACCGGCAGCTTGCCATCGTTGTCGACGTTGATGCGGTAACGCGCCGCGTCCGAGAAGCGGTAGTAGTTGGGGCCGGCGGACGGCTCTTCACCGGGAAACCAATTGCCGATCAGCACCACCTTGTCCGGATGCTCCGGGCTGACGAAGGCGTACGCGTCGGTGTCATCGACCGCCGGATCCTCACTGATTGCCGGTGCTTCGCGATGGCTCGAGGCGCGCGCCGGCAGCGGCACGACGCAGATACCGGCGAGCAGTCCCGCAGCCAGGGCGCACTGCGGCCAAGCGCGTGCGAGCACACGTTGCTTCATGGACGTCTCCTTGTGTCGCCTGGCTTGCAGCCAGGACGTGGCCCTGGTTCGGGCAACCAGGTGTCGGACGGACGGTTAATCCCGCTTCGGCGTTACGGGGATGGTGCGGAGTTGGATTGCGGACACGGACAAAAAATCTGTCTCGTACGACAGAGCGTCCGCGTCGGATGGCTGCACATACGTCGCGTATCCTAAACGTGATTCGGCGCGGCGATAGTCCGCCGCTGAAAAATCGCTAGTGATGCGCACATCCAATCGAGACGGGCCGATCGTAGGCTCCGCTGTGGAGCGCTCGTCGCGCAGTCGTGTTGTTGCCTCGCTCGCTCCCCCGGTGCTAGCGAGCCGCGTGGCGATCAAGCCAGCTGATGCCGGAGACCGCGCCGAGTCGAGTCGCCGAGAGTTGGTGCAGCGCATGGTGGCAGGCGACCAGACGGCGATGGCTGCGTTGTACGATCAGACCAATCGCATGGTCTACGGCTTGGCGTTGCGCATCCTCGGCGACGCCGCGGCGGCCGAAGACGTGATGGTCGAAGTCTATGCGCAGGTGTGGAAGCAGGCGACTGCATACGACGGATCACGCGGGAGTCCGTCTACCTGGCTGCTGACCATCACACGCACGCGCGCCATCGACGCGCGGCGCATGCGCGGCCGCGACAAAGCGACCGAGCCGCTCGACGCGGCCGGCGACCTGGCCAGCGATCGTCCCGGACCGGAGGCGCTCAGCGTTGCCGCCGAACGACATCGCTTCGTGCAGGGGGCACTGACGCACTTGAGCCCTGAGCTGCGCGAGCTGATCGAGCTCGCTTACTTTTCCGGCATGAGCCACAGCGAGATCGCGGCGGCGTTGGGTCAGCCGTTGGGCACCGTGAAGACGCGCATACGCTCGCCGAGCAAGACCATCGGCCCCTGCGGCTTGGCGACGCCACCGGCCGTTTCGACGGTGACCGCAGCCGCCTGCAAGGCGCCGGCGTCCGACGGCATCGTCGCCTCGACGCGCCCTATGCCGGCCGCGTCCGACTGGAAGATCGCGGCGCGCACCGGGCCGTTCTTCTCCGTGATCCACCACAGCTCGTAGACCTTGTCCGCCGGCGCCGGCGGTAGATCGAAGGCGAAGAACACCGCCTTGCCGGCCGGCGGACTGAGCAGCACATGTCCGGCGGCGGGCGGCGAGTCCTTGGTCTCCTTCAGCGCGATCATCTGCAGATCAGGCTGCTGCACCACTGACAGCGCTTCCTCAGCGCGCGCCAGCGCCACACGCAACGACTCGCTGTCGCGCTGACTTTGCGCCAGCGAGACGGAGAGCTTGGCGACATCGCCCTGCGCTGCGGCGAGGCCGCGCTGCAATCCGACGATCGTCTCGGCAATGCGCACGCGTTCGGCGCGGAAGCCGATCTCGCGATAGCCGGCGATCGCCAGGAGCGCGGCGGCCGCCGCGCCGAACGGCAACGTCCAACCGCCGAGCCGGCGGCGCGCGACCGTCGATCGCGCCGCGCCCGCGGATGTTGGCGGCACAACCGCCGCGTCCCGCTCGACACGCGCCAGCAGCTTGGCCCTCAGGTCAGGCGGCGCCGCGTCTGGCGCTTCGAGCGCCAGCAGTCCGACCAGCTCGCCCCACTCGCGCAGCTCGGCGGCGAGGCCGGCATCACCCGCCAGCGCGGCGTCGACGGCGGCGCGCTCTTCGGCATCGAGCGTACCGAGCGCATAGAGCGGCAGGTCTTCGCGGATCTCGTCGCGCGTCTTCATGGCGTCGTCAGCAGTGGGCCAAGTCGGCGGCGCAGCGTGCCCATCGCCTGGCGGATGCGGGTTTTGACCGTGCCGAGCGGTTCTTCCAAGCGCTCGGCGATCTGTGAATGCGACAACCCTTCGTAGTAGGCGAGCGCGACCGCGCTGCGCTGATCGGGCGACAACGTCGCCATCGCGTCGCGCACCAGGCGGCGGCGCTCGACCAGCTCGGCGTCCTCCTCGGGACGGCGCACCTCCCGCACCTCGGTCGGGTCCTCGGCGCGCAAGCGTTTGCGCGCCAGGCGCGCGCGCACGCGATCGATGGCGCGACTGCGCGCAATCGTGAGCAACCAATTCTGCAACGAGCCCTGCGCCTCATCGAAACGATCCGCCTGCTGCCAGAGCTGCCAGAACGCGTCGAGGCTGATCTCTTCGGCCGCACCGGCGTCGCCGGTGATGCGCAGGACCAGCGCATACACCGACCGACCATAGCGGTCGTAGACCTGCGCCAGGGCCTGCTCCTCCTTGCGGCGCAGGGCGGCGACGACTTCGGCGCTCTCAGGCACGTCGTTGGCTGCGGCTCGTGACATTCCTGATACGCGACCGTACGCGAATCGGATGCGGGTGCTACCGCGTCAGAGAAATTCGTTGGTCCCGGCGGTGACGACAAAGACGCAGCCGCTTGGGCTGAAGACCTGCTCGTGTATCGAGTTGCGCTCGGCGCTGCAGTAGTCACCGGGGTGCATCACCATCCCGTTGACGATCAGGTCGCCCTCGAGCAGCACGACTTCTTCCGGTTCCGGATGGCGATGCTTCGGATAGACGGCGCCGGGGGCCAAGCGAATCAACCCGGTGCGGCGCCCACTCACCGCGTCCTCGCGCAGGAATTTGAATTCGACGCCGGGCAGCGGGCTCCGCTCCCACGGCATGTGCGCGCCGAGGACGACGCGAATACCGTCGCGCTCGACGATGCCGCCCGACGCATCGGCGGCGATGCGATCGAGCACGCGCTCACGCACCCCGTCGCGCGGCGCGCGCGGCGGCGCTGCATAAGCGAGATCGTCGACGACGGCGCGGCACTCCGCCAAGGCCTCGCGATAGCGTGCGTCCCCGGCCGCCAACCGCGCTTCGAAGGCCGCCGTCTCGTCCGGCGCCAGCGCCCCGAGCGCGTACAACGCCGCGCGCTCGCGCACCTGCTCCAAGCTCTCGTCAGTCGTCACGTCGTTTCTTCCTTCACAGTCGGCAGCGCCGCGTTCAAGGGGGCCAAGCGCTCTCGCAATTGCAGCATGGCGCCGTCGCCAAATCGTAGCGCTGAGCTCGGCGGAGGTGCGGCCCCCGGCGGGCGTTCGCCGGGGGCTCTTCGGTGCAGAGCGACGCCTGACGAGCAGGCGTCCCTCACATGGAGGTTACGTCAACACCATCGGCGGCCCGTCGAAATAGGTCAAGGCCGTTTCGGTGTCCTTACTTACACTTGCCGTTGTGCGCCTTCTGGATGCCGGCCATCAGCCGCGAGCAGTCGTTGTCGTAGGTGGTGTTGTCACAACCGCAGACCGGGCTGTGTTTCTTGGACGTGCAGCTCTCAGGCTGCTTGGCGCAGACGCCCTTCAGGTTCTGGCTCTGACATTTGCCGGCCGGCAGCTCGCACACCATCTTGGTGTCGCAGGTCTTGGCTTTCGAGCCGCCGCAGACCTGCCCTTTGGTGGCCATCGCCGGCGCGGCGCCAATGGTCACCAACAGCGCAAGGCTCGTCATCGTCCGCAAAAGTCTTCCGTACATGTTCGCTCTCCTCGATGCTCTTTGGTCGGCCAATTCCGACTCAACTGATCGCTGTCGCAATGCCGCCGCGCCGGCGAGCTCGCCGCGCTTCGGCACGAAGTCCGGTGTTTAGGTCGGATGGCGTCACTGCTGGCGCACGTTATTGCGCCGGCGCGCGATAGGGATGAACCGTCACACGCGGCTGTCCTGCGCCGGCTGTGATGGTCGGGGCAGGCGTCAGCGTCCCGTTGGGCGTCCGCGTCGTGGACATGTCCGCCACATCACTGGCCGACATGTGCGGCGCATCGATGCTTGGCGCGTCGAGGCGCGGCGGCTCCATATGCGGCGGTTCAAGCGTCGGCGGGTCGATCGCGTGCGCCGCTGCAGCAATGACGATCACGCCTATGGAGGTTGGAAGTAGACGCAGCATTCCGCCGTTCCTGTAGCACTTCGCAGCAAGCCATGCGCCAATTATCATTCAACCAGACCGCGGGTCGCAGCATACCGAGTATTGTAATCATTGCCGGCCGACCGGCTCACGAATGTAGCGCGGTGAAAGCTCGACTCCTGCGTTGACCGAAGCGCGCGCAGCCTGCACAGTCGGCCGGGTGAATCGACGCAGCCTGGCGCTCGGCGCGCTCGTCCTCTGTGTTGCGTCCGCTAGTCGCGCTATCTGTATCGGCGACTGCAACGGCGACGCCGCCGTCGACATCTCCGAGTTGGTCACCTTGGTCGATATCGGGCTGAGCGATGGGGATGTGGCGCGTTGCCGCGCCGGCGATGCGGACGGCGACGGCCGTATCGTGATCAACGAGCTCGTCGCCGCGGTGTCCAGCGCGTTGCAGGGCTGTCCGGTCGCGCCGACCGCGACGCTGACGGCAACGGCGGCTGCTACGCGCACGTCGGTTCCGCCGGGCACGGCGACTCCGACGAGCAGCGACACGCCGGCGCCGACCAACAGCGCGTCGCCGAGCCCGACTGCGCCGGGCACCGCCACGGCGCTGGCCTCGCCGACAGCCGCGGCCAGCGCCACGGCCTCGAGCACGGCGAGCCCTTCGGCCAGCTTGACGGCGTCACCGGCGCCGACCGGCACCGCCGTTGCGACCAGCACCGCGCTGCCCAGCCACACCGCGACAGCCTCCGCCGCCCCGAGCCACACGCCGACGGAGGTGCCGTCGACGGCGACGCAGACGCGCGCCGCGACCGCAACGTCGACAGCGACGACTGTTTCGACCGGGACGGCGACGCGCCCGCCGACCGCCACGCCGACAAGCGTGCCGAGCGACACGGTTACGCCGCCGTCAACGCCGACGCCGTCGCTCACCGCCAGTCGGTCGCCCAGCCCGACCGCCAGCGCGGTCGCGACGGCGAGTCAGACATCGAGCCCGACTGCCAGCGCGGTGGCGACGGCGAGTCAAACGTCGAGCCCGACCGCCAGCGCGGTGGCGACGGCGAGCCAGACTCCGAGCCTGACCGCCAGCGCGGTCGCGACGGCAAGCCAAACGCCGAGCCCGGACGCCACCGCGACCGCATCACGCACGGCGACGATCACGGCGACCGCGCCGCCGACGCAGAGCCCGACGCGTACGGCGACCTTCTCACCGCCGCCGACGGCGACGCGCACGGCCAGCGCGACGCGCAGCGAAACGCCGACACGCACCGGCACTCCGACGCGCACTTCCACTGTCACGGCGACGCCGACCCGCAGCGGGACGCCGACTAGGACGGCGACGCCGACGGCGACGGCAACGACGACCCCGACGCCGACGAACACGCCCACTCCAGGCCTGGGTGTGCGCCGCTTCTCGCTCAACCCGGCGACCAGTCACCTCGACTTGCTGCCGGATATCGGTAGCTTCAACGGGTTCGAGGGCTATCTCGATCTCGCCGCCGGCGTGCCGGATCCGGTTACCGGCCTTGCGCCGGTGTCGGTGGTCGGCTCCTCGACGTATTTGACGATCAACGTCGGCGGCATGAACTTCTGCATCAAACCGCTGCTGCCGGTGCAGAACGCTGGCGTGGTGTCGTGCAACGGCGGCGTCGACCTCGGCGTGACGTCGACTCAGGATCACCACATCGGTCAGGTCGGGGTCGACGGTTTCACCGCCGACGATTGCGATGCCGCCGGCGGCTTTGTCGAAGGCGACAGCGATCCGCATCCCGGCGTGTGTAATGGACCGGTCGAGGTCGGCGCCTCGCCGCAGCCGGATTCTGGCGTCGGCGCCGTTCTGGTCGCCCCCGACGCGCGCTTCGGCACGCAAGGGCTGCCGGTAGAGATCTCATTCGACAGCGGCGCGTGTGCGACGCATCAAGACGGACAGTCGACCGTCTTCGGTCTGGTCAGCGCCATCTCGCGCGCCACCATCTTCAACGCCAACAACGTCGACGGCGACACCTTCCAGCAGGACGCGCAGGGCGAGAACTTCTCGTGCCCGAACTGGATGATGGAGAACGGTCCGGGCGCGCTGGTGCTCGCGGTCCCGGCCGTGCACGGCGCCGGGGCTGAAGACCTGATTACGATCTTTGCGTTCGATGATTGAGGACGGGGTCAGGGGTTAGGGCTCGTAACCAACGCCCCGATCGTGGCGGCGAGCGCTGCCGCTTCAAGGTTGCCGAGCTGCGTCGGCTGCCACTCCAAACCCAGACCGCGACCGTCGTCGTACTTGGGAATGATGTGGAAGTGCAGGTGCATCACGGCTTGGTGCGCCGCGACGCCGTTGTTCTGCAGGACGTTGTAGGCCGTCGCGCCGGTGGCGCGCAGGACGGCGCGGGCGAGGCGCGGCAAGACGCGGCCAATCGCCGCGGACGACTCATCCGACAACGCATCGAGCGTGACGGCGGCTTCCTTCGGAATCACCAAGGTGTGGCCAGGGCTGAGCGGCGCGATATCGAGAAAGGCCAGCACGCGGTCGTCTTCGTAGACGCGATGACACGGGATCTCGCCACGAATGATCCGACTGAAGATGGTCTCCATCATGCGCGCGTGCTTAATCCGCGCCTCGCGCCAAGTCGAGATCGCAGCGCGATGGGGCGGCGGCGCGGCCGGCGCGCGTCGCATGGTCGCGCGCGACTGTGTTAGGGCTTGCCGGCGTGGACCGAGATCCGATGGGTGAGGCGGCGCTGCAGCGCGTGGCCAAGCTAATGGCGGCGCGCGGCTTGTGCAGCCGGCGCGAGGCGGAGCGATTGATCGAGGCCGCATGCGTGCTCGTCGATGGCGCCGTGGTCTCGCAGCAGGGCGCCAAAGCGGCCGTCGCGGCGCACATCGAGATCACCGCGGCGGGACGCCGCCTGCTCGGCGGGCGGGCGACCATCGTGCTCAACAAGCCGCTCGGCATCGTCAGCACGCAGCCCGAGGCGGGGCAGACGCCGGCATGGAAGCTGGTGCGCGCGGCGGCGCAGCGCGGCGCCGCAGATCCAGCGGCGACGGCTGCGATGCTCGCCGATCCCGAATCGCTCGCCGTAGCCGGTCGCCTCGATCGCGCCAGCCGAGGCCTGCTCGTCATGACACAAGACGGCACGGTGGCGCGCCGCATCATCGGCGGCAACGGCGTCGAGAAGGCGTACGTGGTGCGGGTCGAGCCGCCGCCGCGCGACGAACAGATCCGCAAGCTCAACGGCGCCATGCGCCTCGACGGTGTGCCGCTGTTGCCGATGCACGTCGTGCGCGCCGGGGCGAGCGGCCTGCGGTTCATCCTGGTCGAAGGCAAAAAGCATCAGATCCGCCGCTGCTGCCACACCGTGGGACTGGAGGTCACCGACTTGCAGCGCGTCGCGGTCGGGCCGTTGCGACTCGGCGATCTGCCGGAGGGCTGCTGGCGCCTGGCGTCCGACGAGGAGCTCGCACGGCTGCAGTGCGACGGACGCGTCGGCGGCGCCGCGACCCGCAAGGAACGTGCGGCGCGGTCCGGCCGCGGCGTCGACGCTGGTGCCGGCCGCATGCGCGCCTGCGCCGACACGCCGCGTGCGCGGCGACCGCGCCGCTGAACGCCATGCGATTCTTCGCCACCGCTGCGAAAGGAGTCGAAGAGATCGTCGCCGGCGAGCTGCGCGCGCTGGGCGCGGCCGAGGTCGACGTCACGCGCGCCGGCGTCGCGTTCGGCGGCGATCTGGAGATCGCCTATCGCGCCGTGCTGTGGTCGCGCGTCGCCAGCCGCATCCTGCTGCCGCTGGCACGTTTCGCGGCCCCCACACCGGACGCGTTGTACGACGGCGTCGCGGCAGTCGATTGGCAGCAGCACGTCGCGCCGAACCGCACTATCGCCGTCGACGCCAGCGTTTCGCAGTCAGCCATCGATCATTCGCATTACGCGGCGCTGAAGACCAAGGACGCCATCGTCGATCGGCTGCGCGCGCGGCGCGGCACGCGGCCCGACGTCGACGTCGAGCGGCCGGACGTGCGCATCAACCTGTATCTGAACCGCGACGCCGCGACGCTCAGTCTGGATCTCTCAGGCAGCGCCGCACATCGCCGCGGCTACCGCGACACGCGCGCCGCCGCACCGCTGAAAGAGAGCCTGGCTGCGGCGATCCTGTTGCTGGCGGATTGGCCGGCGCGCGCCGCGGCGCGCCAGCCCTTGGTCGATCCGATGTGCGGCTCGGGCACGCTGCTGTTGGAGGCGGCGCTGATCGCCGGCGATATCGCGCCGGGCCTGCGCCGAGAGCATGTCGGCTGCGTCGGCTGGGCCGGCCACGATGCGGCGCTGTGGGCGCGTCTGCGCGCCGAAGCCGAGGAGCGTGCCCATGTCGCGGCGCGGCGGCGTGCGGCGATCGCCGGTAGCGACAGCGATGCGCGCGCCTTACGCGCCGCGGAGACCAGCGCACAACGCGCCGGCGTGCACGGTCGCGTGCGCTTCACACATCAGCGCTTGGCCGATTGCACGCCGCCCGCGAGCGCCGGTGTCGTCGTCACCAATCCGCCGTACGGTGTCCGGCTCGGCGACGCCGCGCAACTCGGCGCCCTGTATGCACAGCTCGGCGACGTGCTGCGCCATCGCTTCCTCGGCTGGACGGCGTTCGTGCTGACCGGCAGCAGCGCGCTCGCCAAGCGCATCGGCCTGCGCAGCGCGCGCCGCGTGCCGTTGTGGAACGGCGCCATCGAGTGCCGCTTACTGGAGATCCAGATCTCGGCCGCGCCGGTGCGCGACGATGGCGGACCACGTTGGCGGCGCCCGCGTGGCGAGCCGTCGGGCACGGAGCGCTGAGCGCCGGCGGCGAGCCGCCTTCAGGCGCGCCGCCGGCGCATGGCCAGGCCGCCGACCAGCGCCAGCGCCAGAAGCGCCAACGGCACGCCGCGGCCGGTCAGCGCCGGCGCGCCCGCGGCGATATCGATCAGCAGCATCGCCGCCTGCGGCGGCTCGGCCTCCTTGGTGGCGAGGTCGAAAAAACGGGCGTCGAACGCGGGTGTCTCGTCACTCGGCGCGATGCGCAGGGAGATCGAGTTGGGCAGCGGTGCGGCGCGCTGCGCGCGCACCAGATCGGTGACGTCGATGTCGACGACCTCGCCGATCGTCTCGCCGATCAGCGCCATGGCGCTCGGCGCCGGCAGCGCCGGCGGCTGCGTGTCCCAGGTGACGGTGTTCTCGTCGAACCCGCCGGCGAGGCGCAGCACCGTGACGGCGAACTCCGGCGGATCGGGCTCCGCATCGGTGAGCACGAAGCGCAGGCGGGCGCGATTGATCGGCGTACCAGCCGGCAGGCTGCTCAAGTCGAAGGTCAACAACGCGCGCTCGACGGCGTCCTTGGGGAACCCCAAGACGCCGACCTCGGCAAACGAGTCGGCGCCGAAGTTCATCGTCGGTTGATCGCTGTCGACGAAGGTATCGGCGACGGCGCTCAATTTCTGCGCCTGTGTTGCCGCAACGCTGGAGACCACTGTGACGGCGGCCAGCAGCGCGGAGAATCTACGCGACATCGTAGTGATCCTCCGTCGCCAGCGCGTTCAGCGCGTCATCGAGATTCCAGCGCAGGCAATACACGGCGCTGGTGCCGACCTGATCGTGCGCCACCGGCTGCGTCAGCTCGCAGCCGGGGTAGTCGGTGAACTTGCGCGCCAGCATCGGGTGCTTGTCCCACGGCGCCCACGCCTCGACGTGGGTGTAGCCGAGGTCGCGCGCGGCGCGGAAGCCGTGCAGGAGCGCGGTGCGGAACATCAGCACGGAATCATCGGCGCTGAGCTGGTCGAAGCGCACGCCCGCCGCGTGCACGCGGAATGTCGTGCGGCGCGTTTCGCGCGCGGCGTGGTGCGCCGTCTCGGCGGGCGACGCATCGCTGGCGAGGCCGATGGCCGGCCGAATCGGCGGCACTTCGAAGAACGCGACGGTAGCGCCGTTCCAGGTGATGACCGGTGAGTCGGGTCGGGTCTGCGTAAATTCCTCCGCCCAACTCATCGGCCAAACGCCGCACTTGCCGAAGAAGGCGTCGCCGTCGTTGACGCACGAGGTCATGATCGCCTGCAACGCCGGGGCGTCGCCGCCTTGGACCGGCCGGGCGCTCATTGAGTCGGCCGATGCCAGCGCGCGCCGCCGGCCGATGAGCCCGCCGCCGCCCAACGCCAGGATGACGCTCCCGAGCAGCTTCAAAAATGTCCGGCGACCCTCACGCATCCACGTCCTCCTGCCAAACAACCTGCGGCGTTCCGAGTGCGTCGCCGTCGAGAGAGCATTGCGCACCGCGGCGTTTCTCGTCCGAACATTCCCGATCTTCCTGCGTCGGCGCTGCTTGCGAGGCACGCTGATGACCATCAATCCGCATGACCGCTATCTCGACGGCGGTGCACTAGCGTACGCGGCGGCGCAAAGTCACTGCCGAAAATTTACAAAGCGCGCGCCCGCACGGGTTCTCATCACCGCACATCTGTGGTTTCACACCGGGCGATGCTGCGAATCGTCAATCCGGCCACCGGAGAAGAGATCGCGGCGCTGCCGACGGACAGCGCCGCGACGATTGCCGAGAAGGTCGCCGCGGCGCGCGCGGCGCAACCGCAATGGGCGGCGATGCCGCTGGCGACGCGTTGCGAGGCGGTGGCGCGCTTCCGCGAGCGCTTGCTCGCCGACGTCGAGCCGCTGGCGCGCATCCTCAGCGAGGAAATGGGCAAGCCGATCGCGCAGGCGCGCTCCGAAATAACCGCCACCGGTGCACGCCTGGAGTTCTTTCTCGCGCACGTCGCGGCGGTGTGCGCCGACGAAATCGTGCTCGACGAGGGCGGCACCAGCGAGCGCATCGCGTGGGAGCCGCTCGGCATCGTCGCCAACGTCTCGGCCTGGAACTATCCGTACTTCGTCGGCGTCAACGTCTTCGCCCCGGCGCTGCTGACCGGCAACGCGGTGCTCTACAAGCCGTCGGAATTCGCCAGCCGCACGGGTGTGGCGATCGTCGAGCGCCTGCATGCTTCCGGCGTTCCGGCCGCTGTCATGCAAGTGGTGATCGGCGACGGCGCGGTCGGCGCCGCGCTGGTGGCAGGCGACGTCGACGCGATCTTCTTCACCGGCTCGTACGCGACCGGCGTGCGGATCGCGCGCGCGGCGGCCGAGCGACTGTTGCGCGTGCAGCTGGAGCTCGGCGGCAAGGACCCGATCTACGTCTGCGACGATGCACCGATCGACGCGGTGGCCGCCGCAGTCGCCGACGGCGCCTTCTACAACACCGGCCAGAGCTGTTGCGCGGTCGAGCGCATCTACGTGCAGCGCGCCGCCGCGCCGCAGTTCATCGAGGCGTTCGTCGAGCAGGTGCGCAGCTTTCGCGCCGGCGATCCGCTCGATCCGGCGACCTACATCGGCCCGCTGACGCGCGCCGCACAGGTCGGCGTGCTCGCGGCACAGGTGGCCGACGCGCAGTCCAAGGGCGCGCGCGTGCTGACCGGCGGCGGCCGACTCGAGGGGCCCGGCAATTGGTTTGCGCCGACGGTGCTGAGTGAAGTGACGCACGCCATGGCGCTGATGCGCGACGAGTCGTTCGGCCCAATCATCGGCATACAGGTCGTCGACGACGACGCCGAGGCAACGCGCCTGATGCGCGACACCGCGTATGGACTTACTGCCGGCGTCTACACGCCCGATCAAGCGCGCGCGCAACGCATTTTGGCCGGCGTGCCGGTCGGCTCGGCGTACTGGAACTGCTGCGATCGCGTCAGCCCGCGCCTGCCGTGGTCCGGACGCGGACATTCCGGTCTCGGCCTGACCCTGTCGACGCACGGCATCCGCGCCTTTCTGCAGCCCAAGGCTTGGCATTTGCGGGCGCCCAGCTGATGACCGCCGACGATCCGCTCGCGCAAACCCCGCCCGCCGCAGCGCTGCTCGGCCGCACCGTATTGTCGGTCGACCGCGCGCGCGGCGTCGTCGAGCTCGGCTTCAGCGCGCCACCGGAGTTCCGCAATCGGCACGGCAAGGTGCAGGGCGGTCTGCTGGCGGCGATGCTCGATTCGACCCTCGGCTGTGCCGCGATCGCCATGCTGGCGCCGCCGGCCGCGATTGTGACGCTGACCATGTCGGTGTCGTTTCTCGCCTCCGCCGCGCCGGGCGAGCTGCGCGGCAGCGGCCGCGTGCGCCGCCGCGGCCGCTCGGTCATCTTCGCCGAAGCCGAGTTGCGCGACGTCAGCGACGAAGTGGTTGCCACGGCGACCGGCACGCTGCGGGTCGTGCGCGCACAGGGTGAAGGCGCCTGAAAGACGCGTCCCCGGCGAGAAGGCCGGTTAGCCAACGCCCGTGTCGTCTACCGCGGAATACCGCGAGGCCGTCACGCATCCGTGTTCGAATGGAGTGCGACGCGGTTGCCCTCGCTGTCGACGATGAGCGCGCGAAAGCCGTGCGGGCCCATCGAATGGACCGGCTCGAGGATCTCGCCGCCCTGGCTTGTGACTTCCGCCACCGCGGCGCGCAGACGACCGTCGGCGTTCAGGTAGACGAGGATTCCGGTGCTACGGGTGATTTGCTCGGGCGCGACGATCAGGCACGCGCCGACGCTGTCATGATGGTCGAGGACGCAGAACGCACCGCCTGGGATTTCTCGGCGGTGCACGCCGACCGCCAGCACCGCGGCGTAGAATTGCGCAGCGCGCTCGAGATCGGCGACCGGGATGTCGATCCAAACGACGCGATTGTGCTCGGCATTGTGCGCGCTCATATCGGTCCTCCAGTGCGAAAGAGATAGGCCGCCAACTGGGCACCCATGCCGCTGGCGATCAAGCGCAGCTTGCGGTTCGAGGTCAGCGCGCCGAGCCAATCGAACGCGCCGCCGTCGATCAGCGGCACGGCGTCGCCGGATCGACCGCGCGTGTGAATCTGGAAGCGCAGGCCGTCGTAATACGGGTGTGTCAGGGCGCCGCGCTCGACGATGATGCCGCCGATGCGCGCGGCAATGCGGTCGGCCAGCGCGGCGCGCGGCGGTGTCGCCAGCAGCGTCAGGCGTCGAGCGGCGAACGCGTAGCCGTCGCCTTGCAGCCGATCGAGCGCGTCGAGATGCGTCGCGATATGGGCCAGCATCTCGGCGACGGTGAAGTCGCTGTTGGCCTGCTCGTGGCCGCCGCTGACAAGACAGAAGATGCGGAAATGCGGCGCGAAGCCGGGCAGTTTCGGCACCGGCTGAGCGCGCACACAGCGATGACAGGTGGCGAGCCGGACGCGTGCGCCACCATCGGCGCGCAGTCGCCGCGCGCACTCCAGTGCCAGCACGTTGGTCGGATCGGACACCACTTCAGTGCCGCGCAGCGCCGAGACGATCTTGTGCTGGCTGGTCGGGCCGACGCTGGCACAGGCGCCGAGCGGTGCCAGCGGTGACAGCTCGAGGGCTTCGAACTCGTGCGCTGCGGCCAGCAGTTGGGCGTCGAGCGCGATCAGCGTGCGCTGATCGATCGGCGCCGGTTGGACGAAGCCGTCGCGTTCGAATTGGTGCAGCACCTGCGCCGGCGCACGGCTGTGCGCGCGCGCTTCAAAGACGTCGAGCAGCAGCGACCAGACCGCAGAGGCGGGCAGATCGGTGTGCAGCGCGGCGCGCGCCGCTTCACCGATGCCGCGACTGACCCACTGGCGCGATCCCTGACTCACGCGCCGCCGGGTAGCATGGCGCCGCGCGTCCTCACTAGCGTTGCCGCGATACGGTCGTGGAGGTGCGCGGGCGGAGTGCGCTTTCAGCCGTACGGGTCGCGCCGTTATTTGCCGATCGATACGCTGCCGTTGACGCCGCCGCCGCTGATCTCGCCGCCCTTTGGCGAGCTGAAACCGACGTGGCTGAGCGACAACGGCTGCGTGCCGCTGGCGCCGGCGGCGATCTGTACCTGGCAGGTGTAGAGCACGGCGCCGTCGTCGATCGGTTCGACATTGCTGAGCGACAGCACCAGCGCGCGTACGCTCGTGCATGAGCCGGGCTTGCAGCCGCTGGGCAGGAAGCTGAACGCCGTGCCTTCCTTCTGCAAGGCGCCATTCGCGGTGCAATCGGGCCTGCCTTTGGCGTTGGCAGCGATGGCGACCTGACTCGGCGCGAACGCGATGTCGTTCTGCGTGCCGGCGATGCTCTGTCCGCCGCTGCGCAGCGTGGCGCTCACCTTCACACGCTGGCCGGCAGCCCCGCTGGCTTGGCCGAGGACGATCTGGGGTCCGTGCCCGGATGCGCCCGCGGCTGGCGCCGGAGCCGGCGCCGCTGCGCTGGGCGCTTTGGCCTTCGGCGGTGCGCTGGCGGGCGCGGTCGCGCTCGGGCTGAGCATGTCGCAGGCGGGCAGGGCGAGAACGGCGAGCAAAAGAATGCGGCGCATGGACACCTCCGTGTCAGGCGGATTGTGCAGAGCTGGGTGGTTTGTACAAGCGCCGCCGGCATGCGAGGGCGACGACATGGCTGAACCGAACTACCTGGGCGCGGACTATTATCAGATCGAGGAGCTGCTCGACCCCGAGGAAAAGCTGGTGCGCGATACGGCGCGCCAGTTCGTCCGCAACGAATATCTGCCAGTGGTGGCACAGCATTTTCGCGACGGTACGTTTCCGGTCGAGCTGTCGAAACGCGTCGGCGCGCTCGGGTTCTATGGCGCCAACCTGCCGACCGAATACGGCTGCGCCGGGCTGAACAACGTCGCCTACGGCCTGATCAATCAAGAATTGGAGTATGGCGACTCCGGGCTGCGCTCCTTCGTCAGCGTGCAGTCCGGTCTGGTCATGTACCCGATCTACGCGTTCGGCTCCGAAACGCAGAAGCGCCACTGGCTGCCGCGCCTGGCGAGCGGCGAGGCAATCGGCTGCTTCGGCCTCACCGAGCCGGACTACGGCTCCAATCCGTCCGGCATGCTGACCCGTGCCGTGCCGGTCGACGGCGGCTTCAGGCTCAACGGCACCAAGCGTTGGATCACCAACGGCTCGATCGCCGATGTGGCATTGGTCTGGGCCAAGATCGCCGGCGACGATGGCGACGTCGTGCACGGGTTTTTGGTCGAGCGCGGCACGCGTGGCTTCGCGGCGCGTGACATGCACGGCAAATTCAGTCTGCGCGCGTCGATCACCTCGGAGCTCTTCCTCGAGGACTGCGTCGTGCCCGCGGACGCCGTATTGCCCGGCGTGCGCGGCATGCGCGGCCCGCTGTCGTGTTTGACGCAGGCCCGCTACGGCATCTCGTGGGGCGCCATCGGCGCCGCCATCGCCAGCTACGAGTGTGCGCGCGACTACGCCCGCCAGCGCATCATGTTCAGCAAGCCGATCGCCGCCTATCAGCTGGTGCAGGCCAAGCTCGTCGAGATGATCTTGGAGATCACCAAGGCGCAGCTGCTGTGCCTGCGCCTCGGCCGCCTGAAGGATGCCGGCCGCATGCGACCCGAGCAGGTCAGCATGGCGAAGATGAACAACGTCTCGCAGGCGCTGCACATCGCCCGTCTGGCGCGCGATATTCTGGGCGCCAACGGCATCACCGACGAGTATCCGATCATCCGCCACATGCTGAATCTGGAGACGGTCAACACGTACGAAGGCACCGAGGACGTCCATCGCCTGATCATCGGCAAGGACATCACCGGCTGGGACGCCTTCGGCCAGTAGGCGTGCCGCGCCCGCTGGCCGCCGCAGCGGGCCGCGCTTCCATCGAAGCGGCGCTCCAGCCGCCGGCCCGCGTCGGTACCGACATGTGAAATTGATTTGCAGACCGCCAGCCGCTCTGAGACACTCACTGATTGAGGGAGCCGAGCCCGGGATGGAAGGAGGTTTGTTTGCGTATTCGTATTCCGGCCCTCGGACAGATTCTTGTAATTGCAGCAGCCGCGTTCGTCGGTGGGGTGGTCGTGCTGGGCGGTCAATTCGCCTGGCGCCATCTGCGTGGTAATTCGACTGACGATCCGCTCGCCGTCGTCGGCGGAAAGCCGATTACACCGCAGGCGTACCGTGCCGAAATGGAGCGGCGCGGTGGTGTTGCGGCATTTCAGACGCCAGAGGAGCGCCGCGCGCTGCTCGACGACATGGTCCGCATGGCCGTCCTGGCGTCGGACGCCGAACAGGCCGGCTATCTGCAGAGCAGCGACGTGCAGCACGCTATCCAGGTTCTGCTGGCGCAGCGCTACGAGCAACTGATGATCGACGATCCGCTCGCCGGCCTGACGGTGGGTGAGGACGAGGTGGCCGAGTACTACCACGACCATCTGGCGGAGTTTGCTCTGCCTGAGTCGGTGCACGTCGCGGTGATCTCCTTGCACGTCGAAGACGCCGCCCCGCAGGCGGCGCGCGAGGCGGTACGGGTGCGCGCGCAGGGATTGCATGAGCGCGCGGTGGCCGATCCGCACGGCGACGTCTTCGCCGAGTTGGCCGCGCAACAGTCCGACGATCCGGATACGCGCGCCAGCGGCGGCGAAGCCGGCTGGTGGGCGGCCGGCGAGGAAGCGACGCGCTGGCCGGAGCCGGTGCGCAACGCGGCGTTCGCGCTCACCGCGTCAGGGCAGATCTCGCCCGTCATCGCGACGCCGAACGGCTTCTACATGGTCAAGCTGCTCGATCGCATCTCCGCCGGGACGCGTCCGCTGAGCGAGGTCTACCGCGGCATCGAGCAGCAGCTGATTCGCGCCGAGCGCCAGAAGCGCGCGGCGCAACTCTACAACGAAGCGTTGAGCAAGACCGAGCTGCACATCAACGAAGCCGCCTTGGCGCAGATGGAAGCGATTCAGAAAGCCGTCAGCGACGTCCCAACCGGAACGGCGAGCCCATCGGCGAGCTGAACAGTCGTCCGCGGCACGTCGGCGACCGCCCATCGGTCGCGTTGGCTTTCGCGAGCCGGCCGTCTACAACCGGTCGATCGTGATCAGCCAAGACGTGCTGCGGCGATTGCGCTTCGTGCAGGCAACGGGACGCGAGGATTTGTCGCGCTTTCCGGATTTTCTCATCATCGGGCCGCAGCGCACCGGCACGACCTGGTTGCACGCCCATCTGCGTTTTCACCCGCAGGTGTTCCTGTCCGAGCCGAAGGAGCTCTACTTCTTTTCCAGCCTCGAGTCGCGCGATGCGAAGCGCTTCATCGGCGACCAGCTGTCGCGCTACCTGCGCTATTTCCGCGATCCGCTGTGGCGCCGGGTGGCGAAGATCGCGTTGTGCCTGCGCCGCACCGGCGAGTGGTATCACCCGATCATTCGCGGCGAGGCGACCGCCAGCTACGCGGCCATCTCGCCGGCGGTGATCGACGACATCGTCGCACTGAAGCCGGACATCAAGGCGTTGTTGATGATTCGCCACCCGATTGAGCGCGCCTGGTCGCACGCCAAGAAGGATTTGGTGCGCAACCGGCACCGCGCCTTCGAAGAGGTCGGCGCCGACGAGTTCCGCGCCTTCTTCACCGATCCGTATCAACGCCGCTGCGCGCAGTACGTCCAGCTGGCCGAGGCCTGGTCGGCGCGGTTGCAGGCCGGCAATCTGTTCGTCGGCGTCTTCGACGAGATCGCGACGCGCCCGCAGGAGCTGTTGCTCGACGTCATGCGCTTCCTCGGCGTGCGCGCCGATTTGAAATATGTCGATCCCGACGCGGACAATCCGGTCAACCCGACGGCGAAGACGCGCATCCCACCCGAGCACCAGGCGTTTCTCGAAGGGCTGTTGGCCGACGACCTGCGCGCCGCGCGCGAGCGCTTCGGAGTGGATTGGCGATAGCGAGTCCCGGCGGCCTCAACCCTTCCGGTCTGGCTGAACGCAGACCGCCGACAGACCACTCCGGAAAGCGGATTCGGCGGAGGGTCTAGCGCGTCTTTTTCTTCGTGACGGCCTTTGCCCGGGCCGTGGGTCGTCTCTTCGCTTTGCGTAAACGCGCTTCGACGGCACCTGTGTGCTGGCTGTCGCGCAGCGTGATGTGGTCCGGGTCGCCGTGGCGGAACGGTTCATAGCGCGAGCGCTGCCGGAGATACACCGCCCAGTCGGCATCCGAGGCATCATCATTGCGTTGCGCGCGGCTGGTCAGGCGGCGTCGAATCTCGTCGTCGTCGGCGCGGCACTCGACAAAGAGGATCGGGCTGCGTGCCGCTGTGGCGACGGCGCGCGCCGCGTCACGATCAACCTCGCGCTGAAACGTGCCATCGAGGATCGCGCCGTGTCCGGCCGCCAGCGCCTGTCGCGCCGCGGCGTACATCGCCGCATAGGTCTCGGCGCTGCGCGCCGCTGTGTACAGGGCCTGACCGGGCCGCGCCGTTGCGGCGACGCCGGCGAGCTGCTTGCGCGTCCGATCCGAATTGACGTGCACAAAGCCGGTGCGCTGCGCCAGCGCAGCGGCGAAGGTCGATTTGCCGCTGCCGCTGAGGCCGCAGACGATGACCAACGCCGGCGCGTCGCTCCAGGTCAGGCGATAGGACAGAGCAAAGTGTGCCATGGCGCTCTGGCGCGCGCTTGCGCGCGAGCCGGCATCGACCTCGGGCTCGCGGCTCTTGATGCTCTCGACTTTGCCGCGGATGTAGGCGCGGTGACAGGCGTAGAACGGCACCAGTCGAGCCAGCTCGGCGTCCCCGGCCCCGGCGCTATAGGTCTTCACCAGTCGTGCGGCGAGCTCAGCGTGGCCGAGGCAGGTCAGATCCATCGCCAGGAACGCGACCTCGGCGGCGACGTCGCGGTAGCGGAAGGCGGGGTTGAACTCGATGCAGTCGAAGATCAGCGGCTGCGGTTCGACGCAGCACACGTGCTCGGCGTGCAGGTCGCCGTGTCCGTCGCAGATGCGACCGCGCGCGACGCGGCGCCGCAGCAGCGTGTCCTGGGCGCGCAGAAAGGCATGACACCATCGCTGGATGGCGTGGTCGTCGGTAGCGCTGATCGTGTCGCCGTGCAGCGCCGCCACCTCGGCGAAGTCGTCGTCCATCAGTCGCGCCAGCACGACGGGGTCGCCGCCCGACGCGATGTCGCCGCCGCGCTCGGCGCCGGCGTGAAACGCGACGAGTCGCTGCGCGATGCGATCGATCAGCGCGTCGTCGACCGCGCCCCGTTCGAGCAGTGCGGTGAGCATACGGGCCTCGGGCAGGCGCCGCATCTGCACGGCGTATTCGACGGCGTCCGGCGCCTCGGCGTTGGCCAGCGCGAAGCCGCTGCCATGCCGCACGATGGCCCGCACGCCTCGATAGGTGTCGCCGGCGAGGCGGCGATTGAGACGCACCTCCTCGTGGCAGAAGTGGCGGCGCCGTTCGAGGGTGGAGAAATCGAGGAAGGCGAAGCGAACCGGCTTCTTGATCTTGTAGACAATCTCACCCGCCAGAAAGACGACTGAGATATGCGTCTGGACGACGTCGACCTGCGGCGGCCGCTCCGGGTAGAACTCCGGCCGGCGCATCGCCTCGACGACGGACGCCGGGCTCACAGGCGTGGAAAGAGTCGGTTTTCGTCGTCACCGTACAGTCGCCGGGCCTCGCGATAGCCCCAGGTCGCCAAGCCGATCGCCGCGATCAGCGCCATGGCCGTCCACAACCATTCGTCAGTGAAGACCGCAAAGACCAGGCAACCGACGATAGCCAGACCTAGCAGGTACAACAGCCCGGGAGATTCCGCCTCCGACATCACCGACTGATTTCATCACACGCACCGAGCCCGGCCAACCCCGGATTGATATCCGGGTCCGTACGGGCTGATTTAGCCCAGCGGTTGTCGATGCCTGCCGGCCGCAGCCGAGCCCGTATCCTCCCGCTGACACCGGACACACGGGCACCGGATGCGGCAGGATCGCGCCAAGTTCAACCCTCGGTCGGCCGGCCTCGACCGGCGAGCCAAAAGGCGACGCCGAAGGCGGCCATCAAGGCGATGCCGAGCGCGGCGCCGAACGGCCAGTTGCGCGCGTTACCTTTGAATTGGTTCTCGATGATGTTGCCGATCATGTCGACTTTGCCGCCGCCGAGGATGTCGTTGACGGCATAGAGGCCGAGCGCGGGGACGAAGACCAGCAAGACACCGGCGGTGATGCCCGGAGACGTCATCGGCAATATGACCTTCGAGAAGGCGCGCAACGGGCCGGCGCCGAGGTCGAAGGCGGCCTCGATCAGGCCGTTGTCGAGCTTCTCGACCGAAGTGTAGATCGGCAGGATCATGAAGGGCAGGAACGTATAGACCAACCCCAGGACGACGGCTCCCGGCGTGTAGAGCATCTCGAACGGCTGCGCGATCAGACCGAACTGCATCAGCACGCTGTTCATCAGCCCTTCGTTCTTGAGAATCGTCACCCAGGCGTAGGTGCGGATCAGAAAGCTGGTCCAGAACGGCACCATGACCAGCATCAACAATGCATTGCGCCAGCGCGGTGGCGCGCGGCCGATGCAGTAGGCGACCGGGTAGCCTATGATCAGGCACAGCGCCGTGGTCAGCCCGGCGAAGAGGATCGAGCGCCAGATGATCTGCAGATAGGTCGCGTCGAGCACCGCGGCGTAGTTGCCGAGCGTGAAGCGGAAGACCACACCACCCAACGTGCCGCGCTCGCAGAAGCTGTAGACCAGCATGATCAGCGTCGGCGCGACGACGAAGGCCGCCACCCAGATGATTAACGGCGCCACCAACACCCACGCCGCCGGCGATGCCGGGCGCTGGCGCGCGGCGGTGAAAGACGAAATCGAGGTGGCGCCGGTACGCATTCAGACAGGTTGTTAGGTTGTTAGGTTGTTCGTTGTTAGGTCGGGAAGCTGAGATGTGGCCGCGTCAGTAACCGCTCCCCTCAATGGGCGGCGATGGTGTGCCGCGAGCTTCTGGCCTAACAACTTACAACGTAACAACGTAACAACCTGCCTCGTCATCCCTGTTCCTTGAGATCGGTGACCAGCTTGTCGATCGGCACGGCGCGGTCGCCGATGTCGCCGAAGGTGTCGAGCTGCGGGTTGCCGGGCGGGTAGCTGGCGGGATTCTGCATCTCCTCGGCGGAGAGGAGCTTGCGCGCTTCGACGTTGGGATTGGTGTAGGGGAAGTCGGCGGAGATCAGCTTACTGACCTCGGGGCGCAGGATGTAGTTCATGAACGCCATGGCGCCGTCCGGATTCGGCGCATTGGCCGGAATCGCCAGGCTGTCGACGAACATGTGCGCGCCTTCCGACGGCAACGTATATGTATATTTTTTGTCCTGGTTGTAGAGCAGCGCGGCTTCGCCCGACCACACGACGCCGAGATCGACATCGCCGTTGAGCAGCGCGGTCTTCGGGCTGTCGGAATCATAGACCTGCACCAGCGGCAGCCATTTCTCCAAGATCGGCTTGACCGCCGCGAGATTCTCCGGCGTGACGTCGTTCGGCCCTTTGCCGATCGTCGCCAGCGCCCACGAGACGATCTCGCGCGGATCGTCGAGCACGACGATGCGGCTCTTGTACTTGTCTTGAAAGACGTCCTTGTAGCCTTTGACCGGCTCGGTGACTTTGTCGGTGTTCACCACGATTCCGACCGTGCCGACCATCCACGGCACGCTGTATTTCTGTTGCGGGTCGTGCCGCAGGTTCTTGTACTCCTTGCCGATGTTCTTGATGTTCGGGACCTTTGACCAGTCGATCTCTTTGAGCTGTCCTTCCTTGGTGAGCGCTTCGATGGTGTATTCGGACGGCTGGATGAGGTCGTACTTCTGCGCGCCGGAGACCAACTTGGCGAGCATCTCCTCGTTCGAGGCGTAGGTCTCATAGTTGACCTTGATGCCGGTCTCCTTGGTGAAGCCGTCGATGACGCTCTGCGGCACGTACTCGGACCAGGCAAAGAGGTTGAGCTCCTTCGGCGGCGCCGACGATTTCGAGCAGCCGCCGATGACGGCGGCGAGCCCGGCGATGGCGAGAATGGCGATGCGCTTCATGAAGCCCTCCTGGCGAGTGGGGCCGCTCAACGGCGGCGCTTCAGCAGCTCGGTGGCGATGACCAGCAGCACGGTCGAGAGGATGAAGACAGTCGAGATCGCGTTCAGCGTCGGGTCGAGACCCTTCTTGACGCGTCCGAAGATCTCCAGCGGCAAGGTGCGCGTGCCGGCGCTGGCCGTGAAGTACGTGACGATCAGCTCGTCGAGCGACAGCGTGAACGACATCAAGGCGCCGGAGATGATGGCCGGCATCAGATACGGCACCAACACCTTGCGAAAGGCCAGCGCCGGCGGCGCGCCGAGATCCATCGCCGCCTCTTCCAATGCGGGATCGAGCCCGGCGAGACGTGCCTGCACCGCGACCATGACGAACGGAAAACAGAATGTGACGTGTGAGATGATGATGGTCGTGAAGCCGAGGTCGAGGTTGATGACGACGAACAGGATCAACAGGCTGACGCCCATAATCACCTCGGGGATGATCATCGGGATGAATATCAGCGTCTGCATCAGCCGCACGGCCGGAAAGGCGTAGCGATAGAGCAGCCACGCGCCGCCGGTGCCGAGGATCACCGACAGCACCGTCGTCACGCCGGCGACGATCAGGCTATTGTAGAGCGACGCGACCAAGACGTTGTCGCGCCAGATCGCCGCGTACCATTGCAGCGTAAACCCTTGCCACAGGATGTTGAGTCGCGAGGTGTTGAACGAGAAGCCGATCAGGATCGCGATGGGTAGGTAGAAGAACACCATCACCAGCGCGGTCCAGATAGCGAGCGACCAGTTGACCAGCTTCATCGAGTGAGTGGCGTCTACAACCGACGCCGCCCTTTGCCAACTCGCGGTTCGGCCCGAACGCCCGACGTAAGCATGCGCCCGCGCGAGCGAGAGCTACGCGCCGCCGAAGATCTCGCGCGCAGCGGCAAAGGTGTTGAGATGCACGCGGACGATCTTGCTGACGTCTTTGGTGTAGCCGCCCGCCAGCACCCACGCGATCGGTATCCGCTGTGCCTTGGCCCAGGCGAAGACGCGGCGATCGCGCTCGCGCAAGTCGTCGTGGTCGAGGGCCAAGGGCGAGTAGGGATCCTCGCAGTAGGGGTCGGCGCCGGCTTGATAGAGAATGAGGTCCGGCCGGCCCCAGGCGAGCAGGCGACTCAAGCCGACGTCGAGCGCCGCCAGCATCTCAGGCCGTCCGCTACCGTTCGGCAAGGCAATCGACTGGTGATTGTCGCCATCGATGTGGCGCACCACGTCGACGTCTTTGTGCGGCGTGTTCTGCTGATAGTCGTTGCCGTAGATCGACAAGTTGAACAGGTACGGGCGCGCCGGCGCCAGCGACGCTGTGCCGTTGCCGTAGTGCAGGTCCAGGTCGACGACCGCGATGCGTTGCACGCCCGCCGCGTGCAGCAGCTCAGCGGCCACTACCAGACTGTTGAACGTGCAGAAGCCCTCGCCGTGATCGGCATGGGCGTGATGGAAGCCGCTCACCAGCGCGGCGGCGACGCCGTCGCGCAGCGCTTGGTGCGCCGCGGCCAGGCAGCCGCCGCCGGTCAGGCAAACGGATGGGTAGAGCGCCGCCGACCAGGGGAACTTCTGCGATTCCGCCAGCGCCCGCGGCTCTCCATCGCGCACCGCCGCGACATACTGCGGCGTGTGCACGCGCAATAGATCGGCTTCGCTCAGCGGCTGCGGTTCGACCAATCGCACCCAGTCGTTGTCCCGCAGTCCATCCGCCACCAGCGAAAACTTCGTGATCGGCATGACATGCGCATCGCCGAGCGGGGCTGCGTAGCCGCGGTGGTAGTACGTCGCAATCGTCATGTGCTCAATCGATAGGTGTCAGGTGTGGGGTGTCAGTTCGGCGCCAAGCCCACGTTCATGCGCCACCGTCGCGAGACTTCTTCATCCGCCCCGCCCCTGACACCTACTCCATCGGCCCGCGCAGTAGCACGGTTTCGCCGGGAGCGGGGAAGTGATCGAGCAAGGCCCAGAGCGGTGCCATGTGGTCGGCCCGCATGTGGATGCCGAACATCGTGTAGAGCGCCGCGACCAGCTCGCGCACTTCGGCGCCTGGCAGCACCGCTTCGTCTTCGCGCCCGACGCGGCGGACGACCAGGGCCAGCGGCACCGGCTGCACCGAGGACGCATCGATCTGCGCCGGCGGGCGAAAGTCGGGCTGCACGTAGCGCACCGCGTCGGGATCGAGCTTGCGGAAACCGGCGCGGTCATACGAGCGCAGGCGCGCCATGACGTCGCGCGTGAGGCCGTCGGAATGTTCCATCTCGGCGACCAGCGTCAGGCGGTCGCGCTCCGGCTCGCCGGCGGCGGCGGCGCATTCGCGTCCCGCCTGCAACGGGAAGGCGCGCAGCCACGCCGATAGCCCGCCGCCGCGCAGCGGCGCTTCGACGACGATATGCGACAGGTGCACGATCACCTGGCCTGGCTGCGCGTGCCGCTGCGGTGGGCAGGGCACGATTGCCGTGTGGTCGCGCAGCCCGACGATCTCATCGCCGCGCAGCACCGCCAGCATCTCGTAGAGCAGCGCGTGATGATTGATGGGCTGGCGCGGATCCCACGTCAGGCGTTGCGCGATCACCGCGCGTTTCTCCATTTCGCCTTTGTGGCCGAACTCGGCCCACAGCCTCTCGTATACGCGATCGAACAACGGATGCTGCGCCGAGCGAATTCGCTCGACGCGCAGCCCGGACCAGTCGAAGGTCAGCCCGCGCTCGTCACCCGGTGCGAGATCGGCTGCAATCAGCTGCGGCGGCTCGAGCACGGCTCCAATGTAGCGGGTGCGGCCGCGCTGCGGAATGTGCGGAGGTGCGGAGGTGCGGGGGTGCGGAGGTGAGGGCGGGGGTGCGGACGTAGGAGGTGGGGAGGTGCGGAGGTGCTGACGTG
>Ga0265314_10000523_pt1 | contig 49565 bp, 49 predicted proteins | sample 4126metaG_FD_203106 | JGI IMG/M metagenome (GOLD analysis project Ga0265314, IMG submission 203106) | Rhizosphere microbial communities from Carex aquatilis grown in University of Washington, Seatle, WA, United States - 4-1-26 metaG | ecosystem: Host-associated > Plants > Roots > Rhizosphere >... | reverse complement strand
CATGCGCTCCGTTGTTTTGCTGGTTATGCTGCTGTCGTTAAGCGTCCATGCCCAGGGCGTGCCCGACCCGTTCGAGATCACGCAGCGGTTCGCCGACGTCGCCGCGCCGGAACTGGCGCTCGCCCGCGTCGAGCAACTGCAGCCGGCGGCCCCGGCCGCGGCACGCTGGGCCGACTGGGAGCAGTTGCGCTGCACATTATTGGCGCGGCTCGCGCGTCATCAGGAACTCACCAAACGCGTCGCCGCGTTGCCGCCCGGTGCGCCCGACAATGTTGTGCGAACTTGCCTGCTGCAAGGCGCTCGCGCGGCGCTCGCGAATTCGCAAGCCGTCACCGCGCGCCACTTCCTGGCGCGCCTGATGTGGCGCCACGAGTTGCCCGCCGACGAGATGCGCCAAGCGCGTCTGCTTGTGATTGAAACCTATCTGGCCGAAGACCAGGCGCAGGACGCGTACGCGCTGATGCTGCGCTACCAGCTCGATTACAAACCGGTCGATCGCGACACCGCGGCGCGGTTTGTCGATGCGTTGCTCGCGGTCGGCATGGAGAAGGAGGCCGTCAACTGGTTCTCCCAGCTCGACGACGCGAGCCCGCTCAAATTGTTGCTGCGGCTGAAAACCAACCTGATGACGCCAGACGCGGTGGTTGCGCAGGCGCGCGCCGCGCTGGCCAAAAACAACAACGTTGCTTACTGGCTCGTGCTGCAGCACGCGGCAGTCCAGCAAAAAGACGGCTTGCTGCTGTCCGAAGTACTCGAGAACCTGCTGCAGCTCGCCGGCGACAAACCAGCGGAGCGTGTCATGGCGCTCGCGGCCGAGCTCTGGAAGGCGTATGCCGCGGCGGCGCAGGACGTCGCGAACCAGAACCGGTTGCTGGTCGGTGACGATGCCGGATGGGCGGATTATGCGGCGCGGCGCGGTGTCGCCAGTCCGGTCGCGGGGCGCGCGCTGTTCGCGTACCTCGCACAGCAAAGCAAAGTTCGCGCGACGCGTCAGAATGCGCAACTGCAATTGACGTATTCGCTGCAGAACTCCAAATTGCCGCTGACGGCGATCCGCCTCTTCGATGACGCGACGCGATTTCCGGTCGCGCAGCTCGATCCGCAGGCCCGCTTCCTGTTGGGCGGCATGGCAAGCGATGGCAATCAACCGCTGGCAGCGGCCCGCTACTGGCAGGGCCTGCCGGCCCCGCCGACGCTGGAGTCCGACGAATGGCGTATCCGGCTCGCGTCGGTGCTGGTGCGGGCCGGCATCGCGGAGCCGGGGGGGGACGTGCTGCGCGCGCTGGTCGCCGGCAAAAAAGCGCTGTCGGCGGAACTTGTGCAGCGCGCGGTAACGATCGTGCAGGAGTTGCAGGACACCGGGTTTTTCAAGACCGCGGACGAGCTGTACAGGTCGCTGTTGCCGCTGGCCGCCGCCCGCGAGCGGCGCGAGATCCTGTTCGCGCTCGCGCGCATCGCCGAGAGCTTCAACGACTTTCAGAACGCGGCGGATTATTTTCTGGAGGCGGCGCTGCTCATCGACGCAAAAGCGCCCGATCCGCTTGCCATCAACGCACGCATCGCCGCGGCAACGAATCTCGGTCGCGCGGGCTTGAAAGACGACGCCCGCGCGCAATTCGACTGGCTGCGCAAAAACGTGCGCGACGCCGACAAGCTCGAATTGATCCGCCGCGAAATGCAGAAACTATAGCGGCGCGAATAGTCCACCGTGTGCCGCGCTCAAGCCTCAGCGCGGTTCGCTTTTCCAGAGGTCGCTCAAATACTCGTGGTCGCGCGTATTGACCCAGCTCGTGCGCAGCTCGACGGGTTCGTCGTGGTAGGTGTAAGCCACGCGCCTGATGACCAGCGCCGGGCTTGCCGCGCCTAAATCGAGCACGCGCGCGATGCGCGCCGGCGGCAATGCGGCGGACAGGCGTTCGCTGATGCGCACGACGTTGAGGCCGTAGCGCGCCTGGTAGAGCCCATAGATGGTGCCGTCGCGCGCGCCGAACGTCGCGGCGGTGAGGTCCGGAAAACGCGCGGCGGCGATGCGCAGCTCATCGAATATCACCGGCTTGTCCGCGAGCTTCAATACGTTGTGTATGCGGTGCACGCGTTCGCCGGGTTTGAGGCGGAGCTGCAACGCGGTTGCGGCGTCGGTCTTGACCGTTTGCAGCGAGAGCAACTCGTGCGTCGGCGGCTCCTTGCCGCCGTGCCTGCCGACGATATGAAAGAAATAATAAAACTGGCGGTCTTCGGTATGGATGGTCACGAAAGTGCCGCGGCCCTGCTGGCGGATCACGATTTTTTCCGCGACGAGTTCGTCGATCGCCTTGCGGATGGTGCCCACCGACACCTGGAATTGCGCGGCCAGGCGCGACTCGCTCGGAATCGCGGTGCCGGGCTTCCATTCGCCCGCGATCAAGCTGCGTGTAATGCGGCTCTTGACCTCCTTGTAGAGCGGCTGCGAGGTCGGCGCGCCGCCGGCGAAAGTTCGTGCGGAACTCATTGCATGCCTGAATGCGACATGGAAATCATTGCGGGAATTCTAGCATCGCACTGCAACATCATATAGGTCATATAGTTGACTCATATTTAAAGCGGCGGGTAGTATCCCCCGGCGGATAACAATTACCATAGCTGCCCCGCTCGAGGCCATTTCAACTCTTTGTAGACCAGGAGTAACGCATGATTCACTTTGTATTGCACGACCCGAAAGACACCGTCGCGGTGGTCGTGGTCGAAGGCGTGAAGGCCGGCCAGGATTTGACCGGCTGGATCATGGACGAAGACCGCACCATCTCGCTGAAGGCGCAGCAGGACATCCCGATCGGTCACAAACTCGCCCTGAAAGACGTGAAGAGCGGCGAGACCATCATCAAGTACGGGCACGACATCGGCAAGGCGGTCGCAGACATCAAGGCTGGAGCGCACGCTCACGTCCACAACATCAAAACCAAGCGCTGGTAGGCGCAAACAGGAGTGAGCATGATTTCAAGCAAAACGACTTTCTGGGGTTACCGCCGCGAAAACGGCCGCGTCGGCGTGCGCAACCACGTCCTCATACTGCCGGTCGACGATCTGTCGAATGCGGCGGCGGAAGCAGTCGCCAACAACATCAAGGGCGCCATTGCGATCCCGCATCCTTACGGCCGGCTGCAATTCGGCGCCGACCTTGACCTGCATTTCCGCACGATCATCGGCGCGGGCGCCAATCCGAACGTCGCCGCAGTGGTGGTGATCTGCATCGAGGAACAATGGGCCAAGCGCGTCGTTGACGGCATTGCCAAAACCGGCAAGCCGGTCACCGGCTTCGGCATTGAACTGCATGGCGATCACGACACGATCATGCGCGCGTCCAAAGTCGCCAAGGAATACGTGCAGTGGGCGTCGGAACTGCAGCGTGTCGAATGCCCGATCAGCGATTTGTGGGTTTCTACCAAGTGCGGTGAGTCGGACACTACGTCCGGTTGCGGCGCGAATCCGACGGTCGGCAACGCATTCGACAAGATGGAGCCGCTCGGCGTCACGATGTGTTTCGGCGAGACCACCGAAATCACCGGCGGCGAGAAAATCGTCGCCGACCGCTGCGCGACGCCGCAGGTGCGCGAGCAGTTCATGAAGATGTTCGACCGCTACCAGGAAGTCGTCGAGCGCCACAAGACTAGCGACCTCTCGGATTCGCAGCCGACCAAGGGCAATATCGCGGGCGGGCTCACCACGATCGAGGAAAAGGCGCTCGGCAACATCCAGAAGATCGGCAAAAAGTGCAAGGTGATCGGCGTGCTCGACAAGGCCGAAACGCCGACCAAACCGGGTTTGTGGTTCATGGATTCGTCGTCGGCCGCGGCGGAAATGGTCACGCTGCTGGCGGCGGCCGGCTACGTCGTGCATCTGTTCCCGACCGGGCAGGGCAATGTGATCGGCAATCCGATCCTGCCGGTCATCAAGCTCTCGGCGAATCCGCGCACCGTGCGCACGATGTCGGAACACATCGACCACGACTGCTCCGGTCTATTGCAGCGCGAGAAGAACCTCGACCAGACCGGTGACGAACTGATCGAAGTCATGCTGCGCACCTGCAACGGACGCCTCACTGCGGCCGAAGCCTTGGGGCATCGCGAGTTCGTGCTGACACGTTTGTACGAAAGCGCGTGATATAAACGGCACGGATGAAGGCGGAAGGATGAATTACACCAGCGGGGTTTCCACTATGTGGTTTCATCCTGCATCCTTTATCCGTCACCCTTTCGGAGCATGGGGATGAGCCTGCTCCGGGTCTCCGTCTGGCGCGGCGCCGAAGCAGGCGAGTTCCGCGCTTACGATGTGCCGCGGCAGGAGAGCCAGACGGTGCTCGACGTCGTCACGCACATCCAGCGCAATATCGATCCCACGCTTGCGTATCGTTTCGCGTGCCGCGTCGGCATGTGCGGCTCGTGCGCGATGAACGTGAACGGCAAGGCGCGCTGGACGTGCCGCACGCACGTGGCCGACGTCGCGATCGACGGCGTGCTCGAAATCGCGCCGCTCCACAATCTGCCGATGGTCAAGGACCTCGTCACCGACATGGCGCCGTTTTTCGACAAGATGGCGCGGGCGAAGAGCAGTTTCAAGGGTTCGCGCACGCGCGCCGACGAATTTGCGCGCGTGATGCCGGATTCGCCCAGGCGCAAGGAAGTCGATGCCGCGATCGAATGCATCGGCTGCGGCGTCTGCTACAGCGCGTGCGACGTGGTGACGTGGAACCCCGAATACCTCGGCCCCGCCGCATTGAACCGCGCGTGGACGCTCGTGAACGACGTGCGCGACGTGACGAACGATGAACGGCTCGCCGCGGTCGCGGGCGATGCGGGCTGTCACGCCTGCCACACCCATATGAGCTGCACCGAACGCTGTCCCAAGCGTATTTCGCCGACGGCCGGCATCGCCGGGCTCAAGCGCGCGGTCGCCGCTGCTGTGCTCAAAGGCCGCCTGTGAGCTTCCGCGCGCAAGTGCTGCTGTGGACTGCGCAACGCGTCAGCGCGATGGTGCTTGGACTGTGCGTCGTTGCGCATCTCGCGACGATGATTTACGCGGTGCGCCACGGGCTGTCGGCGGCCGAGATACTCGGCCGCACGCACGGCAATTATGCGTGGCTGGCCTTTTACATGATTTTCGTCGCCGCGGTCGCAATTCACGCGCCGATCGGCATGCGCACGATCGTCGCCGAATCGTTCGGCTGGCGCGGCGCGCTGGTCGATCTTGCGGTGCTCGTGGTCGGCGTAGCACTCGCGCTGTGGGGCTGGCGCGCGGCGCTGGCGGTGTTCGGCTGACGCCCGTTATGAAAAACGATTTCCGCGCACGCAACCATCCGGCTTATTGGGCGTTCATCGTGCACCGCGCGAGCGGCCTGCTGCTCGCGATTTTCCTGCCGTTTCATTTCTGGGCCCTGGGCCAGGCGCTTAACGGCGCGCAGGCGCTCGACGGTTTCCTGCTGTGGACGCAGCAGCCGCTCGTCAAATTCGGCGAGATCGCGCTCGTCGCGCTGCTCGCGGCGCACATGGCCGGCGGCGTGCGTTTGTTGATGCTGGAATTTCTGGCGTGGCGCGACTGGCAGAAAAGCCTGCTCGCTGTCGCCGCCGGAGTCAGCCTGGCGGCGGGACTTGCGTTCGCGTTGAATGTGGTTTGATTTAGCGCTGATCGCGGTCGGCGGCTTCGTCGCCGCGCTGGTGGTGGGTAGCGCGGGGTTTGCATTTGCGATCGTCGTGACCGGCGTGTGGCTTTACGTGCTGCCGCCGGCGCAGATTGTGCTGCTGGCATCGATCTGCGCGACGGTGCTGCACGCCGTGAGCGTGTGGCGATACCGGCGCGAAATCGAGTTTCGGCTGCTGTGGCCGTTCGTAATCGGCGGCGCGCTGGGCGTGCCGCTCGGCGTGCTGGCGCTGCAGCGGCTCGACACCGCGCTGTTCCGCCATCTGTTTGGTGTGTTCATGATCGCTTATAGTGGCTACATGCTCATGCGCCCGCGCATTCCCGTCCTGCAGTTGCGCCCGGGCATCGCGCGCGCCGCGGATGGCGCGGTGGGATGGGTCAGCGGCATCCTCGGCGGCTTCGCGCTCTTGCATGGCACGTTGCCGACGATCTGGTGCGGGCTGCGCGGTTGGGACAAGCGCCGCAGCCGCTACATTTATCAGCCGTACATCCTGATCACCGGCGTGCTCGTGATGCTGTGCGTGGGCACGACCATCAAGTTCGAGAAGTCGGAGCTGATCCTGCCGCTGGCAGTCGCCGCGCCGGCGATGGCGCTCGGGCTGTGGGCCGGCACGCGCGTATTCGACAAGATCAGCGAAGAACTTTTCCGGCGCCTGATCTTGTGTTTGATACTCGCTTCGGGAATTTCGCTGCAATTCTAGAGAAGGTTGGAAAATCCATGCGTCAGGGTAAACGGGATTCAAAAGTTCCATTCGGCTTCGTCGAACTGCCCGCCGCGCGCAGCCAGCATAAGCCGCGCAAGACGGGAATTACGATGGTCGCCGATTTCGGCCTGCCCTATGTGCAAGTGGACGACCTCGTGACCCTGGCCGACCGCTATATCGATCTCGCGAAAATCGCGGTTGGCACGTCGCGCCTGTACGATCTCGCGTACCTGCGTAAGAAACTCGCGCTGTACCGCAGACACCGCATCCGGCCGTTCATCGGCGGCCAGTTCCAGGAATACGTGTTCGCGACGTACGGCGAGAAAATGCTGCGGCCGTTTCTGCTCGAAGCCAAGCGCGTTGGTTTCGACGTCGTCGAAGTTTCCGACAACTGCGTGGAACTGACGCCGCGCCAGCGCCGCGCGCAAATCCGGCTGGCGGTCGAGTGCGGGCTGGCGGTCTTCGGCGAGGTGGGCTCCAAAGACGCCAAGAACGACGCCGCGCTGCTGGTGTCGCAGGCCGAAGATTGTTTTGCCGCGGGCGCGGAACTCGTGCTGGTCGAGGCGGCCGAGCTGATCGTCAACGGCAAGCCGAAAATGAAACTCATCAACGGGCTGCGCAAAGGGCTCGACATGTCGCGCGTGCTGATCGAGCTGCCGGGTCCGTGGATTTCCAACATCACGCTGTCGGTCGTCGAGGACATGAAAAAATTCCTCGTCGGCGAGTTCGGGCCGGACGTCAACATCGCCAACGTGATGCCGGCCGACATCATGGAGACCGAGGCGTTGCGTGTGGGGCTCGGTGTGGTGGGGCCGCAAGTTTCGCGCAAGGGAAAGTAAACGCCATGCCGCATTCAACTTATTTCGCCGAACGCATGGGCACTGCTGCAATTTCGCCGCAGGGCGAATTCGAAGCCGGCAGCTTCCAGTCGTTCACGCTCACCTACACGGCCGGCTATTTCGGCATCGACGACACCGGCTCGCTCAAAATCGTGCACCGCTTCGCGTCCGACATGGGACGTCCGCAGTTCACGGACCCCAAGGGCTGGAACTACACGACCGTCGAGGCGAGCAACGGCGCGGTGCTGGAGGTCAAGTACGACGGCAAGATGAATATCCGGCCGTGGGACAAGACGCTGTTCATTCGCGTGGTGCGCGGGTTCCTGCGCGAAAACGACCGGATCATCGTGCGCTTCGGCGACACGCGCCAGGGCTCGCCCGGAATCCGCATGCAGACGTTCAACGAGCCGACGTTCGAATTTCGCGTGCTCGTCGACGCGTGGGCGACGTACAACTACGTCGAACTGCCGGTGCAGCCATTTATCTCGGTGGTGGCCGGGCCGCCGGTGCTTTACAAGGCGATTCTGCCCACGCTGCGCGTGCAGGGTAAGCCGTTCAAGCTCGGCTTCAAGGGCGAGGACAAGTGGGGCAATCCCTCGCATGTAGTGAGCGGTACATTCAGCCTCAAAGCGAATTTGCCGGTCGACGGACTCCCGCCGACCCTCGCGATGAAGCCCGGCGAGTATTCGAAAATCCTCGATGGCCTGACTTGCGCCACGACCGGTGATCTCCTGATCGAAGTGCGCGATGCCGCGGGCAAGTTGGTATGCACGAGCAATCCGCTGCGCATAGTTGAGAAAGCATCGTTGCTGCCGTACTGGGCCGATCTCCATGGCCAGTCGGAAGAAACGATCGGCACGAACTCGGCGCGCGAACTGATCGAATTCGCGCGCGACCGCGCATTCCTCGATGCGATGAGCCATCAGGGCAACGATTTCCAGATCACGACGCCGTTCTGGAACGAGCTCAACAAACTGAGCAAGGAATACAACGCCGACGGCCGCTTCATCATGTTCCCCGGTTACGAATGGTCGGGCAATACGGGGCTCGGCGGCGACCGCAACGTGATGTTCCTGAACGAGGGGCGGCAGATCCATCGCTCGCATCACGCGCTGATCGACGATCTTTCCGACGTCAAAACCGACGCCAACAGCGCGGACGATCTCTTCACGATGCTGAAGGGCGAAGACGTCATCGTGTTCGCGCATATCGGCGGGCGCTATGCGGACATCAAGATGGCGCACGACGCGCGCATCGAACGCAGCGTCGAAGTGCATTCCGACTGGGGCACGTTCGAATGGCTCGTGCACGATGCATTCGAGCAGGGTTACCGCGTCGGCATCCTCGCGAATTCCGACGGCCACAAAGGCCGCCACGGCGCGAGCCATCCGGGTGCGTCGCTGTTCGGCGCGTACGGCGGATTGTCCTGTCTTATGGCGACCGGCTTGTCGCGGCAGGAATTGGCCGACGCATTGCGTAAACGCCATCATTACGCGACCACCGGCTGCCGCGTGTTCCTCGATACGCACGCGACCTTCGCCGCCGACGCCGAACTCTACGCCGACGATCCGAATCTCGGGGCGACCACCAGTAAAAAGGTGAGAAGCGCGATGATGGGCGACATCCTGCGTTCCGGCGAGCGTGAAGTCACATTCAATATCGACGTGCACGCGTCGGCACCGATCGAGCGCATCGAAATCCGCAACCGGCTGACCACGCTCGAAACGTTCCGGCCGTTCGCGGAAGAATCGCTCGGCCGCCGGATCCGCGTGATCTGGGAAGGGTCCGAATACCGCGGCCGCGGCCGCCAGACCGTGTGGGACGGCGGCTGCACGCTGACCGGCAACAGCTTCGAGAAAGTGCGCACGATCAATTTCTGGAACCTCGACAAGAAACTCGAGCAGCCGGCGCCCGGCGAATTGAAATGGGGCGGACTGACGACGGGCGGGTTTGCCGGTTTCGATGCGTGGCTTGCCGATCCGCAGGCCGGCACGCTGAAGATAGACACCGCGCTCGTCAAAACCGAAATCAAGGTCGCCGATATCGGCATGCACGATTGCGTGTTCGCGAACGGCGGCATCAAGCGCCAGCTCCGCGTATTTCGCATGCCGGATGAGAACACGCACACACGCGTGCAGCTCGAGCGCCGCATCGCGCTGACGGATCAAGGCGACAACGCACTGTACGTGTGCGTGACGCAGGAAGACGGTCACCTGATCTGGTCGAGCCCGATCTATATCTTCCGGTAGAAGTGGTGGGGAACGTTGTAAACTACGCAGGGATTAATCGGGTCGGGCAGTTCAGGAATTCCGGAGGAACTATGCGTGTTGTTCAAGGTCTGGTGGTGTGCGCCGCCGCACTCGCTTCGGCATCCGTCGCGGCGCAGAGCTACCCGGGCAAACCCGTACGTATCATCGTGCCGTTCGCGCCGGGCGGCGCCACCGACATCGTGACGCGCGTGGTCGCGCAGAAGTTGAACGAGATCTGGAATCAACAGGTGATCGTCGATAACCGCGCCGGCGCCGGCGGCAACATCGGCGGCGAGCTTGCCGCGAGAAGCGCCCCGGACGGCTACACGTTGTTCATGACTTCCGGTTCGATCGTGACCGCGAACCAGCACATTTACAAAAAAATGCCGTTCGATCCGGCCAGGGACCTGGTGCCCGTGACCAACGTCGCGAGCGGTCCGCAGGTGTTGATCGTGACGCCGACTTTTCCGCCGAAAACGGTCAAGGAATTTATCGAACTCGCGAAGGCGCGGCCGGGCCAGATTTCGTACGGCTCCGCGGGGTATGGCAGCCAGACGCATCTCGCCGCGGAAAATTTTCTGTACGCGGCAAAAATCGAGGTTGTGCACGTGCCGTATAAAGGCGAAGCGCCGGCGATAGTCGATACCATGGCGGGGCAGGTGCCGTTCTCCACGCCCAATCTCGCGGCCGCGATCAATTACATCCAGCAAAAGAAGCTGCGCGCGCTCGGCGTGACGAGCAAGCAGCGTTCGCCGCAATTGCCCGACGTGCCGGCGGTTGCGGAGACGCTGCCCGGATTCGAGAACCTCGGCTGGTTCGGCTTCATGGTGCCGACCGGAACGCCGAAAGAAGTCGTCGACAAAGTCTATCGCGATACCGCGAAGGCGCTCGAAGCCGCGGACATCAAGGGCCGCTTCGAAGGGTTGGGCATGGTGCCGGTCGGCAACAGTCCCGCCGACTTCACCAGGTACGTGCGCGAAGAGACGGAGCGCTGGGCGAAGATCGTGCGCGAGCGCAAACTGCAGGTCGATTGATCATAGATGCGGAGCGATTACGCCAGCATGGTGTCGAGGAACTACTCCTTCCCCTTGAAGGGGAGGAGGAGAAACGCGGCGCACGCGTTCGCGTGATGCGCCTGCCGAGAAGGAAATCATGAGCGAAGCCAAGCCGCTACTCGAAGTCGACGGCGTCACCCTTCAGTACAAGACCAAGGAGCACCTGGTCACGGCGACGTATCGCGTCGACTTCAAAGTCTACAAGTCCGACCGCTTCGTGATCCTCGGCCCGTCGGGCTGCGGCAAGTCGACGCTCCTGAAAGCCGTCGGCGGCTACATGCCGCCGACCGAAGGCCAGATGCGGCTGAACGGCGAAGTCGTGACGAAGCCGGGCGCGGACCGCGTGTTCGTGTTCCAGGAGTTCGACCAGCTGCTGCCGTGGAAAACGGTCAAAGAGAACGTGATGTTCGCGCTGACCGCGAGCGGGCGCCTTGCCGGCAAGGCGGCCGAGGACAAGGCGATGCAGTACATCGAAAAGGTCAGGCTCACGCAGTTCGCCAACAGCTATCCGCACACGCTGTCGGGCGGCATGAAGCAGCGCGTCGCGATCGCGCGCGGCATGGCGATGGAACCCGAGATCCTGCTGATGGACGAGCCGTTCGCGGCGCTCGACGCGCTGACCCGCCGCAAGATGCAGGAAGAGCTGCTGCAATTGTGGGACGACACGCATTTCACGGTGCTGTTCGTCACGCACTCGATTCCCGAAGCAGTGCTGATCGGCAACCGCATCCTGCTTTTGAGCCCGCATCCGGGCCGCGTCAAGGCGGAGTTGAACAGCGACGGCAAGGACCACGTCGGCGCCGACGGCAAGAAGCTCTCCGACGGCATTCACGACATGCTGTTCGCCGACAAGATCGAAGAGGAGGTAGCACCCCATGACTGACAGCGTATTGGTGCAGCGTCCGGAGTTCGTGCGCGAGGTCGAGACCAGCGCCTACGGCGTCGTCGAAAAGCCGCTTACCGCGTGGGAGAAGATTTTCAACAACGCGGCGGTGCGCAAAGGCATCCTGCTGCTGCTGCTCGCCGCGATCTGGCAGACCTATGCGACGGCGCTCGAAAATCCGCTGCTGTTCCCGAAGTTCAGCGACACGCTCGGCGCGTTTTACGACAACATCAAGAACGGCGTGCTGCTGCAGCGCGGCTGGTTCTCGATCAAGGTGCTGCTGATGGGCTACTTTGCGGGCATGTTCCTGGCGTCGGTGCTGACCGCGCTGGCGATCACCTCGCGCATCGGCAACGATTTGCTGGAAACGCTGACGGCAATGTTCAATCCGCTGCCGGCGATCGCGCTGTTGCCGCTCGCGCTGATCTGGTTCGGCCTCGGCAACGGCAGCCTCGTGTTCGTGCTCATCCATTCGGTGCTGTGGCCGGTCGCGCTGAACACCCATTCCGGTTTCCTGTCGGTCTCGCAGACCATGCGGATGGTCGGGCGCAACTACGGGCTTACCGGGCCGCGCTACGTGATGAAAATCCTGATCCCCGCGGCGTTTCCGAACATCCTGACCGGCATGAAAATCGGCTGGGCGTTCGCGTGGCGCACGCTGATCGCGGCGGAGCTCGTGTTCGGCGTGTCGTCGGGTTCGGGCGGGTTGGGCTGGTTCATCTACGAGAACAAAAACCAGCTCGAAATCGCGAACGTGTTCGCGGGGCTCTTCTCGGTGATCATCATCGGGCTGGTCGTCGAGAATTTCATATTCCGCAATATCGAACTGAAAACCGTGCGCAAATGGGGCATGCAGAGCTAAAGCGTGAAGGGCGAAGGGGGAAGAGTGAAGGGTAAAAGGCTAAAACCGTGAAAGTCGATCTGAAAGCAATCGAAGAGGCGTGCAAGGAACTCTACATACGCGCGGTCAAGATTTTGCCGCCCGATATCAAGGAAGGTTTTGCCCGTCTCGACAAAACTGAAACCGACGCGACCGGCAAGTCGGTGCTCGGCACCATGATCCGGAACATCAAAGTCGCCGAAGACACCAACAATTTGTTGTGCCAGGACACGGGCATTCCGATCTACAACGTCGTGATCGGCCGCGGGCTCGAGGTCGACGGTCACGCGCTGAAAGCGGCAATCGCCGCCGGCTGCGCGCGTGCGACGAAAGAACATCCGCTGCGCTCGTCCGTCGTGCATCCCGTCACGCGCACGAACGAGCACACGTCGTGCGGGCGCCTCGTGCCGGTCATCAACATCGATTTCTCGGACGAACCGGACACGCTGTCGATCGAGATGATTCCGAAAGGCAGCGGCTCGGAAAATAATTCGTGGCTGAAGATGGCGATCCCCGCCGACGGCGTCGACGCGGTGAAAACTTTCGTGATCGACTGTGTGCTCGATGCGGGCGGCAAGACCTGTCCGCCGACGATAGTCGGCGTCGGCGTCGGCGGCACCGCGGACCTATGCGTGCATCTGTCGAAAGTCGCGGCGACGCGTCCGCTGGGTTCGCATTGCAGCGATCCCGAGGGCGCCAAGCTCGAGACGGAGCTGTCCGCGGTCGTCAACCAGCTCGGCGTCGGCCCGCAGGGACTCGGCGGCGATTCGACGTCATTCGCGGTGCACGTAGAAACCGCCGCGACGCACATCACGATGAACCCGGTCGCGGTCAACATGCAATGCCACTCGGCGCGCCGCGCGCGCGCGACGTTCACGCCGGCCGGCTTGAGCTACGGATTCTGAGAGGCACTCCAATGGCCCATTACGATTTCAACATGCCGGTCTCCGAAGCCGACGTGCGCAAGCTCAAGGTCAACGATACGGTCACGCTGAACCAGACGCTTTTCGGCATTCGCGACGCGACGCTGATCCATATGTTCGACCGCGGGCGCACGACGCGCTTCGATCTCAAAGGCCACGCCGTCATCCACACGGCACCGAACGTGAAGTGGGTGGGCGAGACGACCGCGCATCCGTCCGGCTACGCGCCGATCTGCATCGGCACCACGACGAGCGCGCGCATGGAACGCTTCACGCGCCCGCTGATGGAACAGTATGGTGTCCGCATCGTGATCGGCAAAGGCGGCTTGTTCGCCGCATCGCAGGCGGCGTTCAAGGACCTGGGCGGCGTCTATCTCGCGATCATCGGCGGCGCCGCGGCGCTCGAGACGACGTGGGTCGAGCAGATCGAAGACGTCGATCTCGACGATCTCAATCCCGAGTCGCTGTGGAAATTCCGCGTAAAAAGCTTCGGCCCCCTGCTGGTCGCGATGGACAGCCACGGCGGCAATTTGTATACGAAGGTCAACGATGCCGCGCGCGACAAGCGTGCATCTGTGCTCGCGGCTTTGGGGGTCAAAAGCTGAAGACAATGTAACCGCCGATAAACGCCGATGTTTATGTCGGGCGGGTATTTGAATCTGCGTTCATCGGCGTTCATCTGCGGTTCAAACGAATTAAATGAAAACAATCAAAACTGACATTCTCATCCTCGGGTCGGGCGGCGCGGGCTTGTTCGCGGCGCTGCACGCCCACCAGAAGAACCCGGAGTTGTCCATCACCGTCGCGGTCAAGGGGCTGCTCGGTAAATGCGGCTGCACGCGCATGGTGCAGGGCGGCTACAACGTGGCGCTCGCCGAGGGCGATTCGATCGAGCGCCATTTCATGGACACCATAGAAGGCGGCAAGTGGCTGCCCGACCAGGACCTGGCGTGGACGCTGGTGAATGTCGCGATCGAGCGCATCCACGAACTGGAGAACGAACTCGGCTGCTTCTTCGACCGCAATCCCGACGGCACCATTCACCAGAAAGCGTTCGCGGGCCAGACGTTCGACCGCACCGTGCACAAGGGCGATTTAACCGGAATAGAAATCATCAACCGGCTTGCGGAGCAGGTGTGGGCGCGCGGCATCAACCGCCTTGAAGAACATCGCGCGGTCGAGTTCGTGAAGAACAAGGCGGGCGACGCGCTGGCCGGCGTGTTGATGATCAATGTGCGCACGGGCGAATTCGTGTTCGTGCAGGCGCAGGCCGTGCTGCTCGGCACCGGCGGCGGCCCGACGATGTACAAGTACCATACGCCGTCCGGCGACAAGACGTGCGACGGCATGGCGATGGCCCTGCGCGCGGGACTCACGCTGCGCGACATGGAGATGGTGCAGTTCCATCCGACCGGCCTGCTCGCGGGCACCGGCACGCGCATGACCGGCACGGTGCTTGAAGAGGGTTTGCGCGGCGCGGGCGGTTATCTGCTCAACGGCGACCAGCAGCGCTTCATGGACAAGTACGACGTGAAACTCGAGCGCGCGACCCGCGACATCGTGTCGCGCGGCATTTTCGCCGAGATGCGCGCGGGCCGCACGACACCCAACGGCGGCGTGTACATCGCCATGGGCCATCTTGGCGCCGACAACAACCGGAAAAACTTCAAAGGCATGGTCGACCGCTGCGCCGATTGCGGATTCGATCTCGCCGGCGGGCTCGTCGAAGTCGTGCCGACCGCGCATTACATGATGGGCGGCGTCGCGTTCAAGGCGGACTGCACGACGACGCTGCACGGTTTGTTCGTCGCCGGCGAAGATTCGGGCGGCGTGCACGGGGCCAACCGGCTCGGCGGCAACGGCGTGGCGAACTCGACCGTGTTCGGCGGCATCGCCGGCGACGTGCTGCCCGGCTGGGTCAAAGGCAATGGCGCGTTCAATGCGCCCGATCAGGATGCGCTCGACGCGGCGGCCGCGCGCTGCCGCGCGCCGCTCACGCGGCCTGCGGGCGATCTCAACGCGGTGCGCGAGACGCTTTATGACGTGATGTGGGACGACGTAGGCATCGTCCGCGACGTGGCCAGCATGAAGCGCGCGGAAGGCAAACTCGACGAACTCGACGCGCGGCTCGACGGCATCGGCGTCGAGTCCGGCGACCTCGCATTCAATCTGACCTGGCACGACTGGCTCAATCTCAAAAGTCAGATTCTGGTCAGCAAGTCGATCAACTTCGCAGCGATGGCGCGCGAGGATTCGCGCGGCGCGCATTACCGCAGCGATTTCCCCGACGTGCGCGATCTCGAGAACTCGCGCTATACCTGCGTGACGTGGGGCGACGGCAAATTCGACGTCGCGACCAAACCGGTGGTGTTCAGCCGCGTGAAGCCGGGGCAGACGCTGATCAAGGAATCGGCTGCCGCGTGAGACCAAGCGTTGCAACTATGTGCGCGCTGATCGCGGGCATCGGCACCGCGTGCGCGCAGGAGTATCCCGTGCGCGCGATCAGAATGCTCGTGCCGTTTCCCGCCGGCGGCGGCAGCGACACGATCGCGCGCGTGACCGCGCAAAAACTTTCCGCGGCCCTCGGCCAGCAGGTCGTCGTCGACAACCGCGCGGGTGCCTCCGGCAATATCGCGGCCGAAATCGCCGCCAAGGCGACGCCCGACGGCTATACGCTGATGTTCGCCAATTCGTCGCTCGCGATTACCCCCGCGGTGTACACCAGGCTCGCGTTCGATCCGGTGAAAGACCTGGTGCCGGTTTCGATGGTTTCTTCATATCCGTTTGTGCTGGTCGTGCATCCGACGCTGCCGGTCAAAAGCGTGAAGGAACTCATAGCTCACGCGAAGGCGAAGCCGGGCGAACTCACGTACTCCTCGGCGGGTGCGGGCACCATGTCGCATCTCGCGATGGAACTCTTTTCGCTGCGCACGGGCGTCAAGCTCACGCACCTGCCGTACAAAGGCGCGGCGCCCGCGTCGATCGGCTTGTTGTCGGGCGAGGCGCAGCTCGGATTTATCGTGATGCCGGTAGCGCAGGTGCAGATCAATGCGGGCAAGCTGCGCGGGCTCGCCGTAGCGGCGAAGAACCGTTCGGCGGTCGTCCCGCAGGTGCCGACGATGCAGGAGGCGGGCGTTGCCGACAATGAAGCGCTGCAGTGGAACGGGCTCTTTGCGCCCGCGAAGACTCCGCAGGCGATACTCGACCGGCTCTATCGCGAAGTGATCAAGGCGCTCGCGACCGCCGAAGTGAAACAGCGGTTCGAAGCGGAGGGCGCGGACCCCGCGGGCAATACGCCGAAGGAGTTCGCGGCGTTCTTCCGCGCGGAAGCGGCGAAATGGGCGGACGTCACCAAGCGCTCGGGCACTAAGCTGGATTGAATCCGTGAGAGCGTGAGGGCGCGAGAGCGTAGGTGGCAATGGCGAATCTATTGATCGATGAACTGACGCAACTGGTCGTTGCCGCGCTCGTCCGCGCGGGCGCCTCGCGCGCGATGGCAGATGCGACGGCGCGCGCGCTCGTCGCCGCCGAAATGGCGGGACTCGGCGGGCACGGCCTGTCGCGCGTGCAACTCTATGCGCAGCACGTTAAAGAAGGCCGCGCGAGCGGCGCCGCCGAGCCGCGCATCGCGCACGAGAAAGGCGCGGCCTGCCTGATCGACGCGCAGGGCGGGCTTGCGTACCTCGCGATGGAACTGGCGACGCGCGAAGCCGCGCGCCGCGCGCGCGAATTCGGCGTCGCTTTCTGCGGCGTCACGCACAGTCATCATTGCGGGGCGATCGACTACCATCTTGCGCCGCTCGCGGAAGCCGGACTGATCGGGATTGGATTCACGAATTCGCCGGCCGCGATCAACGCCTGGGGCGGCAAGAAGCCGCTGTTCGGCACCAATCCGATCGCGGCCGTATTCCCGCGCAAAGGAAAACCGCCACTGATTATCGATCTATCGCTCACCGAAGTTGCGCGCGGCAAGATCATGGTCGCGGCGAAAGAAGGCAAATCGATTCCGGAGGGCTGGGCGTTCGATGCCGACGGCAAGCCGACGACCGATGCGAAGGCTGCGTTGACCGGCAGCATGGCGGCGATCGGCGGCGTCAAAGGCGTGCTGCTCGCGCTGACCGTCGAATTGCTGTGCTGTGCGCTGACCGGCGCGCAATTCGGTTTCGAGAACGACTCGTTCTTCGAGCCGGGCCGGCCGGCCTCCATCGGCCATGCGCTGCTCGCGATCGATCCCGGCGCGCTTGCGGGAACCGCCGCCTACGAAGAACGCATCGAAACCCTGCTCGCGGCCATGCTCGAAGACGAGGGCGTGCGCTTGCCGGGAGAGCGGCGGCACAGACTCGTCGCGGATGCGCGCGTGAACGGCATCGCGGTTGCCGACGCATTGCTCAGGCAGTTGCGCGAACTCGCCGCGTAGCCTGCTTCAGGATTTGACCGCAGCGCGCGCAGTGCGCCGGTCGAGCATGTAGCCAACGCCGACCGGCAGCGCCAGCACCACGATGATGAAGGGCCAGAACTCGACCCAGAAGATCAGCGTCAGCAGCGTGAGGTTGCCAAATACATAGTCAACGAAGGAGCAGGGTTTGGCCGCGGCCAGCCATGGCATGAAGCCGCCGCATTTTCCGTCGTACGAAATCGCGAGGATGACGGCGGCCGCGAAAAATGCGAGCAGCGGAGCGGCCAGTGCGGTCCAGGCGCCCCAGACTACATAGCGGCGTTTTTTCATTGGCGGGGTGGAGTTAACTAGTATTAGATGACAAAATTTAGATGACTTTTTATATGACGAATTAGCCTGCATTCGTTCTGCCGCCTTCTGTTCTTCCGTCGCCGATCGCGTTACTTATATTCCAGGGTCTTGATCCCCTCGTCGCACGTTACGCCAGTCATATGCGGCGTGCAATCCGCTTTGTAAATTGGTGAAGTCAGATATCCATGATGCGAATATCGGGGACATCGAGCACGCTCGTTCCCGCGGCTCCCCGCTCGATGCTGGCGACCAATGCGCATACCATCTGTTCAAGCGTGATCAACGCGAGACGCCGCGCGATTTCGCGGGTCGGCGGCAGCAATTTCAAGATCGCATAGAACGGTATTAGCAGATAAGGCCAGCGATGCCCGGGGCCGAGCACGTACCAGGGGCGCAGAATGGTCGCGGGAATGCCGCTCGCGCGTATGCGCGCCTCTCCGGCTTGGCGTGCTTCGATATAGGCGTGCATCACAGGCGCAGGTTGGGCGACGCTGACGTATATGAAGTGGCGTACCTTCGCTATACGCGCGGCAGTCAATGCGGCATCGACTGAGCGCAAGTCCACGGTTTGGAAGCTCGCGGCCTTGGCGGGATTGGGATGCGGCGTGCCGATCAAATGGACCAACGTGTCGGCCGGCGCAATCGCACCGGAGAATGTAGCCGGTTCGAGAGCGTCGCCGATAACGGTGTCCGCGCCGGCGGGAACAAGTTTCGCGCTGGTTTTGCGCGCCAGCGCGCACGGTGTGGCCGCGCGCGAGCAGCGCCGGAATAAGGGCGCGGCCGATATAGCCCGTGGCGCCGGTAACGAAAACGCAGCGGGGAGACATGGACGCGGGATTGGCGTGGACGCAATGCGCTGCGTCAGTTCAACCCGAACATTCCCATCCAGTAATGCGTCTTGCCGTTGCTCTCGACGTCGAACTTGCGCACGAATTCGAGCTTGCCGTCGCTGCCGACGCGCATCACCGACAACGTTGCCGGTACGTCGACGACCTTGTCGCCTTCGCGCACTTTGATCGGCTCGATGCTGGCAGCGACCATCATGCGGCCGGAGGGGTCGAACGCGAAGGTGCGCACGTGGATGGTGCGCGTGTCGGCGTTCTGGATCAGCGTCGGCTCGCCGGTCGCCTGATCGATCGCGTATACGGCAAACGTGTTGTCGCCGCCGGCCCATACCTGCTGGCCCGCGTATTCGACGGTGCGGTCGTTGCGGTTCGCGACGTAGACGGTGCGGCCGTTCGGATGCACGTGAATCGGCCCGGCGAGCTGGCGTTTCTTCACTTCGACGTGGTGCGCGAGGGTGGTGCGCTTGTACGCGGCTTCGGCTTCGATACTTTCGCCTTGCATGCGGTACATGTACATCTGGTCCTGGCGCTCGAGCGACGCATAAACCCACGGTTTCACCGGATGAAAATCGATATGCCGCGGGCCGAAGCCGTAGCCGCCATCGGGCGCGATCGCGGCGAGGTTCGACAGCACGCCGTCCTTGTCGATGCGGAAAAGCCGCAGCGCGCCGGGATCTTCGGGCTGGTCTTTCTTCGCATCGTTGCCGCGGTCGATCAGCATGACCGTGCCGGTCTGCGGCGAAGCCATCACCTGGTGCGGATAAATGCCGAACGCGAGCCCGGCGGGTTGTTTGACTTCGGAGCCGATGCTGCCGTCGGCATTGATGCGGTGAACCGTGATACTCGCGTGGGGCAGGTTGTGCGCGTTGAGCAGGTACTGCCCGTCGGCGGTGAGGCAACAATGCACCGCACGCGCCCATAGCGGCACCGGATCGCCGAGATGGGAAAGCGCGCCGCTCGCGGGATCTATCCTGAGCGCGCTGACGTGGTTATAGTCGGATTTCATGCCTTTGCCGCGATTGCTCGTCGTCACGTACAGCGCGCGCCTGTTCGGATGCGGCCACGCATATTGCACGACTGCCGGCACCTTGATCGGTTTGCGCTTCGTCAACGTCAATGCAACAACGTCGACGTCGTAGTGCGTGAGTTCCTCGCCGACGGCGCTGTAAAGTTTTACGTTCGCTTTCATTCCGATGACTCCTCGAGGCAATTTCTAAATTTATTTCGTCGTTCCCGCGCAGGCGGGAACCCAGGAGATCGAACTGCTTCTGGATACCCGCCTGCGCGGGTATGACGGAAAAGGAAATATTTTACCCGGCGCCGGCGGATGCTTTTGCCGTATCCGCTGCGATCACCACGCGCTGCGCGATCAGTCGATCGATCTGCGCTTTGGTATAGCCCGCTTCGGCGAGTACCGCGCGCGTGTCGTTGCCCATCACGGGCGGCTGATGCCGCACGCGCGTTTTACGTCCATTCATTTCGAGCGGCAGCCCCGGCAGCTTCGCGCGCTTGCCGGTCGGCAGCAGCACGTCGAGCATGCGTCCGTCGTGATTCAACTGGATGTCGTCGAACAAATCGCCGGGCTTGGCGAGCGGGCCGAACGGTAGCTTCAGATGCTCGAGTTTCTTCACCAGAGAATCGAAAGTCTCCGCGGCGAATTTTGCGGTGACGATAGGCATGATTTTGACACGCTGCTGCGCGCGCTGCGGATTGGTCTTCAACGCCGGATCGGTGAGCAGCTCCTCCACGCCGAACCCGGTGCAGAAGCTGCGCCAGTGATTGTCGCTGGTGATGCCGATGAATACCGTTTTGCCGTCCGCCGTCTTGAACGGATCGTACACGGCCCACGAGCTTGCTTTCTCGGGCATCGGCGGCGGTGCCTTGCCGGTCAGCGCTTCCTGCCCCATGTGTTGCGCGACGAGGAACGCGGTCGATTCGAACAATGAGCTTTGCACCAGCTGGCCGCGACCCGTGCGCTCGCGTTCGCGCAACGCCGCCATGATGCCGAGCGCGCCGAACATGCCGCCCATGATGTCCACCACCGATGCGCCAGCGCGCAGCGGCATGCCGGAAGGCCCCGTCATGTACGCGAGCCCGCCCATGAACTGCACGATTTCGTCGAGCGCCGCGCGCTTCTCGTAGGGGCCACTCAAAAAACCTTTGAGACCGCAATAGATCAGCCGCGGATAAGTCTCCGCGAGCGTGTCGTAGCCGAGGCCCAGGCGTTCCATCGTGCCGTAGGCGAAGTTCTCGATCAGCGCGTCGGCGCCCGCGATGATCTTGTGGATCACCGCGCTGCCCGCATCCGACTTGATGTCGATCGAAATGCTGCGCTTGTTGCGGTTGAAAACCGGAAACAGCGCGGAGCCGAAGCCGACGTTCGCGCGCGTGCGGTCGCCTTCGGGCGGCTCGACCTTGATCACGTCCGCGCCGAGATCGGCGAGCACCATGCTGCACGAGGGCCCCATCACGGTGTGGCCGAATTCGAGTATGCGCACGCCGGTCAACGGCAGCTGCTCCGCGGCGCCCGTCTTGCGCGCTGGTTTTGATTTGTTCGACATCTGGCTTGCTCCTTTTATTCCGGCGTGATGCCGGCCTGTTTCACGACTTTTGCCCATTTCGCGACGTCGCTTGCACCGGCCAGGGCGGCGGCGCGGGGGATTTCGTACACGAGGTTCCCCTCATGGCGGACTGCGTGGATTGCCTATTGTCGCTGATACGGTGAAAGAATGTTTTGAAAACCCGTAAAATGCCGACTACGTTCAACACAATTGACTTGGGGCAAGCATGGCTACGCCGCTATTTCATCTCGCATTTCCGGTCGACGATTTAACCGAGGCCCGCGCATTTTACTGCGGCGTCCTGGGCTGCACCGAAGGCCGGTCCGACCAGGACTGGGTGGACTTCAACTTCTACGGCCACCAGATCGTCGCGTACCGCGTGCCGGGCGAAGCGCGCAAGCGCATCACGAGTCCGGTCGACGGCGACGACGTGCCGGTGCGCCACTTCGGTCTCGTGCTGCCGCTGCCCGACTGGGAAAAGATGCGCGACCGGCTCGTCGCCGCGGGCACCAGGTTCATCATCGAGCCGCAACAGCGTTTCCAGGGAACCATCGGCGAGCAAGCGGCGATGTTTTTTCTCGATCCGTCGGGCAACGCGATCGAATTCAAGGCGTTCAAGGACCCGGCGAAGCTGTTTGCCAAGTAAGAAAGCACGGCGGACAACGCTTGGCGCGCTTGATGCGAGCCCGTATCATAGCCAGCCGAAAGACCCAACCCATAAGACGGAGGAGTTATGCAACGACTAATCAGAATTCTCGCAGTCGTGGCCGGAGCGCTGTGCGCAGCCGCGTGCTACGCGCAGGGCAAGGTCAATATTTTCGTCGCGAGCGGGCCGACCTCCGGCGTGTACTATCCGCTGGGCGGCGGGCTGGCGGACGTGTTGACCAAGTTCGTTCCCAACTTGAATGCCACTGCCGGCACCACCGACGGCTCGATGGCGAACCTCCTTCTGATGGGGCAGGGCAAGGCGGACGTCGGTTTCTCGATGGCGGACGCGAGCTGGGACGCTTACAAAGGCCAGGGCAAGTTCCAGAAGCCGATCAACGTGCGCGTGCTGATGGTGCTCTACCCTAATCGCATGCACGTAGTGACGGTGGACGGCACGGGCATCAACAAGATGGCGGACCTGAAAGGCAAGCGCGTGTCCACGGGCGCGCCGAACAGCGCGACCCAGATCATGGCGTATCGCGTACTCGAAGCGTACGGCATCGATCCGGAGAAGGACATCATCCGCGAGCGTCTCGATCCGGGCAAATCGGCCGAGGCGATCAAGGACCGCAAGCTCGATGCGTTTTTCTGGGTCGGCGGGATTCCTACGCCCGCAGTTACGGACCTGGGCGCGACGCCCGGCCTCAAGCTGAAGCTGATCGATCACTCGGACGCCACGGACTCGATGGTCAAGAAGTACGGCCCGCTCTATGTGAAGGATACGATACCCGCCAAGTCGTATCCGGGCCAGGACACGCCCAACCAGATCGCAACGGTGTGGAACGTGCTGCTTGCCGACGAGAAGATGAGCGACCAGCTCGCCTACGACATCGTCAAGACGATATTCGAGCACAAGGACGATCTGGTGCGCGTGCATGCCGAGGCGAAAAACTTCGACTACAAGTACCAGACGCCGGGTGCCGCCGTGATTCCGTTTCATCCGGGCGCGAAGAAATACTTCGCTGAAAAGGGTGTCAAGTTCAATTAACGGCAGGTTAACGGCAACGATGCAGGATGAATGGCCTCGGACCATTCATCCTGCATGATCGGGGAGCGTGATGGCGGAACATAACAAGAAGATCGCGGACGAGCCCGTCGTTTCGGCCGAAGCGCTGGCCAAGGCCGAGCAGTACATCGAGGAGGAAGAGGGCGCGATCAACAAGCTGCCCGGCAAGCTCGGCGTGATGGCCACCGCGCTGGCGGTGATCATGTCGCTTTTTCACCTGTATGCCGCCTACGGGATCATGCCGACGCACGTGCTGCGCGGAATCCACGTCGCGTTCATTTTGTTCCTGGGCTTCCTGCTGTTTCCCGTCACCAGGCGTTTTCGCCATCGCATCTGCTGGTGGGACTGGCTGGCGGCTTTCGTATCGCTGGTGATCGTCTGCAACATGCTGTTCGGCGGCGATGCGTTCCTCGAACGCGCGATCGACCCCACGCTATGGGACAAGATTCTGGGGATAGCGCTGATCATCCTGGTGCTGGAGGCGGCGCGCCGCACGTCGGGCTGGATCATGCCGGCAATCTGCGTCGGTTTTCTGGTGTACGCGGTGGTCGGACAATACCTGCCGCCGCCGTGGACGCACTACGGCATGGACACCGGCCGCATCGTCGGCCACATGTACATGACGCTCGAAGGCATCTTCGGCGTTGCGATCGACGTGTCGTCGTCGCTGATCATCCTGTTCACGATTTACGGCGCGTTTCTGCAGTATTCGGGCGCCGGCAAATTTTTCATCGATTTCTCGTTCGCAGCGATGGGCGGCAAGCCGACGGGTGCCGGACGCACCGTCGTGCTCGCATCGTTCCTGCTGGGCGGTCCGTCGGGCAGCGGCGTCGCCACCACGGTGACGCTGGGCACGGTTGCATATCCGATGCTCGTGAAAGCCGGCTACGGCAAGGACGCCGCGGGCGGCTTGCTTGCAGCCGGCGGTCTCGGCGCGATCATCTCGCCGCCGGTGCTCGGCGCGGCCGCGTTCCTGATCGCGCAGTTTCTCAATATCTCGTACCTCGACGTGATATTGATGGCGACGATCCCGACGCTGCTTTATTACTTCGCCCTTTTCCTGATGGTCGAAATCGACGCGCGCAAATTCGGCATGCCCAACGTCGTGATCGAAAAGCACGCGACGATCGGCGTGCTGACGCGCAATTACTGGTTCCATTTCCTGTCGCTGGTCGCGATCATTTTCTTCATGGTGATCGGCTTTTCGCCCGCGGTGTCGGTATTCTGGGCGACCGTCGTCGCTTTCGCGAGCAGTTTCCTGCACGTCGACTGTGCGCTGATTCCCTACGACGTGCTGCGCGGCAGGAAGCCGCTGGGCGCGGGCCTGTGGAATTCGGGGCTTACCAAGGCGCTCGAAGCGGGCTCGGTCGGCATGTTGAGCGTGGGCGCAACGTGCGCCGCCGCGGGCATCATCGTCGGCGTCGTGACTCTGACCGGCCTCGGCCTCAAGTTCAGTTCCATCGTGCTGCAGTACGCGGATTCGGGCACGCAACTCATCATGAGCGCGCTCGGGTTGGTCGGCTTCGAACAAACGGCGAGCCTGCTGCACGACGTGAAGTTGCTGCTGACCGCGGTCATGACTTCGCTGATCGTGTGGATCGTCGGCCTCGCCGTGCCGGTGACCGCGAGCTACATCATCTGCGCGGTGATCGCCGCGCCGGCGTTGATGCAGCTCGGCGTTGCCGATTACGCGGCGCATATGTTCATCTTTTACTATGCAGTGCTGTCCGAGGTATCGCCGCCGACCGCGCTGTCGCCGTTTGCAGCCGCCGCGATCACCGGCGGCGACCCGTACAAGACGACGCTGCAGTCGTGGAAGTACACGATGCCCGCGTTCCTGGTGCCGTTCATGTTCGTGCTCGATCCGGCGGGACTCGGATTGTTGCTCATGGGCTCGTTCAAGAAACTCGCAGTCGCGCCGTGGGGCGAGATCGCCGTGGTCAGCGTCACCGCGATGATAGGCATCGCGGCGCTCGCCGCCGGCGTGCAGAACTGGCTGTTCCGGAAAACGACGCCGCTCGAGCGCTGGCTGCTGATCATCGCGGGCCTCGCGCTCGTTTATCCGAAAGCGATGTTCGATTACATCGGCCTCGCGCTGATTATCGTCGTCGTTGCCATGCAGAAATTGCGCAAAGAGGGCGCGCATGCTGCCGCGTGATTTTCGCGACGGCCCTCCGGGACAGTTGCAAAGCCGCATCAAGATCGAGCGCGCGGCGCCCGGCGAGTTGTTCGATGCAAAACTCGCGACGCCGTTCGCCGTTCTCGGCATTCGCGCCGCCGGCGAACTGGTCACGCACATCGAATACCTGCCGCGCGGCGCCGCCACGCTCGCGCCGAGGACCAGGCTCGCGGCGAAAGTCTGTCGTCAAATCGAAAAATATCTCGCCGATCCCGGCTTCGAGTTCGATCTGCCGTTCGAATATCGCGGCACCGCGTTTCAGCAGCGCGTATGGCGCGCGATCCATTCGATTCCGTGCGGGAAAACGCTGACTTATATGGACGTGGCGCGCCAATTGAAAAGCGCGCCGCGGCCGGTCGGCGGCGCGTGCGGCGCGAACCGTCTGCCGCTGGTGATACCGTGCCATCGCGTCGTGGCGAGCGGCGGCATCGGCGGCTTCATGCACGCGCGCGGCGGCGAGCCGATTGTCATCAAACAGTGGCTGCTGAAACACGAAAATGCCGGATGAGAACGGGCTCGACGAATTTTGCGATGCGTTGTGGCTCGAAGACGGGCTGTCGCGCAACACGCTGACCAGCTACCGGCTGGATCTCACGCAGTTCGCGGGCTGGCTCGATAGAGAGCGGGGCAAGGCATTGCTCGCCGCCGGGCATGACGATCTGCTCGCGTATCTTGCGCATCGCGTCGCCGGCAAAGCGAAGGCGACGAGCACGAGCCGGTTGTTATCGAGCCTCAAGCGCTTTTATCAATACTCGCTGCGCCAGGGCAAAATCGCGGCCGACCCCACGCTCAATATCGATTCGCCGAAATTGCCGCGCGGGCTGCCGAAGACTTTGACCGAGCAGGACGTGGAAAAACTGCTGGCCGCTCCGGACACCAATGATCCGCTCGGCATGCGGGATCGCACGATGCTGGAAACCCTCTACGCGAGCGGGCTGCGCGTTTCGGAACTGGTGACGCTGAAAGTGGCGCAGGTGAGCCAGGACATGGGGGTCGTGCGCATCGTGGGCAAGGGCGCCAAGGAGCGGCTCGTTCCGCTCGGCGAGGAGGCGTTGAACTGGCTCAAGCGTTATTTAAAAGAAGCGCGGCCGCAAATCCTGCAGCAGCGCGCGGCCGACGCGATGTTCGTCACCGGCCGCGGCACCGCGATGACGCGCCAGTCGTTCTGGCATTTGTTGAAATGCTACTCGGAACAGGCGGGGCTCAACAAGCCGATCTCGCCGCACACGCTGCGCCATGCGTTCGCGACGCATCTTTTGAATCACGGCGCGGATTTGCGCGTCGTGCAGTTGCTGCTCGGTCATTCGGATATTTCGACGACGCAGATTTACACGCACGTCGCGCGTGAGCGGTTGAAGCAACTGCACGCGAAACATCATCCGCGCGGCTGACGGTCTAGCCGCGCGTTCCCCGTTCGATTACCACACCCAGCTTTTTCACATTGCGCAGCGGCGCGAGCTTCGCGATGCTGACCTTGATCCACGGCGTTTTGAATTCGCGCATGATCGTGTCGGCGATCGCTTCGCCGGCTTTTTCCAGCAGCAGGAAATGCTGCTCCTTGAACAACTGCTCGATGCGCCCGACAACGCGGCTGTAATCGATGGTGTCGCCGATCTTGCCGCTTTTGGCCGCGTGTTCGCCGCGCAACCCCACTTCGAGATCGAGCTGGATTATTTGCGGGACCTGTTTTTCCCACTCGTAAATGCCGATCAGCGTTTCGATCTTCAGTTCGGCTACGAATATGATGTCCATGTAAAACCGGCGAAGGGTGAAGGGTGAAGGGAAAAAGCAAAACCTTCGATCCCTGCATTTTTGGGTTGGGTTAGAATCGCCGCTTATTCTATTTCAAATTGCGCGATGACCATAGTTCTTGCAGTGATTGCCTATCTGATCGGCTCCGTTTCGTTCGCGGTCGTCGTAAGCCGCGCGATGGGCCTGCCCGACCCGCGCAGCTACGGTTCGAAAAATCCCGGTGCGACCAACGTATTGCGCACCGGCAAAAAAGTCGCGGCTGCGTTGACCCTGCTCGGGGACGCGGCCAAGGGCTGGCTCGCGGTTTTTCTGACCGATCATTTCTTCTCGACGGAAGTGCCGGCGGCGTACAAGATGGCGGCGGTCGCAATCGCGGTGGTGGTCGGCCATATGTATCCGGTGTTTCATCGCTTCCAGGGCGGCAAAGGCGTGTCGACCGCGCTCGGCGTGCTGCTCGCGCTGAACGTGTGGATGGCGGCGGGAGCGTTGTCGACCTGGATCGTCATTGCGGTGTTCTTTCGCATCTCTTCGCTCGCCGCGCTGATCGCGGCAGTGTCGGCGCCGGTGTATTGCTACATGTTGTACGGCATTCATCCGTACACGCTGGCGGTGGGCATTATCTCGCTGCTGCTGATCTGGCGGCACAAGACGAATATCAGGAAGCTGCTTGCCGGCACGGAAGGCCGGCTTGGCGCGGAAAAAAATACGACGACGCCGGACCCTGATTAGCCGTCCAGCGTCGCGAGGTTCCAGCGCGGCCGCACGGAAAACGAGCCGTCCGTTCTCGCCCGTTCGCCTTTATCCTGCTCCAGCCTCAAGGCTGCCGCAAACGCGATCATCGCGCCGTTGTCGGTGCAGAATTCGGCCGGCGGGAAATACACGGTGAACCCTTCGCGCGCGGCGGCCTTGTGCAGGCGCGCGCGCAATTCGGCATTGGCGCCGACGCCGCCGGCCACCACCAGATGAGCGACGCCGCAGCGCTCGAGCGCCGCGAGCGATTTGGCGGCCAGCACGTCGACTATGGCGGCCTGAAATTCAGCGGCGATATCCGCGCGCGCAGCCGCGTTGAGTTCGCGGTCCTTGACCTGCATGACGACTGCAGTCTTCAAACCGCTGAAACTGAAATCGAGGTCTCCGCTGTGCAGCATCGGGCGCGGCAGCTTGACGCGTCCCGGCGTGCCCCGTTTCGCCAGCGCGGCGAGTTCGGGGCCGCCCGGATAGCCGAGGCCCAGCAATTTCGCGGTCTTGTCGAATGCCTCGCCGGCCGCATCGTCGAGCGTCTCGCCCAGCAATTCATAGTCGCCGATGCCGTTGATGCGCATCAACTGGCTGTGGCCGCCCGACACCAGCAGCGCGATGAACGGAAACGCCGGCGCCGGCTTGGCCATCAACGGCGACAACAAATGGCCTTCCAGATGATGGATGCCGAGCGCCGGCACGCCCAGCGCATAGGCGAGGCCCTGCGCGATGCTCGCGCCCACCAGCAAAGCGCCGGCCAGACCCGGTCCTTGGGTGTAGGCGACCGCGCCGATGTCGGCGAGTTTGCTCCCGGACTCGTGCAGGATGCCGCGGGTCAGCGGCAATACCCGCCGGATATGGTCGCGGGAGGCGAGTTCCGGCACCACGCCGCCGTAATCGGCGTGCAAAGCCGCCTGGGTATGAATCGCATGGGCGAGCAGCCCGCGCTCGCTGTCATATAGCGCGACGCCCGTCTCGTCGCACGAGGTTTCGATGCCTAAAACGACCATGGGAGGGATAAAAAAGACGCCTAAATCAGTGCTTTGACAACGGAATTACCGCTGCTATAATACGCGCCTTTCGTTATTTCCGAGCGGGAACACCCAAGTTATGCCGACCGTACGAGTCAAAGAGAACGAACCGTTTGAAGTCGCGATGCGCCGTTTCAAGCGCACCGTGGAAAAGACCGGCCTGCTCACCGAATTGCGCGCGCGCGAGTTCTACGAGAAGCCCACTTCCGAGCGCAAGCGCAAGCATGCCGCGGCGGTCAAGCGCCACTACAAGCGCCTGCGTTCGCACATGCTGCCGCCGAAGTTGTTTTAAAGCCCCGTCAAGGGTGAATGAGTGAAGGGTGAAGGGTAACAACCTTCGCCCTTTTTGCTTTTTTTCACCCTTCACCCTTCACCCTTCACCCTTCACCCTTCACCCTTCACTTTTTCCCATGTCACTTAAAGCCAGAATCAGCGACGACATGAAGACCGCCATGCGCGCCAAGGATGCGCCGCGCCTGTCGGCGATCCGCCTGCTGCTGTCGGCGATGAAGCAGAAAGAAGTCGACGAGCGCGTCGAGTTGTCGGACGCCGACGTTGTCGCGATCATCGACAAGATGTTGAAGCAGCGCCGCGAGTCGATTGCGCAGTTCGAAAATGGCGGGCGCCAGGATCTCGCCGATACCGAAAAATTCGAAGTCGGCGTGTTGCAGACCTATATGCCGCAGGCGCTGTCGGACGCCGAAATCGAGACCGAGATCGCAGCCGCGATGCAGGCGTCCGGCGCCAAGGCGATTTCCGACATGGGCAAGGTCATGGCCATCCTGAAACCCAGGCTCGCCGGCCGCGCCGACATGGGCAAGGTCTCGGCGCTGATCAAGGCCAAACTCGCCGGCTAGGCGGCTTTTGCGTTGCTTTCGCGCGCGCTGGAACTCGCGCCGGAATCGACTATTATTGGCATTGCGGGGGAGCAGGCGGCGCGGGCCACGGCGCTTGTTTGCCCGACCTTAATTCCCGAGTGCCGAGACTTGATTCCTCAATCCTTCATCCAGGACCTCTTGAACCGCGTCGACATCGTCGACGTGGTCGAGCGCTACGTGCCGCTGAAGAAGGCGGGCGCCAATTATGTTGCGTGCTGCCCGTTCCACGGCGAAAAGACGCCGTCGTTCACCGTCAGCCAGACCAAGCAGTTCTATCATTGCTTCGGCTGCGGCGCGCACGGCACCGCGATCGGTTTCATGATCGAGTATGCGGGCGTGGGTTTCATCGACGCGGTCAAGGATCTCGCGCAAAGCGCGGGCATGCAGATGCCGGAGTTCAAACCCGAGCGGCCGCGCGGCAAGACCGAGGAAGGCGACGACCTTTACGCGATCATGCTGAAGGCCGCGCAGTATTACCGCAATCAGCTCAAAGACGCGCCGCGCGCAATCGAATACCTGAAGAAGCGCGGCCTCTCGGGCGAAATCGCCAAGGAATTCGGCATCGGCTACGCGCCTGACGGCTGGCAGAATCTGCAGGCGGCGTATCCCGATTACAACGCGAAGGCGCTGGTCGCCGCGGGACTCGTGATCCAGGGCGACGAAGGCAAGCGGTACGACCGCTTCCGCGATCGCGTCATGTTCCCGATCGTCGATCAGCGCGGCAACATAATCGGCTTCGGCGGCCGTGTGCTCGACAAAGGCGAGCCCAAATATCTGAACTCGCCCGAAACGCCCTTGTTCGAGAAAGGGCGCGAGCTCTACGGTTTGTATCAGGGACGGCGCGCGATCCGCGACGCCGGGCGCGTGATCGTGGTCGAAGGCTATATGGACGTGGTGGCGCTCGCGCAGTCGGGCATAGGTTACGCCGTGGCGACACTCGGCACCGCGACGACGCCGACGCATGTGCAGAAACTTTTGCGCCAGGTCGACGACGTCGTATTTTGTTTTGACGGCGACGACGCCGGCCGCAAAGCCGCGTGGCGCGCGCTCGAAAACAGCCTCGATCTGCTGGCCGACGGCAAGCAGCTGTCGTTTTTGTTCCTGCCGCAGGGCGAGGACCCGGACACTTACGTGCGCAAGCTCGGCAAGGACGCCTTCGAAAAATTGCTCGGCGAAGGCAAGCCGTTGTCGCAGTTTTTGCTCGACGAATTGAAGTCCCACGTCGACCTTGCGACCGGCGAAGGGCGCGCGGCATTGCTGAAGGAGGCGAAGCCGCTGGTCATGCGCATCACCGCGCCGTTTCTCGGCCGCATCATCCGCCAGAACCTGGCGCAGGTCGCCGGTTTGAACGTGCAGGACCTGGAGCGCGAATACGGCATCAAAACAATGCGGACGGCGCAGTCCGCGCCCGCCCGCAGTGCGGCAACACCCGTGCGCGGACCGGCGCGCAAGGTCATCGAACTGTTGATGCTGTGTCCCGAGTTGCACGTGCTGGCCGATCGGCGGGAACTTGCGGGGGCGCACGCAGTCGCATCAATTCGGCCGGATGAAATTGGGTTGCTCGATGCATTGCTGGATGTATTCGAACAGTCCGCGAGCACGCGCGTCGGCGAGTATTTTCGCGGCACGGAGTTCGAGAGCGCGGTGCGCGAAATCGAGGCCAGCGTGTTGAACCGGCCGGAAGCCGCTTTTGAGGAAACCGCGCTGAAAGAACAGTTTATCGACGACTGGCATAACCTGCGCGTTGCGATCGATTCCGAGCTACGTGAGTCCAGGCGCAAGGTTTTGCAGCAAAAACAGACCCTTAGTCCGGAAGAGCAAGCCGAGTACCGGGCGCTGCTGCAGCCGCAACGCAGCACTCATGCATCGTGATAAGTGACCGATCTTAAGGTATAATTTCCGGTTTTTCGGCGTAAACCACCCGAGAGGTGAGATTGGCTATGGCAAAACCCAAAAAAGCGACAAAAGCGCGCCCCGCGGCTAAGAAAAAGCCGGCGGCCAAAAAGAAGGTCGTGCTGAAAAAAGCCAAAGCCAAACCTGCGAAAAAGGCCGCGCCACGCAAGGTCGTCGCGCACAAGCCGGCGCGCGTAGAAGCGGCACCCAAGCAGCCGAAGGCGTTGACCCCCAAGCAGTTCGCGGCCAAGTTGAAGGCCGAGCAGAAAGAAGCCAAGGCGAAAGCCAAAGCGGAGTTGAAGGCCGTTAAAGCCGCGCCCGCAGTCGCGGCAGCAGGCGATGCCAAGTTGCCCAAGACCCGCCAGCGCCTGACTGCCAAGGAAAAAGCGCTCGTGCGCGAATTCGAGCGCAAGGAGCTGTCGCCGGCCGAAGCCGAAGCGCGCCGCCTGCGCCTGAAGAACCTGATCGTGCTCGGCAAAGAGCGCAGCTACCTGACCTATGCCGAGGTCAACGACCATCTGCCCGACGACATGATGGACGCCGAGCAGATCGAAAACATCATTGCGATGATCAACGACATGGGGATCCATGTCTACGACGAAGCGCCCGATGCCGAAACGTTGCTGATGTCGGACGCGTCGCCGCCGGTTGCCGACGAAGACGTGGTCGAACAGGCCGAGGCAGCGCTCTCGACCGTCGACTCCGAATTCGGCCGCACCACCGACCCCGTGCGCATGTACATGCGCGAGATGGGTTCGGTCGAACTCCTGACGCGCGAGGGCGAAATCGAAATCGCCAAGCGCATCGAAGACGGCTTGAAGCACATGATCCAGGCGATCTCGGCTTGCCCGACGACCATCGCGGAAATCCTCGCGCTCGCCGACCGCATCGAGAAAGACGAAATCCGCGTCGATGAAGTTGTCGACGGGCTGGTCGATCCGACCGCCGATCAGCTCGCCTCCGAAGCTGCCGACGAAGAAACGGAAGAAGAAGGCGAAGAGGCGGCTGAAGAAGAGGAAATGAGCGAAGAGGAACAGGCCGCCGTTCAGACCGCCGATCTGCTGCGCCTCAAGGGCGATGCGCTGAAGCGTTTCGCCGTCATCCGCAATCTGTATAAAAAGATGCTGACCGCGCTGGCGAAGAACGGCCCCCGCAGCAAAGCCTATCTGCAGGCGCGCGACCAGATTTCGAACGAGTTGATGAACATCCGATTCGGCGCCAAGCAGGTCGAGTCGCTGTGCGACGGCCTGCGCAAACTCGTCGAACGGGTGCGCAGCCACGAGCGCGAGATCATGGATCTCAGCATCAACAAGGCAAAGATGCCGCGCCAGCATTTCATCAAGGAATTCCCCGGCAAGGAAAGCAATCTGCGCTGGGCCGCCAATGAAATCGCCGCGAAGAAGCCGTGGAGCGAAACGCTCGAGCGTTTCGAGCCGGCGATCGTCGAGCAGCAGCAGAAACTGCTCGACTTGCAGAAGAAAGTCGGGATTCCTATCAAGGACCTGAAAGAAATCAACCGCCAGATGTCGACCGGCGAGGCGAAAGCCCGTCGTGCGAAGCGCGAGATGACCGAGGCCAACCTGCGACTCGTGATTTCGATCGCGAAGAAATACACCAATCGCGGCCTGCAGTTCCTCGACCTCATCCAGGAAGGGAACATCGGCCTGATGAAGGCGGTCGACAAGTTCGAATACCGCCGCGGCTACAAGTTCTCGACCTACGCGACCTGGTGGATACGCCAGGCCATTACACGATCTATCGCGGATCAAGCAAGAACGATCCGCATTCCGGTGCACATGATCGAGACCATCAACAAGATGAACCGCATCTCGCGCCAGATCCTGCAGGAAACCGGACAGGAACCGGATCCCGCGCTGCTCGCCGAAAAAATGGAAATGCCCGAGGAGAAGATCCGCAAGATCCTCAAGATTTCCAAGGAACCGATTTCAATGGAGACGCCGATCGGCGACGACGACGATTCCCATCTCGGCGATTTCATCGAAGACCAGGCGACCATGGCGCCGTCGGACTCGGCGGTCTATGCGAGCCTGCGCGATGCGACCAAGGACGTGCTCGATACGCTGACGCCGCGCGAGGCGAAGGTGCTGCGCATGCGTTTCGGCATCGAGATGAACACCGACCACACGCTTGAAGAAGTCGGCAAGCAGTTCGACGTCACGCGCGAGCGCATCCGCCAGATCGAGGCGAAGGCGCTGCGTAAATTGCGCCATCCGTCGCGTTCCGAACGGCTGCGCAGTTTTCTCGACACCGAGAGCTGACACGGCGGGCGGCCTGCGCGCCGCCCGTAGGCCGTCTGCGCAACCTGTCCTTCGGGTTGCGTCACCGCAGAACCGATGCCATAGTTAGCGCATATGCTGCGGAATTTCCTGCGCTCCGCGTTTCGTCCGCGCGCCAAAGCCGACACGTTCGTCAGCCGCAGCCTCGCATTGCGCAGGGAAGGCCGCCTGCGTGACGCCGAACAACTGTTGCGCGAGACGGCGGACCGGTTTCCCCGCGACGCCGTAGTCGCGACCAATCTTGGCATAGTGCTCCTCGAGCAGGACCATGGCGAAGACGGCGTTGCATGGCTGCAGCGCGCGCTTGAGCTCGATCCCGGTTTCGCGGCGGCGCATTACAACCTCGCCAACATCATGCGAGCGTCGGGGCGGCGCGCGGAGGCGGTCGAGCACTATCAGGCCGCGGTGGACGCCGACGCCGGGTTCGCGCACGCCCGCGAGGAACTCATGAACTGCCTTACCGAGGTTTGCGACTGGGACCGCGCCGACCGCGTTGCGGATGACTTGCGCGCGCTGATTGCAAAGGAGCCCGCCACGCAATGGATGCGCGGCATATCCCCGCTGACGGCATTGAAACTCGGGCTCACCCCCGCGCAGGTAAAAGCTGTCGCCGCCTACCACGCGGCCGACTGCGCGCGGGGAATAGAGCCGGTGCGGCGGGGCAATGTGTTCGCTGCCATGTCCTCCCGGCCGGCGCGTCTGCGCATCGGTTATTTGTCGCGCGACCTGCGCGACCATGCGGTCGGCCACGTGCTGTCGAACGTGTTTGCGCTGCATGACCGCGCGCAGTTCGAGATTTACGCATTTTCGTACGGTGCGGACGACGGCAGCACTTATCGCAAGGCAATAGCGTCAGGCGTCGACCACTTCATCGATGCGCACGCGATGACCGATCTTGAAATTGCCGAAGCCATTGCCGCGGCCGGCATCCACGTGCTCGTCGATCTTGCCGGCCATACCACCGGCCATCGCATGGCGGTGCTCGCGCGGCGGCCGGCGCCGGTGCAGGCTCACTACCTGGGATTCGCCGCCACCACGGGTGCCGCTTATCTCGATTATTTCATCACGGACAAAGTTGCAACTCCGCCGCAGCTTGCCGATGCCTTCAGCGAAAAACTCGCGTACGTGCCGCATTGCTTCATGGTGAGCGACGGCACCGATGCGCCTGATCTTGCGGACCCGACGGCAACTGCTGCCGATCCACAGCTCGCTCCGGACGCGATGGTGTTCTGCAATTTCAACAATGGATCGCGCATCACGCGCGACGATTTCAGCGCGTGGATGGACGCTTTGCGCGGCGTCGCGGGCAGCGTGCTGTGGCTGCAGGGCGCGAACGCATTGACCGCCGGCCATTTGCGCGAAGCGGCGCAGGCGGGAGGCGTTGATCCGGCGCGGCTGATATTCGCGCAGCGCGTGCCGACCAAGCGCGAGCATCTCCAGCGCCTGAGCCGCGCCGACCTCATGCTCGACACGATAGGCTGGCATACGGGGCACAGCACCGCCAGCGATGCGTTGTGGGCGGGCGTGCCGGTGCTGACAGTGCCCGGCGAGCAATTCGCCAATCGCGTTGCCGCGAGCCTCGCAACGGCCGCGGGCCTGCCGGAACTCGTGCGGCACGACCGCGCGGATTACGTGCAAATGGCGGTGCGGCTCGGTCGCGACCGCGCGCTGCTCGCGGCGACCAAGCGGAAGCTCGCCGAGCGCGCGGCGCCGTTTTTCGACACGCGCATGCGCGTGCGGGATCTCGAGGCGGCTTATCTGAAGATGTGGAGCGAGCGACACGACATCGGCTGACCCGTCAGCCTTTGTTCGCACCCGCCTGGCGCGTGACTTCGCGTATCTCTTCGCGCCGCCTCAACCACCACGAATAGCCGCGCGGCAGCAGCTCGAGATAGTTCTCGACGCCGAGTTCGCGTGCCGCATGGGCCGGCCAGTTGGGGTTCCACAAAAGTTCGCGTGCGAGCGCAATTAAATCGGCCTGTCCCTGCTGCAATATTTCCTCGGCGTGATGCGCCTCGGTGATGAGGCCGACCGCGATAGTCTTCACGCCCGCTTCCGCCCTCACGCGCTCCGCGTAGGGCACGTGATAGCCCGGATAGCGCGGCACCAAGGTCGCGGTACCCGGACCGTTGATGCCGCCCGACGATGTCGTCACGACTTCCGCGCCGCGCTCTTTCGCCGCGCGCACGAGTTCCACCGTGTCGTCGACGCTCCATCGACTGTTCGCGCCGTCGACCGCCGAGACGCGCATGAACACGGGACGGTCGGCCGGCCACGCGGCGCGCACTGCTTCGACGATCTCGAGGCACAAACGCATGCGGCCGGCAAGATCGCCGCCGTAAGCGTCGTTGCGTTGATTGGTGACCGGCGACAGAAACTGGTGAATCAGATATCCGTGCGCCGCGTGCACTTCGATGATGTCGTACCCGGCGTTCGCGGCGCGCAATGCTGCTTCCCGCCAGTGTGCGACGAGTGCGCCGATTTCAGAGCGGTCGAGCGCCTGCGGTACGATTGATGTCGCACTCGCCGGAACCGCGCTCGCGGACACGGTTTGCCACGGCGGTTCGCCATGCTTCGCGTCGTCGGCCGTCAGCGAACGGTAGCCGTCCCACGGCGCGCAGCCGGAGCCTTTGCGTCCCGAATGGCCGATCTGGATCGCGGGCACTGCGCCCTGGCTGCGGATGAAGTCGTTGATGCGCCGGTACTGCGCGACGTGCGCGTCGTTGTAAATGCCGGCGCAGTGATACGACTTGCGGCCGCGCTCTTCCACCGACGTTTCTTCGCAGAACACGATGCCGGCGCCGCCCATCGCGAATTTGCCCAGGTGCACGAGGTGGAAATCGGTCGGCCCGCCCTCGGCCGACGAGTACTGGCACATCGGCGACACGACCACGCGATTACGCGCGGTGACGCTGCGCAATTCGATCGGCGTGAAAAGCAACGGCAGGGTTTTGACGGTAGACATGCGGCGTTGAGTTAAATCAAGTGGCGTGATTCTAAACCAAACGGCGGCAGGCCGACGCTGGTAAAATGCGTGCCTCGCGCATCGCGATAACGGGTCGTTAGCTCAGTCGGTTAGAGCAGGGGACTCATAATCCCTTGGTCGTTGGTTCGAGTCCAACACGACCCACCAATTTTTGGGCAGTCACGCGGGCTTGCAGTGAGGAGGATGTCGTGGCAGGCAGTACATCGGATGTCATAGTCGCGGGTTGCGGCATAGGCGGCATGGCGGCGGCGGTCGCCGCTTTGCAGGGCGGCGCCAGTGTCACTTTGCTCGAGCGCGCGCCGCAGGACGAACGCGGGGGACAGACGCGCTATACCGAAGCGTACTTCCGCATGAAGAGCGAGCACGAAGTGACGGACGACTTCGAATCGCATCTCGCCGAACACGCGAGCGGTTATCTCGATCCTTCGCTCGTGCACGGCACCGCCGAGCCGCGTGCGAACTGGCCCGGTGTCGTCAAATCGTTGAGCTTCAACGATCCGGAACTGATCTCGACGTTCGCCGACAGCGCGGGCCCGACGATCCAGTGGATGAAGCAATTCGGTCTGCGTTTCGATTTTCTGCCGACGCAGTTCCTGACCAAGTCGCAGCCGCGGCTGTTGCCGGTCGGCGGCGGTCTCGCGTTGATCGAAGCGCTGGGCGCCGCGGCCGAAAAAATGGGCGCGAAATTCGAATATGAAACCGCGGCGACCGGGCTGATACAGGACAATAGCGGCACAGTCGTCGGCGTGCGCGCGACCGGCAAAAGCGGGTGCAAGCGCGAATTCAAAGGCAAAGCGGTCGTGCTCGCATGCGGCGGTTTCGAAGGCAATGCCGAGATGCTCACGCGTTACGTCGGACCGCGGTCGATTTTTCTGCGGCCGGTGTGCCGCGGCGGCTACTACAACAAGGGCGAAGGCATCCAGATGGCGCTCGATATCGGCGCGGCGCCGTGCGGCGATTTCGGCAGCTATCATGCGGAGCCGGTCGATCCGCGTTCCGGCATCGCCGAGCCGTCGGTGTTCATATTTCCGTACGGGATCCTGGTCAACTCGGAAGGCGAGCGTTTTACCGACGAAGCGCCGGGCACCGTCGATGCGTGGTACGAGCGCGTCACGCGCCAGATCTTCAACCAGACGAACGGCATCGCCTATGTCGTGCTTGATGCACGCCATCTGGAAATTCCCAATTACAAACTGGGATTGCGCACGGACCAGCCGCCGATCGTCGCGGCCAGTATCCGCGATCTCGCCACAAAAATCGGCGTGCCCGCCGCAGCGCTCGAAGCAACGGCCGCCCGCTATAACGGCGCGTGTCGAGCCGGCGACTTCAAGCCGCTCGTGCTCGACGGGCTCGCAACACGGGGACTCACGCCGGCAAAATCGAACTGGGCGCATCCAGTCGACCGCGCGCCGTTTCATGCGTACCCGATCATCTCGTCCAATGTCTTCACGTTTGGCGGCCTCAAGGTCGACAGCCATGCGCGCGTGCTGAATCAGGAAGGCGATGCGATCCCCGGCCTTTATGCGGCCGGCGAAATCATCGGCACTTACTATCGCAATTACACCGGCGCCACGTCGGTGCTCAAAGGCGCCGTGTTCGGGCGCCTCGCCGGCACGGACGCCGCAACCATCGCTAACGGAAAATGATCCAATGAGTCCAGAAAAACTCTTGCTCACCGCAATCGCCTGTGCTGCCATGCACATGTCCACGGCGACGATGGCGCAAAATTATCCAACCAAGCAGGTTCGCTTCCTCGTCGGGTTCCCGGCGGGCGGCGCGACCGACGTCGTCGCACGCGCGATCAGCCAGCATTTGTCCGAAGCGCTGGGGCAACCCGTGGTGGTCGACAATCGCGCGGGCGCCGCCAGCAATATCGCCGCTGAAATCGTCGCGACCGCGCCGAAGGACGGCCACACGATATTCATGGGCACGGTGTCGACCGCGATCAATCCGAGCCTGTATAAAAAACTCGCGTACAACGCGCTGAAAGATTTCGCCGCGGTCACGCAGGTCACCGACACGCCGTTCATGTTCGTCACGCACCCGTCGCTGCCGGTCAAAAACGTGAAGGAGTTCGTCGCGCTCGCCAAAGCCAAGCCCGGGCAGTTGAACTATGGCTCGGCGGGCAACGGCTCCGGCGGCCACCTGTTCACGGCGATGTTCGGCAGCATGGCGGGCATCCAACTCGTGCACGTGCCGTATCGCGGCGCGTCTTTTGCCACGACCTCGGTGCTCGCGGGCGAGACGATATTCATGTTCGACAACATCGTCACGACTCTGCCGCTCGCGCGCGCGGGCAGATTGCGCGCGCTGGCCGTGACCACAATCAAGCGCTCGCGCGTCGCTGAAGATATTCCGACGCTATCGCAGGCCGGCGTTCCCGGCTACGACGCGAATGCGTGGTTCGGCGTCTTCGCGCCCGCAGGCACGCCGGACGCGGTAATCGCGCGGCTGCAAAGCGAAATCAGCAAAATCGTCAAGGTGCCGGAAATTCGCGACCGTTTTCTGGCGCTCGGCGCGGAGCCGGTGGGGAGCACGGCGGAGCAGTTCGCCGCTTTCTACCGCAACGAAGTTTTGAAATGGGCCAAAGTGGTCAAGGAATCCGGCGCGCAGATCGATTGAGCAGGCGCGACCGCGCACACGAAAGCACACGATGGGAATGAAAATCTGGCATCAAAGTTTCACCGTTCTCGGACAATTGCCGCCGTACGCGGCCGCGCTGCAGGCACATTTCAAAAAGGTGGCGCGTCCCGATACCGAGGTCGTCATGCACGGCATGCATGATGAGACGTATCTGACCAATTATCCGGGCGGCGACATTCGCTACGCCTACATGCAGTACCTGCATGCGCAGCAATTCGTGATGGGCGGCATTGCTGCGGAAGAGGCGGGCTTCGATGCGTACGCGATCATGACCATACCGGAACCCGCGCTGCGCGAAGTGCGCAGCCTGCTTGACATACCGGTTGTCGCCTACGGCGAAAGTTCCTATCTTGCGTCGACGATGCTCGGGCAGAAAGTCGGCGTGCTGCTCTTCATTACCGAGATGGCGCCGGTGATCCGCGAAAATGCCGAACGCGTGATTCCGGCGCACCGCTTTGCAGGCGTGCGCCCGGTCGGCTTTACGTTCAACGATGTCCTGAAGGCGTTCGACAATCCGGCACCGCTGCTCGAAAAGTTCCACGAATCTGCGCGCGCACTGATTCGCGACGGTGCGGATGTGATCATTCCGGGGGAAGCGCCGCTATGCGTGCTGCTGGCGAAGAACGGTGTGAGCCGCGTCGACGACGTGCCGATCATTGATGCGCTCGGCGCGACCATCAAGATGGCGGAGTCCATGGTCGACCTGCGCCGCAGTTCCGGCCTTGCGCCGTCGCGGCGCGGCTATTTCATGGACAAGCCGCCGCGCGAGCGCGTGAAGGAACTGCTCGACCTGTACGGCATCTCGCGGCTCGCCCCGCCGGCGGGTAAAGCCTAGTACCTTCGATGACACTCGCGGGCAGAACAGCGCTCATCACGGGCGCGGGCGGCGGCATCGGCACTGCGGTCGCGCGCGCGTTCGCGGCGGCCGGCGCGGACCTGAGTCTCGCGGATATTCAGCCGGTCACTGCGCTTGCCGACGAGATGCGGGCGACCGGCCGGCGCGTGCTCGATACGCCGACCGACGTCACGCAGTCGAGTCAGGTCAATGCGCTGGTGCAGGCGACGCTTAAAGCGCTCGGCAGGATCGACGTGCTGGTCAATGTCGCGGGCACCGTATCGTTCGGTCCCGCGGAAACGTTGGCGGAAGCGGAATGGGAGCGCGTGCTCGCGGTCAACCTCAAAGGCACATTCCTGTGCTGCCAGGCGGTGATCGGTCCGATGCGCGCGAAAAAGTACGGACGCATCATCAACATCGGCTCCATCCTCGGCAAGAACGGCGGCAATGCGCGGCCGTGGCTAGATGCGGGCGAGCAGGCCAATGCTTCAAATGTCGCTTACGGCGTATCCAAGGCGGGTGTGCACGCGATGACGATGTTTCTCTCGCGCGAGCTCGCCAACGCGGGTATCACCGTCAACGCGGTGGCGCCGGGCCCGATTGCCTCCGCAATGACGCAGAATTTCCCGCAGCGTCTGCGCGATCTGATTCCGGTCGGTCGCATGGGCAACGCGGACGACGTCGCGCGGGCCTGTCTTTTTCTGGCGGACGAATCATCCGGTTACATCACGGCCGAAATACTCGACGTGAACGGCGGCATGTGGGGCGATTGAACCAATCCAAAACGTAAAGGAAAGCAGCGATGAAGCTCTGGTATCAAAGCATGTCGCGCCAAAAGGCGTGGGGTTCGTACAACAAGGTCCTGCGCCAGATACTTGATCAGGTCAAAGACAAGGACACCGAAATCGAGGTGCACGGCATCACCAAGGTCGGCGGACTCGCGGACCAGTACCGCTATCTCGAATACCTCGAGACGGGCGAGGTGATGGAAAACGTGCAGATCGCGATGAAGCGCGGGTTCGACGCGTTCCTGATCGGCAACATCGGCGATCCCGGCATCCGCGAATGCCGCGAAATCGCGAACATCCCGGTGCTCGGCCTGTGCGAAAACGCGCTGCATCTCGCGTGCATGATGGGGGCGAATTTTTCGCTGGTCACAATCAACGAGAAGTTCACGCCACGCATCGTCGAAAACGTCACACGTTACCAGCTCGACCGGCGCCTTGCGGCCGTCAACCGCATGAGCCTGGACCGCATCAACGACCTCGACGCGGGGTTCACCGACAAGAAAGCGCGCGATCGCATCATCACGCAGTTTCTGAAAGCCGCCGACAAGAACGTCGACGAAGGCGCCGAAGTCGTGATCGCGGCGGGCGGCGTCGTCATGGCGATGCTTGCGCACTTTGGCGTGCACGAAGCGTCGCGCGGCACGCCGATCCTGAACGGCATCACCGCGCTCGTGAAAATGGGCGAGATGGCGGTCAAGCTCGATCGCATCATGGGCGGGCGCTTCACGAGCAAGCGCCTGCAGTACGCGCCGCCGGGCACGGACCAGATCGACGAGATCCGCAAGTACTACGGCGACGTGTACCCGACGGTGAAATCGAAAAAGAAGAAAAAGTGAAATTGATATTGCGCGCGGCGGTTTTCGGATTGTGCCTGAGTGCCTGCGTGTTCGCGCACGCCGCCGCATATCCCGACAAGCCAATACGGCTGATCGTACCGTTCGCAGCGGGCGGCGGCGTCGATGTCGTCGCGCGGCTCGTCAGCCAGAAGTATGCCGAAGCGCTCGGTCAGCAGATGGTGATCGACAATCGCGGCGGCTCGGGCGGCGTGATCGCGGCCGATATCGCAGCGCATTCGGTGCCCGACGGCTATACGCTGTTTCTCGGCGGCTCGGCGAGTCACGGCATCACGCCGCATCTGTATCGCAAGCTGCCGTACGATGCCGTGCGCGATTTTACGCCGGTGAGCCTGATCGGCGAAGCACCGTACTTTCTCATTGCCAATCCGGCGGTGCCGGCGACGACGGTCAGGGAATTGATCGCACTCGCACAGGCGAAGCCGGGCCGGCTCAATTATGGCTCCGCCGGCAACGGCAGCACGCTGCATCTCACGGCCGAGCTGTTTCGCAGCATGGCGAACATCAACATCGTGCACGTGCCGTACAAAGGCGGCGCGCCCGCGCTTACCGACCTGCTCGCGGGGCAGGTGCAGCTCATGTTCGCGCCGGCCGCGCTGGCGCTGCCGCAGACGCGCACCGGCCGCCTGCGTGCACTCGGCGTGTCGAGCGAAAAACGCGCGCCGTTCGCGCCGGAGATTCCGGCGATCGCCGAAGCGGGGGTGCCGGGATACTCGGCAACCGGCTGGTACGGGCTGCTCGGTCCGCGCGGATTGCCGCAGCCGGTGACCAACAGGCTTTACCAGACGATGTCGAATATCTACACGGACAAGGAATTCAACGAGCGCTGCGCGACCGTTGGCGTGGTGCCGCTCAAAGGTAATCCGGCGGAGTTCGCGCGTTTCATTCAGTCGGAGCTCGCGAAGTGGGGCAAGGTCGTGCGCGAATCGGGCGCACGCATCGACTAGAAAAGGAAATGCGGTGACGCAGTGGACGCGTGAAACCGATGTGATCGTGATCGGCGGCGGACTTGCCGGTTATTGCGCCGCGCTCGAAGCGGCGGCGGCAAATGCAAACGTCGTGTTGCTGGAGAAGCAGCCGCAGGTCGGCGGCAGCAGCGTGCTGTCGGGCGGATTCTTCGCGTTCGCCGGGACCGACCTGCAGAAGGCGGCGGGCATCGCCGACAGCAACGAGCGGCTGTTCGACGATCTCAGGAAAGCAGGCGCCGGCGAGAACGACGAGAAGCTGCTCAAGGTTTATGTCGAGCACCAGCTTGCGACATATGAATGGCTCAAAAGCATCGGCGTGAAATTCCGGGCGGTCGAACTGAGTTCGGCGCAGTCGGTGCCGCGCACGCATCCGCTCGACCCGCAGGCTTTGATCGACCGCCTGCGCGCGATGGCGGATAAAGCCGGGCGCATCACCACGCAGCTCGACGCGCCCGCCTTACGGCTTTTGCAGGATGAACCCGGTGGCCGCGTGACCGGCGTCAAAGCGACGATCAACGGCAAACCGGAAATGATCGCGGCGCGGCGCGGCGTGGTGCTCGCGGCGGGCGGCTTCTCGCGCAACGTGGCGATGTTGAAACAGTACGTGCCGAATCAGGCGGCGGGCGTGAGTTACGGCGGCGCGGGCAATATGGGCGACGGCATCCGCATGGCGTGCGCGCTCGGCGCGGGCGTTCGCGACATGGGTTATATCAAGGGCACGTTCGGATATCACCCGAACGCGCGTACCCAGGAGGGGCGCGACTGGACCAAGCTGCCCGTGTATCGCGGTGGCATTGCGGTCAACAGGCTGGGCAGGCGCTACGTGGATGAATCGAAATCGTACAAGCTGCTCGGCGATGCGGTGCTGGAACAGCCCGGCGCGATCGCGTATCAGGTCTTCGATCAAACGATCATGGACGGCGCCTCCGACGGCGTGCCGCCATTCGATTTCAGGAGCACCCAGCGGCGCGGTCTCGTGTTCGAAGCGCCGACGCTGGCCGAACTCGCGGCGAAAATCGGCGTCGACGCGAAACAACTGGAAGCCACGGTCGCGCGTTACAACGAATTCGTCGCCAAAGGCGTCGACGAGGATTTCGGCCGTGACGGCTTGTCGACGCATTACGGCAAGCTCGTGAAAATCGAGCGCGCGCCGTTCTACGCGTACCCGTCGACGAGCGGCATCATCGCGACGTATTGCGGGCTCACGGTCGATGCGGATGCGCGCGTGTTGAATGTCTTTGGTGAGCCCATCGCCGGACTGTACGCGGCAGGCGAATTGATGGGCGGCTTTCATGGCATTTCATATATGACGGGTTCTGCCCTGGGTAAGGCGGTAATCTTCGGCCGCATCGCCGGACGGCGCGCGGCAGCAGCATGAGAGGGACGACGATGAAACTCGTGTATCCGTGCGCACTCGCGCTACTCGCATTGGTCGCGACGGTGCCGGCCGCCGCGCAGAATTATCCGGCCAAGCCCATACGGTTGATCGTGCCGTTCGGTCCAGGGGGCGGCACTGACCTGATCGCGCGCACGCTCAGCCAGCGCCTCACCGAAGCGCTCGGCCAGTCGGTCGTGGTCGACAATCGCGCGGGCGCCGGCGGCGTGATCGGCGCGGATCTCGTCGCCAAAGCGCTGCCGGACGGCTATACGCTCGTGATGGGAACGCCGGGACCACTTACGATCAATCCCGCGCTCGTCGCAAAAATGCCGTACACGCTCGCCGATTTTGCGCCGATCGCGCTGACCACCATCAGCCCGTTTATGCTGGTCGTGCACCCGGCGGTGCCGGCGAAGTCGGTCAGGGAACTGATCGCGCTCGCGCACACCAAGCCGAACGCGCTGAATTTCGGCTCGGCGGGCAACGGCTCGGTCGCGCATCTGGCTGGCGAGCAGTTCAAAGCGCTCGCCGTGGTACAGATTACGCACGTGCCGTATAAAGGCGGCGGCCAGTCGCTGATCGATTTGCTCGGCGGCCAGATCCAGATGGTGATCGACAATCTGCCGACGGTATTGCCGCAGGTGCGCCTCGGCAAATTGAGAGGGCTCGCCGTCGGCACCAAAAAAAGATCGGCGCTGGCGCCCGAATATCCGACCATGATCGAAGCCGGCGTACCCGGCTACGAGGCGACCACTGCGTCGGGCATGCTCGCCCCGGCAAAAACGCCGCGCGCCATCGTATTGCGGCTCAACCGCGAACTCAACGTCATTGTCGGCAACGCGGAAGTCAAAGACCGGTTTTTCGCGCAGGGACTGGAGGTCGTCGGCGGCACGCCGGAAGAGTATTTAAAACATCTCGACGACGAGTTGAAGCTCAACGCCCGCATCGTCAGGATGGCCGGAATCAGGATCGAATGAGTCGTTGGGGCGCTCACGAGCCTTTTAACGAAGGGGCGACCGCACTACAATGGTTCTTGCTGCCGCGGGTGCGGCGAATAAGGTTGACTATGTGGCGATCTTTGCTGGCGTGCGGTCTGGCGGTCATTGCACCTGTCGCATCGGCGCAGGTGTTTGAGTGCACGAGCGCCGCCGGCGTGAAGCAATACGCGCAATTCTGTCCACCCGGCACCGTCCAGCAGCGCCAGGTCACGAAGGGCGCCGAAAGCACTAGCGGCGCCGGGGCTGTAATCCCGGGCGCGGCGCCGAAATCCATCGAGTTACAGGACGCGGAATACCGCCAGCGCATGCTCGAGCGCAAGGATGCGGAAACCAAGGCAGGGCAGGAGCAGGCGCGGGCCGAAGAAGCCGAGCGCAACTGCGAAGAGGCGCGCGCGGGGTTGCAGGCGGCGCAGGACGGACAGCGCCTCCAGCGCTTCGACCCTGAGACCGGTGAACGCATTCCTTACAGCGATGACGATCGCGCCGCGATGATCGAGCGGCAAACCAAAGCGGTCGCGCAGTGGTGCAAGTAATCGTGTGGCAGCGGTAAAAGCCGCGCGGGAACGAACGTTCAGCCGGCCGGTTTAAGGCGGAGGAATGAGGTCTGCGCGGCGGCACGTTCCTCGGCTAACGATCGCCGCAACATGTCCCGGAACGATTGGACGCCCGGCGCCTTGCCGAGCAGGCCGCTCACGGCCGCCGGATAACCGACCAGCAACGTGGTGCCGAGCAGCGCCGGCGTGCGTGCCCGCTCGGCGTGGTGACGTTCGAAAATGAACTCGGTGTAGGCGTCGCAGCCGGGCGAAAAGTACACGTCGCAGCCGCCCGCTTTCGCGCGCCGGGTAAATACGGCCAGGCTGGCGCCCGGATCGTGCAGCAGAAAGAAACGCGCAAAATCCGCGCGAATTTTCTCGAGCTCTCCCGCGGCAATTGCGTCGGGGTCAAGCGCAATCATGCTCCAGTCGGCCGACATTATTATCATCCCTGAGCGTCGTCGTTTTCTTCACCGTCGCTCCGCTGCTTAAAGCGGATTTCGCGGTTGCGGTTGCAAGTTCCTATTAAATCAATATATAAGGGCTTTAACAGGAAATATGTCACGGCCGCGTGCGCGGGAATTCCAAGTCCATGCACAAATGCGCGCCGGCCGGGCCGCTGCGTACTTAAAGGATCGTCAATGCGCGAACTCATACCCCATGCCGAGAAAGTCGCGGCGCTGCTGATCAAGCGCAAGGAAACGATAGCCGTTGCGGAATCGTCGGCGGGCGGACTCATCGCGGCGGCACTCCTCGCGGTGCCCGGCGCTTCCGCTTATTTTCTGGGCGGCGCGGTGTTGTATACGCGGGCAGGCTGGCGCGCGCTCAGGGATTTCGACGACGGCGACTTCGCCGGCACGCGGCCGGCGACCGAAGCCAATGCGCAGATCCGCGCGCGCATCATCCGCGGACGGTTTGCCGCCGACTGGGGTATCGGTGAAACCGGCGCGGCCGGGCCGACCGGCGGACGCTATGGCAATCCGGCGGGGCTCGCCTGCATCGCGGTTGCGGGGAGCGTCGAGCGCGCCGCCACGATTGAGACCGGCATTGGTGATCGCGTCGCCAATATGCATGCATTTGCCGCCGGCGCGCTCGATCTCCTGGCGCAGTGCCTCGCATGAAATATTTCCAGATTACGCGGCGTGCTTTCACGCTCGCGCTGGGCGCGGCGGCCGTCGCTGCAGGTATGCTCGGCCCGGCATCGATTGCGCAAGCCCAACCGGGCGCGTGGAAGCCGGACAAAAATGTCGAAATCGTGGTCGGTCTTTCCGCCGGCAGCTCGCAGGACCGCAGTGCGCGCGCAATCCAGAACATCGCCCAGGCCAAAGCACTGGTTGGCGTGAACGTCACGGTGGCCAATCGAGTCGGCGGCGGCGGCAACGTCGCGTGGAATTACCTCGCAACGCATGCGGGTGATGCTCACTGGTTGCAGATCGCGTCGCCGACCATCCTGACCAACTACGTCATCGGCACCGCCCAGTTCACCTACACCGACTACACGCCTCTCGCATTGCTCGGCAACCAGTACATCGGGTTCGCGGTGCGCGCCGACTCGCCGTTAAAGACGCTGCGCGATCTTGCGGAGCGGCTGCGCGCGGACCCCGCATCGGTTTCGATCGGCCTGAACAGTCTGGGCAGTTACCTGCATATGATGTGCGCACTGAGTGCTCGCTCGCTCGGCGTCGATCCAAAAAAATTGAAGCTCGTGATCTTTCAGGGCGGCGAGTTGATGACGGCGGGACTGGGCGGGCACGTCGACGTCATCGCCACGGTGTCGTCCAATCTGCTGTCGCACGTGCAGGGCGGCAAGCTGCGCATGCTCGGTATTTCGTCCGCGCGGCGGCTTGCCGGCGCGTTCGCACAGGTGCCGACGCTCAAAGAGCAGGGGGTCGACGTGGTGCTCGCCAACTGGCAGGGCGTATTCGGTTCGCCGAAGCTCGCGCCGGCGCAGATCGCGTACTGGGACGGCGTGTTCGGGCGGCTCGTCAAAACCGACGAGTGGCGCCGCGACCAGGAGCAGAATCTGTGGGAGTCGGACTATCTTGCGGCGGCGGACTACGCGCGCTTTCTGAAAACGGACTACGAGCAGGCCAGGGCGGTATTCGTCGAGCTCGGTCTCGCACGCAAGGATTTTTGACGGGCTGTTGCAGGGTTTTCCGCTGCAACGCGGACACGGCCCGGCCGCTGCACGCAAACCGGTAAAAGGTGATTCAAAATGTTTTACGCAATCCCGCCCGTAACGCGCGCGCTCATCATAATCAACGTCGCGATGTTTTTGCTCGACACGGTCGTGGGCGATGCATTCATTCTGAATCTCGCGTTGTGGCCGATCGGCACCATGACGCTGGCGGGCGGCAGCCTCGGCTTCCAGCCGTGGCAGCTCATCACCTACAGCTTCCTGCACGGCAACCTGACGCATCTTTTTTTCAACATGTTTGCGCTTTACATGTTTGGGGGCGAGCTCGAGCGGCTGTTCGGCCCGCAGCGCTACTTCAATCTTTATTTCGTGAGCGTGATCGCCGCGGCGGTCGCGCAGCTCATTTTCTCCGCGCTCGCGGGCGGCGATCCCTACCCGACCGTCGGCGCGTCGGGCGGCGTGTTCGGTTTGCTGCTCGCGTACGGCCTGTATTTCCCGCGACGCATGCTGATCCTGCTGTTTCCGCCGATCCCGATCCCCGCGTGGCTGTTCGTGACGTTGTACGGTTTGCTCGAGCTCTACTTCGGCGTCACGGGCACCGCGGCCGGCGTTGCGCATTTCGCGCACCTGGGCGGCATGCTCGGCGCGTGGCTGCTGATCCGCAACTGGCGCGGCCGGCCGCCGTTCGGCCGCCGCTGATTCGCGTGACCAATAGTTTCAGCGCAGGTATTCGGCCTGCCACTTCTTATACGTTTGCGCTGACGTTACTTTCTCCATTTCGTCGGCCGATGCGATCGTGGTCTTCAGCTCAGCCGGCGCGCCGCCGTTGAAGAGGTGCGAATAGCACGCGTGCAATGCCTTGACCGCCGCGGCCACCGGCTGGTGACCCTGCAGCACGATGCGCGCCCCGCGCGCGGCGAGCTCTTCGCGCTTGAGCGATGCGGGCGCCGACCCGATGATGATCGGCAGCGTGGTTGCCGCGTGGATTGCGTCCAGCTGGTCTAGTTTTTCGAGGCCGACGATAAAAATCGCATCGACGCCTGTTTGCGAATAGGCTTTCACGCGCGCGAGCACGCCCTCGACGCCTTCGATTTTCAACGCTGAAGTGCGGCCCGCGATGATCAGCGACGGGTCGCTGCGGCCGGCGACCGCGGCGCGCAACTTGCCCGCGCCTTCCTCGATGGAAGTCAGCGTCTCCCTGGTCTGCCCGAACGGCGTCGGCAGCACGGTGTCCTCGATGCTCAAGGCCGATACGCCGGCGTGCTCGAGTTCCTGCACCGTGCGCATCGCGTTCAACGCATTGCCGTAGCCGTGATCGGCGTCGACGAGCAGGCTCAGATTGCAGGCGCGCATAATGCGCCGCACCTGGTCCGCAAACTCGGTCAGCGTCAGCACGATCAGATCGGGTGCGGCGAGCGTCGTGCTCGACGCGGTCGAGCCCGCGAGCATGCCGATCTTGTAGCCGACGGCTTCCGCGACTCGCGCTGACAGCGCGTCGTATACGCTGGCCGGCGACAGGCATTGCGAACCGGCGAGTATTTCGCGCAGACGTTTACGTTGTTCGGTGTGGTTCATGCTGGCTCCCTGGTTTGATGGTGAATTGAAAG
>Ga0265314_10000522_pt1 | contig 49570 bp, 62 predicted proteins | sample 4126metaG_FD_203106 | JGI IMG/M metagenome (GOLD analysis project Ga0265314, IMG submission 203106) | Rhizosphere microbial communities from Carex aquatilis grown in University of Washington, Seatle, WA, United States - 4-1-26 metaG | ecosystem: Host-associated > Plants > Roots > Rhizosphere >... | reverse complement strand
AAGCCCGCGCCGGCGTCGAAGCCGACATGCCCGCTCGCGATCACGTAAAGAACGGCGGCGGCGGCGATCCCGCCGATGACCTGCACGGCCACATAAGGAACGACGTCCTTGCTCGGAAAACGTCCGGCGGCCCACATGCCGATCGTAATCGCCGGATTGAAATGCGCACCCGAGATATGACCGAAAGCATAGGCGCCGGTGACAACCGTGAGACCGAAGGCGAATGCCACGCCGGCATAACCGATCCCGACATCGGGCACGCCCGCCGCGAGCACCGCGGCGCCGCAGCCGCCCAGGACCAGCCAGAATGTGCCGATGAACTCGGCCGCCAGTTTCCGCGAGATATCCATTGTTCGTTTTCCCCTTCGAAAAAGGCGCGGGCGGTCCGCGCGCTCAGCCGGGGCATGTTACTTTTTTTGGCTAATCGGGATAGAGGCCGCCGTCACGATTTTGTCTGATCGCGCGCCCAGGCGAGGTAGTCCGCGTTGCCGCCTTCGATCGGCATAACGAGGAAACAGGGCACCGAATAGGGGTGCAATGGGCGGGCCATAGCGATGGCGTCGTCCACCAGGACACGGCGCGTCTTGATGAAGGCGGCGACCTCGGCGCCGGTTTCCAGCTTGCCGTTCCATTCGTAGACGCTGGTCATGGGCGCCGAAATATTCACGCAGGCCGCCAGCTTGGCGTTCACCAGCGCTTCGGCCACGCGCTTGGCCGAAGCCTCGTCGGGAAAAGTGGAATAGAGGAAGACAAATTCGCTCATGGCTGGCAGTATAACGTAACCGCATGAGGAGAAACTATGGCGCGCATCACTGGCGTAGGCGGCATCTTCTTCAAGTCGCCCGATCCCAAGGCACTGTCGGCGTGGTACAACGACGTGCTCGGCATCGAGATTTCGGAATGGGGCGGGGCGATGCTGCGCACCGATGCGCCCGGCCATCCGGAGTTCGTGGTCTGGAACCCGTTCGCGGCCGATACCGAGTACTACAAGCCCTCGACACGGGAGTTCATGGTCAACTTCGTCGTCGACGATCTCGACGGCATGCTCGCGGCCGTTGAGGCCAAGGGCGTGAAGGTCCTCGGCCGCCAGGACGAAAGCTATGGCCGCTTCGCTTGGATCCTCGATCCCGACGGCACCAAGATCGAACTGTGGCAATCCGTCAAGGCACCTTGACAACGAAACGGCGCGGGATTTCTCCCGCGCCGTCCGCTTACGCAATTCTTCCGCTCAGACGAGCTTCAGATTGACGGCCTTCGGGCCGCGCTTGTCGGCTTCGACTTCGAAGCTGACGCGCTGGCCTTCGTTCAGGCCGCGAAGGCCCGCAGCCTGAACGGCGGTCATATGGACGAACACGTCCTTGCCGCCGCCTTCCGGCGCGATGAATCCGAAACCCTTCGTGGTGTTGAAGAACTTTACTTGACCAATGGCCATGACGGCTTTCTCCTGAAAGCATTAAGGTCCGCAGCGAACACCATGTTCGTCACGATTGCCGAAGTCGCACCTTGTTTTCAGGAAAAGCGTCGTCGTCGTCACTCCAAGCCATTCACTCCCAAGGGGAGCGTCGCATGGGCGCGCTTGAAACTTGTCACTGTGGCTTGCGCGGCCTCAACGGGCGCTCCTATACGGGTTCGCACTTTCCAAGGCAAGTCTGGACTACCAATGTTCGCTGAGCGGGACATGCTTCGGCTGTGCCGCGACGCGGATGAGCCACGCGGAAATCGCAGGAAAATCCGCCAATCTGAAACCGCCCTCCGCGGCACAATGGGTGTAGCCGTAAAGCGCGATGTCGGCGATCGAATATGCCTTTCCTGCAAACCAGTCGTGCGATTTCAGATGGTTCTCCATCACGGCCAGCGCGGCGTTTCCTTTTGTGTGCCATTCCGCAACAAGGTGGCGCTTCTTTTCGAAATCCTCCGGCTTCGCATAGCTGAGCCAAAAACGCGCCACCGCGACATAGGGCTCATGACTATACTGTTCGAAGAACATCCATTGCAGCATCTGGGCGCGGTCCCATGCATTGTCCGGCTGCAACAGGGTTCCATCACTGAGGTGGAAGAGGATGGCGCCGGATTCCGGCAGGGTGCGCCCGTCCTCGAACTCCAGCAGCGGCACGCGCCCGTTGGGATTGAGCTTGAGGAATTCAGGCTTGCGCGTCGTGCCGTCGTGCAGCCCGTAATCCTTGAGCGTAATGGGAATGGAAAGCTGGCGCGCGGCGAGCCGCACCTTGTAGCAATTCCCCGATATCTGCATTTGGTGAAGGATGGGCATGGCGTTCCTCTTGGCGTCGCGCCGGTACTATGCAGGGTTTGCCCGGATATTACTTATGCGTCCGATGCGAAGCACCTTTGCGCGATCCGGGCGCGACCGTACGGATGATGGTGCCGCACGCTATGCGCGGACCGGAATTGCCGTCTGGCTGTGTCGTGTAATCGTCGGGCCTGGCATGCACGATGATGGAAGCGCCGTCGCGGTCGAAGATCGACTTCTTTCCGTTACCGAGCGAGAACGCGTTGACGATCATCGTGGCGTGCAGCGTTCCGTCCGCGCCGGCAAATTGATTTGGTAGATCGCCCGGCCGTGGGCCGCCTTTGACAAGATAGCCGTGCAGCTTGGTCGACTCGAACGAGAAATCCGGTCCTGCCGAGGTGAAGAGCTTTTTTGCATCGCACGACGCCGTGGTGTGGATCATGATCGCGTGCGCGCCGGGCTCAAGCCCGTGCACGGCGATGTCGATCAACACGCCATGCGCGGTCTGCTGGAATGTCGCCTGGCCGACGGATTTTCCGTCCAGCCCAATCAACTTGGCCACAGCATGCGCCTTGGCGGCGGCGTGCGCGGACGCCGCAAGCCCGATCGCAAAAAGAAAAACCACGAACGCACGCACGCCCATCATCATGGTAAGCCCCCGATCTGTCCGTCACGGCCAGCCTAACGACGGACTTGGTCCAGGGGTCGTTGCCGAGGCAATAATCCACAAATTTGTTATGGCATTGCACACATATCGCGCTTGCGAAATTATGCTGACGCGGCGTCAGTGGGAAGGTAACATCTTGCAGTATCTAAGTAATTCTACGCTCAGGGAATTTGAAATTCGCCAAATTTGACATTCGATCAATACTTAATCGCAATGGTCACCTGTTCAGGAATCGATGGGAGTCAACTCTGATGAAAGTGTCGGCGAAATTGTCGGCGCGCGCGCGCGCCGGGATGGCAGGCTTGAGCCTTGGCGTGTTGATGGTCATGGCGGGCGCTGGTGACGTACACGCCCAGGACTCTCGGACGCTTTCCAAGTTTTTGGCGAACTGCGCCATCGACAAGGGCAACTGCCGCGACAATCTTCACGACTATACGATGGCGGCCAGCACGCAGGGAATGATCTGCATGCCAAAGGACGTCTCGATAAACCAAGCGGTCAATCAGGAACTCGATTGGCTGCGCACCACCGCCGCGCAAAAGGACGAGCTCAATTCGGGTAGCGCCGAGGACGGCGAATGGGCCGCCATCTCGACTTTATACCCGTGCGCAAGCGATTCCGTACACACTGCGGCAAACTGACGGACGTTGCCGTCGTTTCTTGGTTTCGCGAAATACGTTTGCATTGACGATATGTGTGCCAGCCTCTGGCGTTCCAGGAACGCCAGTCCCCTTCGAACGCCGCTCGCAGAGAATGTCGTCTAGACGTAGGGTCGCACGCGTGTAGGTACGCGTGTTCACAGGAGAACCATCATGAGATTTGCGATATCGGGCGCAGTTGCCGCTGTGTTGTTTGCCGCTGCGGCTCAGGCAGATAGTCCCGTTGCCATGGACAATCCCATCATGGTCTCCGGCATCGAAACGGTGTGTACGGGAATCGCGGAAACGCGCGATGACCCGCGCTGGAACGCCTATCCGGTTCGAATCGAGTTTGCCGACAAAGCGGCGCACCTGGTCATCGGCGCCCGCGTGACGCTAGCCAACGCGGCGGGCGCCAAACTGTCGGAGTTCGACTGCCAGGGCGCGGTGGTGCTCTTCAAGCTGGCGCCCGGTCCATACAAGGTGACGGCCGTCATCGGCCCGCACGACGGCGGCACGGCAACGGCCGCTTTTTCGTCGCCCGCGAAGGGGCAAAAGAAGCTCACGCTGCGCTTCTTCGGACCCGACACCGACTGAAGGAAGCGCGCCCGGTCGCGCGGCCGGACTAGTCCGACCGCCGCCGAAAACGCGGCGCAAGCTGGGCTGTCTCAGGCCGAACGCCGTGGCGTCCACAATCTAAAACGGTTAATCTGCACCGCAGAGTTCGCCTCTGAACGCGCGCGTGCGCGACATCGCGGCGTGGCGGACAGCGCCGCGCGCTGGGGTTGGATATGGTAGGATGGGGCCGCCAATTCGTTTTGCCGCTGCAGGCCTTCATCGGATGGGATGTGCGGGCCGGCGGCACCAACAGGTTCCAGGAGCAAGCCATCCGCGCCCAACACGAGAATGCGGCGGGAGGGCAGGGGCAGCCGTAAGGCCGTTTCCTCTCGGGGGCCGATCTTAAGGAGATTAAGATGAAGAAAGCCGCTTTCGCTTTTGCCGCCGGTCTGGTGCTGCTTGCCGGCGGAAATGCCCATGGCGCCGCGCAGACGCTCTCCCAATTCATGTCTCTCTGCAACAGAGATGACAGAGTCTGCCGAGCCAAGATCGGAGACTACATCGCGAGCGCCTCGCTGCAGAAATACATCTGCGTGCCGGAAGATCTGTCTCAGCGCGATGCGACTTCCATGGTGATGGACAAGCTGCGCGAGGACCATTCCGATCCCGTCCTCAACCAGAATTTTTTCGAGGATCAGGCGTGGAGTGCGGTGAGCACGTTGTGGCCGTGCAAACCCGAGGCCCCCGCCAGCACAAATCCGGCGCCGGTCAGCACGGATGCGGCACCGGGCGGCACAGCTCCGGCGCCGGGCACGCCGCAGTAACGGCGGCCGCTCCGTCTTTCGATCAACGCAGCGCCGGGCAACGCCTGGGTTCTCCGCTGCGATTGACGACCGTCTCGCCGTGCGCAACTGCGGATAAGCAATTGCGCCCGCGCTATTTCACATTGAAATGGAGGCTCGGGCGGGCGGACGGGGTCGGCGACTGGCTGGACGCGAACGAGGCGTTGACCGCTCCTTGCGGGTAGATCGCCAGCCCCTTGGTCTCGCCTGAAATCAGCCGCGCCATGACCGCCGGATTGATCGAGATCAGCGTTTTTTCGCCGCGCTGCAAGGCGGGCTGGACGTCGAACATCAATTGCCCGTTCAAGACATCAAGCTCAGGCTTGCCCTGGAACAGGCTGTCACGGGTGACGCTGTCGCGCATCCAGTTCGGATCGCCGGCCTTGATTTCCACGGTCCTCAGATAACCGAACTCCTCCAGATTGGTCGGCGCCCACTGCACGGAATTCGTCGTCAGTTCGAGCACGCCCCAGCCGTCCGGCGCCTTACCCTTGAATTTCGACAGATCCCAGCGCAGCACGATCATCTGCGTGCCGCTGGTGGCGAGGACCTGGGTTCCGATGGCGCCCTCATCGGGCTCCAGCGCCGTCCAGGCCCGGAAATTCACCCAAGGATACGCCGCATCGACGATCGCATCCTGGAAGACGGGAATGGCATTCGCATAGAAGTCGAGCGGCGGCATCTTCGGCCGGTACTTCAGCGGCATGCCCAAGTCGGGTCCGACCTTCGCCGGATCGACCACGCTGACCTTGATGTATGCGATCTCGGTCGTAGTGACCGCGCGGCCCATATCCGTCATGCCGAACACGAAGAAGATCTCGTCCTTGGGCGTGGCGTCGAAGTCCTTCGTGGTGAAGCTGATGGTGTGCCAATTGGAGTCCGCGATGTCGAACTCGCGCAGGTTGATGTGGACGTTCGCGGTGCGCGTATGGTTGATCTGGAAATGCACCCGGCGCGGCGCATCGCTGATCCTGATTTTGGCCTCCAGGCGCAGCTCGCGATCCGGGCGCGCCAGCTCGTCGGCATCGATGCCGGCGGAAATCGAGCGCTTGATGATCGCCCAATAGATGTTGCGGCGGTCCTTGCGCGCATCCACCGTCATGAAGCCATGATGGTTCTTCTGCGTGAAACTCACCGTGGCTTCGCCCGAGCCGGTGAGGGCCTGCCAACCGGTATGGGCGGCCTCGGGATCGACCGCCAGCTTGGCGCCGTGGAAATCCTCGACGAACTGGGCGCCCGCGGGAAGCGTGAGCGAAACCAGCGCCGCGCAAACGGCGGCGAGCTTGACGAATTTCGATTTCATGAACGCCTCCCGGGAACGCCCTGACGGGCAGATGGCGCCGACAGTATAGGCCCGGGGGTTGAGCGATGACATTGCGGCATTCACGCCCCGGTACTGCCCGGCCCGCCGGTCGGCTATAGAACCCGCATCGCCGATCCCGACGAAAACATTCTCGAACTGTCCCGCGGCCGGCAGGTCGCGTTCACAATCAAGATGGTGCAATCTGCGGGCAGGGCGCGATCACCGCGCCGCGTCCGGTTTGAAATCAAGAGGGGAACGACATGCAGACATATGCGGAAATCGGCGCAGAGGAAGCGAAAATCGCCGTCGATGCCATCGTGGCCGAACTGAACCGCCGCGGGAAAGTGGCGGTGATTGCGGTGGCCGACCGGCACGGTGAGCTGATCGCCTTGTGGCGCATGAGCCGCGCCAGCCTTTCCAGCGTGACGATCGCCACCAACAAAGCCTTCACCGCCGCGCGCGAGAAGAAGCCGAGCGGCGAGGTGGGGCGCAGCAGCCGCGACGGCGGCTGGGACATCGCCTATCTGGGGGATCGCAGGTATATCGGATGGGACGGCGGCGTGCCGGTTGAGATCGGCGGCGACGTTGTGGGGTCCGTTGCAGTCAGCGGCCTCAGCGGCGAAGAAGACCTCGAACTCGCAATGATGGCAGCAAAGAAGATCGCGGAGAGTGTGGGAGCGTAGGGCGGCGAGGTTCAAACCCCGCTGTCATGGCCCGCGAGTTCGTAGCGACAGCGTGCGAACGGGCCACCCAGGTGACACAGTCCGGTTCTCTTCGATGATGCGCCGGCCTATCGCTTCCGCTTCACTTTGGCGGCGATCCGTTTGCTCGCCTGCGCAAATTCCGCTTCCAGAGCATCGTATTCGGCTTTGACCGCGGGATTTTTCAACTGCTTCCGCTTCCAAGCTTCGAAACGTCTTGTTCCTTGATTTTGGCGTAGTGCGCCAACACGCTTCATTGCGACGGCCGTGACCTCTTTGAGCAAGCCCTGTTCTGCGAGGTAATCCTCGAACTTCGAACCGCGGTGGGGATTTTGCTTCTTGCTCATTTTTTATCCCCTGCCGAGGGGCGAGGGAAAGCCACTTGTTCGTTTGAGCATGAGGCCAGTTCCTCTAGTAAAGTTGGAAGCTAACGCCTTGAATCAGCTATGCGTTTAATAATCCAAATAGACCTAAATGGGCTTATTTAAAACACCAAACTTTAGCAAAAACGACTATTCCTAATTCCAAATAATTATCGCCAGTCCACAGCAATACTGGGACTTACCCTTGCCTAACCAAGTTCATGGTGGGGAAATAGCCACTGTCAATTTTTGGAGAGTGAGATGGTCAAAGAATATTTTGATTGTTTGATAATTGCGCCTCTCGAAGAGGAGGCGGCAGAGATATTCAAATCATTTGCTCCGCGCGAAGACCGTTCCGAAGACCGGTTCATGGTTTACGAGGTAGATGCTGGATTTGAAGGCGGCCGAGCTCTGCTCGCGCAGCTACCGGATATGGGACGGCAACCCGCTTATGAAACTACGCGGACGCTCTTGGATAAGTATGACATAGGGCTTATCTCCTGCATTGGTATTGCCGGGCGGCTATCTACCGATCTTAAGGTTGGCGACGTTTGCTACACCGGCTCAACAATCGACGTCTACGACAAGCAGAAAATAAAAGACGCAAAGGGTTCCGGGAAATCCATCAACATCGAATTCAGTCCAAAATACTTTGAGTCCCCGCCGGTTCTAACAACAGCAATAAATTTGTCGCGCGCAAATCCGAGTCTAAGTGATCTATATAGGAATTGGCAATGCGAGTGCGCACAACACCTTCAAAAACTGCTCACTGAAAACAAGCTAATTTATCAAGACGGCATTTTTCGGGAACAACCAATAAGTATGAATGGTGCATTGGCGTGCGCAGCTATAAGCGCTAGCAAGAACTACAACGCAATTCTGAAAAATGTCGATCGAAAGTTACTAGCAATCGAAACAGAGGTCGGAGGTGTCTTTCAAGCAGGTATGGAGGCGTTCCAAATTCCTACGCTTACTATCCGCGGAATTTCGGACTTTGCTGACTCCAAGAAGACAAATTTGGAGGAAAATTTCAAGGGAGTTGCACGGGCCGCAGCGGCGCATAACGCAGCCACGTTCTTTAAGATGCAACTTGAAAACCCTGGGGTTCTGAAATTCATACGAAAGCAGAAGCAGCAACGATTTGGAGGTCAGGCGGAGACGTTCCTGATAAATGCCTCCGAAATGACGGCTCTCGATTCAACTCTAGAAGCCCTAGGCATTGAAATAGATAGCCGCCTTCGGGAATTGTGTCCGGAATATAAGCTCCACCAAAGAGGGTATCACTTACCTACCCCACGGATTCAGAGCCTTCAACTCCAAGATGAGGCGCGGGTTGAAGATGAAGTTCCATACCTTGAGCTCAAAGACGCGCTCTCCGACCATCGAACGATACTCGTCGATTTGCCGCGGAATTATCCCGGGCAGGGATTGCCGTGGGTGCTAGCTGGCGAACTTCTAACGACGACAGTTGGCGACCGTCAGATAGTTCCTTTCGTGGTTGACGGAGACGCAATTCGGCCACAAACCCATGGCTTTTCTCAACTAGTCGCACCACATCAGCTAAAAAGCTTTCACGATGATGTCGGGCTGCAGGTCGTGTTTATAATTCCCAACATTGCATTTAAGTCGAAGCCCCGCCGAGAATTTCTCTTAAGTCAGATGGTAACTTATCCAAATGCGAAATTTTTGTTTATCACAAGGAATGAGGCGCAAATTCTTCTTGAGGATGAATTCGTAAAGCAAATTGGAGCACGATTCTACAGACTTTGCGCCATCTCATTTGTCGCCATTTCGCAGTTCATTCAACAAAATTTTGAGATGCCGCCGGTACAGGCGGAAGTCATCGCTCTTCGGCTAAAAAGGACGTTTAGCCGATTTAATCTGTCAGCTCATCCGACATACTTCGCTGGTATACCGCGCGAAACATTGGCGGCATTGCTCCAGGCAAATAGGAGAGCGGAACTAATTCAACTTGCTGTTGATGGGTTTCTGACATTTGTTGTTGCGGCTGATGAAGCAGACGTTTCTCTCAGTAGAACAACTAGAAAAGTGTTTCTCAGTAATCTCGCAGTTGAAATTGCTGTGCAAAAGCGGACATTTTCACAGAGTGAACTCGTCGAGCACACCAAGACATTTTCAGAGAAGTATGATTTCGACATAAACCCTTTGAATTTCATCAATGCATTTGTCGAGAAAGGCATTCTTCGATTTGAAGACGACCGAGTGGAATTCACGCTGCCATTTATTCGTTCCTATTTACTAGCGACAGCGCTAGTTGGCGACGAGAAACTTGCAAGGCAGTATTTCGCAATTGGTGAAGATGATTTCGATATGCAGACATTTGATCTCTATGCCGAACTAGGTCCGAGCGAGGAGATCATCGAGAATATTTTTGACCGATTGCGAAATCACAAATTATTGGCGCTTGGAGAAGGGAAGAAAACGGAAATATTACTCACAAACGATATCCAACCCGCCCTCTTGAATAAATTTACGCGGGCGGAAGAGATTCGGACGGGGATACAAAGAACGATCAAACGTCTGCATGAAAAAGATTCGGACGGGGAACGGAAACAGAGACTCTTGGATATTGCGGACAAAGTGTCCCAGAAGGCTGGTTCTAAATCAAACACGAAACAGCCAAAGGATAAGGCGGGCACGCAGTCGAAATTTGAAGCTGTGGCGCGTGATTGGGTTGTCGGGTGCGTTCTCTTGGGAGCGGCTGCTGAACGGTTAGTCGCTGAGAGAAAGCAAGAGTTGGCCACGCTACTGGTTTCTTTGGCAAACGCACTCGCAGATGGGTTAACGCGAGAGAGGGCGAAGGTGGATTTCAAAGCACTAAAAAATGAATTGTTAGCTTCAAAAGATACAGAGGAACTCCTGTCAACGTTTGAAAAGGAGAACGAGCGCAATGAGATGAGGCAACAGATAGGTTATCTCATAGATTTCATTGAGATGTCATTTTTGGCAAGGCCATTTCGGTCCGTGTTGCAGTATTTGTGTGAACAAGCTCGCCATAAGGTTCTCGCTAAGAGCGTAGAAAAGGCAAGTGCAAATGACCTAATGCAGTCTATAATTCACTTTGCGTGGCTGTCAGATTTAGACAGCAAAAAAGGTGCGGCGGGTTTGCACCGTTGTCTCAAAAGCCTACCGGCGGCGCCTTTCTTCAGAATCATTTTGGCAGATCATTTTGTTCATCGTGTCTATTGGAGCCAAGCGCGCAAGCCAGATAGAGACGCGTTGCTAAAGCTTGCTTCCGAGACAATAAGACCGCTTGGGGCCACAATCGATAAGGGCATCGTCATGCGGAGAATTGAACAAAACGACATGAGCGGAAAGAGATCGTCATGACTGCTTTGTCGGGACCAGATTCGCACTCCCCGCAAGGGGGAGGTGAAGAAGAAGCGTTGCGTCCCGCTTCGCTCAGGCGACGTTGATGGTTTTGATCTTCTTGGCGCGCGGCTTGGGCGCCGGCGCGGCTTCCGCCTCAAGGCGGTCGGCTTCTTCCTTGGCCAGGCGCAGCGCGCGCAGCTTGGCCGTCTTGGCATCGGTCGCGGCACGCTCGCGCGTGATGACCTGATGAATCTCGGTGTCGCGCTGTTCGGCGACGGCAAAATGGCTGAGCGCTTTGCGCCGCGCACCGTCGCGGTCGCGCGGCGGCGGACTGATGCCGGGGCGCTGAAATCTTCCCTCGGACATGGGGACCTTTCGTGTCGGCCGCAAATGCGGCGGGCTCCGCTCTCGCGGCAGAAAAGACAAGCGGCGGGGTTTCCCCCGCCGCCTGCTTTATGAAGGACGCTTAAACGGCCTTGAGATTGGCCGCCTTGGCGCCGCGCGCGTCGGGCTCGATGTCGAACGACACCTTCTGCCCTTCGGCCAAGCTGCGCATTCCAGCTGCTTCCACAGCCGAGGCATGGACGAACACGTCCTTGCCGCCGCCGTCCGGCGAAATGAAGCCAAAGCCCTTGGAGGTATTGAAGAACTTCACGGTTCCGATGGTCATGTAGATTCCTTTGGTCATCGGGTTCCGCACGCGCAACATGCGCGAACGGACGTGGGAGTCGGCTGTGTCAGAGTGAGAATGGCTTCGTCTCGTCCGGCGCGCTTAAAAGCGGGTCGTATCAACAGGAGCGCTTCGTCTGACGGGACGCAAGAACCACGTGCCGCCAGTATAGCCTTTTAGGCCCCCCCTGACAAATGCGGGCGGGAAAGCGGCTTATTTGCTTCTGCTGCCAAAGGTTTTCGGAATATTGGGCCGTCCGGCACGCTTCATCCGCGAGCGGCTTCCCTTGCCACGCGAGGCCTTACCGCCAGGGGCAGGTGAGTCCGAACCGTCGCGCACCGCGTTCAGAGCGCGCGTGGTCCACATGCGGCGGGCTGTAAACGGCAGGTGGTGAACGGGCGCCCTTTGTCAGAGCGCCCGCCACGCCTCAGGGAAAGTTCACAACAATCAGCGCCGGTCCGTCGGTGCTGCGGTTTTCGCCGTGGAAGATCGTGTCGGTAGACCAGACCCAATCGGTCGGCCCGCTACCGTTCAGCTTCGAATAGAACAGGTGATCGTTGTCGTCCGTGCCGCGATGGACGCAATAAAGCGTTCCTTGATAGACGCACAGGGCAGGGCCGTCCACGCTTTGATTGCCGTTGGTGAATTCGAAATCCGTCGTCCAGTTCGCACCGTCGAGATAGCACCACCAAAGGTTCTTCGTGCCGAGCCGCGCAGACTGGCCGCGATGCGCGCAAAAGACCTTGCTGTCGTAATAGGCAAGCCCGACGCCGCGATACGAAAGATTTCCCTGCAAGAACTCGGTGTCGGAGTACCAGATTTGCGAGGACGCATCGAAGGTGGTGAACCACAGATGATCGTTTTTCTCATTGCCCCGGTGCACGCAATACAGCGTCTGGTCGTTGACATTGATAAGCGCCGGGGGCGCATTCGTCTGGTTGCCATTGCTGAAAGGCGTATCGGGCGACCACTCGCGCACCACGGGGTCGAACACGCACCAGTAAAGCGTCTGGTCGTGGTCTTTCCCCTTGTGCACGCAATAGAGGCTGCCCTTAAAGGCGGCGATGGCGGGGCCGTCGCTGCTGCGGTTGTCGGCCTCGAATTCGTGATCCTCGCTCCATTTCTCCGTGGCGGGATCGAAGGTGCAGTACCACAGCTTGTCGTCGTCATCCTTGCCGCGATGGACGCAATAAAGCGTGCCGTTGAATATCGTCACGGCAGGGCAGGATTTGCTGCGCGCTCCGTTCGAGAATTCGGCGTCGCCGGTCCAGAACGATCCGTTGAACGTCGTCCAATAAAGTTTGTCATCGTTAAATTTCCCCCGATGCAGGGACATAAGTCTCTCAGGCATTTTTCCAGCTCCCTCGTTGATTGCCGAGGACTCTTATAGGTATAATAATTCCAATTAACAACTATACGTTGCGTAAAGTACCGCGAATATTGGCGCTTTTGACCCGGCACGCTATTTCGACCGACTCCCAAACGTCTTCGGTACGTTCGGTCGTCCCGCCCGTTTCATGCGCGACCGGCTGCCCTTGCCGCGAGAGGCTTTGCCGCCCTCGCTCGGCTCGCTGCCATCGCGCACTGCGTTGAGAAACGCATCGTCCACCGCGCGTTCGACCTCCGATTGGCGCGCGAAAGGATCGTCCGCCACCGCCAGTTCCACCACCGTCAGCCGCTTGATCTCGTCGCGCAGCCGCGCCGCTTCCTCGAATTCCAGATCGGCGGCGGCCTCGCGCATGCGCTTCTGCAGATCGGCCAGATGGGCTTTCAGATTGTGGCCGATGAACGCCGTGTCGCCCTCGGCGAAACCGTCGGCGCCGACCGTGACATGGTCGCGCTCGTACATCGAGCCCATGATGTCGCCGATGCTCTTCTTGATGCTGAGCGGCGTGATGCCGTGAATCGCATTGTAGGCCGCCTGCTTCTCGCGGCGGCGCGTGGTTTCCGCCATCGCCCGCTCCATCGAGCCGGTGATGTGGTCGGCATAGAGAATGACATTGGCGTCCACGTTGCGCGCCGCGCGCCCGATGGTCTGGATCAGGCTGGTCTCGCTGCGCAGGAAACCCTCTTTGTCGGCGTCGAGGATGGCCACCAGGGCGCATTCGGGAATATCCAGCCCTTCGCGCAGCAGGTTAATGCCGATCAGCACGTCGAAAGCGCCCAGGCGCAGGTCGCGGATGATCTCGATGCGCTCCAGCGTTTCCACATCGGAATGCATGTAGCGCACGCGCAGGCCCTGCTCGTGCATATATTCGGTAAGGTCTTCCGCCATTTTCTTGGTGAGCGTGGTGACCAGCGCGCGATAGCCTTTCTTGGCCACGGCGCGGCATTCGGCGATCAGATCGTCGACCTGCGATTCCACCGGGCGGATTTCCACCGGCGGATCGATCAGGCCCGTGGGACGGATCACCTGTTCGGCGAAGACGCCGCCGGTGCGTTCCAGCTCCCAATGGCCGGGCGTCGCCGAGACGTAGACGGTCTGCGGCCGCATCGCGTCCCATTCCTCGAATTTCAGCGGCCGGTTGTCGATGCAAGAGGGCAGGCGAAATCCGTATTCGGCGAGCGTGAATTTGCGCCGGTAGTCACCTTTGTACATCGCGCCGATCTGCGGCACGCTGACATGGCTTTCGTCGCAGAACACCAGCGCCTGATCGGGCAGATATTCGAACAGGGTCGGCGGCGGTTCGCCCGGCTTGCGCCCGGTCAGCCAGCGCGAATAGTTTTCGATGCCGGCGCAGGAACCCGTGGCCTCGATCATCTCCATATCGAATTGCGTGCGCTGTTCCAGGCGCTGCGCCTCCAGCAGCTTGCCGTTGGCGCGGAATTCGTCGAGGCGGACGCGCAGCTCTTCCTTGATGCCCTTCAGCGCCTGGCCCAGCGTCGGGCGCGGCGTCACGTAATGCGAATTCGCATAGATCTTGATGCTGTCGAGCGCGCCCGCCTGCCGGCCGGTGAGCGGATCGAATTCGGTGATCGAATCCACATCGTCGCCGAACAGTTGAATGCGCCAGGCGCGATCTTCGTAATGCGCCGGGAAGATGTCGATGGTGTCGCCGCGCACCCGGAAGGCGCCGCGCGTGAAATTGTCGTCGTTGCGCCGGTATTGCAGGGCGGAAAGCTGGCGCATCAGTTCCATGCGGTCGAGCTTGGCGCCGCGCGCCACCGTCACCGCGGTGCCCGAATAGGTCTCCACCGCCCCGATGCCGTAGATGCACGACACCGACGCCACGATGATGACGTCGTCGCGCTCCAGGATCGCCCGCGTCGCCGAATGGCGCATGCGGTCGATCTCCTCGTTCACCGAGGAATCCTTTTCGATATAGGTGTCGGTGCGCGGGATATAGGCTTCCGGCTGGTAGTAGTCGTAATAGGAAACGAAATATTCGACCGCATTGTCGGGGAAGAAGTTCTTCATCTCGGCGTAGAGCTGCGCCGCCAGCGTCTTGTTGGGCGCCAGGATCAGCGCCGGGCGCTGGGTGATCTGGATCACCTTGGCCATGGTGAAGGTTTTGCCGCTGCCGGTGACGCCGAGCAGCACCTGATCGCGCTCGCCGGAATTGGCGGCGCGCACCAGTTCGGCGATGGCGGTGGGCTGATCCCCCGCCGGTTCGTATTCGCTGACCAGACGGAACGCCTTGCCGCCTTCGGATTTCTCCGGCCGCGCCGGACGATGCGGTACGAAGCCGGCGACTTCCGCCCCGGTCATGTTGCCGAAACCCTTTGCTGGGGCCTCCGCGAAACCCTTAGGAACCATGCCGTTGTTGTGCGCCATGGGGGGAATATAGGGTGCGTTTCCCTTGTGTTCCAGTCGGCAGTATCTTACAGTAAGGACAAAAGGAGTCCTTTCATGAACGCCGTATTCGGTAAGATCACCTCCAAGGCGCAGACCACCCTGCCCAAGGAAGTGCGCGAGGCGCTGGGCGTGAGGCCCGGCGACATGCTGGTCTACCGCATCGCCAAGGGAAAGGTGACGCTGGCGCGCGCCGAACCGATGGACCGCGCTTATCTCAAAGCGGTGGAGTCGACCTTGTCGGAATGGTCCAGCGCGGAAGACGCCGCCGCCTATGACACGCTGTGATGTCCCTCATCCTGAGCCTGTCGAAGGGTGAGCAGAAATGTTGATCTGCGAAGCAGGCGACGTCGCTATCGTGCCGTTTCCGTTCACGGACATGGCGGTCGCCAAGCCGCGCCCGGCCCTGGTGCTGTCCGGCCAAAAAGCCAACGGCGAATCCGGCAACACGATTTTTGCAATGATCACCACGGCGGCGAAAAGCCATTGGCCCACCGACGTTCCGCTTGCCGACGCGGACGTTGCGGGCCTCACGGCTGCATCGCTGGTGCGCCTGAAACTCTTCACGCTCGACAACCGACTGGTGGCGCGAAAGATCGGCACGCTCAGCCCGCGCGACCGTAAGGCAGTGCGCGAGATGCTAAGGACCGTGGTGGGGGTGTGAGCAAAGACGCGCTTTTCAGATTCTTCGATATTAGCCGAGTCGCGGTTCCCAATCGTAAGCCGCGATAATCACTTCGATACCATGTTTTTCAACGAGCTCGTGAAAGTGCACGACGTGCTCCGCCCCGCATACGAACAAGGCTGGCCACAGATCAAGAATTTCGAGCTGATTTTTCCAGTAGTGTTCTCGAATTGAATACGATGCCCGAATTTCTTGTTCAATCTTCTCAGGCGACCAACCGTTCAGCCATCCATCAATTCTAATCGGATTTTCCTGCAAAACGCATTGCGCTTTGCGTTGCTCGAGACTTGGATCGCAATAGTGGTGTGCGATGTTAAGAGACACTGCAATTTCCCGGCACACTGAGCTTGTCTTTTGCTTTTCTGCTAAAGCGTCTTCGCTAAGCTCTTCACCAATGGCCCTAACTCCATGTTGGTCGCAGAGTTTTTCCAAGAACAAACGAAACTCATCGGACGCGTTGATCTCAGGGTACTGGAACGCATGGCGTGTCCCAACGAGTACAATTAGTTTCATACGACATCACTCCGCTGCCTGGCGCGTCGCGATGGCAGAAAGCTCTTTGGATATCTCCCGCTTTTTTGTTCTGAGATCGTAGTCGGTTTGCAGGCCCAGGAAAAATCCTTCCGACTGCCGAAATAGCGCGCCAGCCTGAGATCGGTGTCTGCAGTCACGGCGCGCTGCCCCAGTACGATCTCGTTGATGCGGCGCGGCGGCACGCGGATAGCGCGCGCCAGTGCGTTCTGGCTGAGGCCCCCTGGCCCCAGGAATTCCTCAGCCAGGATCTCGCCCGGCGTGACGAGCGGAAGAAGCGCGCCACGCGGCATCTTACGCGCTCTATTTATCGGGGTCGTCGACGATTTCGACTTCGCTTGCGCCATCGGCCTAATATAATGCTCGCGTGCGGTTTGTGCAGCCCTTGAGGTCTTTATGATAGAAGCTTCCTGTCATTGCGGCGCGGTCCGCCTTGAAATCGACACGCCGCCTGAGACGGTGACGTCGTGCAACTGCTCCATCTGCCGGCGCAATGGCTCGCTGACGGCCTATTATTCGCCGAAGGATGTGCGCCTCATTCCGGCCCAAGGCGCGACCGACATCTATATGTGGGGCGACAAGTCGATGGAATTCCACCGCTGCAAAGTTTGCGGCTGCGTCACGCATTGGGCCGCCGTCGACAAGACGCTCGATCGCATGGGCGTGAATGCGAGGCTGATGCCGCCGGAGGTGCTCGCCGCCGCGCGGGTGCACCATTTCGACGGGGCCGACACCTGGAAATATTTCGACGAGGTGTGAGCACAACGCGCCGAGGTGAAGGCTGAAATCCGCGTGGAGGAATGTGTCATGGTGTTGGAACTCGGCATGAAGCAGCTATATTTGCGCGATCCGGACGGCTTCGGGTTATGCCTGCAAGCACCTGCGAGGTCGCCATGATCGAAGCCACCTGTCATTGCGGCGCCGTCCGCCTCGAGATCGAGACGCCGCCCCAAACGGTGACGGACTGCAATTGCTCGATCTGCCGGCGCTATGGCGTGCTCTGGGCCTATTACGCGCCGAAACAAGTGCGCGTCGTTGCGGGCGCCACCGAAACCTATATGTGGGACGACAAATCCATCGCCTTCCATCGCTGCCGCCATTGCGGCTGCGTCAGCCACTGGTCCGCGGTGGATCAGAGCGTCGACCGCATGGGCGTGAATGCGCGGCTGATGCCGCCAGAATTTCTCGCTCAGGCGCGCGTACGCCATCTCGACGGCGCAGTCAGCGAGAAATATCTTGACGAGGCGTGAAAGCGCAGTCGCCGTCTCGCCAAGATGAGAAATTCGTAATCAACTTTTTGTGTGATTGACAACTTCACGGCCTCATGCCAATTTTTTGGCATGATTGGACGCAAAGCGCCACAGCGCAGACGCAAAGCTGCTCGTCCGAAAGACGGTCACAGCCGCCGGGAGCGCGAAATCATGAACGCGCTTTACGCGCTCGGCAAAGCCACCGCGGCGCAGATCCAGGCCGAGATGCGCGATCCACCAACCTACACCGCCATTCGCACCCATCTGACGATCCTGGAGAAGAAGGGGCATGTGCGGCACGTCAGCGATGGCCCGCGCTATATCTATGAGCCGCGGGTGGCGCGCGAACAGATGGGCCGCCGCGCCATCGAAACCATCCTCAAAACGTTTTTCGACAATTCCGTCGAGCAGGCGGTCGCCGCGCTGCTCAGCCGCGACGAGGCGAACGTCTCGCGCGAAGAACTCGACCGGCTGACACGGCTGATCGAAAAGGCCAAGGAGGAAGGGCGATGAGTTCCCTCTTCGCGTTGCGCGCCTTGTTGTTCTCGGTGGAGTGTTTTCTCGGTTCGGCGCTGATCCTGGTGACGGCCTGGCTGGCGGCGCGCGGCGTGTGCAAGACGGGGAGCCAACGCCATCTTGTCTGGCTGGTCGCGTTCGGCGCGCTGCTTGTTCTGCCCATTCTTGCTGCAATCGTGCCACCCCATTTCATCATCGCGCAAACCGCGGCCGCGCCGGTGATGGTTCCGGCGCAAGAGTTTGTGCCGCTGCAGGTCGCCGCAATGGCGCCTGCCGCACCGGCGCTCGGATATGACACGCTGGCGAGGGGATTGTTCGCGCTCTGGCTTGTGGGTGTCGGCGCCGCCGCACTTCGCGGCGCGCTGGCGGCCCTTGGCCTTCGCGCCTTGCACCGTCGCAGCGTGCCGTATTTCCTGGAGGGCGTTGACGCGTCGAAACTCACTGTGGCCGGACGAAACTGGAAGCTGCGGCTTTTGACGCAACCGGGCGGCTCAGGGCCGATCACCTGGGGATTTTTCCGGCCAATCGTTCTGCTTCCCAAAGCCGCCGTGCTGTGGCCGCGCGACCAGCTGGAAGCCGTGCTCCTGCACGAAGTGGCACATGTGCGCCGCTACGACAGCCTCGCCCAGGCGCTGTCGCTCCTGGCCTGCGCCCTTTATTGGCCCAATCCTCTGGTTTGGATGTGCGCCCGTCTGCTGCGTCGCGAAGCGGAAGTTGCTGCCGACGACGCTGTTCTCCGGTCCGGCGTCAAACCGTCCGCCTATGCCGGGCTGCTCGTGACGTTGGCAGCGGAATTCCGCCAGCAACGTGTGTCCCCCGTGATGCTCTCCATGGCCGCGCCGTCGGCGTTGGAAGCGCGCGTCAAATCCGTATTGGCCCCAACCCAGCCCCGTTCAGGAGTCACCGCGATGGATGCTTTGAAAATTGCCGGCCTCGGTCTATTGGCCACATCGTTCTTGGCGTTTGCGCGCCCATCGTTTGCCGACACGCAGGACGTGACGCTGCCCGCGATTCCGGCACCCGTTGCCGCGCCGGCGCCGCTAAACGATGCCGCTCCAGTTGCGATTCCCGCTCCGGCGCCGCCATCAAGCGATATCGCGGACGCAACAGAGCCTCCGGACCCGCCGGAACCGGCACTGCCAAGCGAACCGGATCTGAGTGCGCTTCCGGCTCCGCCCACCCCTCCGGCCGTGCCTGCGGTTCCGCAGCGCGTCGTGCGGATCATGAAATGGCAAACGCCGGATTCGGTGCGAGTCATAAAATTGGAGGGAACGCAGGCAGAGGTCGATAAGGCGATGGCGCAAGCCCGGCCGGAAATTGAAAAAGCCGTCGCCGATGCCAAGATCGCCGAAACCGTGTCGCGCGCCATGGCAAAGGTCCAACCGGAAATCGACAAAGCGGTCGCCCAGGCCATCGCCAACGCGAAGATCGAGGAAGCCGTCGCCCGCGCCATAGCCAAAGCCCAACCGGAAATCGACAAGGCCGTCGCTCAGGCCAAGAAACGTGCGGCTGCTGCAAGACGCGATCACGCGGCAGAGCCAGTGCAAGATCGTCCGTAACGGCTGCAACTTATTCGACCGGGATCAGGCCGGGTCGATCGGCGACGCCAACGGTTTGTCGAACCAGACGGTGTCAAGCAGTTCTTGCTGGCGCATTCATTCTGACCGCGTGCGCCTCGTGCACAACTACGTATTTTCCGCAAAATGCTTGCGGCGACGGTACACCACATTGACCCGCTCAGCGTGCCTTCTCAGAATCTCGTCATTGATGACGTCAGAAGCATCAAGAACGGGGCATGAATATGAGCGTCCCAATTTCCGCCGTCGTGATGGCCTTTTTCGTCGCCACAGCGTCTCCGGTTCCGCACTCACAGCCCGCTCCGACGATCGTGCAGCAGGCCGTTCCGTTGATCGAGGTTGGCGATCTACAGGCGATGATCGCGAACAACGCACCGGTCGTCCTTTTGGATGTGCGCACCCCCGATGAGTATAAACAGGGCCACATCCCGGGCGCCGTCCTGATGCCGGTGAACAGCATCGCGGAGCGTTACCAGTCCATTCCCAAGGACGTCACCCTGGTGGTCTATTGCCGCTCGGGTGGCCGAAGTGCGATCGCGGTGCGGTTCCTGCGGCAACACGGATATGAATCCGCCAGTCTTGCCGGCGGCTATATGGCGTGGTCCGGTATGCCGAGACGGTAAACGGCACGATTGTCCTCTTTCTCCTGCCGCACAAACCATAGGCGCCGTCCCGAATTCACCAATTTTGCCAAAATGCGTCGTCTTTGCGGCGACGGTACACCACATTGACCGGTTCGGGGTTCGTTTCCAGAATTGCGCCACTGATGACGTTAGAAGCATCGATAAGGGGGAACAATCATGAGCTTTCCGTTCGCCGCCGCTTTTGCGGCGTTTTTCGTCGCGGCATCCAATCCGGTTCCCGTCCCTTCCAACGCTCCGCCGACTCCGCCGGCCGTCCAGCAGGCCGTTCCGTTGATCGCGGCGGATGACCTGCAGGTTCTGATGAAGAACAATGCGCCTTTCTTCCTTTTGGATGTGCGCAATCCCGATGAATACAATCAGGGCCACATCCAGGGCGCCGTTCTGATGCCCGTGAATTCCGTTCCGGACAATTATCGGAGCCTTCCGAGAAACATAACGCTCGTGGTCTATTGCCGGTCCGGACACCGAAGCGCCATCGCGGTGTCGTTCCTGCGCCAGCACGGATACGACAAGGCCGTCAGTCTTTCCGGCGGCTATGCGCAATGGGCCAGCGCGCCGCGGTCGTAAAGTAGCCAGCGTTACCCGAGCGCTCTGCGGGAATCATCCGGCGCCTCTGCCCGGTCGCGCATTCCGTAGTCGCGCACCACACCAGCGATCCGCAGCCGGTAATCGGCGAAAACCTCGCTGCGTCCTAACGCCTGCGCCGCGCGATGCATTTCGCTCTGCCGCCACGCTTGCACCGCCGCTTCGTCGCGCCAAAAGGAAAGTGACAGGATTTTCCCCGGTTCGTTCAGGCTTTCGAAGCGTTCAATGGAGAGGAAGCCGTCGATGCCGTCGAGCAGCGGTCGCAGCTGCGCGGCGATGTCGAGATAGCGTTGCCGCTGGCGCGGCCACACCTCGAAGATCACAGCGATCATGCCTTCACCGGCCTGAGGAAGGTTCGCTCTTCGCGCAGGATCAGCCGTTCGCTTTCGGCAAACGCGAAATTCGCGACGCCCCGCGGGTTGCCTCTCAACCGGGCACGGTATGTTTCGTACGCCGCCAGACTCTCGAACCCGATCATCGCGTGCGCGATGTCGTTGGTGCCCTCGTGCGGCATGAAGTAGCCCAGCAATTCGCCGCCGCAGACGGGGATGATCTCGAGCCATGCCCTGACGTAATCCTCGAACTGGGCCCGCTTGTGAGGGTCGATCTGATAACGGATATGGCAGACAATGGACATGCTCGGCCTCCTGGCGACGGCCGACCTTAGCACTTGCGATTGCGCGCATGCTTCGACTAACATCGAAGTATGAAAGGTGATTTCAAAGAGGGTCCCAGTCTTGCGCCCATCGCCGCGCTGGCGGGTGATCCGGCGCGCGCCAACATGCTCGCGGCCCTGATGGGCGGCAAGGCGCTGACCGCCAGCGAGCTGGCCAGCGAGGCCGGCGTCACCGTGCAGACCGCCAGTTCGCATCTGGCGAAGCTCGCAGCCGGAGGTTTGATTGCGGGGCTGCGCCAGGGCCGCCATCGCTATTTCCGGCTGTCGGACGGCGACGTCGCCGAGATGCTGGAGAAGATCATGCATGTGGCGGCGCGCGCCGGCCATTTGCGCACCCGTCCCGGCCCCTCCGATCCGCTGATCCGCAAGGCGCGCGTCTGTTACGATCATCTGGCCGGCGAGATGGGCGTGCATCTGTTCGAGAGCTTGATTGCCGCCGGCCACATCGCGGAGCGTCACGACACGGTACGGCTGACGCATCGCGGCGAAACGTTCATGGGAAAATTCGGCATCGCTCTCGCAGAGCTGTCGCAGCAGCGCCGGCCGCTGTGCCGGGCGTGTCTGGATTGGAGCATGCGGCGCCACCATCTGGCGGGCAGCCTCGGCGCGGCGCTCTTGCAGCGAATTTATACGCTGGGATGGGCGGCGGGCGAGCGGGGGAGCCGCGCGGTGATCTTCACGAAATCCGGCGAGACGAAATTCACGCGCCTGCTGGCGCGCTGAGAAATTCGTCGGTGCGCACGCAGTTTTTGTTTGCGTGCGACAAGGTTCGCGGAGCGTGCCGCGTTTTGTTGCACGTAACCGGTTCATCCCACGTAACCCTGCACAAATATCGAGCATGCTCCGTGTTTGTGCGTTGCGTACAATTGTGTTCTGCTCAAAAGAAATATGAGCGTGGGGTGTGGGGTGAGTACGATTGACGTCAGGCATGACGGCTTGGGCCGTTTTCGCCGCATCTGCGGCGCAGAACGCGCCGATGCGCAAAGGCAATTGTGGGACAGGCAGTGGAAAAGGCGGCAGGCGCTGGAGCGCAAATTTGCCGGCGGTGAGCTTCTGATTGCGCTCAAAAAAGCGCAGGCCGATGAGATGAGCGAAGAAGCCGGACGCGAAATCGGTTCGTTGACCTCGATCTTGTTCCAGGCGCTGGGCTCTTCGGCGACGATCGATTGGTCCCAGCTCACCGAGCAAAAAGAATTTCCCGAGCCACCTCCGACCGCGCCGGTCCCGCCGCAGATCGAACGCGAACCGCGGCAAAAGGATTTCAGGCCGGCTCCGCCGCGCTCGCTGATCGAGTTGTTGAATGCAAGCGGCCGCCGCCAGCAACGAGAGGCCGCCATCAAAGCCTTCGACAGTGCGCATGAGGGATGGGAATACACGGTGCGCTGGAAGTCGCAGCAGCATGACAAGGCGATCAAGGCGCATAGGGCCGCCCATTCCGAATGGGACGCCCGCAAGTCGGCCTTCCACAGCACCCAGGCCAAAGCCAATGCACGGCTCGAGTCCCTGCGCCGGCTCTACGCCGAGAAGGACAAAGAGGCCGTCGCCGGTTACTGCGACCTTGTTCTACTTTCCGTCCCCCGCCCCGAGGGCTTTCCCAAATTCTGGCAGATCGGCTTCTCCGCCGCGACGGGCGTCAGCGTCGACTACAATCTGCCGTCGACCGATCAGATTCCAAGCGTCAAGGCCGTGAAATATTGGGCGTCGCGCAATGCGTTCGAAACCGTGGTGTTGAGCGAAGCCGAACGGGAACAGCTTTACGGCGAAGCGGTCCATCAAACCTGCCTGGCCGTCCTACACCGTCTGTTCGCGGCGGATTGCGCGGATGCGCTGAGGTCGATCACCTTCAACGGCTGGGCGAATGTCATCGACACCGCCAACGGCCGGCCGTCGCGCGCCTGCATCATGTCGGTGCAGACGACGAAGCCTGTGTTTCAGCAGATCGATCTTTCCAGCGTCGATCCGCGGGCGTGCTTCAAGGCGTTGAACGGCACCACCAGCGCGAAACTGGCGGCGATGAGTGCGCCGCCCCCGCGCGCGGGCTGAAGTCCGCTATTCTTCCTTCTTCAGCATCGCCGCTGTTGCGGTGGCAGTCTTCTGCGCCTTGGCGAGAGTGGTTTCGGCGATGCCCGCGCGCGCCTCGGCAGCGGCCGCTTCCAGCGCCTTTTTCTTCGCCGCGTCTGCAGCATCGGGGATCGCGCCGTTGCCGGCATTGGCGCAGGGGTTGATCTCGTGGGCGTCGAAGCCGGCGCCGCTGGGTCCTACCAGGCAATTGAGCGCGTGGTGCAAATGCATGTGCACGGTGGCGAGATCGGCGCCCTGCGCAGCAAGGCCGGCATGGGTCTCGGCGTTGAAGATTTCCGAATGCGCATCGCCGAGTGCCGCGACCGGCAGCAGCAGCGCGGCGAAGGCGAACGAAGCGGCATATCTGTTCATGGTTCTTGTCTCCCGTACAAGGTTTCTTCACCGGACCGCGTTCCCAGTAGGCCCGATGACGCCTCTATAGCACGCGGCCGCGACCGGCGCGGACTTTCATGGAGCTTGATACGGCCGTTCGTAGATCAGCGTGCTGCCGTCCCACACCTCGATGCGCGGGGTTTCTTCGGCTTTCATGGCATGGGCCAGGACCATGGCTTGCGTGTCCGTGGCGCATTCCGCTGCAAAGTGCACTTCCAGCGTGCCGTCGTCGTTGCGGTAACGGATGTCGTAGCTCGGCATGTTTGTCTCCTTCGACAAGCGATGCCCCCAGGCTCGCAACAAGCTTCTGACAGGAGCCGGCAAATGTCGAATGACAAGTTGGAAAACATTTCTTGTCACCGTGGGTTAGCTTGGCTTTTTGCGCGGACGCGAAATTTTATGAGGCTCTATTGTTGACATCCGCTCATGGGCTTCCCACATCTTACGGCAGCCGTCTTGGGAGCGATGAATCATGACCGATGCCAATGTCTCGCCGCGCAGCACGGAATCCGGGCGTACGCTGGCGATCGTCGCCTATATCCTTTTCCTGGTCGGCTGGCCGACCCTGCATCTGGCGACCATCGCCGCCGTCATCCTGGCGTATGTGCAGCGCGATGATGCGCGCGGGACGATCTGGGAATCGCACTTCAGCAACGTGATCCACACTTTCTGGATTTCGCTGCTGATCGGCGTGATCGCCGTTCCGCTCTGCTTCGTCGTCATCGGGATCCCGATCATGGGATTGCTGATCGTCTGGTTTCTCTATCGCACGATCAAGGGCCTGGTGCGGGCGCTCGACGACAGGCCGTATGCCTGAAGCGAAACGTCAGGCCCGTTGCCGCTTGACGACAAACGCGATCAGCATGACCGCGAGGGCGGCGGCGAACGCCACCGGCGGAATGATGTAGACCAGCCAGGGCGCGAACGCAGCGGTGGAGAAGCTGTCTCCCATTGCGGCGCCCCAGAAGGTGCAACTGCCGCCGCCCTCATCGACCCTGCAACCGGGATACATCGCGCTTGCCACCACCAGGATCGGCAGGAACAACGCAGCGGTGGGTCCGCCGAACACGCCGATGAAGGCGCGTCCCGGGCTTCGCGCCAGGATCGCCGCCAGCGCCACGACGGCTCCGAGCGGCACCAGCACCGCCACGTTCAAGCCGACGATCCAGGCGACATCGAGCGACTGCTTGAAGAGAGTCCCGAGCTGCGGTCCGGTGGCGCATGCCGCTGCGCCGAAGACGCAACCGTGGAAATGGCCGGTGCCCAGGATCGCCCAACCCGCCAGCGCCGGCGCCGCGAACGCGAGCACGCCCAGCAGCCAGATTGTCTTCGCCAATCTGTGATTGTTCTTGCGCACGGTCCGCCGCTATTCGTCTTCAAACCGCCGCATGTGCGCGGTTGCGTGCAGCTCCGGGCGATGGTGCCGCGGGCGTGCGAAGAACCAGCCAAGCAGACCCAGCATCAGCGTCAGCGAGAAGGTATAGGGCATCAGGCTGAAGACGATGTCGGGCACGCTGGCGGCGGTGTGGAAGCTCATTCCCATCTGCGCGCCCCATAGCGTGCAGTTTCCGATTCCGTCGCTGCTCACCGGGCAATCGTCGTATTTGGCGGTGAGGACCGCAAGCATCGGCAGCACCAGCGTCAGGATCGGCAGCAGCAGAATGCTCAGCGTGCCCACGAGCGGGCGGCGCGCGGAGAATGCGGCGAGCGTGGCGACGATCGATACGGCAACCAGGAAAAATGTGTTGGTGGACACCGTCCACGCCAGCGCCAGCGCATCGCGAAGGCCGCCGCCCAGCATCATGCCGCGGCACAAATCCGGTCCCGGCGCACATTGTGCGGCATAGGCCACGCCGCGCACGATCCACACCAGCGCGGACGGCCCAAGCAGCAGCGCCACGGTCACGGCCCAGAGGGTTAGCGCGCCGTGGGAGCTAAGTGTGGGATGCTCGCCGTCTTCCATGCCTGCATGTTAGGCACTTCGTCGTCGAAACGGGCGAAAATGATTAAGGCATGATTAATACCGCGCGTTGCGCCTGCCCCAAAAGTCATTCAAAACGCTTGAAAGACAGCCATTTCATTCCCCTGCGGCATCTCGCAAAGGGCGTTCCACCCGTGGTAGTACCTGACCCAATCATGGTTGATGGGACCATTGGATGCGGAAGTTCCTCCTTCTGGCATGCGGATGGTGTTTGGTGGCGGTGGGCCTCGTGCTCACGCCGGCGCCCGTTCCCATTCCTCTGATCGGCGTACTTCCGCTTCTGATCGGCTGTGCGATCTTGACGACACACTCCAAGGCGTTCCGCCGCGGGCTGCAGCGCTTGCGCCATCGTTATGCTTTCCTGTCGCACTGGCTCGAACGTTCGTTGCACCGCTTTCCGCTGATGGTGAAGGTCATGATCCGCCGAACGCGCCCGCACGCGCTGCATCGGCGGGCGCAGATTCACAAGCGCCGGAGCGCTTGATGGCGATCGCGTTCGACAAATCCTTCGCCGCGCCGGTGGGCGAAGCGATGCGGCTCAGCCTGCTCATTCAGCGCGTGCTGGCCGGCAATCCCGGTCCGTTCACCTTCAAAGGTACCGGAGTTTATATCGTCGGCCAGCACGAAGTCGCGGTGATCGATCCGGGCCCGGCGTTGCCGGCGCATATCGAGGCCTTGAAGGGTGCCCTCAAAGGCCTGTGCGTGACGCACATCCTGATCACCCACTCCCATGCCGATCATTCGCCCGCAGCGCAGGCGCTGAAGGAATGGACGGGCGCGGCGACCTATGCCTTCGGGCCGCATCCCCCAGCGTCGGACGACGAGGCGGAAGAAGGCGGCGACCGCGATTTCGTTCCGGATGTGCGCGTCAAGGATGGCGACGTGATCGAGACCGGCGGGCTGACCTTCGATTGCCTGCACACCCCCGGCCACACCTCCAATCACATGTGCTACGCGCTGCGCGAAGAGAAGGCATTGTTCACCGGCGATCAGGTGATGGGCTGGTCGACGACCGTCATCTCGCCGCCCGACGGCGACATGGCCGATTACATGGCGTCGTTGAAGAAGCTGCTGGCGCGCAGCGATCGCACGCACTATCCGACCCATGGCGCGCCGATCAAAAGGCCAAGAGCGCATCTTGAAGCTCTGCTGGCCCACCGCCACGAGCGCGAGGCCGAGATTGTCGCGTGTCTGCGGAGCGGCGCCGCGAAGATCGCGGAGATCGTCGCGCGGCTTTATGCCGACGTGGACCCGCGGTTGCATCCGGCCGCGGCGCGCACCGTGCTGGCGCATCTCATCAAGCTGAGGAACGAAGGCCGCGTGAGCGAGGATGGTCGGACGCAACAATACGCGCTGGCCTGAGCGGTTGTTTTCATACGGCGAACAAGGGGCCTTTGCTCCGCGCCAAGTTCGATCTTCCCGCATACTGCGATCTTATGCCGGGTGGGCAGGCCTCTCCGAACCCTTGGAATCGCTGGACAAGGTTGCTCCGCCTGAGTAACCCTCGAACAATGGAAAAGACAGAATTCAGCGTCCGCCAGATCCTGGCCGACGCGGCGCCGAAAGATATTGCGATCACGGTCAAAGGCTGGGTGCGCACCAGGCGGGACTCCAAGGCCGGCATCTCCTTCGTGCAATTGTCGGATGGATCGTCGTTCCATCCGGTGCAGGTGGTGGTGCCGAACACGCTCGCCAATTACGCCGACGAGGTTCTGAAGCTCACGGCCGGTTGCGCAGTGGCAGCGACGGGTACGATTGTTCCGTCGCCCGCGAAAGGCCAGCCGTTCGAGATGCAGGCTACCGCAATCAATGTGATCGGCTGGGTGGAAGACCCGGACACCTATCCGATCCAGCCCAAGCCGCACTCGCTCGAATATCTGCGCGACGTGGCGCATCTGCGCCCGCGCACCAACGTGATCGGGGCGGCGACACGGGTACGCCACACATTGGCGCAGGCGATCCATCGCTTCTTCGACCGCAACGGATTCTTCTGGGTCAACACGCCGATTATCACCTCGTCCGACGCGGAGGGCGCGGGGGAAATGTTCCGGGTCTCGACGCTCGATCTCGCCAATCTGCCGCGCACGGACGAAGGCAAAATCGATTTCTCGAAAGATTTCTTCGGCCGTGAAACGTTTCTGACGGTGTCGGGGCAGCTCAATGTGGAAGCCTACTGCCTCGCGCTCACCAAGGTCTACACCTTCGGGCCGACCTTCCGCGCCGAAAATTCCAACACCAGCCGCCACCTCGCCGAGTTCTGGATGGTCGAGCCGGAGATCGCATTCGCTGACCTCTCCGACGACGCGACGCTGGCGGAACGGCTGCTGAAGGGGGCCTTCGAAACGCTGCTGAAGGAACGGCACGAAGACCTCGCCTTCTTCGACGAGCGTGTCGAAAAAGGGCTGGTGGCGAAACTGGAGGGCATCGTCGCGTCGGAATTCGTGCGGATGGATTACACCGAGGCGGTGGCGGTGCTGGAAAAGGCGACAGAGAAGTTCGAGTTTCCGGTGAAGTGGGGCGTCGATCTGCAATCGGAGCATGAGCGCTATCTCACTGAGAAGCACGCCAAGAAGCCGGTCATCGTGATGAACTATCCCAAGGACATCAAAGCCTTCTACATGCGGGTCAACGACGACGACAAAACAGTGGCGGCAATGGACGTGCTGGCGCCGGGCATCGGCGAGATCATCGGCGGCAGTCAGCGCGAGGAGCGGCTGGACGTGCTGGACGCGCGCATGGACAAGATCGGCATCGATAAGGAGCACTACGCCTGGTACCGCGATCTGCGCCGCTATGGCTCGGTGCCGCACGCGGGTTTCGGCCTCGGCTTCGAACGCACGCTGGCTTACGTCACCGGCCTTGCCAACGTGCGCGACGCGATCCCGTTCCCACGCACGCCGGGGAATGCGAAGTATTGAGGTTCGCCGCTGCTCGGCCCGCGCGTTGAGCCTTACACCCTCATCCGCTCGAGGAAATCTCGGATGAGGCCTGCGTTGCGTCCCATGTCGGCGACGCCGACGCGGCTCTTGGCGCGAATGTCGATGATCGTGCCGATGGCGCCTGCGGTGCGTACGCGGATCACGATGTCCGAGGTCACGCCGAACCAGAAGCTGGTGCTGGTCGCCTCGATATGCCCGCGTTTGAAATCGAACTCGGCGACCCGCCAGCCTTGGGCGTTCACCGTGTTCAGCGCGCGCCAGAACATCTTGGCATAGAATTCCCTGGCAGTGGCCCGTCCCTTCAAGCGCTCGACCGGCTTGATGTCGGGATAGGCGTATTTCTGCGCCAGCGCCGTGGTCATGCGCTCGCCGCCATAGGTGACGATGTTCTGTCCGTCATAGCTCGCCGGATTGGGCGCGCCTTTGCGCCACTCCAGCAGCGTGTCGAATTTCGGCGCGTCGCCGATGTCCGTGGAGACGTCGTGGATCGGCGGCAATGAATAAAAGTGCCATAGGCTGTCGGCGGGAATTCCCACCAGCAGCAGTGCCCCGATCAATCCGGGCATGCCCAGGCGCCAGCCGGTGCTTTCGTTCCCTTCGAGCGCGCGCCAGATCCAGACGATGCCGCAGAGAAGCCCCACGGTGCCGACCGCAACGCCCGGAATCAGAAGCTTCACGCCCAGCGTATAATTCCAGAAGCCGAGCCGCGTGCCGAACGAAGCGGCCAGCGCCAGGACGAGCCCCAGCAGGAAGCCGGCGAGCGCGCCCTTCGCGAAGATCGGCTGATGGCGCATGGTTCCCCTTTATCCACTTCCTTAGTCGTCCGCACCGGGCAGGCGATAGTCCGCAAAGCGCTCGCGCAGCTGAGACTTCTGGATCTTTCCCGTCGCGGTATGCGGAATCTGGTCCAGAAACACCACCTCTTCCGGAAGCCACCATTTGGCGATCTTCCCCGAGAGATACTCCAGAATAGCTTTTTTCGATGTCGTTTGCCCGGGTTTCACGACAACAATGAGCAGCGGCCGTTCGTCCCATTTGGGATGGCGCACCCCGATCACTGCGGCTTCGGCGATCGCCGGGTGGCCGACCGCCAGATTCTCGATCTCGATGGAGGAAATCCACTCGCCGCCCGATTTGATGACGTCCTTGGCGCGGTCGGTGATGGTCATGTAACCGTCCTGGTCCAGCGTCGCCACGTCGCCGGTGTCGAACCAGCCCGCCGCATCGAAGGCGCCGGTCCCCTCGCCGCGGAAATAGGCCTTCGAGACAGCCGGCCCGCGCACTTTCAGCCTGCCCATGCGCTTGCCGTCGCGCGGCAGCTCGCGGTTCTCGGCATCGACGATCTTCATTTCCACCCCGAACGGCGGATGGCCCTGGCGCACCTTGTAGTCGAGCTTCTTGTCGTGGGGCAGATCGGCCAGCTTGGCTTTCAAGGTGCCCAGCGTGCCCAGCGGGCTCATCTCGGTCATGCCCCAGGAATGGATGACTTCCACCCCGTATTTCTTTTCGAAGATCTCGATCATGGCGCGCGGTGCGGCGGAGCCGCCGATCAGCACGCGCTTGAGATGCGGCAGGGTCTTTCCGCTCTGCTCCAGATATTGCAGCAGCGCCAGCCAGACGGTGGGCACCGCCGCCGTCATCGTCACTTTTTCGTTGGTGAGCAGCTCGCACAGCGAGGGACCGTCCAGCCGCGGGCCCGGCATCACCAGCTTGGCGCCGGTCATCGGCGCAGCGAAGGCGATGCCCCAGGAATTGGCGTGGAACATCGGCACCACGGGAAGGATCGTGTCGCGGCCCGAAACGCTGAGCGTATCCGTGCTGCAGGCGATCATGGCGAGCAGCGTGTTGGAACGGTGGCTGTAAAGCACGCCTTTGGGATTGCCCGTCGTGCCGGAGGTGTAGCAGAGCCCGCAGGCCGTGTGCTCGTCGAATTCCTTCCAGGCAAAATCACCGCCATAGGGCGCAATGAAATCCTCATAGGCGATCAGATTGGGAATATCGGCTGCCGGCAGGTGCGCGCGGTCGGTCAGCGCCACGAAGAATTCCACCGTCTTCATCTGCGGCGCGAGCTTGGCGATTAGCTCGGCGAATGTGATGTCGAAGAACAGTGCCCGGTCTTCGGCGTGATTGACGATCCAGGCGATCTGATCGGGGAACAGCCGCGGATTCAGTGTGTGATAGATCGCACCGAGTCCGGCGATGCCATACCAGCTCTCGAGATGACGCGCATTGTTCCAGGCCAGGGTGGCGACGCGGTCACCCAGTTTGATGCCGCGCGCCTCCAGCGCGTCCGCCACTTTCCGCGCGCGCTGCGCGATTTCGCGATAGGTGGTGCGCTCGAGCGGACCTTCCACGGAACGCGACACTACTTGGCGATCGCCATGATAGAGCGCCGCATGATCGATGATCTTGTGAACCAGCAACGGCCAGTCCTGCATCAGTCCCAGCATGCGCGTTCCCTCGACGATATTTTGGAAGCATCATAGAAACACCGGGCGGGAGAAATACGAAGTGCCGCGCGATCGAAATGCCAAGGCTGAGTTGCGGCCCCTCGTACGAACACATGGTAGCGGTCACAAGTGTGACGCTGGTGTCACAGTTCCGTCCAGTTCATTGCCGACTCTATAATTTGAGTAATAATAAGTCCCGGGATGCTTGACGTTGACGTAAGGTTATACGTACAATCCCTTACTGAGAATTTGTCAGGGAAATGGACTCAAGGGTCCAAGAACCGGCGCAAAGCGGTCGATACCTGGGTCCGAACAGCACCGTAGGGAATCATGAATCGCACTTTCACCATCCGTCAGCTCACCAAGGAATTCAGCGTCACGGCGCGCACGTTGCGCTTCTATGAGGACGAAGGCCTGATCGCGCCCGAACGGCGCGGCCAAACGCGCATCTATTCGGTGCGCGACCGCGCCCGGATCATCCTGATCCTGCGCGGCCGTCGTTTGGGCTTTTCGCTTGCCGAAATCCGCGAATATCTCGACCTCTACGATCACAGCCTCAGCGTGAAGCAGCTCAACCACGCGCGGCACAAGTTCGAAGAACGCATCACGGCCTTCGAACGTCAGAAGATCGACATCGAGGTTTCGATCGGCGAACTGAAACGCAGCATCGCCGAAGTCGATCAGCGGCTGGTCGAGCGCGAGCAGCAGCGGCACGACAAGCAGGAAGTCCGCCGCGAAGCGACCGTCGCGGCCTGACGTACGCGTCATTCTTGTGCTAGAGTTCCCCTCTTACGAGGGGGACTCTATGCGCAAGACGATGTGCATGATCGCGGTTGGGGCCGCGCTGCTGGCGGGCGCACCGGCCTTTGCCGACGATAGTTCGGCCGCTCTGGCGATCGGCGGGATCGTGTTCACGAAGAACACGCCGGTGCGCATGGCGGCCGAAGACCTCGCCGTCAGTCCGAAAGCGGTGCATATCCGCTTTGTCTTCGCCAACGACACGGCGACGGACGTCGAAACCCTGGTCGCCTTCCCGCTGCCGGATATCGACTTGGCCGAGTTCTGGGGCAGCGCGCTCGGCACGGTCACCGAGGATCCGGTGAACTTCGTCGGATTCAAAGTGGTCGTCGACGGCAAGCCGGTATCGTTCAAGGTCGAGCAGCGCGCCTTCGTCAAAGGCAAAGACGTCACCGATCTGATCGCCTCCGTCGGATTGCAGGTCAATCTGGCGGCCGGCGAAGGCTACCAAAAGCTCGACAAGCTATCGCCCGACAGGAAAAAGCGTCTCATCGCGGCGGGCGTTGCGGAGGGCGACGCCAACGATTTCGTGCCGCAATGGACGGTGCGCACCAAGTTCTATTGGACGCAGCGCTTCCCGGCACATAAGAGCGTTGTCATCGAACATTCCTACCAGCCGGTGACCGGCCAGGCTTTCGCCGTGCCGACGGAATTCGACGGCTCGATGGAAAATCCGTTCGCCAAGCAGTTCTGCATGGACGCGGCGACGCTCGCCCGCGTCAAAGCGATGATGAAGGCGCACAAGGGCACGCCGGACGGCATGAGCCCCGGCATGCTCAACGTCTACGAGACAGATTACATTTTGAAGACGGCGAACAATTGGAACGGGCCGATCGGCCGCTTCCATCTGACGCTCGACAAGCTGAAGGCGGACAACGCGCTGTCGCTGTGCTGGGATGGCGAGTTGGAGAAGACCGGGCCGACGACCTTCGAGGCGGTACGCGAAAACTTCGCGCCTGCGCGCGACATTCACATGCTGGTGCTCGAATAGCGGCTAGAGCCGGTGGAACAGCGCGTTCAGAAAGCGGCGCAGCCAGCCCATGCGGGAGTTGGCGTGCGTTTCGCCTTCCGAATGGCCATAACGGCCGTAAACCAAGTGACCCATCATCGTGTTGGCGCCTTCCCAGCGTTAACGGCGTATACGGATCATACGCTCGAAAACCGCCTGCGACAATCCGTCCACAGACGATTGCGCGTAAAGGTTAACGGTGCGTTAAGGCTTTGCGAAGTTTACGCGACGGTGGTTCAGAGCCGCGCGATCCAAGCGTCGGCCAATCCGCGCACGCAAGCGCCCGTGGACATCTGGCTTGTCCCCGCCCGCGTCACGGGTTCGACGATACCGCTTGCCGTGGAGCCCACCATGTGGCGCGCGCGCTCGACCGCCAACGCGCGGCAAGGTTCGATCTGACCGTAGGTGGCGTAAAGACCTCCGAAGAAAACCGCAATCAGTACCACGACAAACATGATCAGTCGGATCATCGCGTATTCTCCTCAGTAGCTGCGGCCGCCCGGATTGTTGTCGGGAATGGGGCCGACTCCCGGCGTGGCGGGATTGACCGTGGTGGCGGTGCGGCAATTGGTGAGCCCGCTGGCCCAACCAGCGCGATAGGCCTTGTCGCTGCCATAGGCAGCCTCGTCGCGCACCAGCGGTTCGCGGTAATTGGCGCCGCGGGCCGCGGCCGAAGCGCAGCCGTCGCTGTAGCCGTTCTTGAAACCCGGCGAGTTCTTTTCGGCGCGCTGCCGGGCGCTGGGGAAGAAGATGCCGCAACCCGCCAGTGACAGCGCGGCGACGGCGACGACGAAAATTCGGGCGGACTTTCTCATGGCTGCGAGTTCTATCACCTTGCGCCCGCAATCTAAAGCGCGTTCAGAAGTACCGCCACCACAGATAGAGGTGCGCGATCGCGATGCTCATCAACATCATCGGGAAAGCCAGCAGCGTGAATTTCACAAATCCGAATTTTACGCCGTTCTTCTCGGCGATGCCCGCCATGGCGAGATTCGCACTGGCGCCGATCAGCGTGCCGTTGCCGCCCAGGCAGGCGCCGAGCGCCAGCGCCCACCACACCGGCCGCAAGGCATCCGCGCCTCCCAGCGTCGTACCGAGCGTCTTGACCACCGGGATCATCGTCGCGACGAAGGGGATGTTGTCGAGGATGGCGGAAAGGATCGCCGAGACCCACAACACGGCGCCGGCGCTGACCGGAAGACTGCCGTGCGTCGCCAGCGCCAGCCGGTGGGCGGCGAGTTCGAGCAGCCCGGCGCGTTCCACCCCGCCCACCACCACGAACAGGCCGACGAAGAAGAACAGCGTCGTCCATTCCACCTCGTTCAAGGCGCTCGCGACGTTTTCGCCGTGCCGATGGATCGGGTGGCGCAGATTCTCCAGCAGCATCAGAAGCGCGGCGGCGGCGAGCGCAATCGTCGCCGATCCCAACCAGCCCGCCAGCACGAAGGCCAGCAGCGATCCGCCAATCGCGACGAGAGAGCAGATCAGCAGATAGGGATCGACGATCGACGCCTTGGCTTCAAGCGCCATGACGCGGGCCCGGTCGGCGGGAGCGGATTTCAGCTTGATGCCCCAGATCAAGTGACAGACCAGAAGCTGCGCCGCCATGATCAGCAGGACGACCGGACCGAGCGCCAGCAGGAAGTCGTTGAAACTCAGACCCGTCGCCGAGCCGATCAGGATGTTCGGCGGGTCGCCGATCAGCGTCGCCGTTCCCCCGATGTTGCTGGCGACGATTTCCGCAAACAAATAGGGATAGACCGCCACGCGCAACTCGCGGCAGACGATGAAAGTCACGGGCGCAATCAGCAGGACCGTGGTGACGTTGTTCAAGGCCGCCGACAGCAGCGCGGTCACCAATGCCAGTGCCGCAAGGATGCCGGCGGGCGAGGCTTTGACGAGCTGCGCGGCCCGAATCGCGCAATAACCGAACAGCCCGCTTTTCCTGGCGATGGCGACGACGATCATCATGCCGGCTAGCAGGCCCAGCGTATTGAAGTCGACGGCACGGATCGCTTCGTCCTGGCTGAGGATGCCCAGCAAGACAACGAGGCAGGCGCCGACGAGGGCGGCCACGGCGCGGTTTACCCGCTCGCTGATGATCAGCACATAGCAGAAAACCAGGATCGCGCTCGCGGCGACGAAGACGAACGAAGACGTGTCGGGCATGGCAATCCTCTGCCGTTCATTCTCTCTTCACCATTCCGGCAGTCTTGCGCAAGTGTTAACCCCCGTTAAAGCGCGGCTGCGCCATCATTCCCATGCGTATGGGAGTGGGCATGGGGCGCGAAGATCTCGGCGAACTGCAGGTGCTGATCGTGGGCGGCAAACCGCATGCGGTCATGACGCTGCGCACCGTGTTCGGCATCATCGGCATCAACAAGGTGAGCGCAGTGGCCGATTCGATGCGTGCCATCGCGGTGCTGCGCGAGCAGGCGGTGGACGCCGTATTCTGCGACGAACATACCGATGCCATCGACGACGTGCCGTTCCCGCTGGCGGCGCGGCGCGCCAAAGGCGTTCTCAATCCGATGCTGCCGATCTTTCTGGTCTGTTCGGCGCCGATGCGCCGCCAAGTGGAAGGCGCGCGCGACGACGGCATCACCGATGTTCTCGTCCGTCCGATCAGTGCGGCCACCGTGATCCGCAAGCTGCGCGGGGCGACGCTTGCGCCCCGGCCCTTCATTCTGGCGAGCGGGTTCTTCGGCCCCGACCGGCGCGGTGGAGGCCGGGCGCCGTACGGCGGACAGGATCGCCGGCGGCGCGCGCCCAAGAAGCTCAAGGTCTCGCTGAACGAATCGGCGGCCCTCTTGTCTCAGGCTGCCCAAAAGGACTCCGAAGGGGTCCAAGTCGAAGTCTGAAGACTAAAATCCCACAATTTTTGCGAGTGGCACGCGTGTACCCGATAAGCGTCAATTTGGCTTATCCCTGGGGGCTTGTCGAATAGACTTTTGGGCTAACACACGGTGACGTAACAGAAATTCGCGCCAATATACCATTATAGGTTGTTTCTTATCCCGGTTTTAAAATACTATAGGATAATTGTGGCAATTATCCGATACTTGACTGGATGGGGGCAATTTCCTATCGTCGTCTGCGACAGGCCGTCATTTTATTGCTAACTGCGGGGATGCTTTGGGCGACCACTCAGATGGCGGTAGCGCGGCCGCCAGACATTTACGGTCCCGGCTTTGGCTTTGGCCCGATAATTAGGTTTGTCGGAGAGCCGAAGGTGTTCTGCTGCGTCCCAAGATTTATGGCTTCTAGGCCAGCAGCACGAAGTGCCTCAATCAATATTTCGCCGTCAGCCACGTTTCTGGCGGCTACAGATAAGCCCGGGGGAGGGGATGGCGTCATTAGGCCAAATGATACTGATGCACCGTTAAGGCCTACTTGGTGCAGTGCGGCCCTGAACTGTGCCGCGTACTCGACGCGCTCCGGTTCACTATTAGAGGCGATAACTGAAATCGGTATTCTGTGGCCGCACAACACGGCAAGAAATTTGTCGGTTTGCTCTTTGCTGAGAGACCGCCAAGCGAATTGGGCCTTTAAACGCTCGGTTTCTAGGTGGGCTTTGGCCGCTTCGGCCTCTAAGCCAGCCGTCATCTCGCCAACCTCCACCTTGTACCGGGCGAACTCATCGGCTCGGTCAGCCGCCTCTTTGTCCTGCAACGTGATTACGACGCGCATGGTCAAGAAAATCGCCATTGCGGCGAATGCCGCCAGCCCGAGTGCCAGCCACATAAGCGTATTCCAAGCGGCAAGGTCTAAACCAAGCATTCGCCTTACTCCCTTAGAGGTGGCCGTGCTTTCCATCTGTGGTGCGTCGCTGATTTCCATACTGCAATTTATGGGCTGGATTATTGGCCGATATGTCAGGGGGAAAAATGCTAAACGCCCCGAATAGCTTCTCCGAAAATGTCCGCATTCAGACGGTTGTTATAGCGGAATTGGAACTCGGCAACGTAGAGGGGAAGGTACTTCCGCGACACTTTGTGATAGGTGCCGACGACACCGCGCTTAATCAGCGACCAGAAACCCTCAATCGTATTTGTGTGAATTGCGCCAGTCACATACTGGCCGCGCGTGTGATAGACAGACCCGTGCGGGAACTCGTCGCCAAGCCCGATGTACCCCCGATGTTCGTCAGTAGCGAGCAAGGAAACGTCAGTCGAAACAGCTTCGCGAACGAAGGTTTGCATCGTCTCTTTGGTGACTTGGTTGAGGGCGCGGGCGATGACATTGCCTCCCCGCTCGATAGCTCCGATGACCGCGAACTTGTCGGCAGCACCAGCCTTATGGGTCCGGGGGCCGTGCTTATTCTTGCCCTTCCCGCCGATATAAGTCTCATCGACTTCCACAATGCCCATGAGCTTGCGGAAATCTTCTTTCGCCAGCCCGGCGCGGATGCGATGACACATGCTCCAAGCTGTCTCGTAGGAGCCGAAGCCCATCATGCGATGGATTTGCAGGGCACTAATTCCCTTCTTGCTGGTGAGCATGAGGTGGATGACCCGGAACCATTGGCGCAAGGGCTTATTGGTATTCTCGAAGATGGTCCCAGCGATGACGCTGAACCGATAGCCGCTGTCGGGTGTGCAGGTGTAGCACTGCCACTTGAAGGCCATTGTGCTGACTTCGTAGGTCACGTCAGCGCCACAGCGCGGGCATTTGATGCCCAGCGGCCAGCGGTGTTTCACCAGATAGGCTTGGCAGGCTTCCTCGGTCGGGAAAGCCGCTTCCCATTGCGAGATCGTCATTTGGTGGATGCGTTTCTTGCTGGCCATGTCCGCGACTCCTCACTGACAGGGGGATTATAGGATGAAATCCCCGACCAGTCAAGAGGCAGATAATCGCCATAATTGTCCTCCTTGGCCGGGTGCTGTCCGGCAGTCGAAGGAAGGGGGAATGCCATGATGAAATCGGCTGTGGTTCTGATTGAAACGCCGAGGGCCGCCGCGCCGCCGGTACGCGAGCGGGCTTGGCTGGTGCAGGCCACCGTGGCCCATGTCTACGGTGTAGCGCTGAAGGATCTCTGCGCCAACACGCGCAACCGCCCCAAGGCGGCGTTCGCGCGCCAAATCGCGATGTATCTGTGCCATGTGGAATGCGAGATCAACGTCTCCGAAGTCGCCAGAGCATTCGGGCGGGACCGCTCGACCGCCGTCTATGCCATTCGCCGCATCGAAGAGCTGCGCGAAGATCCCGAACTCGACCGTGCGCTCGGTTGGCTGGAAGCGATGGTGCGCCGCACCGGGAGGTGCGCATGAGCGCCCTCACCGAAAGCGAACTGAAGCGCGAAGCGCGCCGCGTGCTGCGCAAGCTGCTCGGCGGAGCGCGATTGGAACGCGGCGATGACGGCCGTTATGCGATTGTGGCGCGCGCCCAGGGACCGCGCCACGCCAAGACGAAGATCGCCGCGCTTCTGGCAGACGCAATGCGCGCCAAAGGCTGGCTGACACCGCAGCAAGGCGACGACGCCGTTCTGATCCTGAGCGATGCGGGCGAAGGCTGGTACGCGCGCAGCGGCGCGCCGCTCGACCCCTTTGCCGCGCAACATCAATTGCGCTGCACGCAAACGATCGTCGACGCGCAGGGACGCGAGCACGCCGTCACGGTGAACGCGGCGGAATCGCCGCTGACCTGGATGCATCAGCGCGGCATCGTCAGCGATATGCAATGCCAGGCGGGCGAGCGGCTGCGGCGCGATTTTACGCTGGCACAGCTCAGCCCGCGGCTGGGCGTGGACCTCAGCGCGCCCGTGGTCCTCGGCCGGCGCGCCGCCGGGCCGGACAGCGGACTGCCAGACATGGTGCTCGCCGCCAAGCAGCGCTTCGCGCACGCCATGCGGGCAGCGGGTCCCGGCCTGTCGGACATTCTGTTCGACGTCTGCTGTCATTTGAATGGGCTGGAACAGAGCGAACGCGTGCGCGGCTGGCCCAGAGCTTCGGCCAAGGTGGTGCTGAGGATCGCGCTCGACCGCCTCGCCGGACATTACGGGATGATTTGCAGCCGGACGCGCTCGCGGGTCAGGGCCTGGGCGATGGAGGATGAAGCCGAATCGTTAATCCCCTCACCCCGCGATTCTTCGCAAGGGTGAGGGGTGGCCTGAACGTGAGGGGGATGCCTTAGAAACGTGTCATGCGTTTGGCGAGGCTGCTGAGATCGCTCCTTTCGCTTTTCCCCGCCTGATCACTCTTTTTGAGTTCGGCCTTGGCGCGGTCGAGACCGGCCAGGATCGTGCTGCGAAGGTCGCCGGCGTTGATCGGACCGCTGGCACAGTTGCGGTCGCCGCAAACACCGCTGGCTTCGGCCGGCCCCGACATCCAGTCGGGCGCCTTGATAGGCGGGAAGCCTGGGGCATTCGGCCTGCCTAATCCCAAATCGGGCTCGTGCGGCATGAATACCGCGACGAAAGCGATCCAAAATGCAGCTCGGAAGATCATGAGACGGCCTTCGCTCGATTGCACGCGAGCAAGATAGGCCTCTGCGTTTTCTACTCACTGAAACGAATCGGTAAAGTTCGATACGATGCGGTTAATACGCATGTTTGTGCATTTCAACCAAACCGCGGTCTTGCCAAAATCGTTCTGTCTCGAATCAAGAAAGTTTCAAATTTTGCGATCAGTTGATGCGCGGTTAATTCAAATTCGAGACAAGTGCCGTGAATGGGCGAATAGCGAATAGCGTCCTTCGGGACGCTCGCTTTGCTCGCTCCTCAGGATGAGGACAAACATAAACCTCCTCATGCTGAGGAGCCCGCCGAAGGCGGGCGTCTCGAAGCACGCTATTCGCTTTTTCTATTTTGCGGCAGGAAGCTCGATGGTGGCAGTGAAGCCTTTGCCCGGCGTGCTTTCGACGGTAAGCGCGCCGCCGTGCAGATCGCAGAAGGCCTTGACCAGCGTGAGCCCCAAGCCTGCGCCGGCCGAATGATCGGCGGTGCCGCGTCCGCCCTGTTCGAACGGCCGCAGGATGCGCTCGAGATCTTCGGCGGCGACGCCCGGGCCGTTGTCCGAGACGCTCAGCTTGATCGTGTTTGCGGTCTTGGTCACCGCCAGGCGCACGCTGCCGCCCTCCTGTGTGAAGGCCACGGCATTCTCGATCAAGTGATTGATCATGGCGGTCAGGGCGGCTTCGTCGGCATCTGCCAACAGCCCGACCGGACAGCCATCGGCATCAATGGTGATTTGCTTTGCGGCGGCCGGGGCGTCGAACGCATCCTTGGCCAGCCACATCAGCGAACCCGCATCCAGGCTGGTGCGGCGCAGTTCGTAGCGGCCGGCAGACATCTTCGTCAGGTCGAGAATCTGGTTGATCAGCTTCAGCAGGTTCTTGCCGCCCTGGTGGATCAGCTTGGAGTATTCCTGCACCTGTTCGGGGCGGACGCGGTCGCCCAAGGTGCACAGCAGATCGGAGAAGCCGATGATGGCGTTGAGCGGCGTCTTGAGCTCGTGGCTCATGGTGCGCAGCAGCGTCGTCTTGGTCGAGTTGGCTTCGGCGGCGGCCTGGTCGAGCTTGAGCGAAAGATCGGCGAGATAGGTTGCCTGGCGCGAGGATTCGGCCTGCTGCTCGGCCAGCGCCAGACGTGTTTTCTCGAGTGTGTGGGTTTGCTCGGCAAGCGATTTTTCGACGCGGCAATGATCGGTGACGTCGGTGAAGACGACGACGCGTCCGCCGTCGTCCGTGGCACGATCGCGCAACATGTACGCCTTGCCCGAGACGGCCTCCACCGTCATGGCGCCGGCCGGGCGCTGGTGAAGTTCGAGGCGGCGTCTGACCCAGGCCTCGGCGCCTGCGCTCATCACGATCCGTCCGCGTGCGGCAATGTCGTCCACCAGATCGCGGAACTTGCACCCGATCAGCTCATCCGCAGTCTCTTTGCCGTTGATCTCGGCGTATTCGGTGTTGCACAGGACAAGCGTATCGTTGCGATCGTAAAAGGCGAAGGCGTCGGCCGACAGCGCGATGGCGTTCTGCAGCCGCCCCAGCACGTGGCGTGCGGCGGTGACGTCTGTCCACAGCGCGATCCAACCGCCGCTCGCCGTGCGCCGCGCCTTGATCTCGATGATCCGCCCGTCGGCGAGCGCGATATCGCGCGGCTGGTATTCTCCGGCCGTGAACTGCGAACGGCGTCGCGCGACGAAGTCCTCCATGCCGGCCGGCGGATCGCCGACATGTCCGCAGGCGACCTCCAGCCGAATCAGCTCCTCGTAGCTCTTTCCGATCAGCTCCTCGCGCGGCGGCAAGGCCGGGAACATGTGGCTCAGATGTTCGTTGGCGAAGACCAGCCGCTCTTTCGAATCGAAAATGGTGATGGCGACGCGCAGGCAATGCAGCGCCTCCAGGACGGAAGGCATCGCTGCCGCGTCGAGGTTCTCGTCTTGCTGTGTCGCCAGCCGAGCCAGATGCAAGGAACAATATCCACCGTTTTGCGCCTGCAACTTTGACTGAGGGGGATTAGGGAATGGTTAGGTCGTGGCGGCGCCCTGCCGAATCGCGCCAACATCGTTACCAAAGGGTAAAGAACGCCTGCCTTATATCTTGTGAATTACCGAACGAAATCGCTTGGCGTTCAAAGTTCGTTAAGCAGGTGCAGGTGACGATGCCCAGGCGCGAGTCCCACTGGCGGGTCCGGTTAATGAAACTTCATAAATCGACATCGGTGCCGGCTGACTCCAAGCGCAACGCGCCGCGCCGCCTGTTCATCGCCGTGCAAGCGTCCAAGACCGCGATCGGCGCGGCTCTGGCGCTGGCCTTCGTCGGGTTTGTCGGCAGGCCGGACGCGGCCGAAACCATCGCGATCGCGGGTCTGCTGGCGCCCGCGTTTCTGGTGCTCCTGGCCTTCACGAAAATTCCGCTCGCGATTCTGGAGCAAGGAGCGCTGGCGCTTTTCGCCGTCCTGATCGGCTATCTGGCGGCGCTCACCGGCGGCATGGTTTCGCCGCTGGTCGTGTGGTTCGCCCTGGTGCCTGCCGAAGCGGCGCTGGCCGGCGGCCGCCCGACGGTGTTGCGCGCCGCCGCTGCGGCCTCACTTGCGCTGCTGGCCGTGGCGGGCGTGGAAGCGGCCGGCGCGCTGCCGGTATCTCGTCTGCCTGAGCCGGCGTGGGGCCTCTACGCCCTGTCGGTGCTTGTCGCCATCATTCAGGCGGCGCTGGTGGCTGCCGCATCCCAGGATCGCCAGCGCGCCGCCGACAACGCCGCTGCCGAAGGCGCGGCGATGTACCGCTTCCTGGCCGACAATGCGATGGATCTGATCACGCGGCACTCCTCGGACGGACGCATCCGCTTCGCCAGCCCCGCCGCTTTGGCGCTGTTCGGGCGGGCACCGGATGAACTGTTAGGCCTGGCGCCTGCCGCCCTGGTGCATCCCGACGATCTCAAGACGATTCAATCGGCCTTCATGGAAGCGAGCTATTTCGCGCGCCCCGCCACGGCGGAAGTGCGCTTGAAGCGCGCCGACGGAAATTTCCCTTGGGCGGAAATCCGTTGCCGCCCGGTGCCCAAGCCGAACGGCGAGGCCGCCGACATCGTCGCCGTCACCCGCGACATTACCGAACGCAAGGCCCATGAGCGCGCGTTGATCGAGGCGCGCGATCTCGCCGAGCAGGCCAGCCGTGCGAAGTCGCGCTTCCTGGCCAATATGAGTCACGAGCTGCGCACGCCGCTCAACGCCATCATCGGTTTTTCCGAAGTGATGACGCACGAGATGTTCGGGCCGCTGGGCGCGCCGCGCTATCTGGAATATTCGCGGCTGGTGCATGAGAGCGGCAGCCATCTTCTGGAACTGATCAACGGCATTCTCGACATGTCCAAGATCGAGGCGGGCAAGTTCGAACTGTCCGAAGAGGTCTTCGACCTCGCCGAGGTGGCGGAAGCCGCGGTGCGCTTCGTCCGGCTGCCGGCGGAGCGGATCGGCGTGACGCTCAAGACCGCCATCGCACCGAACGCGAGGCGGATTTTCGCCGACAAGCGCGCCATCAAGCAGGTCCTGGTCAATCTTCTGTCCAACGGCGTCAAGTTCACCCCGCGCGGTGGCGAGGTCCGCATTGTCGTGGAACGCGATGCGGGCGGCATCGAGATCGCGGTTTGCGATTCCGGTGTCGGCATCTCGAAGAAAGACCTCGAACGGCTGGGCAAGCCGTTCGAACAGGTCGAAGGCGAGCATGTGCGCGCCAAGGAAGGCACCGGGCTGGGGCTGGCGCTGGTCAAGGCGCTGACGGCGATGCACGGCGGCGAAGCCGTGCTGGAATCGACTCTCGGCGAAGGCACCGTGGTGCGCGTGCGGCTTCCCAATGCCGCAGTCGACGACAAGGGCGTGCGCGTCGCGCCGGAAGAAGCGCAGATCCTGCCATTCCGCGGCGCGGCGGCGTAAGCGGCTATTTCAGCGCCCAGACCACCGTCACCGTCGAGGAGATCGTCTGCTCGCCTGCTTGCGCCATCGTACCGGGCGGCGGAGGTGGCGGCGGCGGCGGCGGCGGGGGAGCGTAAGCGGCTCTGGCACCCGTCACCGTAACAGTCTCGAAGTCGCCCACGGAATCCGAATAAGCGCCTTCGCGGATCGAACGCACGGCGCCGAGTTCCGTGCCGATCTGTGCAGCAAAAGTTTGCGCACGCTTCAGAGCGTCTTTACCGGCTTCCGCACGCGCCTTGGTTTCCAACGCTTCGCGATCCTTGATCTCGAAAGCGATTGTGGCGGAATCGTTCGCGCCGTTCTCGATCAGGGCGTCGAGAACATCGCCCGCACGGCCGAGGTCGGTGAGCGTGACGATCACTTCGTTGGAAACCTGATAGCCGATGACCTTGGTCGACTGCCCGGTTTTAGGGTCGTAAGGCGGGTAGACGGGCTCAAAGCGAACGCTCGATGTTGTAATCTGCTTGTCGGTCACGCCCCGCGTCTTCAATGCGGCAACGACCTTGGCCATAGAAGCGGCGTTGTCGTGCAAGGCGTCGCCCGCACTGCGCGCACGGGTGACGACGCCGCCGGAGACGACAGCCGTATCCGGCATGGCCGTGACGCTGCCTTGGCCGATCATGAGAACATAACGGTCCGGTCCGCCTTGCAGCGTGCCCTCCACCGTCACCGGGATGGTGTGCTTGCCGGCCGCCTGGGCGGGCGGGATCATGCAGAGTGCCAGCGCCACGCCGGCAAGAGTGAGTCCACGGATTGTCATGATGCGTTCCTCTCGCTTGCGGATCGTGCCGCGCGTGTATTCTATGTCAGCCGCGCCTACACTTGAACCGTGACCCGTTTTCGCAAGCAAACCGCCTCATGCCCTCCCGCCTGAAAGCCGGCATTTTTGTCAGAGCCTTGATCCGCCGCGCAGAAGTGGCGGGCGCGCAGGCCTATGTCGTGAAGAAGGGCGCGGAGGAAGCCGGTGCGGTGTTCCTGAAAATCTCTCGCCTCGACGGCACTTGCATGGTTCTCAACCAGGCGCGCGCCGGCCACGGCGAATTGGTATGGGCCAAGGTCCTGGGCGACTCGTGCGACGAGGCGAAGGCCTCGGCCTATTTCGCGCGACAGATCAAATACGATTCCGATCTATGGATCGTGGAGATCGAAGATCGCGAAGGACGGGCGTTCGTGGACGAGAAAATCGTGTAGCGGCGGAGGATCGGAATGAACACTTGGCGGCGGGCACTTCACTTGGCGATGTCGGACGGCGTTCCGCTGCGCGCCCTGTATATGGCATTGTTGATCGGCACGATCCTCAATCTGATCAATCAGGGCGATGCGTTGGTGCATGGCGCGCCGCTACATTGGACCAAACTGTTCCTGACATACCTCACGCCTTATATCGTCAGCACCCATGGCGCGGTGGCGGCGCGCCTTCACGGGGGGCCGTGATGCCCACCTTCTACAACCGCATCGCGGGCCAAAGCCTGCACCGCCTGGAAGCGCTGAGCGACGGCGTCTTCGCCGTGGCGATGACCTTGCTGGTGCTCGACCTGCATGCTCCGGTGGCCGCCGCGATCCACAGCGAGCGCGATCTGCTGCAGGCGCTCGCCGCGCTCTCGCCGCGCCTGCTCACCTATCTGATGAGTTTCGTCACGCTCGGCATTTTCTGGGTCGGCCAGCAGACCCAACACGATCTCTTGGCAAAGAGCGACCGCTCCTATGCCTGGATCAACATCGCGTTCCTGATGGCGGTGACGCTGGTGCCGTTCTCCACCGCCCTGCTTGCCGAATTCATCACCTATCGCGTCGCTCTGCTGGTCTATTGGGCGAACCTGCTGGTGCTCGGCCTGCTGATCGCAGCGCAACTCTATCGGGCGCGCCATTTCGGACTGCTCAAGGAAAAGATGTCCCGCGACGTTCACGTCGCCATCGTGCGGCGGGTCGTCATCGCGCAGGCGCTCTATGCCTTCGGCGCCATGCTGTGCGTATTTTCCAACTGGTGGAGCATCGGCTTCATCGTGACGGTGCAGCTGATCTACGCCATCGCCCCGCGCTTCAAGCCGTTCGTGTGGATGTAAGCGCTCCGGGTGCAACGAATGTAGAGTCATTCCAAGTTGGCGTCGCGCGACAGGGTTCCGCGTTGACAGCAAAAAGGGGCAGGCCCATCCTGGCGCTACGGTCCTTGGGGGATGAGGACATGAATATACGCACTCTGTTGACGGCAAGCGTGCTGTTGCTGTTGTCGACGATCGCCGCATCCGGCGAATATCTCTATTCCGAGCAATTTGGATTCACCGCCGATTTTCCAGGCGCGCCCCAGGTCGGCACGCCGGCCGGTTCGGCGAAGGACGCAAGCGGCAGTTTCGTTTCCACGGCGGTGGTCGTCAGTGCGACCAAGCCGGGCGTCGATTACGCCTTCGTCTCGGTGGACAGTTACGTCGTGCCGGTCGCACTGGATCGGGAAGCCATTTTCGATGCCAAGCGCGACAGTTTCCTGGCCAGCCTCGGCGCTTCGCTGACATCGTCGCACGAAGGCACGGTCTGCGATTATCCGGCGTACTATTTCTCCTTCGGGCTGAACGACAATTCGGCGTCCGGCGACGTCATCATCGTTCTGGTGCAGACGCCCAAGCCGCGGATTTACATCGTCGGCACGTCCTACACCAAGAAAGCTGCGGCCAATGACGTCGCGGCGCTTGCGAAATTCCTGGATACCTTCCGTATCCAGTAGAAAGCCCAGACCTTGTCGTCGTTCCGCGCGCGTCGGCCGGGGATGACAATTTATTGTAACTCGTGTACTCCCCGCCGCCATGTCGCCCACACCCGCCTCACAGGCCGCCCGCCGGCGCACCTTCGCGATCATTTCGCACCCCGACGCCGGCAAGACCACGCTGACCGAGCACCTGCTGCTGCTCGGCGGCGCGATCCACGAGGCCGGCCGCGTCAAGGCGCGCGGCGAGGCGCGGCGCGCCAAATCCGACTGGATGAAGATCGAGCAGGAGCGCGGCATCTCGGTGACCAGCGCGGTGATGACTTTCGAATATGCCGATGCGATCTTCAATCTGCTCGATACGCCGGGCCATGAGGATTTCTCGGAAGACACCTATCGCACGCTCACCGCCGCCGATTCCGCGGTGATGGTGATCGACGCGGCCAAGGGCATCGAAAGCCAGACCCGCAAGCTGTTCGAGGTCTGCCGGCTGCGCGATATCCCGATCATGACCTTCATCAACAAGATGGACCGCGAGGCGCGCGACGCCTTCGAACTGCTCGACGAAATCTCCGACCAGCTTCAGCTCAATGTGGCGCCGATGGTGTGGCCCGCCGGGCACGGGCAGAATTTCAAGGGCGTCTACGATCTTTATGCCGACGCGTTCCTGCCGTTCGGAGACAATTCCGCGGCGCTGCCCGAGGATGTGGAAGCCAAGCTCGATGAAGATCTGGAGCTGGCGCGCGGCGGGCTGTCGCGCTTCGATCCCGCCGCCTATCGCGAAGGCCATCTCTCGCCGGTGTTCTTCGGCTCAGCTCTGAAGAAATTCGGCGTCGCCGAATTGCTGACCATGCTGGCGGAACATGCGCCCAGTCCGCGCCCGCAGGCCGCCAAAGGCCGCGAAGTGAAACCGTCGGACAAGGAAGTCTCGGGCTTCGTCTTCAAGGTCCAGGCCAACATGGACCCCAATCACCGCGATCGTGTGGCGTTCCTGCGGCTGGCGTCCGGGCGCTTCACACGCAACATGAAGCTGACCCAATCGGGCACCGGCAAGGTCATCGGCATCCACAATCCGATCCTGTTCTTCGCCCAGGAGCGCGAGACGGTGGACGAAGCCTGGCCCGGCGACATCATCGGCATTCCCAATCACGGGGTGCTGCGGGTCGGCGATACGCTGTCGGAATCGGGAACTATCGTGTTCACCGGCATTCCAAACTTCGCGCCGGAAATCCTGCGCCGCGTGCGGCTGGGCGATCCGATGAAGCAGAAGCATCTGGCGCGGGCTCTCACCAGTTTGGCGGAAGAAGGCGTGACCCAGGTCTTCAAGCCCGCCATTGGCTCTTATTGGATCGTCGGCGTGGTGGGGCCGTTGCAGCTGGACGTCTTGAAGTCGCGGCTGCGTGACGAATACGGACTCGATGCCGAACTGGAGGCTTCGCCTTACGATGCGGCGCGTTGGATCTCTGCCGCGCCGGACGATTTGCAGAAGTTCGTGGAGTCCAACCGCGGCGGCATGGCCACGGACCGCGACGACTCGCCGGTGTTCCTGGCCAAGAGCAATTGGGAACTGAATTACGTCGCCGAGAAATTTCCCAAAGTCCGCTTCGCCAAGACCCGCGAACGCAGCGACGTGCAGAGCACGACGTAATCGAATCTAATTGTCATTCCCGGCGAGGTTCGCGCGTCAGCGCGGGCCGAGGGAAGGGAATCCATAAGTCTGTGCAGATTTCAGGGTTGTTCATACGCTGGCGCTATGAACTCCCTCGCGCTCACCTTCGGTTCGCGCTCGCCGGGAATGACAGGATATGATAGCGCGATGAGTCGTGAACGTCGCTACTTCGTGTACATACTTGCGAGCAAGAGGAACGGCACGCTCTATACGGGCGTGACAAGCGATCTGGCGAATCGAACATGGCAGCACAAGAGCGATTTGATTGCAGGATTCACCAAACGCTACGGAGTTCATCGTCTGGTCTGGTTCGAAGAGTTCGCCGATATCTATGAAGCAATCGCGCGAGAAAAGCAGATCAAAGGCTGGAATAGAGCCTGGAAAATCCGTCTGCTCGAAAAACAGAATCCAGAATGGCGAGACCTCTACAGCGACATTATAGGTTGATTGTCATTCCCGGCGAGGTTCGCGCGTTAGCGCGAGCCGAGGGAAGGGAATCCAAAAGTCTGTGCAGGTTTCTGGATTCCCTTCCCTCGCGCTCACCTTCGGTTCGCGCTCGCCGGGAATGACAGATGACTTTATTGGCTATCAGCCTGCAACTATTCCGCCGCGTGGGCGCGTTCGGCCGGTTGGTGTTCCGCGAGTGTGCGCCAATGACGCGTCAGCCGTTCGGCGGCATGCTGCGGAACAGAGTCGAAGACGGAAAGTTGGGTCTCGCCGGCCTTGCTTTTCAGCAGCACCAGCGTTGAAAACGTTGCGCGGTCGAGCTGGGCGCCCTTGCACAGGACGGCCAGCGGCTCGCCCGAACTGTCCGACAGGATGCTCTGCGCGATCTGGCGCGGGATACCGATGCTGCCGCCGAACGTCGCGGCAAAATCGCGGAGCGCGGCATCGCGCGTGGCGGCGAGAAGCGCGCGCGCATCGGCTGCCACGATGTCGTCGTCCGTCTCGTCATGTGCGAACTGATTGCGGGTCAGGATTTCGCGGCGCACGCGCGCGGGGGCCGAGAGATAGAATTCGTTGACGAGGTGCAGCGGCAGCTCGCTATGGCCGCCCAGCCGCGCTGCCAGCTTGGTGCGCGTATCGTCGTCGGCTTCGCGCACGGTCTTTTCGAGCAGCGCCAAGACCGGCGGGCGCATCGTTTCGGGATAGTCTTGCGGCCAGTCGAGCACGAGGTCGGCCAGTTCGCCGAGCAGCACCGCGCGCTGCGAGCTTTCGCCCGCCAGTTCCAGCAAATGGCTCAATCGTTCTCTGGCCGTCGGCATAACTTGCTCCCTTACGGGACAAGTTAGCGCACCGTCTGTTAACGTTTCATTGGCCTAGATCAAAGGAAGGCGGCATTGGGGGCCTAATTGCCGATCTGCACCCAATTATCCGGGTAGAAGCCGTTGAAGGTGGTCCGCACCGCCGCCGAATAGGCCCCTATCGCGTCGAACACGATGAAGTCGCCCGGCCCGATCCCGTCGGGCAGCATCTGCGGGCGCGGCAGCACATCCAGCGTATCGCAGGTCGGTCCATAGACGCGGAACGGCTTGACGGCGCCGGGCAGCGGCAAGACGCGGCTCTTGGCGTCCACCGTGAACAC
>Ga0265314_10000521_pt1 | contig 49684 bp, 43 predicted proteins | sample 4126metaG_FD_203106 | JGI IMG/M metagenome (GOLD analysis project Ga0265314, IMG submission 203106) | Rhizosphere microbial communities from Carex aquatilis grown in University of Washington, Seatle, WA, United States - 4-1-26 metaG | ecosystem: Host-associated > Plants > Roots > Rhizosphere >... | reverse complement strand
ATCGGATTGATTGCGCGCCGGAACTCCCAGAATCCGCCGTGTCCCATCTGGCGTGGCGGGCGTTCCGTTCGGCAGCGCCAATTCGCGGCTGCGGCTCAGCGTATCGCGGATGGCACGTACGACGAATTGCTCTTCCTCGGCAGAGATGTCGCTGCGCAGGTGGTCGCGTCCCGCCCGCACCAAGGTGGGCACGACCACGTCATCGAACACCGTCGCGCGCGTCTGCGCGCCGAGCTCGTGGTCGATGATGTCAGCGGCTTCGGTCTCATCGCCGGCGAGCAGTCGTTGGTAGAATGTGATCGGCGCCTCGAGCGGCGGCTCGTCACCCAGCACCACCGCGAGAAATTCCATTTCTGGTACGTGCTTGCCGATTGCCGCCAAGCACACGGTGAGCGGTGTCGAGAGCACCAGCCCGACCGGGCCCCACAACCACGTCCAGAACATGGCCGAGATCAGCAGCGCCAGCGACGAGAGGCCGGTGCGTGTGCCGATCAAGATCGGCTCGACGACGTTGGCGGTGGTAGCGTCGAGGGCCACGAACAAGACGACGGTTTCGATTGTCGGCGCCCAGCCTGGCGATCCGACAAAGGCCAGCGCCGCCGGCATCATCAGCGCGAGCAGCGAACCGAGATACGGCACGAAGCGCAGCACGGCCGCGGCAACGCCCCACAGCAGCGCGTAGGGCACGCCGATGACCAGCAGGCCGATGGCGATGCAGAGGCCAAAGCCGGCGTTGATCAGCGACTGACTGAACAGGAACTGACTGATCCGTTCTGCGGCCTCGTCGAGGGTTCGTGTGGTGACCGTGACCCGTCTCGAGCCGACCAGCCGAATGACGCGATTGCGCAGGTCTTCGCGCCCGACGAGCATGAAGGTCGTCAAGATCAATACGATGCCGCTGGTGATGACGGGATTGAGCACCGGTTCCAGCAACGATCGCAGGCTCTCGACGTCGCTCGGCTGGCTGGGCACGATCGACACGGGCTGGGCCTGCAGCGTCGCGGTCGGCTGACCGCGTGCATCGCCGGGCGGCGGGTGCTGCGCTTCCTGCCGATCGAGCTCGTGAGTGACTTCCTCGACCGTGTCCTCGATTTGACCGAGTGTTCCTTTGCGCGTCTCGCGGAGCGCCGCCAACTTCGTTTTGATGGATGCCGCGTACTGCGGCATGCGCGACGCGAAGTCGTTGAACTGGCGCGACAGCACGTAGCCAAACGCGCCGACCAGGCTGAGGGCGACCGCCAGCACGAGCGCAATGCTCACCAGGCGGTAGAGGCCCGCCCGTTCGAGAGCCCGGACGGGTGGCGTGAGAACGAACGCGGCCATGACCGCCAACGCCACCGGAACCAGCACTCCTTGAGCGCGCGAGAGGATGGCGACGACCAGCGCAACGGTCGCGATTGCGTAGAAAATCCGTGCGGGTCCTGAGAGAACCGCTGGCGTGCTCGGCATCAAAAAAGGCTGCGCTCTTAGAGCTGGGAGCCGGAACGTCTATGGCGGTCGAGACGTGGCACCAGCTCTCGGCCAAGCCTAGCTCAACCAGTGTAAAGCGGTAGTCGGCGGCTCCGTTTGCGGTCAGATCGGGATCGCCAGCGGGCGCCTGAGCTCGACATCGACTCGAGATGAGCCGGTGCATGTCGGTCTGTCCGTCCCTAGACGACCAGCATTGCGCTCAAAACGTACCAATTACACCGGTTCGATACCGTGATCCTCGGGTTAGCGCGGCATCTGATGTGGCCCCAACGTTGCTCGATATGAGGGCGAGGTCCGTATGCAAGCCGCACACAGCAGTCAGAAGACGATCCTGGTCATCGACGATAAGCCAACCAATCGGGACAGCCTGCGCAGCCTCTTTACCGCCGCGGGCTTCACCGTTGCCGAGGCCAGCGACGGACTCGAAGCGCTCAGTCTTCTCTACCGCGGATTGCGACCGTGCCTCATCGTGCTTGATCTGGAAATGCCGGTGATGGACGGCGAAGAGTTTCGCAGAGCGCAAATGGCGCACTCCGAGTACCGGGCCATTCCTGTCGTGCTGTTCTCCGCTGCTCCCGGCCTGGAGCAAATCGCCAAACGCTTGCAGGTGGCCGCTTACGCGTCGAAGCCGGCAGACGCGGCCGGCCTGTTGGCGCTCGCGTGGCGCCACTGTCTGAAAGCCGATCCATCGACATTAACGTCGCAGTTGATCGTCTGACCACTGCAACCGGCCGCTCCGAGGAAGCTCGCAGGGCGCCGCCTCCGGCGAGCTCGCGGAGACGATGCCTGCCCAGGGTGCCTCGGAGCAGCAGCCACTCGGTGGCTGTTACGCTGCTCGACGCGGTCCTAACGCAGCGCCTGCTGTATGGCGACGGCCAGCGGGCCGATCGCTTGTTTCAAATTGATCGTGTTTCCCGCGTCGAACTGAACCCGCGTCTCGTCATCTTTGTAATAGGTGATGAAACGTATCTGGCTGGCGTTGACCCACGTTTCGTGCCCCGAGGCGTCTAACGATTTTACGAGCATTCAGTTCTCCATGTGTTTGTTCGAGCGATCCTCCCTTAGCATGACCGGCAGGCAATCCAGCGCGACGGCGAATGCCGGTTCCTCGCCGGCGGCGTGTGACTCCGCCACTTTGATCGCCGCCGCCATGGCACGCACAGGCGCCGCGCGCCGCAGGCTACAACCAGAGTGCGCGCGACTGGCTTGGGCTGAACCGAGAAACGCCATCCAGCCGCAGGCCGTTGCGAAGATCGCTCTCGCGACGGGCTTCCATGCGCGACCAGGGCCAGCGCTGTCGAACGCGACTATCCGTCGCGGCGGCGCGCTTTTTCCTTCTCGTATAACTCGACGAGCTGGCGATCCGTGATCCGCTTCGTTCCCTGGCGGACGCTTGGATACCAGAGGCGGCCTTGACCCTTGCAGCGGCACGCAACGTACCGCCCGCCGCCCTCGAGCTGTATGTCGGCCGTCCACACCTCGCCGCTGCCGTCGCAGCCGCATGGGTCGCGGATCCACACGAAGCCCCACGACGCCATCGCATCGACGGCTTGATCGGCGGCGGCGCCGAGGATTTGATCGCGCACCTGGATCCCGCCGCCCGATCGAGGCGGGCGGCGCCGCCGTCCGGCAGCCTTCTCACGAGTGCCGCCCACGCCGGCCACGGAGCGCGCCCTGGAAGGGCTCAGCATCGGGATCCTGCGTCGGGCAGCTGCAGCGGCTCGGCCCGCCGCTGTCCGCGCGTTCGCATCGGCGCTTGGTCATCGCTTGCAAGGTGTTTCGTCCAAGGACCTTCCGGTCGCAGGAGTGTGATGATCATCTTTTGTGGACCTCCTCTCTCCCCAACAGTGAGCCGATGTGACGGGGATAGATAGACGGCCCCCCGAGTCTGCGAGGGTGATCTCGCCGGCGCCGAAGCCGATGATGCGTGGTCGGACAGGGGCGCCGCCGTCGGGCATTTGAGGTTGCGCGGACACGCCTTGAACACGGATGGTCCCCGCCCAGAATGGTACGTATGAGACCCGCGCCGCATGAAGCGTTCCGCGCCGAGACGCTGCGCGGTTGGGGAATGCTCGGCGCCGCCGCCGCTCGGGTGGCGCATCCGACCACGCCGGAACAACTAGCCGAGCTGTTGGGAGTGGTGTCGAGCGCGCATGGCTCGGTGGCGCTGCGCGGCGCGGGATGCAGCTACGGCGACGCCAGCCTCAACGGCGCAGGGCACGTGATCGATATCAGCAGCATGGATCGCTTCCTGCACTTCGACGCCGAGCGCGGCCTCGTCACGGTCGAGCCGGGGGTGACGATCCGCCAACTGTGGCGGCGCGTCATCGCCTCCGGCTGGTGGCCGCCGGTGGTGCCGGGCACGATGGCCGTGACGATCGGCGGCGCCGCGGCGATGAACATCCACGGCAAGAACAACTTCGCCGTCGGCAGCTTCGGCGAGCATGTCGAATCTTTTGTGCTGCTGACCGCCTCCGGCGACGTGCTGCGTTGCTCGCGCCAAGAGCATGCCGAGATTTTTCACGCCGCCATCGGTGGCTTCGGCATGCTCGGGTGTTTTCAAGAGCTGACCCTGCGCTTGAAGCGCGTACACGCCGGACGACTGCGGGTGTGGGCCGTGGCGACGCGCGATCTGGCACACAACCTCGAGTTGCTCGAGGACCTGCGCGGCGAAGCCGACTATCTGGTCGGCTGGCTGGATCTGCACGGCACGGGCCGCGGGCTCGGCCGCGGGCTCATGCACCGCGCCGATCAATTGGCGCCGGGTGAGGATCTACAGGGCGCCGGCTGGCTCGACGCCGCGCGACAAGACGTGCCGCCGACGCTGTTTCGCGTCGTGCCGAAAGGATGGCTGTGGCCCGGGATGTGGCTCGCCATGCACGCCGGCGGCACCAAAGTCGTGAACTGGGCGAAGTTTCAGGCCGGCTTCCGGGAAGCGAAGGGCTCGCCGTATCTGCAGACGCATGGCGCCTTTCACTTCCTGCTCGACTACGTGCCGCGCTGGCACTGGATGACCAAGCCGGGCGGGTTGATTCAATTCCAGCCCTTCATCCCGCAACGCGCCGGCGAGCGCGTGTTGAGACAGCTGATCGAACACTGCCAGCGGGCCGGCATGGTGCCGTACCTGGGCGTCCTCAAACGCCATCGGCCCGATCCGTTTCTGATGACGCCGGCCCTCGACGGCTATTCGCTGGCGATGGATTTCGCCGTCAGCCGGGATCCGGCGCGTCGCGACGCGTTGTGGCGACTGTGCCGCGAGATGGCGGACGACGTGCTCAGCGCCGCCGGGCGTTTCTATTATGCGAAGGACGCGGTGCTCGAGGCGTCGTCGCTCACACGCATCCATGGCGCCGCCGCCGTGGCCGCGTTTCGCGCCCTGAAGCAGCGCCTCGATCCGCAGCGCATCCTGCAAACGGACTTGTCGCGGCGCATGGGCGTATGACGCGAGCGGCGTAGTCCGCCGAACTGACTCTCGCACATGCCGGCAGCGGCTCGCCGTCCGTGAGCGCAGTGAGCGGCCCGCAGGCCCGCGACTGCGACAGTACCCGTGGCGGTGCGGCGCCGAGCGCGCGTCGCAGTCAGGTGGTCGACGGGAATGGCGCGACGAGCGCATCGCCGGCGAGCCGGGAGCGGCGGCTGGTGCGCACGTCGCAGGGCAGGAGGATGCGAAATGTGGAGCCGACGCCGAGCTCGCTGGCCACCTCGATTCTGCCGTGCAGCAGTTCGAGCAGTTTGCGCACGACGTACAGACCGAGCCCGACGCCGGCCACATGACCGGTCAGCACATCACCGCCTTGGCGAAACGGCTCGAAGATAATTGGCAAGATCTCGGGTGCGATGCCTGCGCCGGTGTCCGAAACGGCGATCTCCACGTCGCCTGCCACGGGCCGGGCGCGCAGCGTCACGCAGCCGCTGTCGGTGAACTTGAACGCGTTGCGGATGATGTTGCGAAGGATGACCGTCAGCTTGACGCGGTCGGTGCACGATCGGCAGATCGTCGGCGAGCTCGATACAGAAGGCGATCTCCGCTTTACGTCCCAGCCCCTCGTCTTCGTTCACCAGGCCGTGCAGCCAAGTGCCCAGCGCAATCGGCTCGACGTCGACCGGCGCCAGGCCGCGCTCGAGTCGGCTGAGGTCGAGTGTCGCGTTCACCAGCTCGAGCAGCACCGCGCCGCTCCGCTCGATACGCTGCAGCGCGTCCCGTTGCGCGGCGCACAGCGGTCCGAACTCGCCTTCGCGCAGCAGATCCGTGTAGCCGAGGATGATGTGCAGCGGCGTGCGTAGCTCGTGCGACATGGTGGCGACGAAATCCGATTTCAGGCGGTTCGACTGCTCCAGCTCCTGCCGCACGCGTGCTTGCTCGAGCGCCAGCGAGGCGATCTGCGCGATGCCGCGGCCGATGCGCAACGCCACCGCACCGAACGGATGCGCTGCATCGCAGCGGCTCGCGACCTGCATGCCGATCACCTCCGCGCCGCGGCGCAAGGCGATGCACAGTTGCCGGCCGGCCTGCTGGTGTGGCGTGCACAACGGCGCGGCGGCGGATGGGGTGCAATGCGCCACGTCATCGTGCTCCAGCGCCGTCAACAGCTCGTCAAGGATCGTGCGCGGGACGGCCATGGCGCGCGCCATCGCTTGCGCTTCCGGCGTCGCCCCGTATGTCGCGATCGGGCGGAAGACCTCTCCCGCATGATCCCAGAGCAGTGTGTGACTGGAGTCGCAGCGCAGGACGGCCGCGGTGATCTCACACAACGTGCTGAGCAGCGACGGGACCGCGACGACGGCAATCAATCCACGGCCGACGCGATTGAGCGCCGCCGCCACGGTACTGTCCGCCTCGAGCGCCAGCGCGGCATGGCGCCGCTCGCGCCGCACCGCGACGTCACGTAACTCGCGTGTGATGGCGGGACACAGTCGAGCCAAGGTGTCCTTCATCACATAGTCGTGCGCTCCGGCCCGCATCACCGCCACCGCCGTGTCTTCTCCGATGGCCCCAGAGACGACGATGAACGGCACATCGTCTTGCATCTCGCGCACGATCTGCAGGGCGGCGAGGCCGCCGAAGCGCGGCAGCTCGTAGTCGGAGAGCACGCACTCCCACGCCTCGGATGCCAGCGCCGCACGCAGTGCGACTGCGGTCTCGACGCGGTGCGCAGCGGGCGCATAGCCGCCTCGGCGCAGCTGCGCCAAGACGAGCTCAGCGTCGGCGGGGGAATCCTCGATCATCAAGACGCGCAGCGGAATTCCCGACCCGCGCGACGGCGCGTTCATGCGTCGGATCTGTCACCGGCATCGGTCGGCGCATCGAGGGTGAAGTAAAATGTCGCACCTCGGTTCGGCGCGCCCTCGGCCCACACACGGCCTCCGTGCCGCGTCACGATGCGCTGCACGATTGCCAGGCCGATGCCGGTGCCTTCGAACTCCGATGCCGAGTGTAGCCGCTTGAAGGGGATGAAGAGCCGATCGAGGAACGCGGGATCGAACCCGGCGCCATTGTCGCGTACGAAGTACACGCGCTCGCGGTCGTGTTGTGTCGCACCGAAGACGATATGGCCGTCGGCGCGCTTGCTGGTGTACTTCCAAGCGTTGCCGAGGAGATTGACGAGTAGGATGCGCGCCAAATGGGCATCCCCGTCAGCCGACAGGTCAGGCGCGATCTCGACGGTGACGGTGCGGGCCGGGGCCGCGGCGCGCAACTCGGCGACGACGGATGTCGCCAGGTCGCTGAGCGATATGCGTGTGTGGCGCATGTCGTGCCGCGCCACGCGCGCCAGATGGAGCAAATCGTCGATCAGCTGGCTCATGCGCTGGGTGCCGGCGTGAATGCGATCCAGATAGCGCTGTCCTTCGGCACTCAGCTCTGCGGCGTGGTCCTCCAACAAGGCTGAGGCGAAGCCTTCAATGTGACGCAAGGGGCTCCGCAGGTCGTGTGAGACCGAATAGCTGAACGATTCCAGTTCGCGCATCGCGACATCGAGCTGCGCCGTGCGTTCGGCAACGCGGTGCTCCAAATTGTCGTTGAGCGCACCCAGTTGCTCAGCCGTGCGGACGACCTCGCGATACAGGCTGCCGTTCTCGTAGACGCGCCCAGCCAAGGACGCGATCGTCGCCGCGAGCCGTGCGTCGCTCGAGCTGAACTCCGCGGCGCCCAGCTTGCCGGTCAAGCAGAGCCACCCGTAGATGCGCTGCGGCGAGGCGACGCGAACGGCCAACAAACTATCGCTGGCTGGATAACCAGCCGGCAATCCGGTCGGCACGGCGGCCATTTCTGCCGCAGTGAGACGCATCTGCGTCTCCGCGTTCAACAATCTGCCGAGCGCTCCGTCGGTCACTGGCCGTCCGGTCATCGATGCGGCGATGTCGGGCGCGAGGCCACTGGTGAGCACGAACTGCCACGTGCCGTTGCCGTTGGTGCGCACGGCGATCATCGCGTGTCGGGCGCCGACGACGCCACGCGCCGCGCGCGCGACCCCTTCCAGCAATCGCTCGGGGTCGCGCTCCGAAGCGAGGCGTTCGGTCACTTCGACGAGCGCCCCCAGCCGGCGGTTGGTCGTCTCCAACTCCTCGACCTTGTGGGACAACGTGTCGCCGAGCAGCTGCAGGTGCTCGCGGTCGAATACATCAGGCGGGGGAGCGGGTGTCGCTTGCGGAGCCTGTCCGAGCGCGGCGGCGACGGTCTGCAACAGGGTCTCCGGATCGGTCGGTTTGGTGAGAATGAACTGGACACCGCACCGCCTCGCCAAGTCGCGCGCCCCGCGCTCGAGATAGTGCGCGGTGTAGAAGATCACCGGCGTCGCCGCGATCGACGGATCGCTGCGCAACTGGCGGACGAACTCGTAGCCATCCATCGTCGGCATCAGGATGTCGGCGATGATCAGGTCGGGGCGCTCGCGGCGGGTCTGCGCGAGAGCCTCGGCTCCGTCGGCGGCTTCGAACAACCGGTGGCCGCCGTAGGCGAGCAACGTGTGGAGCAGATCGCGATTGGTCGGCTCGTCGTCGACGATCAAAATCGTCGGCATCAACCCACGGTCCCCGCGATGCTACGCCGCATCACCGCTTCGATCTGCTGGACGAAGGTCTCCGGCACGATCGGCTTGGCCATGTACACGTCGAAGCCGGCGCGCAGCACGCTGCGCCGATCTCCGACCATGGCGGAAGCGGTGACCGCCACCAGGGGAATGTGGCGTCGCGCCGGATCGGCCTTCAGTTGACGGGCAATCTCCATGCCGTCGATGCCCGGCAGCTGCACGTCGCAGACGATCAGGTCCAGGCCGCCCGATCGCGCCCTCGCCAATCCAGCATCTCCCTCCGTCGCGCAGCTCACCGTGTGTCCGGCGGCGTGCAGGAGGTAGCGGATGAGCTCCAAGCTGGGTGGATCGTCCTCGATGACCAGAACATGTGCCATCAAGACATCTCTTCGTGGTGCTCGGACGGCTCCAGAACGAGAGAGAAATCGCTGCCGTGCCGTGGCTCGCTGCGGACCGAGATATGCCCACCGAGCAGGGCGGCCAGTCTCTGACTGAAGTGCAAACCCAGACCGGTCCCCTCGCGGCGTCGTTGATTGCCGATGCGATGGAACGCCTCGAACAATTTCTCGACGTCGGCGCTGTCGATGCCGATGCCCGTGTCGATGCAGTGAATCACCGTGCGTCCCGCGATTTCGTCGGGCGGGGCCAAGGTGATGCGCACGCTGCCCGTGTCGGTGAACTTGATCGCGTTGGTGCCCAGGTTCATGACGATTTGGCTCAGCGCGCGCCGGTCGGCGTGAACGACGACATCGTCGCTCGGCAGCTCCACGATCAGCTCGATGCCGCGCGCCTCGGCGAGCGGCCGCAGCGTCGCTCCGACATCCTCGAGCAGCTCGCGACAGCACACCTCTTCGAAGCTGAGCTCCAGCTTCCCGGCTTCGATCTTGGCCAGGTCGAGCAGGTCGTTGATGAGCGACAGCAGGTGCTTGGCGCTGGTCTGGACGGTGCGCAGCTGGCGTTCCTGGTCGGGGTTGAGCGGCCCCGGCAGCTTCATCAGCAGCGTCCCCGTGAAGCCGATGATGGAATTGAGCGGCGTGCGCAGCTCGTGGCTCATGGTGGCCAGGAACGTGTCCTTGGCGCGGTTGGCGCGCTCAAGCTCGACGTTCTTGTCATGCAGCGCCTGCTCGATGCGCTTGCGATCGGTGATGTCGCGAATCGAGCTGCTGATCAGCAGCTCGTCGCTGGTGGTCAGCGGGCTGAGACTGATTTCGACCGGAAACTCGCTGCCGTCCTTGCGCAGCCCGCTCAAATTCAGTCCAGCGCCCATCGGACGGGCATGCGGATTCTCCGTGTAGGCGATGCGGTGAGCGGGATGTCGCGCCCGTGCGTGCGCCGGAACCAGCATCTCGACAGGCCGCCCCAGCAGTTCCGAACGCTGATAGCCGAACAAACGTTCCGTCTGCGAGTTGGTGATCACGATCGCACCATCGCGATCGACGATGACCATCGCGTCCGGCGCAGATTCGAGCAGGCCGCGGAAGCGCTCTTCGGCACGTCGCCGGTCGGTGATGTCGCGAATCGCGCTGGAGATGAGCACGCCATCGGCACTGGCGATCGGGCTCAGGCTGATTTCCACCGGGAACTCGCTGCCATCCTTGCGCAGGGCGCACAGCGACAAATCGGCACCCATGGCGCGGGCGCGTGGGTCGCTGACGTACATGGCGCGATGTGCCAGATGTTGCCTGCACAGTCGCGCCGGTATCAGGCATTCGATCGGGCGGCCGAGCAGCTCGTCGCGCGTATACCCGAACAGCCGCTCGGTTTGGGAGTTCAACAGCGTGATGCTGCCGTTGCCGTCGACGACGACGATCGCGTCTGGCGCCGATTCTACGAGTCGCCGGTACTGCTCAGCCGAGCGCTGTGCCTTGTCCACCGCGGGGTGCGTCGGGGTGAGCGGCTCGCTCAATATGCGCCGTGTTCATCTGTCGGAGCCGGTCTGCCAAATCTCCGCCAATCGGGACGCCGGCAGGCCGTCCCGCGATGCATAAACGGTTGTAGCGGCAAGTGATAGGCAAATCTCCTAGAAATAATGCCTACGCAATCGCGTCGACTGATAAAGCAAGTACGTAGCCCGATCTGCTGGGCGCGTTCAGTACGCAAAAGGCGCGACGGCGCGGCGGCGTTACCGAAATGGCGCTGCCGGGCGCGCCGGCGCGCTGCGGTTCAGCGCGAGCCCGGCAGGCCAAGCAAACGCGTGATGGCGGCGCGCTGCAGGCGCGACGGTAACTTGCCGCGCAGGATGTGGCCGATCCATGCCTCTGGGCTGACCGGATAACGGAAGCGCGGGCGGCGCGCGCCGAGCGCCGTGGCGATCGTGTGCGCCACTTCCTGTGGATCGCGCGCGTGCGCGATGACGCGCTCGTCGATGACGCGCTCCAGGTGTTGCAGCCAGGCGCGATACGGGCTGGCCGGCGGCAGGATGCGCGGCGAGCTGTCCCAGATCGCCGTGCGGTACGGGCCAGGCTCGACCAGCACCACGTCCAGCCCGAACGGCTCGATCTCGTACGCGAGCGATTCGGCCCAGCCTTCGATGGCCCACTTCGAGGCGACGTAGATCGAATTGGCCGGCTCGCCGGCGTAGGCCGAGTTGCTCGAGACGATCAGGATGCGGCCGCGGCGCTGGGCGCGGAAAGTCGGCAGCAGGGCGCGCGTGAGCCCCAGGACGCCGAAGAAGTTGGTCTCCATGACACGCCGCAGCTCGGGCTCGGGCAAATCCTCGAAAGCGCCGCCCACGGCGACGCCGGCGTTGTGCACCACGGCGTCGAGTTGGCCGTCGGTTCGTTCGAGGCAGGCTGGCACGGCGGTGCTGATGGAGTCGGCGGCGGTGACGTCGAGTCGCTCGAGGTGCACCCGCGCCGCCACGCCCGCGTCGGCGATGGCGCGTTCCAGCGCGGCGCGCTTGGCGAGGTCGCGCATGCTGGCGACGACGGTCCAGCCGCGTTTGGCGAGCTCGACGACCGTGACGAGTCCGAAGCCCGACGAGGTACCGGTGACTAGTACGCTGGGCATGCCCCCTCCCGATTTGCCGCGCCGGGCGCGATCGGCGCACGGCGGTCGAAGCGCTGCGCTGTAGTGGGTCGGCGGCGCGCCATGCAAGCGCCGCGGCCGTCCCGCCCGTCCGTTGCCGCCGTGCGATTGACCCGCTGGCGCGAGTGCGCGAGAGCGGAGCGCATGACCGCTGACGAGTTGCGAGCCTTCGTTGAAGAGACGCGCGCCGAAGTCGATGCCGAGCTGGCCAAGTTTGCCGCCCTCGATTGGGACGACATCCCGCCCGACGTGCGCGTCGCGCTGGAGGAATCACGACGCGGCTGGTTGGAGCTGCGCGCCATGCTGCGCGACGAAGTGATCGACGCGCACGTCGAGGCCGCCGCCTACGCCGGGCGCGATCTCAGCGAGTCCGAGGTCATGGCGATGTTTCGCGTCCAGTAGGCCGTCAGCTCTGCGCGATCAGCCTTCACAGAAGAGAGGCCCCTCGGTCGTCCGCGCTTCGGCCGAGCGCTGAAGCTGATGGCTGAAGGCGGCCTTCCGCAGCGCGACTGATCGGAACGGCAGGGCACGGGGGGCGGACCCGCCCGTGCCCTGCCGTTGCCTCACACCGACGGCGTCGGCGCTCTCAGCCTTCCTTTTTCTTCAGCTGGCTGGCGTTGGCGGCGATGAAGGCGCGCAATTCGTCGGCGCGATCGAGCAGCTTGCTCCACTGCTCCTGGTAGAGGGTGACCGGAAACCGCCCCAATCCATAGACGCTGACCGCGCCCTTGGTGCTCACCTTGATGCTCAGTTGGCCGGGTTTGGCGCGCGTCTGCGCCTTGAGCGCTTCATTCTCCTGCTTCAGCCGCTCGAGCTCGGCGGCGATGTCGCTATCTGCCATGGTCGTGTTCTCCTTCGCCGGCCGATATGTCGCGCCGCCGACGCCAACGCAAGACGACCGTCGCGCGGGGGCGCATCGAATGGCCACCGCAAGATTCTCCAAGTCCGGCGATATGCACACTGTGCTACTGTCCTGAGTCTGAGGTTCGCTGCCCGTGTCGGCGAGGCGGCGACATCGGTGGCGAACCTGAGACTCGGCACACTATCGTCGCTGCGATGAGCGAAACGGGTTGGGCACTGTTCGAAACAGCCATCGGTTGCTGCGGCATCGCGTGGAGTGCGCAAGGCGTGGTGCTGGTGCAACTGCCGGAGGCGAACGAGCCGCAGACGCGCGCCCGGCTGGCGCGTCGTGTGCCGGCCGCGCGTCAGCTGGAGCCACCGCCGCCCGTGCGGCGTGCGATGGCTGATATCGTCGCACTCATGCAGGGCGGCGCCGCCGACCTGTCGGCGATCAAGCTCGACATGCGGGCGGTGCCGGAATTTCATCGTCGCGTCTACGAGGCGGCGCGCACCATCCCGCCGGGCGTGACGCTCACCTACGGCGCGATCGCTGCGCGCCTCGGCCAGCCGGGTGCGGCGCGGGCGGTCGGCCAGGCATTGGGCCGCAATCCGTTCGCCATCGTCGTGCCGTGTCATCGCGTCGTCGCCGCCGGCGGCAAGAGCGGCGGCTTCTCGGCCAACGGGGGTGTGTCGACCAAGCTGCGCATGCTGGCGATCGAGCGCGCCGGCAACCCGGCGCCCCCTGCACCGCAGGGCGGGCTCTTCGAGCGCGGCGGAGTGGACTTCGACGTCGCGACCGCCCTGGCGCATCTGCGCGCTGCCGATCCAAAGCTGGGACGGCTCATCGATGCCGCCGGGCCGTTCACCATGCAACTGAAGCGCACGCCCAGCTTGTTCGGCGCGCTTGCCGAGGCGATCGTCTATCAGCAGCTGAGCGGCAAGGCGGCGGCCACAATCTACGGGCGCGTGTGCGCCTTGTTCCCGCGCGCCGCCGCCGGCCCGACACCGGCGCACATCCTGCGCGCCAGCGACGCCGAGTTGCGCGGTGCCGGCGTGTCGCAAGCCAAGCTGCTGGCGTTGCGCGATCTGGCGCAGCGCGCGGCGGCGCGCCAGCTGCCGACGGTGGCCGAGGCACGCGCGATGGCGGACGCCGCACTGGTCGAACGCCTCACCGCGGTGCGCGGCGTCGGTCGTTGGACCGCCGAGATGCTGCTGATGTTCCGTCTCGGCCGTCCCGACGTACTGCCGGCCGACGACTACGGCGTGCGCAAGGGGTTCGCGCTGACCTTCAGAAAGCGCCAGCTGCCGACGCGTCAGGCGCTGGAGAAATATGGCGAGCGCTGGCGGCCCTACCGCACCGTCGCCAGCTGGTATCTGTGGCGTGCGCTCGAGTTGCCGGCTCGGTGAAAGTCTGCCGCATCCCCGCGCCGCAAGGTGGAGTCGACGACCGGCAATCGCCGGTTGATCGTACGGCGCAGCGCGGCTAGGCGAAACGGAGATGGCGGCGCGGACGATGCTGCACGGCGATTCGCTGGCGGTGGTCGAGCACCTGTGTGCGAGTGGTCCGGAAGACACGCCGTTCGTCGAGGTGCATCGCGGCTACTCGCTCTCCTACGTGCGCCAGGGCAGTTTCGGCTATCGCTCGCGCGGACGCGCGTATGAGCTCGTCGCCGGCTCGCTGTTAGTCGGCTACCCTGGTGACGAATTCGTCTGCTCGCATGAGCACGTGCGCGGTGATGAGTGTCTTTCGTTCGAGCTGACGCCGGAGTTGGTGGCGACAATCGGTGATGCGCCGGCCGCCTGGCGTATCGGTTCGCTGCCGCCGCTCCCGCAGCTGATGGTGCTGGGCGAGCTGGCGCAAGCGGTCGTCGACGGACGCAGCGACATCGGCCTCGACGAAGTCGGCGTGCTGTTGGCGGCGCGCTTCGTCGCCTTGCGCACCGCGCCTCGATGCGCCGCGCCGCACGCCGGCGCGGCGGATCGACGCCGCGCGGTCGAAGCCGCGTTGTGGCTCGACGCGCACTCGCACGAATCGCTCAATCTCGAGCAGACCGCCGCCGCGGTCGGTCTCAGCCCGTTTCATTTCCTGCGCTTGTTCGCCAACGCGCTCGGCGTCACACCGCATCAATACGTGCTGCGCTCGCGACTGCGGCACGCGGCGCGGCTGTTGGCCGACGACGCGCGCTCGATCACCGACGTCGCCTACGATGTCGGCTTCGGCGATCTGTCGAACTTCGTGCGTACGTTTCGTCGCGCCGCCGGCGTGTCGCCACGCCGTTTCCGCCAGGCGGCTCGGGGCGACCGCAAGATCATCGAAGATCACTGGTCCACCTTCGCAAGCGCCATTCCTGCTCCGGCGCGGCGGCGGACGTCGCCGCGTGCATAGCCGCGCCCTGCGGCTGGGCCGCAGGCGCTGGACGCGGAGCCGGCTGTGCCCGGCAAAGACCGCGGAGCCGCTTCCAACCAACCAGGCCGACGCCGACGGGGTGGAAGACTCTGTGATCCGCCGCCACGGGAAGATAAGGGTGGCCGCTACGCCGTTACGCCAGTGTCAGACCGATTTGTCGTACGAGCCACACAGCGCGTTCGAACAGTGAGGTCACCAGCGAGACGGTCGATAGCTCGGCACTCTCGGCGCGGCTGGCACCCGCACTGCGCCGCAAGCGCTCCATCAGATCGCCGCGGTCGGCGGTCAGTTGCAGCAGCACGTCCATGTCGGCGGCATCGCGCGAGAGCCAGGCGTCCTGGGCCGACAGGAAGATGAAGTTGAGCGATTCCTTCAGTCGATCGACCAGGGCGGCGCGGTCGGCGGAAAAATGGTTGGCGGCGGCGGCAGCCAGGTCGCCGGTGGCGCTGAGCAGTGCTTCGAGATGGTCCTGGCGGCGATCGAGCACCAACAGGCGCGTCGCCGAATCGCCCGACAGCGCCGCGTCGACGAGATCGCCGAGGAAGGTATCGATCGTCGCGGCGAGATCCGTGCCGGCGCGCACCAAGACGGCGAGCGGCGGACTGCTCGCGGCGGTATCGCTGCGCACCGCGTCGATGACCTGCACGATGATCGAGAACAGACGGCGCTGCTCGTTTTCGGCCAGGTCGAGGGCCGTATCCGGTAGGCTGAGCGCCTCGTCGTGCAAATACAGCGGGCGCGACAAATCCTGCTCGATGGTCGGCGGCTCCAGGCGGTTGAGCAGCGGCTGCGCCACCGGCAGGAGCGCCAGGCCGCTGAGCAAGGTCAGCAGCATGGTGGCGAGGTAGACCCAGGCGAGCAGGTCGGCGCCGTCGGCGACGTGCGCCGCCCACCAGTTGCCCGGCATCGTCAGGTCGCCGATGAGCAGCAGCGCGGCCAACGCGCTGCCGCCGATGGCGTTGCTGAGCCCTTGATAGAAGATCACCTGCCGCGGCGTGCCGCGCAGCGTGGCCGAGAGGAAGTACAGCGACAGCGCCGCGCCGGGGCCGGTGCCGCAGATGAACAGCGCCGCCTGCGGCTGGGTCAGCAGGCCGGCGTGGCTGAGCGCGATGGCGATGACGCCGATCGCGGAGCTCGACTGAATGAGCATGCGGCACGCCGCGCCGGCGATGAACGGCGCCAGGTGCCACTCGCCGAGAAACGCCAGCAGCGCCTGGAACCAGTCGTACGACGGCAGCGGACCGACTGCGCGCTTCATCAGGTCGAGTCCGAGAAAGAGCAAGCCGATGCCGAACAGTGCGCCGAGCAGTGCGTCGTGTCGCGCCGCGACGCGAAAGCTGAGCATCAAGCCGGTGACGCCGATCAGGTAGAGCACCGCCAGGCGGAAATCGAAGGCGGCAAGAAAGACCAGCACCGCCGTGCCGACGTTGGCTGCGGCCACCACCGGCAAAGCGCGCCGCATGGTGAGCAGGCCGGTCGCCACCATACCGGAGACGATGAACGCTACCGCCGAGGCGCTTTGCGTCAGCGCGCCGAACACCGCGCCGGCCAGCGCCGCGAGCAGCGGGTGATTGGTGAAGCGCGCCAGGATTTGGCGAAAGCGCCGCGAGCTCAGCTGCTGCAGCTTGCTGCGTACCGCGTCGACCCCGGTGAAGAACAGTCCGAGGCCGGCGAGGAAGAGGGCGAGGATCTCGCTCACGCCGGTCGCGGATGCGTCAGATCTCGTTGACGCGTCGCCAGCCAGGCGAGCCCGGCCGACAGCAGGATGACCACCGCGGCGACGCCGCTCACGATGCGCCGCAGCGTGTCGTATTCGCGCACTCCCTGGGCGCGTAGCGCCGCGGCTTGCGCGCGCGAGCGCTCGAGGATTGCCTCGGCCAGCGCGTCGACGCGCTGGTTCAGCTCGCGATCGATGCCGCGCACCGCCGCATCGACTGCAAACACCGTCGCGGCGTCGGCCGGCACATAGGCGTTCAGCGCCGCCCGGTACGCGACGCCGAGTCGCTCGTGCTCGGCGACCAGTGCCCGTGCTTCGCCGCGCATCGGGTCGCTGAGCCCCGGTGCCGCCGCCAATGCCGTCAGCTCACGCGCCACGACGGCCTCCTGCGCGCCGAAGGTCGCGGACTGCGCGCGCAACGCCTCGTCGCTGCGACTGCGCAGCAACAGGTTCTTCCACTCTTGCACCTGCAGCTTGAAATTGACCTGCGCCGAGCGCGCCAGATCCAACAGGCTGCTGGCTTCGAGCAGCTGCGCCATCGCCGCCGCACTGCGCTGTTGATGATACTGGATGGCGAACAAGCCGGTCCCGGCCAGCGCGATCACGCCAATCACCAGTGCGCCGAGCAGGCGCCCGAGCGAGCTACGGGGCGGACGGTTCGTCATGTCGCGGCATGGTAGCGCAGCCGCCGCGCGGAGAAACGATGAAGTTGGTTGGCCGCGATCCCCTCGACGGCGTCTCTGGTGCGCCGCATGGGTGCGCAACTGCATTCCCGGCGCGCATTGCGACGGCCGTTTCTGACGGCTGCGGCGCGCCGCGGCGCCGTGCACGGTTGGCTCGATGCCGAGGCAACCGCGCTCCCAACGACAGCGCCGATCAGAACTGGAGGGTCACGCGCGCGGCCCGACGCGGGCGGTGAACGGCCGGGGATCGTCGACCGTGGCGCGATCGGGAACCCAAAGGGTGAACGTTGAGCCACGCCCAACCTCGGTCTGCACACTGATGGTCCCTTCCAGAAGATCGAGCATGCGGCGCACCAGGTACAACCCCAACCCAACTCCGCCGAAGCGGCGCGACATCGCACTGTCGCCCTGCCGGAACAGCTCGAAGATGATGGGCGTGACCTCTGGCGCGATTCCTATGCCCGTGTCCGAGACCGACACCTCGATTCCGCCTTCGTAGGCGCGGGCCGCCACCGTAACGGTTCCCTGCAGAGTGAACTTGAGGGCGTTGGCGATCACGTTGCGCAGGACGACCTTGAGTTTCGTGGCATCGGTGTCGATGAACCCGAGCGTCGCGGGCACGTCCAGGACCAAGCTGATGCCGCAGGTGTCTTGCTGATCGAACGCCAATTCGGCGGTCTCGGTCACCAGAGCAGCGACGGCCACGGGCGCGATGTCGAGCGGGGTAGGCGCCTTATCGAGGCGACTCAAGTTGAGCGCCGAATTGACCAGCTCGAGGAGATGGGCGGCGCTCTTGGCGGCACAGCGCAGCGCCTCGCTCTGCTGTGATGTGACGGAGCCAAACTCGCCACACGCAACCAAGTCGATGTAGCCCATGATGATGCTCAGCGGGGTGCGCAACTCGTGCGACATGGTCGCGAGGAATTCGGCTTTGAGCCGGCTCGATTGCGCCAACTGCTCGCGCACCCAGGCATGTTCGAACAGCAGCGAGGCAAGTTGCGCTTCGCGCGCGCTGCGCTCGACGGCGCCGCGCGGCGCATCGGCCTTGCCCTCATTGACGGCATCGCCAAGCGTCATGGGATTACCCGGCTCGCAGGTCTCGGCGGCGCCGGCGCGATGCGGCGCGCTGGCGCCGTTCCGCCGGCGCGACGCGCTGCCGCGGTGCACCTGCGCCGCGCAGCTGTCACACGAGTGCCGGTTGCGTTCATCACATTGCGCCCGCGGCTGGCGAGCGCGGCAGCGAAACCGTGCACGTCGTGCCCGCTCCCGGCGTGCTGGCGATCTTGGCGGTACCGCCGAGCAGGTCGCACAAGCGTTTGACGGTCGCCAGCCCGAGGCCGGTTCCGAGCGGCTCAAGGCTCTTGGCGGTCGGGGCGCGATAGTAGTGATCGAAGACCCGGCCGAGATCCTCGGCGGTAATGCCGATGCCCGTATCCTGCACGGTGATGCGGAGCTTGGCGGGCGCCAGGAGGCCGCGCAGGCGGACCGTACCGCAGGGCGTGTAGCGCACGGCATTGCTGAGCAGGTTGTCGAGGATACGCGTGACTTTCACCGGATCGGTGGTGATTTGGCCTTCCGACGGAAGCTCGACATCGAAGCCGAGACCCTTTTGCCGACAGCGCCACTCGATCGCATCCGCGCGTTCACGCATCAGCGCGCGCGCCGATATGACGGCAAGGCTCGGCTGGTCGTGCTCGACGCCATCGTGATCGAGCAGCTCGCGCACGATCTCGCCAACGCCTTTGGCGAGCGAAATGATGCGCGCCGCGAAGGGCTCCGCGCCGCCTTTCGAGCCCATGAGATCCGCATAGCCGATGATGTTGCTCAGGCCGTTGAGAACATCGTGCGTGGTAGCGGCGAGAAAGATCCGACGCGATTCGTCGGCGCGCCGCCGGTCGGAGACGTCGGCGACGGTCAGCTGAAGGAGGGGCTGCGACTCGCCCCGCAGGCGCAGCGTTGCGGCGTTGACGCGCACCATTCGACGGCCGAGTCGAGGGCTCTGCGCAGCGACATCGTAGTCGCGCAGCTCGCCGCTGCGCAGCAGAATCGTTTTCAACCGGGCACACAGTTCTGTGGTGTCCCAGGAGTGCGCGGTGATCTCGGGCAGCGACTTGCCCTCGCTGGCGCCCGGGGACAAGTGCAGCATCTCTTCGAAGGATGGATTGGCGAGCAGGACGCGCAGGCTGGCGTCGAGAATCAGCAGGCCGTCGCGCGTCGCGTCGACCATGGTCGCTGCGTAGCGTTCGCGCGGGGCGCGTGCAGGACCGATCATCGATGCTACCGCCATCACTGTCTCCTTGAGGCCATCTCGCTGCCGGTGCGATGGCCGGAAGAATCTTAATGGACCCGGCTGCATCTCCTCTACAGACATAACAGCAGATCCGTAACCTCGCAGTCTTACGTACGTAGATCTACGTGCGAGCTTTGCGGGTCGGCCGGCTTTGCCCACCACAACCTTTCAGCCGTCAGCGATCAGCCCTCAGCTCCGGAAAACCCAACGGATGCTAAGGATCCGCACTCTGGCTGAGCGCTCAATGCTGATGGCTGACAGGAGTCTTGGACAAAAGCCGCCGCTGCCACTCCGGTACGCTCCGCTTCGCAGGCGGGCGCCGCGGCCGCGAGTCGCCGACAATGGCGCGACGGAACAACGGCCGGCCTCGAAGAAGCTACCCACGGGGTTTTCGTGCAATGAGCACGTTGCGCACCAGCTGGGCTGCCGAGCCTACATCCATTTTAAGCAGGACCATGCGTCGGTACCCTTCGACCGTGCGAACGCTCAAGCCCAACGCCGCGGCAATCTCTTTGGAGGTCTTTCCATCGACCAGGAGATCCAACACCTGGCGCTCTCGTGGCGTGAGATGACCGAGCCGCGCGCCCACGTTCGCGCGCTCGGTCACCGCCGCGCGCGCCAGCCTATCGGTCTCGATTGCGGCGTGGACCCGCTCCACCAAGACGGCGGGCGCGACTGGCTTCTGGAGGAAGTCGACGGCGCCTGCCCGCAGGGCGCGGACTGACATCGGTACGTTGCCATGGCCGGTCAGGACGATGATCGGGATGAGCGCCTTGCGCCGGCGAAGCTCGTCTTGCAGCTCCAGGCCGTTCGCGCGTTTGAGACGGACGTCGAGCACCAGGCAGCCGGTGCGCTCGGCGTCGTACGCGTCGAGAAATTCGTCTGCGGCCGCGTACGTCTCGACCCGCAAGCCAACCGACTCGAGAAGCGCGCGCAACGACCGGCGGATGCCGGGATTGTCGTCTATCACAAATACTGTCGGCGCGTCTGTCATTCGGCTCACGGAGCAATCGCGACAATTGGCTGGACCGCATGCTACCGCTGGTGCCCGTTACTCTTCCAGCTGGCGCGTGATCAACCGCGGCAGGGCGCGGGGCCACTCCGATGCGTGTCGTGATCGCGTGGCCGGTGGGCGCTCCGACTGGACGCGGAATACATGAGTATATTTACGCGCGTACAATGCCGCAGGTAGTATCGCCGGCTTACGCGCTTGCGTACCATCGTCTAGAAGCGCGCATGGGCGCAGCGAGAGAGCGCCTGTGGTTGGCTTGGCGGTCGAGGCGCTGGATAGGCAGGCGCGGAGGTGGAGGGACCGGGAGTACTGGCCGCCGTCCGCTCGGCGACCGATGAGGAGCTGGCATGCACATCTTCGAAGCAGATCGTTCAACGCGCGCATCATCGACGTACCGGAGCCCGCCGGCCTCTGATTTCGAGACAGCGGTCAGATGCCCGCCGCGCGACGGCACGGCGCTGCAAGACAGCCGCGACGCGGTCGGCAGCGACGCGATTCGCCGGGCGCTGGCGACCAACGACGCCTACCGCACTGTGCAGCTGGCGACCGACGCCGCAGGCAGCGCGGTCGCCGAGGCGCGCGCGGCAGGGCCGCGGGCAGACCTCAGTGCCGCCATCTGCGAGCTCGAATCCTTCACTGCAGCGGTATCGCACGAGTTGCGCGGTCCCATCCGTCACATCGAAGGCCTCGTCGCGCTGCTGCTCGAAGAGCACGCGGCGCAGCTCGACGCGCAAGGGCGGAATTATCTGGATCGCATCCATGCGGGAACGTGTCGCATGGCGCAGTTGGTCAAGGATCTGCTCGGCCTGGCTTCGACGACGCACCACCCGCTGGAGCGCCATCCGGTGTCGCTCAGCGCGCTGGCCGAGGAGGCCGTGGCCGAATTGCGCAGTCACGCGCCGCAGCGGCAGGTCGACGTGCAGATTGCGCCCGGGCTCGCTGCCACCGGAGACGCCCGGCTCCTCCGCATCGTATTCGACAACCTGCTCGGCAACGCGTGGAAGTACACCAGTCGGCAGCCGGCAGCGCGGATCGAGTTCGCCGATGTGGCAAGTGCACGCGAACCGGTCTACTTCGTACGCGATAACGGCGTCGGCTTCGACCCGATCTACGCCGGCCGCTTGTTCGGAGCCTTTCAGCGTCTGCATGCGGAATCCGAGTTCGAAGGAAGCGGCCTGGGCTTGCTGACCGTTCAGCGCATCATCCGGCGACATGATGGTCGAATTTGGAGCGAGGCGGCTGTCGATCGCGGGGCCACGTTCTACTTCACGCTTGGTGGCGTGCCCGAATAACTCGGATGCGTCGTTGGGCCGCAACGAGGCTTTGCCGCAAGACTCACATTGAGCCTGGAGCGGCCAGCCTTCAGCTTCGGGACAACCGACAGGCGCAAGGACTTGCGTTCTGGCTGAACGCCGACGGCTGATCGCTGACGGCAGTTTTGAGGCCAGACCCCGCAACGAAAGATACGCCGCAGCGACGAGGCTCTCCTGACCGAGCGCATAGCATCTGCGTTAGGCTGGAAGCGCTCCAAGCGGCGGAGAGGATCGGTAACGGAAGATTTTTACTTGCGCCCATGTGAGGTGCTGATACACCGGTGCCTACGCAGATAACACCGCCTCTGGGAGGGGGCAGCCAATGTCGGTGTCAGGGCGACGTGTACTGGCCCGTGCAGCCAGCATCCTCTCCATCACCGGTATAGCTATCGTCGGTGCCAGCCAAATCTGTTCGGCCCAGACTGTCGGATCGGCGGCGAGCTTCGCGATCGTCGGCGGATCGGCAGTGACGGCAAACGGCAGCGGCAGCTCGATCGATGGGGATGTCGGCGTCTCGCCGGGAACATCGATCAGCGGCTTCCCGGCCAACGCCACCATCGTCCCGCCCTTTGCGACGCATGCCGATCCGGACGGCCTGGCTATCGCCGCGCAGACTTCAGTCACGGCTCTCTACACCAGCCTGGTGAGCGCCGGCTCGTGTAGCCCACTGGGCATGCAACTCGACGGTGTGATGGTCGGGCCGGGTACCTACTGCTTCACGAACGCCGCCGACTTGGCGGCGAATGGCACCCTGACCCTCGATGGTGCCGGCGTCTACATCTTTCAGGTGGGAAGCGCCTTAACCGCCAACACTCTTTCCACGATGCTGCTGCTGAACGGTGCCGACGCGTGCAACGTCTTTTGGCAGGTGACCGCCGCCGCCACTCTCAACGGAACCAGCTTTGCGGGCAATGTGGTGGCACAGGCCGGGGTCAGCTTGGGTGCCGGTACTCTGATGTTACCGGTCGGCCTCGTCGGGAGGGCGCTCGCCACGGCGTCGGGCCCTGTGACGTTGGCGGGCTTCGACACCATCGGCGGCTGCAGCGAAGAGGCGACGCCGACAGTTACCGAGACGGCGACCGCGAGCGAGACGCCGACGCAGACCGCGACTGCGACCTCGTCGAGTACGCCGACCGTAACGGCCACGCCGACGAGCACGTTCACACAGACGCCGACGCAGACGCCGGCCAACACCTCGACGGCTACGCAAACGCTGACCGCAACACCGACGCGAACTCAGAGCGCAACAGCGACGGTAACCGGAACGCCGACCTCCAGCAGGACGGCGTCGATGACGGCCTCCGCCAGCGTCACGCGCACGTCGACCCCGACGCGAACCCCGGGGCCGCCGGTCTTACAGATCAGCAAGACCTCCAGTCTCAGCGTCGCTGCAGGTGCGACGCTGGTGTACACGTTGAGCTACGGCGACGCGGGCGGGACGACGGCCACCTCGGTCGTGCTGAGCGAGACGGTGCCCGACCATACAACTTTCAATGCCGCAGCGAGCACCGCCGGGTGGTCGTGTGCCAATGGGAGTCCGGCGGCAACGCCCTGTACGCTGTCCGTCTCGGACTTGCCCCCGGGCGCGCACGCCGTCGCGCTGTTCGCGGTCACCGTCGACAGTGCTCCCGGTGTGCCGGTCATCCGCAACCTGGTGATCATCGAAGCCGCCGGTGGTGTGTCAGGCAGCGCAAATGCGACGACGCTCGTCGGACCGGCTCCCGCTCCTGCGTTGAGTCCCTGGGGCATCGCGGCGGGGCTGGCGGCGCTCATCGGAGTGGCTTGGCGCAGCGGCCGCAAGACGAAATCGGCGCCTGGCGCATCCTCTTGAGATGCGATTCTGACCCCGGGCCCCTTGTCCGCGTCGACGGGTGGTAGCGCCGGCCGCGGTGGGCAACGACCAAGCCGCCTTGCTTGGCCGTGCCGCGTAGCGCTGCGCGAGCGCGCGCGTGCGCGTCAGGTCAGGGGGATGCCTGCGCTCGGGCGCATCGGTTGACTGATTTGCGCGCCCAGCCGTAGCGTCAGCAATCGACCATTTGAACGTCCAGGGGGGACACCATGATCCGACACCGGCTGATCGCTTCTGCCGCCTCTTCCATGCTGCTCGTCGCCACCCATGCCGGCGCCGTGCCGCTCGCCCGTCCCGCCGCCTACGGCGTGCTCAGCCAGTGCGGTAACGGCAAGCTGGAGATCGGCGAACAGTGCGACACCAGCTCCGACGTGCTCTGTCCAGGCATGTGCAACACGGTCTGCGAATGTCCGCCGATGACCACCATCGACATTCCCAGCGGCGCGACGCCGCCCAACACCCCCGGCAGTCCCGGAGTTGTCGTGACGAATCCCAAGTTGCTCACCCAGCTCGGGGCCGACGCCAATTTGAACCATGCGCGCTATACGCGCTTCGAGCTCGACAACTCAGGAGCGCAGCCGGACGCGATTCTGATCCTCGTCCCCGGGTTCGAGGGCGGCGCCAACAACTTCCGCATCCTCGCGCAGAATCTGTTGGCGCGCGCCAAGGCCGATCACAACCTGCGGCTCGAGGTGTGGGCGGTCGACCGCCGCACCAATCAGCTCGAAGATACCGCCGGCCTGGACATTGCCGAGGATGCGCACGACTCGATCCTCGCCGGCAACTGGCTGTTCGGCGACGAGCTGTCGCTGCCGCTCGATCCGCGCCTCGACCGCCGCGCCGTCTTCTACAACCCGCAGGACGACGTGCCGTTCATGGCCAACTGGACCAATCTCGTCTTCTCGCAGGACATCGACGCACTCGTCGAAGCGGCGCGTGCGCGCGCCAAGCATGCCAACGTTTTTCTCGGCGGCCATTCGGCCGGCACCGGCTTCGCGGCGCGCTACGCCGCGACCGACTTCGACATCACGCCGACGTGCGACGGCGCGCCGCAGCCGGGCTACGCGAAGTTGCGCGGGCTGGTCTTGATGGAAGGCGGCGGCGGCTCGACCGACGGCGGCGACGCCATCACCGACGAGACGCTCGATCGCATCATCGCCAAGTTCGACGGCGGCCTCTACGGCGCCGTGCGCGACAACGCGCCGCGCTGCGTCGACGGCACGACGCCGTGCATGGTGGCGAGCGAGGCGGTCGACTGCGCCGGCCAGACGCCGCCGCGCTGCACGCCGCCAACCACGGCGTACTCGGGTGTCCCCGGCGTGCTCAATCCGCGCGTGTTGGCAGCGTCTGAAGCAACGGCGATCCAAGCGCTCGAAGACATCAACACCAACCAAGCAGTTGGACAGCTCGACCTCGGCGCGCCGGGCAACAATCCGGTGAAGAAGGTCCCGGACCTCGCCGCCCTGGCCGCGATTCCAGCCGCCACGGTTGCCGCCAGTTTCGGCACCTTCGTCAATAAGAACGGTGCCATCGCCAAGTCGCTGACGTTCGTCGCCATGTCGGTCGGTGAGCCCGGCCCGACGCTCGACGGCGTGCTGACGTGGAAATCGATTCTCGACGGACCGTTGACGCCGGTCGCCGATCGCGGCCCGCCGCCGACCAGCTTACCGGCTGGGCCGTGGGGGCCGGACAAAGAGGTCACGCGCATTGACCGCGCGGTCTTCTCGTTCTTCGCCGGCGCCACCAACTTCAGCGACTGGTACTATCCGCAAGCCGGACCGAGCACGACGACCGGCATCAATCTCGACTCGACGAAGCTCTCGGCGCCGTCGCCGGCCGGGCGCGGCCGCTGCGACATCGAGAATCTGACGCAGGCGCCGCAGATCAACATTCCGGTCATCACCTTCTGCGGTGCGCAAGGCCTGGCGACCGTTCCTGGTGTCTATACCGCTTTCGCGCAAAGCATCGGAACGTGCACGGCGCCGACCTGCGACGGCACGCCGCGAGTCATCGACCCGATCACTCCTAATCCGGCGTTCCCGACGTTCGGCGACAAGGCCGGCGGATTCGAGGTGTACGTCAACGAGGGTTTTGCGCACCTCGACGTCGTCACCGCCGAGGACAATGCAGACAATCACGTGGTCGGCCCATTGGTCGACTTCGTCGCGCGCAACGCGCAGATCGATCAGCCCGTACCGTGTCCGGGCGACTGCAACAGCGATGGAGTCGTCACCGTTGCGGAGCTGGTTGCGGCCGTCAACATTCTCCTCGGCACGCAGGACGCGAGAGCGTGTCCCGGCTTGGTGTGCGGCGACAGCGGTTTAGACGTGAGCTGCATCATCCGCGGAATGCTGGCGGCGGTGAGCGGCTGTCCGGCCGCCTGAGCGCGAGGGACGGTAGTGACAGAGGCACGGCGCCACGGCTGCCGTGCCTCTGTCGTTGATGCAGCGATCACCCAGGGCCGAAGATATTGTTGCCCAAGAACAGCCACATGATGAGCAGGAATCCGACCGGCACGCCCATAAAATAGAGCAGCACGTAGCCGACGCGTCCGTTCTCGTTCATCATCTCCTTCATTCGACCCTCCTCGAATGCGGCGTGGTCACGCCGCGGTTGTAGGAAGCCCAAAGCAAAGGCGTGGCCAGGCACACGTCGCGGCAACACGGCTGCAACGCCGACCGCACGCCTGCCGCCAAAACTTGGAAGGTCGCGAGTAGAAATTGCAGACGCCTGCGACTTGCGGACGACGAAGCGCGCGGACGTTGCATCCCGACGCGTCTTGACGGATCAGGGCACCATGGCAACGCGCGCTGCGGAGGCTGGGGTGCTGGCGGAGGTGCGCGGCGTCTCCAAATCGTTCCTTAACGACGGCCACGAGCTCTTCGTACTGCGCGATGTCAGTCTCGCCGTGCACCCGGGGGAGGTGGTTGCCGTATTGGGGCCGTCGGGCTGCGGTAAGTCGACGCTGTTGCGTATCCTCACCGGGCTGATCGCACCCACCAGCGGCGAAGTCCTGTGCGGCGACGGTCCGCTGCACGGCATCCATCCGGGCGCGACGATCGTGTTCCAGAACTTCGCGCTCTATCCGTGGCTCAGCGTCGCCGACAACGTGCGCGTCGGCGTTCACGGCAAGGGGCTCGCCCCGCCGGAGGAAACGGAGCGCGTCGCGCGCGCCATCCAACTCGTCGGGCTGACCGGCTTCGAGGAGGCCTATCCAAAGGAGCTTTCCGGCGGCATGAAGCAACGCGTCGGCATCGCGCGCGCCGTGGTCGGCGGACCGGCACTGCTGTGCATGGACGAGCCGTTCTCGGCCCTCGACGTGCTGACCGCCGAGGCGCTGCGCTCCGAAGTCTACCGCCTGTGGTCGCAGGGCAGCATGGGCCTGCAGAGCCTGCTGTTGATCACCCACCTGATCGAAGAGGCGGTGTTTCTCGCCGACCGCATCGTCATCATGGTCGCCAAACCGGGGCGGGTGCAGGAAGTCATCGACAACCCGCTGCCGCATCCGCGCGAATATCGCGACGCGGCCTTCCTGGCGCTGGTCGATCGCATTCACGCCGTCATCACCGAGATCCATCTCTCCGATGCGCCGCACGCGGCGGCGCCGAGCAAGGGCGCGCGCTTGGAACCGCTGCCGTCGGCGACGGTGAGCGAGATGGTCGGCCTGTTGGAGGTCGTGCACGACCACGGCGATTGCATCAACGTCTTCCAGCTCGCGTCGCTGCTGCGCCTGGACCTCGGTCACGCGATCGTCGTGGTGAAGGGCGCCGAGCTGCTCGGCCTGGTCGAGACGCCGCATGACGACGTGCAGATCGCGGCACTCGGCACGCAATTCCTCGCCGCCGACATGACGCTGCGCAAGCACCTCTTCCGCCGTCAACTGGCCTGCGTCCCGACGTTTGAGTTTCTGCTGGATCGGTTGCGCCGCGCGCCTGACGCCCGATTGTCGGCGTCGGTGCTGCAATCGGAGCTGGCCATGCACTTGCCCTACGAACAGCCGCAGGAGCTGTTTCACGTCATCGTTTCGTGGGGCCGCTACAGCGAGCTGATCGGCTTCGATACGCAGACCGAGACCGTCTACCTGGATTCCAACGCCGGCGGCGCGGCTGCGGCTGCGGCGCACTGAACCGCCGCGATGCCGCTCAGCCGCCCCCACGCTGCGCTCGCCGTCGCGGCGCCGGAGCGCGAGCTCGGCACGTGGTGGATCGATCTGTTGATCGTCGGCGGCCTGGCGGGGTTGATCGCCGGCGTCGTCGCGTTGGCGCAGCGCTGGAGCGCGCCGATGCAGCCGACGGTCGACATCGACCTCTCGCTCTGGGCGCTGCCCGAGTACACGCTGCTGTCGCTGTCGCGCGGGGTGGCCGCCTACATGCTGTCGCTGCTGTTCACGCTGGTCTACGGCACCGTCGCGGCGCACAGCCGCATCGCCGAGCGCATCATGATTCCGGTGCTCGATATCTTGCAGGGCATCCCGGTGCTCGGTTTCCTGCCCGGCCTGGTGCTCGGCATGGTGGCGCTGTTCCCGCATTCGAACGTCGGCCTGGAGCTGGCCTGCGTGCTGATGATCTTCACCGGCCAGGTGTGGAACATGACGTTCTCGTTCTACGCCTCGCTGCGCGCCGTGCCGGTCGAGCTACGCGAGGCGGCGCGCGTCTATCGCTTCGGCTGGTGGAAGCAGTTCCGCACCGTCGAAGTGCCGTCCTCCATGATCGGCCTGGTGTGGAACTCGATGATGTCGATGGCCGGCGGCTGGTTCTTCCTCACCGTCAACGAAGCCTTCACGCTCGGCACGCATGACTTCCGCCTGCCGGGCATCGGTTCGTACATGAGCGTCGCCATCAATCACGGCGACGTCCGTGCCATGTGCGGCGCGACGCTGGCGATGATTGTGATGATCGTTGGCGTCGATCAGCTCATCTGGCGCCCGGCGCTGGCCTGGGCGCAGAAGTTCAAGCTGGAGGACACCGAGGCGAGCGAGGGCGCGACGTCGTGGGTGCTCAATGCGCTGCGCCGCTCGCGCGTCCTGGCTTGGCTGGAGAACACGGCCGGCCGGCTGTTTGCGTCGCTCGAATGGCGGCGGCGCAGCACGCACGCGTCGCTGCCGGCGCGCGACGGGCAGCCCGCCGCGCTGGCGCGCCGCGGCGTCGGGCTCCTTATCGCCGCGCTGTTCGGCGCGCTGGCGCTGTGGGGCGTCGTGCGGCTGCTCACCTTGCTCGCCGCGTTGCACGCCGCCGATTGGCTGCATCTCGCTGCGGCGCTCGGCCTGACCTTCCTGCGCACCTATGCGGCGCTGCTGATCGGCGCGCTGTGGACCCTGCCGGTGGGCATCTGGATCGGCCTGTCGCCGCGCCGCATGCGCGTCTTGCAGCCGATCATCCAGGTCGCCGCGGCGTTTCCGGCGCCGATGATCTTTCCGCTCGTGACCCTCGCCGTGCTCGCCGCCGGCATCCCGTTCGCATGGGGCTGCACGGCCCTGATGCTGCTCGGCTCGCAATGGTACATCCTGTTCAACGTCCTGGCCGGCGCCGCCGCCATGCCGAACGACCTGCAGGAAGTCGCCGTCGTCTATCATCTCAGCCGCTGGGACCGTTGGCGCACGCTCTACGTACCGGCGGTGTTCCCCGCGCTCGTCACTGGCCTGGTCACCGCCGCCGGCGGCGCGTGGAACGCCAGCATCGTCGCCGAGTATGTCACCTACCGCGGCAAGGCACTGATCGCGCCGGGTCTCGGCTCGTTGATCACCACCGCAACTGCGGCGGCCGACTTCCCGCTCCTCGCCGCCGGTGTGCTGACCATGTCGCTCGGCATCGTCACCATCAACCGCACCCTCTGGCGCCGCGTGTATCGCCTCGCGGACGAGCGCTACAGCTTGAATCGGTGAGGACGCCAAGCACCATCAGGGTTGTCTGGGCAGATCGACTTGACTGGTCAGCCCCTACTGAGAAAGAGCGCAGCCGTCGCAGAGCTCAAGGCGCAGTTGAGTCGCGTGCTCAGTCGAGTGAAGGGCGGTGAGGAAATCATCGTGACGGAGCGCGGCCTGCCGATTGCGCGCATCGTTCCGATTCGCGCCGGCGAGATGGGTACCGAACAGTGGCGCGACCTCGAACGACAGGGGCTGATGCGCCTCGGTACCGGCCGTCTGCCGAAGGACTTCTCAAAGCTGCCGCGCCCGAAGGATCCCGGCGCGTCGGTGCGCAAGGCCGTCATCGCGGAGCGCGAGGAGGGGTGGTGAAGTTTTGGGACACCTCGGCGATCGTTCCGCTGTGCGTGACGGAAGAAGCCAGCGCCGACGCGCACCGGCTCGTCGCGTCCGATCCGAGCCTCGCGGTGTGGTGGGCGACGCGTATCGAGTGCGTCTCTGCACTGGCGCGCCGACGGCGTGAAGGCCGTTTTGACGGCGTCCGGCGAGCGCCAGGCGCGCCGCGCGGTGACGACCCTTGCCGAGGCATGGTCGGAGGTGTTGCCCAGCGAGCCCTTGCGCCAGCGCGGCGAACGCCTGCTGGCGGTGCACCCGTTGCGCGCGGCGGAGGCCTTTCAGCTCGCCGCGGCGCTGCTGTGGTCGCGCGGCGACACGACCAACCACGTGCTGGTGTCGTTCGACGAGCGCCTGCGCGATGCGGCCGGTCGCGAAGGATTCCGTCTCGAGCCCGAGTGACGCCGCATGCGTCGCCTGCTTCAGCGGTCGGCCGCCGGCTTCACTGCGCGCTCCAACCAATTGCGCGCTTCGCAGGTGCGCACCTGCGCGTCGAGCACGTCGCGGCCGACGCCGAGGCGGTAGGCGAGGTCGCGGCGCGATCGGTCGGCTTGCAGCGCTTCGAGCTGGTCGAGGAACGCGGCGACGTCGCCGTCGCTGCCGAAGAAGCCCTGCTCGATCAATTGCGGACCGCGCAAAACGCCGAGGCGGGCGACGTCGTGCAGATCGTATTCCGGGTGGTACTGCACCGCCCAGAAGCTGCCCTTGCCGTGGCGCACGTCGACCGCTTGCACCGGCGAGAAATCGTTGCTGGCCAGCAGCGTCGCCGACGCGCCGAGCTCGACGACGTGGTCTTCGTGGCTGGTGAAGGCGTCGAAGGCGCGCGGCTTGCCGGCGAACAGCGGATGCGCCGCGCCGGCGTCGTTCAACACGATGGTGCGTGCGACGCCGAACTCGCGACCGTGCGGATTGGCGGCGCAGCGGCCGCCGCTGGCGGTGACGGCGATGTGCACTGCCCAACAACTGCCGAAGCTCGGCACGCCGGCATCGAACGCGGCGCGCGCCAGCTCGAGCTGCTGGCGTACCGCCGGCGTGTCGCGATGGATGGTGAGATTGGAGCCGGTCCACGCGATGCCGTCGTAGCTGGTCAACGGCGCCGGCGGCGAGAAGCCGCTGTCTTCGAATGCGACGACGTCGATCGACGCGTCGGGCTCGATCCCGTGCAGCAGGCGGCGATAGAGCTCGCCTGCGAGTGTCGCACCAGCGCCGGCCAGCGCGCGCCGACCGCCGGCATCGTAGGCGTCGAGCACCAGCAGGCGCAGGGTCATCGCGGCCGGTCTCCGCGAATGGTGATGCGCTCCATACGCCGCGGCGCCGGCAGGTAGTCGTTGATCGGCCGGTGCAGCGTCGCGCGGTTGTCCCAAAAGGCGATCGAATCGGCCTGCCAGCGGAAGCGGCAGCTATGCTCGGGCAGCTCGAGATGGTCGAACAAGAAACGCAGCACGGCTTCGCTCTCGGCCTCGCGCAGGCCTTCGATGTGAGTCGTGAACAGCCGATTGACGAACAGCGCGCGCCGGCCACTGCGCGGATGCGTACGCACCACCGGGTGGCTGACCGGCGGATTGGCGCGCACCGCCTCGCCGAGCCGCTCCCAGCCGCCCGGCTCGGCGAGGCTGTGGCGGAAGCCGTGCGCGAACGAGTGCAGCGCGGTGAGCCCGTCGAGGTAGCGTTGCATGCGCTCGGAGAGCGACTCATAGGCGGCGATCAGGCTGGCGAACATCGTGTCGCCGCCGTGCGCCGGGATGACGCGGCCGCGCAGGATCGAGCCGAGCGGCGGCTCGGCGAGAAACGTCATGTCGGTGTGCCAGGTGTCGATCTTGGTCGGATTCTCTTCCGTGCTCTCCAGCACGTTGATCTCGTCGAAGCCGTCGACGTGCGGATAGGCCGGATGCGCCACCGGCTCGCCGAAGCGCCGTGCCAGGGCGCGATGATGCTCGGGGCCGATCGCCTGGTCGCGGAAGAACAGGACCTGGTGCAGCAGCAGCCCGCGCTCGAGCGCGTCGAATGCCGCGTCATCGATCGGCCGCCGCAAATCGATGCCGGTCACCTCCGCGCCCAATGCCCCCGCCGTCGGTTGAAACTCGATCACGATCTCCTCCACGGAAAAACGAAACCACAGATGAACACGGATGAACACCGATGGAGAGCCAAGGAGGATCGGGCTGCCGTTCACGTACGTTCACGATTGCCCAGGGCCCATCCCGGTTCACGCAGCACGCCCTCGCTGATGTCACCCATGTACCCGGTGTGTAGCGGCGCGCCGTCTGCGCCGTGGCCGCGCCTTAGCTGTCCTCGAACGGTGTTCATCTGTGTTCATCTGTGGTTTCGTCCGGCTTCATCAAAAGCGCGGAGCAATGCGTGAACTACGGGATTGATCGCGAGCTGGTCGACTTCGACGTGCTGGCCGGCTGGATGGACGGGCAAGGGTTGCCGCGTGGCGCCTTTGCAGGCGTCGAGACGCTGAGCGGCGGGACGCAGAACACGCTGGTGCGCTTTCAGCGAGGCGGCGGCGACTATGTGCTGCGGCGCGGTCCCCGCCATCTGCGGCCGGCGAGCAACGACGTGCTGCGGCGCGAGCAGCGCGTGCTGACGGCACTGGCCGACAGCGGCGTGCCGCATCCGCGCTTCATCGCCGGCACGACCGACGAGACCATCATGGGCGGCGCGGTATTCTATTTGATGCAGCCGGTAGACGGCTTCAATCCATCGACCGGGCTACCGGCCTTGCACGCCAAGGATCCGGCGGTGCGACGCGAGATGGGTTTTCAGGCCGCCGAAGCGCTGGCGAGCCTTGGGCGCGTCGATCACGTCGCCGTCGGCCTCGCCGACTTCGGCAAGCCGGAGGGCTTCCTCGAGCGCCAGGTCGGCCGGTGGATGAAGGAGCTCGAGTCGTACTCACGCCACGAAGGCTACGCGGGTCCAGAAATTCCCGGACTGGATGACGTCGCGGCATGGCTGGATCGCAATCGGCCGGAGACGTGGACGCCGGGCGTCATGCACGGCGACTACCACTTCGCCAATCTCATGTACGCCTGCAACGGCCCGCGCCTGGCGGCGATCGTCGATTGGGAGATGTGCACCATCGGCGACCCGCTGCTCGATCTCGGCTGGCTGATCGCGACGTGGCCGAGTGAAGGATTCGCCAGCCCGGCCGCCGGGCTGGCGGAGGGCGGCGCGCTGCCGACGACCGACGAAGTCGTGGCGCGTTATGCGCAGGGCTCGCGGCGCGATCTCTCCGCCATCCAGTGGTACGCCGTGATGGCCTGCTTCAAGCTCGGCATCGTTCTCGAAGGCACGCACGCGCGCGCCTGCGCCGGCAAAGCGCCGAAATCGACCGGCGACATGCTGCACGCCGTCACCCTCGGGTTGTTTGCGCGCGCGCACCAGCTGATGGCGCAGAGTTGATCGCCAGCGAAGTTAACCTCGATCAGACAGAACTGTGCACTACAGAGGCACCGAGTACACAGCGAAGGCCGACATCAGCGCGCTGCCCTGATGGCTTTCAACTCGCATCGCCGACGCTCTCTGGACGCAACCCGATGGCGGAGTTTCCCGCTGTGCGCTGCGTGTCTGTGTGGTGAAGCGGTTGTGACAATCAAAGGCGAATCCTCGCGTCACGTTCGCCTGTTCCGCCGCGGCGATTCGCCGCGCCAGCTCGCCTACTGACAGGTGAAGTTGACGTCGTCGGAGGTGCTACACACGCCGCTGCAGCATTCGGTGCCGACCGAACAGACGCTGCCGGCGGCCCCGCACGTGGTGGTGGGCGCCGCGGTCGGCGTCGGGAAGTCGCCTGGGAATGTCAGGTCGTCGGTCCCGCATCCGCTCGCGGCGATGCCGCTGAGCAGGGCGAGCGCAAGTATCCACGCGGCGGTGCGGTGGCGCATCGGTACACGAATCGGTCGGTATGGAAGACGTGCTTGTCGACGATTCCGACGCGCGGCGGCGCAGCTCGGTTGACATCGCCGATGTGTGTGGCGCCGGAAGAGTAACCGCCACAGCCAGCAGCGCGTGGCGGGATTTGCCGCCTTGCTGCAGGACGCAGTTCAGCGATCGGCTTTCAGCGTTCAGCCAGGACTCAGGTCTCGGCCCGTGGAACTGACAGCTGATCGCTTCCGGCTGAAAGTGATCTCGCAGACTCCGGGCTGCGCGGGTGCTTCAGCGCGGCGCGACCACGCGTACGGTGGCCATCCGTCGTGATCTGTGGCCTTCTGCCCGCCACACGCTCAACAGGAGAACGCACATGGCAATCGATTTCACGCTGAGCCCCGAGCTGGAGGAGCTGCGCCTGCGGGTGCGCGAGTTCATCAACGACGTGGTCAAGCCTGGCGAGGCGAAGATAGGCGACGTCGAGAAGATCGAACGCGGCGAATACATCCAGATTCTCATCGGCATGCGCCAGCAGGCGAAGGCTGCCGGCATGTGGCTGCCGCACATGCCGCACGAGTGGGGCGGCATGGGGCTCGGCCATGTCGAGCTGGCGATGGTGCAGGCCGAAGCGGCGAAGGCGTACTACGGGCCCTTCGTGCTCAACTGCCAAGCGCCCGATGAAGGCAACATGCATACGCTGCTGCACTGGGCGACGCCGGAGCAGAAGGAGAAGTACCTGCGCCCGCTGTGCGACGGCGTGGCGATGAGCTGCTTCGCCATGACCGAGCCGGAGGTCGCCGGCTCCGACCCGACGTTGATTCAAACCAACGCGCGCCTCGACGGCGACGACTGGGTGATCAACGGGCACAAGTGGTTCATCTCCAACGCGCGGCGCGCCAGCTTTGCCATTCTCATCGCGCGCACCGAGGCGACGCCGGACAAACCGCAGGCGGCCAACACCGGCTTCATCGTCGACATCCCGTCGCCCGGCTGGAACCGCGTGCGCGAAGTCGAGACGATGCACGGCGGCAGCGGTCATTCGGAAATCGTCATCGAGAACCTGCGCGTGCCGGCCAAGAACATCCTCGGCGAGCGCGGCCAGGGACATCGCCTCGGCCAGTATCGCCTCGGGCCGGCGCGCCTGGCGCACTGCATGCGCTGGATTGCGCAAGCCGAGACGGCGCTCGACATGATGGTCGACCGCTCGCTGAAGCGCTTCGCGCACGGCTCGCTGCTGGCCGAGAAGCAGGGCATCCAGTGGATGATCGCCGACTCCGCCATGGATTTGTACCAATCCAAGCTGATGGTGCTGCACGCCGCCTATCGCATCGACAAGAAGCTCGACTTCGTATCCGAGGTGTCGATGGCGAAGCACTTCGTCGCCAACGCGCTCGGCCGCATCATCGACCGCTCCATCCAGGTGCACGGCGCGCTCGGCTACTCGACCGACACGCCGCTGGCGCACATGTACCAGCACGCGCGCTGGGCGCGCTTTGCCGACGGCGCCGACGAGGTGCACCAGATGCGCATCGCGCAGCGCACCATCGCCGCCTACACCAAGGAAGGCAGCACGCGTAAGGCGACCGGCGATTTGCCGGTGTGAGAACAAGCCGAGGGCCTTGCACAGAAGATCGCGCCCAGCCGCGCGTATGCCCGATGGCTATCGTCGGAAAGACCGTACGAACGCTCCGGCGATCGGCGATCGGCGATCCGCGGCTCGTTGGGTTTGGGTGCAAAGCCCAGGGCGAGAGGGCGAGGGCAGAGGCACTTGCACGGTCGGTCACGTGCGATCGTCGTCATCCGGCTGATCCCGTTTGCGCCGGCATGCACTGGAGCGGCAGGCCGTGTTCGCGTTGCTGTCGCCTGCGCCGACTCTGCGGCGGAAGATCGCGGCGCGCGGCGCGGATCCGAGCTGCCTGACGCAAGGCCACCAGCAGACTCGGCACCACGCTGCGCAAAATGCGATTGACCTAGTCGGTTCCGTCAGAGAATGAAGAAGATCTTGATGCACGTCGGCGTCCTCGTTGAAGAATGCACGTGCCGAGAGCGTATGGGTCGCCGCCCTTCAACATCGCGCGCTTGGCCGAGGAGTCGGCCCGGCCCGGCGGCGCGCGGAAGCCGACCGACCCGGTGGATACTTCCTTTAACCGCGCTCGCCGCGCTGCTGCTGCTTGGGCCGCGGGCGCGAGCAGACACGGCGACGTACAACGGCACCACCGATGCCTTCAGCGATCAAATTCACATTCGCACGTGTTTCGACAACCCGAATTCCGGCGTTCGCTTCGCGCTCGAGGCACAGTCATTCACAGTCGACACGAGCGGTACCTACACCGTTGGCAACGTCTCGAACACGTACCAGAATCCCACCCACACGCTTAATCTCGGGATCCGCATCTTCCTCTACGAAACCAGCTTCGATCCGGCCAACGAGCTGAACAACTGTCTCACGGTTACGGATGGACAGCTGCCGCCGACCTTCCTCACCTACGACCTCACGGCCGGTACCACCTACGTCATCGTCACCACCTCGTACGCGTCGTTCGATCTCGCCAGCAACTCGTTCACGAACTACGTCACGGGACCGGGACACATCGCCGGCGCCGGATGGATGACGCCGAGCCCGACGCCGAGCTCGACCGGGACCGTCACGAGCACGCGGACGGCGACCGGCACTGCCACGCGGACGGGAACCGCCACCGCGACCGCGACCGCGAGCGGCACCGCCACGAATACCGCGACCCGGACGGCTACCGTCACGCCATCCGCGACGTTGACCGGCACCGCAACCCGCACGTCGACGCAAACCGGGACCAGTACCGCCACGCACACGGCAACGGCGACGGGCACCGCGACGCCGACGAGCAGCGCGACGCCCACCGGCACTTCGACTGCCACCGGCACTTCGACGGCCACGGCGACAGCGACGAGCACGCCAGCCGATACTCCGACCGAGACGCCGACCAACACCCCGACGAACACGCCCACGTGGACCCCGACCGCAACTCCGAGCGCGACGCCGACCGACACGCCGACGCCAACACCGACCGACACGCCCACCCATACGCCGACGTTCACGCCGACCGATACACCGACGAACACGCCCACTTACACGTCGACGGTCACCCCGACGGCTACGCCGACCAGCACCTCGTCCGCAACGCCCACCGCGACGGACACGGCGACGCGGACGCCGACCGATACGCCCACCGACACGCCGAGCAGCACGCCGACGATCACGCTCACGCCGACAGACACCCGGATTCCGCAGGGCGAACTCTGTGTCGATCCGGCCGATTGCGCGACGGGCAACTGCGTCGACGACGTGTGCTGCGACATCGCCTGCGGCGATCCGCTGATGCGCTGCAACCTGGAAGGGCGAGTCGGAACGTGCGCTCGCGCCGCAGCACCGGCGCCCGCGCTCACTCCGCAAGCGCTCTTGATCGCCTGCTCGGTGCTCGTGGCCGTGGCGGCGGGCGCGCTGCGGCGGCGGCCGCGTCGCGATCCGTAGTCCCCAGACCGGGTCGCTCACTCGCCGGTCACCGGTACGTTCCGCCCAATTGTCGACGGTTGGTTCGGAGCCGGCGGCACGGAAGCCTGACGCCGCACAATCTCGGCATCTGCGACCCGGTCTGGCGTCGCGTGCTGCGCGACGCGCTCGACGCGCGGCGGGCGCGACTGCCGCTCAGAGGTCGAGCACCAGATCGTCGAGTGGCTGGGCGCAGCAGATCAGCACAGTGTCCGGCGGCGGCGCGTCGATCGGATCGGGTTGGTAGCGCACCGCGCCGGAGAGCGCGTTGCTTTCGCAGGTGTGGCAGACGCCGGTGCGACACGACCAACGCGTCGGCACGCCGCACGCCTCGGCCAGCTCGAGCAGGCTGCCGTATTTGGCGTCCCAGGCGACGCGCAGGCCGCTGCGCGCAAAGGCTACCGCCGGCCCGCTGCCGGGCTCGCCCTCGGGCTGATGCGGCGCCAGTGGCGCAGCGGCGATGCCCGGCGTCAACGCCGCGCCGGCGCCGAACACCTCGCTGTGCACGCGGTCCGTTGCGAACCCGTGCGACTGCACTGCGGCGCTGAGCTCCTGCAGAAAGGACGCGGGGCCGCAGAGGTAGACGTCCGCGTCGGTGGGCACGGCCAGCTCGCGTAGCAGATCGGCGGACAACCGTCCGACGCTCGTATAGTCCCGACCGAGCTGATCGCCGGCCGCCGGGCGGCTGTAACAGACATGCGACCGCGCGTTCGTGAGCTGCGCGAGAAGTGCGCGGCTCTCCAGCGCGAACGAATGCTCGGCCGCGTTGCGCGCGCCGTGCAGCCACCACACCGGCCGGGTCGAATGCGCGCCGGCCAGGGCATGCAGCATCGCCAGCATCGGCGTCGCGCCTATGCCGGCGGACAGCAGCACCACCGGTGCCGCGCCGCTGTCGAGGATGAACGTGCCGCGCGGGGCGGCGCATTCGATGCGATCGCCGACCTGCACGCGTGTATGAATGTAGCCGCTGCCGGCGCCGCCCGGCTCGCGCTTGACGCTGATGCGATACAGCGGTGCGCCCGGTTGCCCGGAGAGCGAGTAGTTGCGGATCAGCGGCGGCGCGCCGTCGGGCTGCAAGCGCAGGCTGATGAACTGGCCCGGTGCGGCCGCCGGCAGTGGCGCGCCGCCATCCTCCGCCAGGTAGAGCGAGGCGACCGCGCTCGATTCGCGCTCGATGCGCACGACCCGCAGCTCGCGGAAGCCGCGCCAGGCGGGCGCCGGTGCGCTGGCGGCGGCGCTCAGGCCGGGGTTGCCGCCGGCGCGGCCGGACTGCGCCTGCTCCAGCAAGGCCTGCAGCGAACCGCGCCAGCCCGGGCTCAACGCCTCGATGCGCAGCGCCCGCTGCAGCGCGTCGGTCGGGTGACTGCCCGAGTACAGCAACGCGTCGATCTCGGCGATGCTCATGCGCTCGGCGCCGTCGGCGATCTTGACGACGGTATCGCCGGCCTGCACGAGGCCTTCGACCAGCACGCGCATATAGAAACCCGGCCGGCCGTGCGCGACCATGAGCGCCGCCATGCGCGGCTCGTCGAGGCGCAGGCCGACGCGGTAGCAGGTGACGCGCGGCTGCGTGACTTCGAAGAGCGCGGCGCCGATGCGGTAGCGGTCGCCGATGCAGACCGTCGCGTCGGCGAGCCCTTCGACGGTGAAATTCTCGCCGAACTGCCCGTATGGAAATTCGGCGCGCTCCAGGTGCTGCTGCCAGTGGCGATACGATTCGATCTGATAGACCAGCACGGCGCGTTGCTCGCCGCCATGACCGCCGAGATCGCCCTGACCGTCGCCGTCGATATTCAGACGCCGCGCCATGCGCGGCTCGCTGACCGACTGCTTCCAGACGCCGGTGTGCACGACCTTGTCGCGCCACGGCACGTCGCGCGGCAACCCCACATTGACCGAGAGCAGTCGAGCCATCCGGACCTCACTCGTACGACATCGTTCGCACCGCCGAGCCCGCAGAGACCGGGCGAGCCTGTCGAGTGACGGTTACCTCAAGCGCCGCGGCGGCGCGATGCTGAAGAGCGTGACCGCGCCGGCGGCCGCTGCAGCGCAGCCTCAGTCGCCTGGCGATGTGCAGTCGCCGATCAGTCCGTCGCCGATGGCGCGGATCACGTCGGCGACGGCCACACAGACTGGTCCGCCCGCTGCCGGACAAGCGATCGCCCGGTCGCCCAGCGCGGCGGCCACCAAGCCGACGATCTCGTCGATCGTGACGACGCCGTCGCCGTTGCAATCGCCCGCGCACGCGCCACGCAGCTCGCTCTGCTGCGGTCGGCAGTACCGGCAGCATCGATTGCGACGGCGGCACGCCGTACGACGTCGAAGCCTCGCAGGCCGCCGGTGACGTCGGCGATGCGTTCACGTTACAAACCGGACAGGGCGCGCCGGCGGGAGCGGGAGACGGGGTGCTCATCGTGCAGCAGCAAGTCGAGCCGTTGGATTCCGGGGCACCATTCGACTGCGCCAATGTCACGTTCAGCAGCCCGCCGCAGACCTGGGCGTACACGACCACCAGCGCCCTCGCCGTCAAAGGCGGTCTCGCGATCTCGGTGGCCGGGGCGCCGTTTGACTGCGGCGCGTTCGCCGAAGGCCATCGCGGCCGACTGGCAGCGCCCTTCCCGTTGACGCTGAGCTCTGCCGGCGACGTGGCGAGCGTCTTGCGCTTGTCCGAGGACGACTCGCTCGGAGAGCATGCCTGCACACTGGTGCCGGGGCCGGACGCGAGCCGCGTCGCCGTCCACGTCGCGGGAGTGGATGATCCGCTGGTGCTGCCGCTCAGCGGCGCGCTCTCGTTCAACCCGGGTACGCCGTACAGCGACGGAACGTCGTACGGGAGTTGCAGCGTCGTGAACATCGACCCAGTGGATGTGCCGGGGCTCGGCGTCGTCTGCCTGACGCCGTCGTTCGCGTGCGGCCAATCCTACACCGACTGCAACGGCACGTCGGGAGGCAAGGATGTCGAGGTGCACAGCGATGGCGACATCGGCGCCTGTTCAGATTCCTACACGTGCGAGAACGAGTGCTACACCTATTGTTCGCAGCGCGGCCTCTACCAGAGCCAATCGTTCTGCACCGGCTTCTGCGGCGGCTACAGCATCAGTTGCGAGAACGATGCGGACTGCCAGTTCTACGGTCAGACCTGCAACGGGCCTGAGCCCGTGGGGCAGGCGGCCAACATTTGTCAGTGCACCTGCAGCAGCTCGAATGAGGGTGGCACACGCCCCGGACAGATGCTCTGCAACGCCGGCATCGATCTCCGTCTCGAGGCGGCGGCTCCGTGCGATGCGGCCGACACCATCGTCGACTTGGGCAGTCAGTGCGCGATGCTGACGACCGGATATCTGGTCAACCTCATCAGCGACGCCAATTTCGGCGCCGGCACGCTGCCGGTGGACGGACCCGCCGAGTTGAGCGGAACCCAGTTGTCGTGCAGCGATCTGTCGGCTGGGCAGACCTCCGGCTTGACGACCGTCGGGGCGGCCAACTTCTTCGGTTCGAATCTCGGCGACGTCGCCGCCGAATTCGTCATGCAATGTCAGTAGGGCTAGCGGTGCGAGTCCCGACGTGCGCCGGCTACGTCGCCGGCCCTGGGCGCGCGCCTCCGAGGTCGCCATCTGCTCCTCGGAGGCGTGGCGTTGCGCCCGACGATCGAGCGCGACGAGCCGCGACGCGGTCGTCCGGGGAAAGCGTCACATCGATGTTTGCCATGCGGCCGACGGTGGGAGACGCAGCGCGCCGCGAAAGACCGGCGGCGGGCTGCGCCGGCTCGAGGCGCAGCTGAACTGGCGGTCGCTTGAGCTGCGGCTGTCGTTCGGCGCATAAGGTCGGCGGCGCGTCGTCGCGCTTCGCCGCGCGATAGTCGCGCGGCGCTTTGGCTTCGAGGGGGTGACCGATGGGAGCAACCGCGACCGCGCTGATCGGCTTCGCCGCTTGGTTCGTTCTACTGAGCGTCGCCATGGCCCTGTACCGTCTCACCGCGATTCAAGCCGGCAAGCCGGTGAACTCGTTCGCCAACGACGGATCCGATCTGGCGCCACTCGGCCGGCGCCTGACGCGCGCGCGCGACAATTGTTACGAATCGCTGCCGGCCTTCGCCGCCATCGCGTTGGGTGCCAGCCTCGCCGGACGCATTGCGGTCACCGATGGCCTCGCTATGTGGCTGCTGTACGCACGCATGGGTCAGTCATTGGTCCACGTTGCCTCGACCAGCCCGACCGCCGTGCAGGTGCGCGCCGCGCTCTTCTTCGCGCAGATGGCGATCTATCTGTACTGGGCGATTCGCCTGCTGGCCTAGCCGGCGCCCCGGTTCCAAGCGGTCTGCGGCAGTCGGCGATCGGCCGGTCAGCTTGGCCGGGACGCAGACCCCGAAGCTCGATTCAGGGCTGACAGCTGATCGCTGACGGCCCTCTCAGGCAGGGCCCGCGGCTGCTGCCGAGTCGCGCTGGGCGGCTGCGTCACGACTGCGGCGGGTCGGGCTGCAGCGTGGTCCGGTACACGGTTTGCCCGCGCCCGTTGAAGATGCCCACCGATAGGCGCCCGTTCGGGAACACTTCCAGCAGGCCGTAGTTGAACCAGTCGAGCGCCTGGTCGTACGATGTCACCGAATCCGCCGTCGGCGGCGCGTAGTAGAAGAGTCGCTCGGGGTGGAAGAGCGGGTCGAACGCCTCGACCGGAAAGATGCCGGCATTGAGCGGGCCGGTGATGAGCTCGCGCGAGACGAAGCTGGGGTCGTCGACCGCCGGGCGGTAGACGAAGCCGGTCGCGAAGTGCACGTCCGTCGTGATCCACACGCTGTTGCGGATGTCGTGCGCGCGCAGCAGCGCGAAGATCGATTGCGCTTCGCGTGCAAAACCGGTCGCGCCACCACCTGAGGCAAATCCGTCGCGCGCCGTCGCCTTGCCGGTCGGGATCGAGAGCGGCACGCTGGCGACGATCACCTTCCACGTCGCATCCGACTGCACCAAGGCTTGTTCGAGCCAGGCGTGCTGCGCTGTGCCCAGCATCGTCTTCGGCGCCGCGTCGCTGTCCGGCGCGTCGTTGGCGTCGCGAAACTGGCGCGTGTCGAGGATGAACAGCTCGACCAGCTTGCCCCAGCGCAGGGAACGATACAGGCGCGTCGGATCGTCGGGCGGCGGCGCCATCGGCTGATAATCGAGGAACGCATGCAGCGCCGGCGGCAGGAGATGCGCGCCGTGCGCGAATGGCGGACTGTCGTCGTGCGGACCGGCGTCATTGGCGATCTCGTGATCGTCCCACACTGCCACCATCGGTACCGTGTCGAGCAGCGCTTGCTGTCCCGGGTCGGTGCGGTTGTACCGCCAGTGCGCCCAGAAGCCGGCTTGGTCGACCGCCGGCGGCGGACCGGCAACCTGCGCGTTGCCGTACCGGCCGAGCGCCTCGCATGCGTCGTCGGCGTAGATCATGTCGCCGAGCGCGACGAACAGATCGGGCTTGCGCGCCGCCAGCGAGGCGAAGATCGGGTAGCCGAGTTGCGCGTCGCGGCAGACGTTCTGGCCGCCGAGATCGCCGCCCCAGACGATGCGGGCCGCGGCGGGTGTGTCGGCTGCCGGCGCCGTATGGAAGGATCCGGCGCGACTGGTGACCGCGCCGTCGGCGTTGATGCCGTCGGCGCTGCACCAGGCGCGATAGGTGTACGCGGTGGCAGCGCGCAGCTTGTCGAACACGATATGCGCCGTGTTGTCATGCTCGGCCAGCGCCGCTGTGTCCTGGCTGCGCTCCGACGGGATGATGCGCGTGTGAAAGGTCCCGGGGCGATCACAGCGGCCCCAGACGACGGCAGAGGATGCGGTCACTTCACCGACTGCGGTGCCGAGCGACAACAGCGGCGGACCGGCGGCCGGCGCCGGTCCGGTGGTCGCCGCGCGGCAGGCCGCCAGCGTGGCCGCGGCGAGCAGCAGCGCCGACAGTGCTTGCAGGGCGCGCGCCGCGCGAGCGGCGCATGGCCGCGCGGCCGATACCGGGGTCGGGGTGATGGCGCGTCCTTCAATCATGGTCGCTGCCGGCGATACGCAGTGTCAGCACGATCGGCAGATGATCGCTGATGGTGCGATAGAAGTCAGCATTCGAGGCTGTGGTGCCGCGCACGTCGAGCGCCACGGCGACGCCCTCGACCGCCACATCGGCGTGGCCGACGCGCAGGAGGACATGATCGGTGCGATTCGCCGTACGATTGCCGAGCAGATCGAGCGTCGCGCCGGCGGCGTCGCTCGGGATGGCGGCCCGGCTGACCACGCGAGCGAGCTCGGCGGCCGAGAGATTGAAATCCCCGGCAATGATCAGATCGGCCTCGCCGGGACGTGCCGCCGCCATGGCATCGAATAGCGCGTCGAGCTGGGCAGCCTCGATGGCGACGTCTCCGGCGTCTCCATCGGCCGCCGTCGCATGATACGCCGCGAGCAGGAAGTCGCCGCCGGCCTGCTCCGCGGTGCCGGCTGCGAAGCAGCCGACCGCAGGCGGGTGAACGAACTGCGCGGCGGTCGTCAAATCGCGCAAGCGCTCCCAGCCGGGGCAGGAGTGCAGGCGATCGCGCCGGTAGACGATGGCGTAGTATTCCGAGCCCGGCGTGTTGGCTGGCGGATGTGGTGACGGGCTGAGGAGGCCGCCCCACGCCGAGCCCAAACGGAGCAGGAGCCGCTGGTAGGCGGCCGGCCCGCCGTCGCCGCTGATCTCGGTGAGCGCCAGCACGTCGAAGTTGGCCTCGATGACGCTGGCGATGCTCGCGACGTCCTTGTCCGGCAGCCGTCCGAAGGCGCGTACATTCCATGTGCCGAGGCGAAGCGTCGCCGGCGCCGCCGCCGATGGCGCGGCGGGCGGCGGCTCGCCGCGCGTCTCGCCCGCAGCCGACGCCGGCGCGGCGACGCCGGGTGGCGGCGCGGTTGCCGGTCGCGCAGCGTCGACCCGGTGCGAGTGTGCCTCGCCGGCGATTTCCGGTGCCGTGCCGTTGCAGCGCGCCAGCACGTCATCGGCGGTGTCGATGCTCGGATCGCGCACCCAGGCCTGCCAGCTGCCGTCCCAGTGCAGGCTCAGGTCGTCGCTGGCGCGAGCGCCGAGGAAATATTGTCTGCCGGCCACCGCCTCGAACGAGAGCACACACGTGCCGGTGCCGCTCTGCGCCGGCAACGAGCGAATGCCGATGGTGCGCGCCGGCAGCTCGAACACCAGCGTGAGCTCGTGCGGTCCGGGCGGCAGCTCGAAGGCTGCCACGTCAAAGGCGCCGCCGCGCCGCGGCTGTCCGTCAATGCCGCGCACCACCGTGCTGCCGACGTGCACGACGGCGACATCGCCCGGCGCGCGCGGCGCGCCTTCGTAGAGTCGCGCCGTGCCCGTGCAACCGCTCAGCGCCAGCATGGCCACGCAGCAGCGGCGGGTTGCGGTCGAAGCTAGCACGGCGGCGGCCTTCTTATCGGCGCTCTCTCCGCCTCACAAGTCAGACGCGTAGGCAAATGGCGGCGCCGGCGAACCAACGAGCGCCGGCGGCGCAGGATGGCGCCATTCGCGCAGTCGAAAAGATGGCGCAGTGGAGCAATCCGCTTGTTTGGCGACGCACACAGCATCGCAGCGCACGGCCAAGAACCGGGATTCTCGCCGCGCACCCGCCGTACCGAAGCGCTGGCGTACTGGGCATGCATCTTGCCCTTAGAAGGAACGATCGACGTCACATGAGGTGGTTCGAAATGAACGAAGAACAGCTCGGTGAAGCTCCAGCAGCGCGACCCCCGGCGAACGGCTTGGCGGCCGATGACAAGCTTGGCGGCGTCATTCGCTATCTCCGCCAGCAACTCGGCATGACCCAGGAAGAACTCGCGCAAGGGCTCGGCATCACGGTCGGAACGGTGAGCCGCTGGGAAAAGGGACGCTTCCGGCCGAGCCGCCTGGCGCGCGCACTGATTCTCGACTTCGCCCGCGCGCACAACGTTTCGGTCGATTTGAAAAGATCAGTCCGACACGCGTGAAGACCCTCGTGCCGCGTCCCCCCACGCGGTGCACCCCTCGGGTTTTGTCACGCGCTCTCGCGTAGGACCGGCGACCCCCCTCGCCGGTCCTGCGTGGGGGCCTCTGCGCAAGGTGTCGGGTGTCGGGGCCAGGCATCCAGATGCCTCCTTGCCCCAACAAATCGCCTTACGCCGCCCGCGATCAGCCTTCGGGTCGCAAATCCAACAGACGCAAAACCCGAATCCCAGGCTAACGCTGAAAGCCGATCGCCGACGGCATTTCGAGCCCAGGCCCGCTACGGCGCTACGAAGGAAGGCCCCGTCGGATCTCGGGTGCCGGGTGTCGGGTATCAGGTGTCAGAAATGAGAACCTGACGCCCGACCCCGACCCCTGATCTCTTACTCTACTGTCCCTTGCAGCTGACGCGATCGAGCGCGCCATTGTGCAGTTTGGCTTTGCACGACGGCTTGCCCTGGCCGGCGATCGGGTTGCCAGTGAAGAGCGCCTCGGCGCACTCGCCGTATTGTGCCTGCGGGCTGGCGATTCCCGGCGCCGGCTGCGCGGCGAGCGCCAGGTCGACCTGGATGCGCGTCAGCGGATTGGTCGGCGTGCGCAGCACGCTGCCGGCCTTCATCTTCACCTTGAACGCCAAGCCGTGCTTGCTCTTCAAGCGCTGGTCGGTGATCTGCACGGAAGCGACTCCATTCGCCGATCCCGGTGCGCAGCCCGGTGGCAAGGCGCCGGAGCGATTGCGATACAGCCACACTTTATTGAAGCCCTCGCCGGTCGTCGTCCAGCCGTCGCCGGCGACGCAGCCGCTGCCGCCGCCCGGCACGCTGACGTCGTAGAACGGGCCGCCGCTGTCCTCGGCGTGGAGGTGAACGCCATTGGCCGACGGATCGATGGCCAGCGGCGCGGTAGCGCTGTTGAACAGGCCCTTCATTAAGAAACGCTGCTCGCCGTCGGGCGACGCGAGCTTGCTGGCGGAGAACATGAAGGTGCGCGGATCCTGATCGGGCGGCTTCGTCGGCGGCGAGGTCCAGGCGCGCGTCGTGCACGGATCGCTACCGTCGGGCACGCCGTCGCCGTCGCTGTCGTCGCACGCCACCGGCGTGCCGCCGACGCAGATGCCGCCGCTGCAGTGATCGCCGGTCGTGCAGGCGCTGCCGTCGCTGCATGGCGCGGTGTTGAACGGATGCGAGCACGTGCCGGCGCTGCACACGTCATCGGTGCACGGATTCGAATCGTTGCAGTTCAGCGGCGTGCCGACGCACAGACCGCCCTGACAGCTATCGCCGGTGGTGCACAGATCGCCGTCGTTGCACGAGCCGGCCGCTGGCGTATGCACGCAGCCCGTCGCTGCGGCACAGCTGTCGGCGGTGCAGACGTTGCTGTCGTCGCAGTTGGGCGGCGGCCCGCCAACGCAGGTGCCGGCGACACAGCTGTCCGCCGTCGTGCAGGCGTTGCCGTCGCTGCACGTGCCGCCGCTGAGCGGCGTGTGCAGGCACGCCTGCCCGTCGGCCTGGCAAGTATCGTCCGTGCAAGCGTTGTTGTCGGTGCAATCGGCTGCGGTGTTGCACAGCCGGCAGGGCAACAGCGACGGATCGAGCGTCAGTTGCGGCGCCGGTGAGAACGAGGCGCCGAGAATGTCCGGCGCGACGACGCGCGGGCCGAAGTGGATGTCGATGCCGCCGTTGGCGGCGGCGCGGTAGGTGCCGCGCAACGTGATCTTGTCGTGCCCTTCGATGTCCATGGAGCCGGTATCGCCGCTGGCATCGATGAGCGCGGTCGACGTGACGTTGATGGTGCAGCCGCTGAGATCGACGTCGCCGCCGCCTTCGATCACGCTGGCGCCGCCGCTTGCGTCGATCGTGCCCGAGATGGTGAGACTGCCGCCGGAATCGATCTCCACGAACGATGATCCGGGGCTCACCGGGGTGCGCCCGGAGGCGTCGATATTGGCCGTCACCTCGACCGCCGTGTCGCTGTAGAACAGCAGGTCGCCGCCGCCGCTGTCGCCGCCATCGAGCGCGATGGTGCCACCGGCGTGCAGCAACTGATGGCCGGTGACGTCGAGGTCGCCGCCGCTACCCTCCGGTCCGGTGCCGCTCATCGTCAGCAGCGACTGCAGATAGACGTGCAGGCCCTCCAGCGTCAGCGAGCCGCCGAAGCAATCGAGGCCGCGCCCGCTGATGTCCATTTCCGCATTGAGCGTGATGTCGTCCTGCGACAGTACGTCGACGTCGGCGCCGTCGCCGCAATTCTCGCCGTCGTCGGCGCCGCGGCCGCGGAAGCGGCCGTTGAACAACACCTTGCCGGTGGCGGTGATCTGCGCATCGCCGGCATCGCCGAACTCGCCGGCGCCGGAGATGTCGGTCTCACCCATGGTCACGGTGCCGCCGGCGTTGATCACCAACTCGCCGCCGCCGCCCTGGCCGCCGGTGAAGTCGAGCGCGCCGCTGAATACGACGTTGCCGACCGCATTGACGACGAGGTTGCCGCCGGTGCCCTGTGCGGCGCCGGGCGCGTCGATGTCGCCGCTGTACGAGATGCCGTTGCCGGAATCGATCATCAGCGTTCCGGCCTGACCGCTGTACGTTTCATTGGAGAGGTCGAGCTTGCCCGAGCCGCTCACCGAGCCGTTGGTCGTCTTGAGGGTGAGGGTGCCGCCGGCGGCGCCGTTGAGCCGCACGGCGCCGGCGGCCGTGGTGCCGTTGATCTGGATATCGTTGAGCGCCTGGATGGTCGCGCTGCCGGCTTGACCGTCGGAATCGGTGCCTTTGATCTGGCCCGCCCCGACGATCTGGAAGGTGCCGCACTTCAGGGTGAACGACCCGTCGGCCGTGGGTGACGCGATGTCGATGGTGAGCACGTTCTGCAGCACCACCGTGCGCGTCCCGAAGTCCAGCACCGCGCCGTTGCTCACCGTCTTCGGGCTCGAGATGACGCACGGGTCGCCGCTGCAGAAGTCGCCCGGGTTGCTGAGGCCGGCGGCGCGCTGCGCCGCGACGAGCGTCAGCAGCAGAAACAACGCCGTAGCGCGCGGTCGGTTGCGGCAACTTGTCTCACCAGCACCAATCATTCATCCCCCCTGTCGACGCGCCGGCGAGACGCGCCGCCATTGCTGCTCGGCGCCGCGCGGCATCTGTGTCGCCGCACCCTGCCTCCCGCGCGTTCGCGTGCGCCCCTCGTAGCAAGTGCATCGGACGTTCTCTAGGGCGAAATCGTAGCCGAGTTTTGCTGCAGCGCGAGCCAGCCGAGATTTCCGGGGGGACCGCCCTCTGGGGCAGCAGAGGGCGGTCGTTTGCTCCGGGGGGTACGCCCACTGTTGGGCGCCGGATGTGTCACGCTCACCATACGCTGCAGCGGCACGATAGATAGTTGGGAGATTCCCCGCAGCGTCTAGGGTATTCCCTGACAGTCAGATCACGAAGATTTAGGCGGCGCGATACGCAACTCGACCGCCGCCAGGCGCTCCATCAGCTCGACGAGATCGGTGAAGTCACGCTCGCCGAGCCCGGCGCCGAGGGCGGCGACGAAGGCCTGCGCGACTTGCGCAGCGGCAGGCGTCGGCACGCCGTGCTCGCGTGCGACGTCGAGCAGCAGTCCGGCATCTTTGGCGGCCAGTGCGAGCGAGAACTGTGTCGGCCGTCCGCGCTCGTTGATGCCCTCGACCATCCGGTCGATGTAGATGTTGCCGGCGCCACCGGTGCGGATGACGTCGACCATCGTGCGCACGTCGATGCCGGCTTTCGCTGCCACCGCCAGGCCCTCGAGCGACAGCCACGTGGCCGAGAAGGCCATCAGACTGTTGACCAGTTTGGCGACGTTACCGAGCCCCAGGCCGCCGACGTGGAAGGTGGCGCGGCCGAGCTGCTCGAGCAGCGGTCGCACCCGCGCCACAGCCGCTTCGTCACCGCCGACCATGAACACCAGCATGCGCGCCTGGGCGCCGGGCGCGCCGCCGGTGAGCGGTGCTTCGACGAGATGGCGGCCGGCGGCCGCGCAACGCGCGCCGACGCTGCGCATCAAGGCCGGAGCGTTGGTCGACAGGTCGACCAGCACGGCGCCGGCCGGCGCGGCGGCCAGCCAATGTCCGGCGACCTCTTCGAACACGCGCGGCGCGGGCAGCGAGGTGAAGACGATCTCGCTGTCGCGTGCCACGCCGGCGGTGTCGCCGGCGGCGCGTGCGCCCTTCGCCGCCAGGGCGGCGCACCGCGTCGCGTCGGTATCGGCGACGGCGACCGTATGTCCGTCGGCGACCAGGTTGGCGGCGATGGCGCCGCCGATGTTGCCGAGCCCGATTACACCGACGTTCGCCATGCGGCCTCCGAGGACAGGGTGTTAGTTGTTAGCTCGGCCACCAGCTGGCGGCCTGATCATTCACGGGAGAAACCAATGCGTTGTGGTGGCGCGGGGGCTGGAGTCCCGCGCCACCACAGCGGGGTC
>Ga0265314_10000520_pt1 | contig 49735 bp, 46 predicted proteins | sample 4126metaG_FD_203106 | JGI IMG/M metagenome (GOLD analysis project Ga0265314, IMG submission 203106) | Rhizosphere microbial communities from Carex aquatilis grown in University of Washington, Seatle, WA, United States - 4-1-26 metaG | ecosystem: Host-associated > Plants > Roots > Rhizosphere >... | reverse complement strand
TGTCCGTACTCCATGGGAGGCTTCATCTGCTTGATCCGGCAGCGCCACGAGGCCTTCGTCTACCGATCGATTTCTTTTTTCGAACCCTCGCCGAGGACCAACAGGACCTCGCTGTCGGAGTAATCTTGTCAGGCATGGGCAGCGACGGGACTTTGGGAATTAAGGCGATAAAAGAGAGATCGGGATTGGTCCTTGTGCAGGAGCCGGCTTCCGCGGGGTTTGACGGGATGCCTCGGAGCGCCATCGACACCGGGTTGGCAGACTTTGTGGCCTCCGCCGAGGAATTGCAGGGCAAGATCGTCGGCCACATGGGCCATGTCCCACCCAAGGACAAACTCGAAGCCCCGTTGGAGGAGAAGATGGTAAATGCCCTCGACAAAGTGATCATTTTACTGCGCTCAAATACCGGGCACGATTTTACGCTTTACCGACGGAGTACGCTCTACCGGCGCGTTGAACGCCGAATGGGTATCCACCAAATCACCAAAATCGCCACCTATATTCGGTATTTGCAGGAAAATCCCCAGGAAGCGGGAATTCTTTTCAAGGAACTGCTGATCGGCGTGACCAGCTTCTTTCGTGACCCCGGAGCCTGGGAGAAGCTTTCTGGGAAAGCGCTACTTACGCTCCTTGCAGAACGGCCATCCGGATCGGTATTTCGGGCCTGGGTCGCGGGGTGTTCGTCGGGTGAGGAAGCCTATTCGCTGGCGATCATTTTCAAGGAGGCGCTTAGCCAACTGAGGCCCAGGAAGGAGCTAACCCTGCAGCTTTACGCGACGGATCTTGATAGGGACGCGATCGCGAAGGCGCGCCAGGGGTTTTATCTCGATAGCATTTCCACAAGCGTTTCGAAGACCCGATTGGGGCGCTTCTTTGTGAAGGAGGACAATGGCTACCGAGTGAACAAAGAGATCCGGTCGATGGTGGTTTTTGCGCCCCAGAACCTCATCACCGATCCGCCATTCACAAAGCTCGATATCTTCTGTTGCCGGAACCTGTTGATCTACCTGACACCCCAGCTGCAAAAACGCCTGATCCCCCTGTTCCATTTCATCCTGAGGCCCGGTGGGCTGCTATTCCTTGGCAGTTCGGAAAGCATCGGAGGTTTCAACAGCCTATTTACGCCGATCGCATCAAAGGAGAGGATATTCCGACGGCGTGAATTCATCCTGCACGATGACAAGTTCAATTATCCGACCGTGTTCACGCCCGTCGCAACGGCCCGTTACAATTTGCCCGACCCATCTGCCCAGCCCGCCGCGAGCCTCCAGACCCTTGCCGACCAGCTGATCCGTGCCCGCTTTGCACCCCCGGCCGCTTTGGTGAACAAGGATGGCGACATTGTCTATATCAGCGGCCACACCGGGAAATATCTGGAGCCCGCCGCAGGAAAGGCCAATTGGAACATTGTCGCCATGGCCCGCGAAGGTCTGCGATACGATATTAGCAGCGCATTGCAGAGGGTTGCGCGCACCAGGAAGCCGGTCATAACGCGCGGGTTAAGGGTCGGAGTCGGACGCGACGCGCGAGCTGTGGATATACACGTACAGGCGTTGGAGGAACCCAAGGAGCTCGCCGGTATGATCCTTGTGGCTTTTAACGAGTCGCCCAATGCGGTCGAAACACTCAGCGGGGAAAAACCTCACGGCCCCACTGCCCGACAAGGACACTTGGAGCGTCAGCTGCGTCTTGCTCGCGACGAGGCCAAGACCAACCGCGAGGAGATGCAGACATCTCAGGAGGAGCTCAAGTCGATGAATGAAGAGCTCCAATCCACCAACGAAGAACTGCAATCGACCAACGAGGAACTGACGACGTCAAAGGAGGAGATGCAGTCCCTGAATGAGGAACTGCAGACTGTTAACGCGGAACTTCAGTCCAAGCTCGATGAGCTCTCATCGTCAAACAACGACATGAAGAACCTGCTAAATAGCACGGACATCGCTACGGTGTTCCTTGACAATGATCTGCGTGTGCGACGCTTCACGATTCAGGCAAAGGCTATATTCAACCTCATTCCAGGCGATATCGGCAGGCCGATCACCGACCTTTCATCGGAATTACTTTACCCGGGGATGGAAGCGGACGCCCATGAGGTGCTGCGGACACTCGCCATAGTCGAGAAGTCAGTTAGTACATCCGATGGACGCTGGTTCTCGATGCGCATAATGCCCTACCGCACGTTGGACAACCGGATTGATGGCATTGTCATCACTTTCGCAGACATCACCACAGCCAAGAAGCTTGAAGCCAGCCTTCGCGAGAAGCACCGCGAATTGGAGAAACACTCCGCCAGTCAGGCCCTGGCGCTTACGCGTCCGGGGGCGGAACAAGAGAAGAGGACCTCCAAGGCCGGATCCTCCGCCATGGGTATCGGTGATGCCGGGACGGCCGCCGCGAAAAAGAAGAACCTATGAAGACGGCGTCCTCTGACCCACCTAGCCTGCGCGAGCGGTCCGAACGCAAGCTCAGACAGAAAGGCAGCAAGAACGGCGCTGCCGAGGCGGGAAATGACACCCAGAGACTTTTCCATGAGCTCCAGGTACATCAGATCGAACTCGAGCTGCAAAATGAAGAGCTGAATCATGCAAATGCCGTCGTAAGCGCGACCCTGGAGAAATATACGGATCTCTACGATTTCGCCCCGGTGGGATATTTCTCCTTGGATGAGAAGGGCCAGATGGCGGAATTGAATATGGCCGGCGCCGTGTTGCTCGGGATGGAACGTTCGCGCCTCACGGGGCGCCGCTTCCAGCTTTTCGTGGAACCCAAGAGTCGGCCCGTTTTTCAGGAGTTTCTCGATCGCTTGTCCTCCGGAAGTGACAGGCAATACTGCGAAGCTGAAATGCTAAAGGAGTCGGGCGAACCATTCTGGGCGGAAATTGCAGGCATCGCGACGCCAACCTCCGAACCTTACCAGAAACTGTCACGTATCGTAGTTTCCGACATTTCGGCGCGCAAAATCGCTGAGAAGGAGCATAAACATATTGGGGTTCTTGCCGCAGCGATCCGAGAACTTGAAAAGGAGATTGTTCGGCGCAAGGCGACTGAGGTATCTCTCAGGAAGAGCGAGGCTCGTTTTCGCAAGCTATTGCACCAGTCGCGCTTGCTGGAGACACGGTTGCGCCACATGACTCGCGAGATGCTCGAGGTGCAGGAGTCTCAGAGGAAGGAGATCAGCCGCGAATTGCACGACGAGGTCAGCCAGATCTTGCTGGGTATCAATGTCCAATTGGCGATCTTTGCTAAAGTCGCCGCGACACATCCCGCGAGGGTAAAGAAGGCGATAGAGCCCCTCCGTCGCGTGGTGGAAAAATCTGTTCGTATCGTGCACTTATTCGCCCGGAAGCTCCGGCCCGCCATGCTGGACGACCTTGGGCTTATTCCGACCCTTCGTACGTACATAGAAAACCTTCCGAAGCGAAAGAACCGGACGATCCGGTTTACAGCAGACCCGGCCGTCGAATCCTTGGATAACGATCGCCGCACGGTCTTCTACCGTATAGCTCAGGAGGCTCTCACTAATGTCATCAAACACGCACAGGCGAGCCTAGTTAACGTGAGCGTTTTGAAGACCCCAAAGGGTGTCTTCATGGAAGTCGCCGATAACGGAAAATCTTTTGATGTTAGCCGTCTTTCGACAAGTGGCTGGCAGAACCGGCTTGGCTTGGCTGGAATGCGCGAGCGCGTGGAGATGTTTGGGGGCGAATTTTCAGTGGTGTCTTCGCCGGGCAATGGCACTTCAATCCGAGTCGAGATTCCGATGCAAGCGCGCTGATAGGGACTGTCACGGACGGGTCTTGAGTCCGTACGTATCCGTTGCTCTAGACCCGTTGAGTGCATCGCCTAAAAGAGGTGCGCACCTGTCCGGGTGGACCGGAGTCCAGGTAGGCTAACACCCCATAAGCTCGGCTAGGATGCTGTTTGTCTAATCCGCCCGGGCTGAATGATACTCCCTAATGAAGTATAAAGGCAAAATCTCTCCCCCAAAGGTGACTCCTCTACCCAAGAGTCCCACAGGCATCCGGGGTCTTGATGAGATTACCGGTGGAGGTCTTCCCCGTGGACGCCCAACGCTGGTCTGCGGCGGAGCCGGATGTGGAAAGACACTGCTCGCCGCAGAGTTCCTCGTGCGCGGGGCTACGCTGTTTGACGAACCTGGCGTGTTGATGGCGTTCGAGGAAACCGAGGCAGAGCTAGAGGCCAATGTCGCGTCTCTCGGCTTTGACCTGACCGGCCTTGTTCGCCGAAAGAAGATCGTTGTCGATTACGTTCATATTGAGCCCGGCGAGTTCCAGGAGAGCGGCGACTATGACCTCGAAGGGTTGTTTGTCCGCCTCAACTACGCGATTGATTCAATCAAAGCCAAGCGGGTCGTGCTGGATACGCTTGAAGCCCTATTCGCGGGCCTGCGAAACGAGGCCGTCGTGAGGGCTGAGTTGCGCCGGCTGTTTCGTTGGCTTAAGGACAAGGGTGTAACCGCTGTAATCACCGCGGAACGCGGGCGCGAGCAACTGACCCGTCACGGCCTGGAGGAATACGTATCCGATTGCGTCATCCTGCTTGACCATCGCGTCAACGACCAGATCGCGACCCGCCATCTGCGTGTGGTGAAATATCGCGGCGCGTTGCACGGCACCAACGAGTTCCCATTCCTGATCGGCGACGACGGGTTGAGCGTGCTGCCCATCACGTCACTGGCGCTCAATCACAAGGTGTCTACCAACCGAATCGCCACCGGCATCGCTCGACTCGACGCGATGCTGGGAGGCCGCGGTTTCTTTCGCGGAAGCAGCATCCTGCTCACCGGCACTTCGGGCACCGGCAAGACGATCATCGCCTCTAACTTCGCCCAGGCGGCAGCCAAGCGCGGCGAGCGGGTCCTCTTCTTTTCATTTGAGGAATCGCCAAACCAGATCATCCGCAACATGCATTCCATCGGTCTGCGTCTTGAGCCTCTTGTGAAGCGCGACCTGTTGCGTTTCCATGCCACTCGACCCTCCCTCTACGGTCTGGAAATGCACTTGGCCACGATGTTCAAGGAGATCGCCAATTTTCAGCCGCATGTCGTCATCATTGACCCCGTGACAAGCCTGATGGATGCCGGCACGGAATCGGAATGCCGGGGGATGATCACGCGGCTGATCGACTACCTTAAGGCCGCGGAGGTGACGACGCTTTTCACCAGCCTGACGCAGGGAGGCCATGCGCTTGCCCAAAGCGAGTCGTCCATGTCGTCGCTTATGGATGCCTGGATCCTGCTGCAGGACTTCGAAGGCAACGGGGAGCGCAACCGCGTGCTCTATGTGCTCAAGGCACGCGGCATGGCGCATTCGAACCAGATCCGCGAGTTCCTCATTTCAGACCGGGGAGTCGACGTCGTTGATGCCTACATTGGTCCCAGCGGCGTATTGACCGGATCGGCGCGCGCAGCGCAGAGTTCGTTGGAGAAGGCCGCCTTGCTGGCTAGTCAGCAGGAGGCCGCACAGCTCAAGCGCGAGGTGGAGCGAAAGCGCAAGGCTCTCGACCGTCAAATCGGCGACCTGCGATCCGACTATGAGGGCGAGGCATTGGAACTGCGTCGCATCGCAGAACAGGTCGGCACGCGCACCTTCGTGCTGGGCACGGAGCGGGCGGCCTCGGGCCTCCTGCGCCAGGCAGATACAAAGGTTGTGGCCCAAACGCGGGTCCGCGCAAGGCATGGCAACAACGGCAATGGAACCCCATGAAGAATGCTCCCGTAAAGCGAAAGACTTTGGCTTCCCGGGCTCGAATTCCAAAGCTTTGGCAGTTGAGACTTTACGTCATGGATTCCACCCCGAATTCGGTCTTGGCGTTTTCAAACTTGAAGAGCGTATGCGAAACCCACTTGAAGGGCAGCTATCGCATCACGGTGGTTGATCTGTTGAAGCACCCAAAGTTGGCCAAAGGCGACCAAATCCTGGCCACACCCACGGTCGTTCGGAGACTGCCGAACCCCGTTCGAACCATCATTGGAAACTTGTCCAACATAGAGCACGTGCTCGTCGGCCTGGACCTGCGCGCTTCCAGCTAGCCTCGGCGGCTACCCCTACGCTGAAAACAAAGAAGAATAGCCACGCGAAGCGAGCCTTCGAGAAGGCTATGAGCAACCGCACCGAAGGAAAACATTTCCTTCGGCTCTACGTTGCGGGAGCTACGACCCGATCACGCCAGGCCCTCCGCCACGTGTATCAACTGTGCGAGGCGGACCTGAAGGACCGATATGAACTCGAGGTGATCGACGTCTACCAGCAACCCGAGCTCGCCCGTGACAACCAGATCGTCGCGACACCGACGCTCGTAAGGGAATTCCCCCGGCCCATACGCAGGTTTGTGGGCAATCTCATGAACGCAGCCGCTCTGTTCGGAGACCCAGATGTACCGGCACTTGCCAAGGCCGCCTCGTGAGCGCGACCCGCAAACGAATCCCTGCCCGCTCCTGCAGAGACCAAGAGTTGGAAAACCTCCGAGTGAGTCTGGCCGAGGCGAACCAGGCGCTTCGAGCCATTCGGGGTGGAGAGGTGGACGCAGTGGTGGTCGCAGGCAAGCAGGGGCCGCAGGTCTTCACCCTTCAAGGTGCCGAGCATGCCTACCGGGTGCTCATCGAATCGATGAATGAAGGAGCGCTGACGCTCACGTCCGACAAGATGATCCTCTATTCGAACCAGTGCTTTGCCAGGATGATCAAGGGCCCCCTGGAAAAGGTGATCGGGGGTTCATTTCGCCGCTACCTTTCAACGGCGGATAGGAAGTCCCTGCGGCAGGTTCTGAAACGGGGCGACGCCGCGGGAGCCAAACTCTACGTGAAGCTGATCGTCGGCGATGGCTCGCAATTGCCCGTGCAGATCTCGATCCGCCCGCTGGACAAGACCGGAACAAACCGCGCCACGGTCGGGATGGTGGTGACGGACATGACGGAAGCCAGGAGGACGGAGGAGATGCTACGGGCGTTGACGCACCGCGTAGTGCAGGTGCAAGAGGTCGAGCGCGGGCGGGTCGCCTTCGAGCTTCACGACAACATCACCCAGCTCATCTGTGCCGTCCTCTTTCGCAGCCAGGCGCTTGCCGACAAGCTTTCCCCGCACGATGGAACGTCGAAGAACGAGGCCATAAAGCTCCGGGAGCTGCTCAGCGAGACGGCGGCCGAGGTCGAGCGAATCTCGCACAACCTGGGCCCCAATGTCTTGGAGCACTTGGGCCTTGTGGCCGCGATGAACGATGTCGGGGCAGAGTTTGAGACTCGGACGGGCGTCAAGGTGAAGCTCGTGTACTCCCATTTCTCGCAGCGCCTTAGTGCCGAAGTTGAACTGGCGTTCTTCCGCATTCTTCAAGAGGCGCTCAGGAACATCGAGAAGCATGCGGCGGCCCGCCGGGTCTGCGTGCGCCTTAGCCGGCAGGGCGTTTTGGCTAGGCTGACGATCAATGACGATGGAATCGGCTTTCCCACTGGCCTGGCCGATGCCCGAAAACCAGGGAAAGGCGGCCTTGGCCTCCTTAGCATGCACGAGAGAGCGGCCTGTGTGGGAGGCACCTTCAGCCTGAGGTCCATTGAGCACCTAGGCACCGAGATCGAGGTGCTTGTACCCGCGGCGGCACGAAGCGTGGAGGCCAACTGAGTTGGTCTTTGGCAAGGTAGCCCGGGCCGTCGGCATGTCCTGCGAACGTGTGCCTCCGGCGGGAAGGCGGCGTCCAAAAAGTGGTGGCAAGACCCGGAATCGAACCGGGGACACAAGGATTTTCAGTCCTCTGCTCTACCAACTGAGCTATCTTGCCGTCTAAAGACGAAAGGGCACCATTACGTGGCGGCGAAATTGGGTGACAAGCAATTTCGCCGGTCCCCAAGAACAAATGGCGCAAGGTGGTCCGGCGCCAATGGTAGCGTGACCTACGTCACGGCAGTGCGCCGAGGGACTTCACATCGCCGACCTCGACACGGCCCTCGGGCAGTTCCAGGTGTTCCAGGCCGCGGCTGTTGCGTCCAAAATACTGCGAGGCACGGCTCGTCATCGCCACCAGGTACTTGTCGAAATTCTTGCCCCGTTCCGGGACGCTGAATCGGGTTTCCCAGAGGAGCTTGTGCTTCTTCTGCCTCCACATCATCTGGAAGTCGTAGGCCATGAGGACGACGAAGTAGCGCTGCTGCTCGAGCTCCAGAATCAGGTCCTCGCGCCGGTGGGCCATGGGCGTACCCGCCAGTCCCGCCGTTTCCTTCCAAGCCGTGTCGAACCCCAGCATCAGGGCATTCTGCGCATCGATCTGGTCGCGCATGTTGTTCCCTGCCGAAACGACGGCCATGGCGCTCGAGGCCGCATTGTCGGCGCTAATCTTTCCCGTGATCTGCTCGGCGTCCATTGTCGACTGGATATGGCCGCAGGGCATCCCCCCCTGGCTGGACATCCCTAAGGCGTCCGCCTGGGAGATCTGTTTCTGCGCATGCGCGCTCTGTGCGGTCGCTGTCTCGGCGGTCTGGTCCTGCATGGTCTGCACCGCAACGGATTCGTTCGTGCTCTCCGCAGTCTTGGTCCTGCCCCAGTAGACGACGATCAGCAGGTTGGTGTCCTTCGGGTCCCGGGTCGGGACATAGTTCTGGTCCTTCAGGGGCCCTGCGATCGCGCGAGCCACGTCGATGAACTTCAGGTGGTCTATGGACGCGTCGCTCACCGAGCCGGTCCAGTGGCCGCCCTCCGCGAACGCATAGTACTCGGGCTTGAGCGTCCCGTCCGTCAGCTTCGCGCGGACATAATCCTCGCTGGCGCGCGCCGAAACGGCCGTCGCCTGGTCGCTGGTCGAGAATGCGGACGAGCGGAGGGGCACAGCGAGGAACGCCGCACTCCCCAGTGCGATCCCTAACGCTGAATGCAGGCGCATCGTTTTCATATCGGGAAATCGGTCTCGGCCCGCTGTGAAGCTGCCACTGTTCGACTTCGTAAGCAAGAAACTGATGGCACCCATAAGAGCACCTAATTGGTATACGGGGGTCACACCCCAGCCTGTCCGACCTCCGGACAGGCGTACCGCCCTTTCAGTATCCCTATGAGCACCATTGGGTACGGGGGATATGGAGCCCGCTAGTTCGCGGGGAAGCCCGCATCTCGGGTGCAATTGCGCGTGAAGCCGCTGTCGATCGGCCTCTTCCTTGGGGACGCAGCACCGCACCTGCTCTTACACGTGGAGCGCAGCGATCTCGCAGTCGACGACCTCCGGAATCGTGAACGTTACGGACCCGCCCTCCTGGCTGAAGGCGATGTCGTGCTCGGCGCGAAGGAGTTCCACCCGCCTCACCCTTCGGCCGCCTGGGACCTCCATGCGCACAACCTGCGGCCCGATGGGAAAGTTCTCGCGCAGCCAGCCGCGGTGCATGTTGGGGTTGGTGTAGTTGAGGACATGGATGGCGAATCCGGGTTCGGTCTCCCACGCGAAGCACTCGACCACGCCCTTCCCCTGGATCGTGACGGGCTGTCGGCCGCGGGTGAGCCACGAGACGCCATTGCGCAGAAGCTGGCCCAGGTCGGTGTCCCCGGACCGCCACGACGCGCGCTCGATGTCGCCGGAGAAGTAGACGAGGCGGGAGGCACCCTTCTCGCGCACCACCATGGCCGGGCCGTCAGTCTTCCCGTCCGGCGAGTACGACAGCTCGGGGGGATAGGCCGTGTAGGCCGGAATGGCGGAAAGGACGGGATCCCCCTGCGCCTTCACGGGAAGGCGGTAGGCGCCCCCGGGAAGCCAATGGGTGCCCTCGAAGCCGCGCAGGATCTCGTGCGGGCGGTCGATCCGGGCGTAGAATCCGTTCCCGTTCGGCGGGGCCACGATCCCCACCGACTCGATACCGAAGAGGTCCGCGAGGCCGGGGTTCGGGCGGCGGCGCCCGGCATCGTCGAACATCGCGGTCTCGAACGAGGCCATGACCGAGCCCCCCGCGGCGGCGTAGTCCCGAAGCTGCGCGCACGGGCGGTCTCCGAGCCACGCGATGTTGGGCAGGAGGAGCGCCGAGTATTTCGCGAGGGTGTCGGGGCCGAGGTCCTCCTCATGGACGAAGTCGAACAGGAACCTGCCCTCCAGCAGGGCATAGTAGAGCCCGTTTACAAACTCTCCCATGGGACCCTCGCCGGGAGGCGTGTAGAAGAGGTGCGAGGCCTGTCCCATGACGACGCCGATATTCGCGATGCTCTTCCTCTGGGTGAAATGGGCCTCGTGCCGGGAATGCCACTGCATGTACCGCCGCCCGATCTCCTGCCACCTCCTGTCCTCGCCGAGTCCGCCCTGGCCGCCGACCCAGTGGTACCAGGGCTTCATCCCGCTCGCCACGGTCTGGTCCAACCAGATCACCACCTCGGCGGCGGACTTCGCTGTGTTGCGCCACCGGGTCCCGCCGCCCGTCGCATAGGAGCCGGTCACGTTGGTCACGGTGCGCCCCTTCATTATCGCGGTCGCAACTCTGCCCTGCTGCGACGCCCCCCAGATCGGGATCGCCTCGCCGCCCCGTCCCTGGTTGTCGCAGTTGTACCACTGGCACACCTGCGCAAGGCGCATGAGCTTCGGCGTGGCGCGGATGCCCGCGCTCATGTTGCCGAGGAAGGGGTTGTCCGGCTTCTTCTCCTTGGCGATCGAGTCGTAGAGCTTCCAGAGGGCCACCGTGCGCTCGGTGAACTGCTGCCAGTAGTCGGCGGACTTGGGGTCCGGGAGCCTTCGGCACTGCTCGCAGTGGCAGACCGGCATCCCGTCCATGGGGGGCCAGGCGTTGGTGAAGAGCCCGTCCACGTCGTAGTTCGACTGGACCTCGCGCATGATGGCCGGGATGTGCTCCGTGAAGTAGCTTGAGAACGTGCAGGTCCTGTAGAGCCGCGGCTCCTCCTCGTGCGGGTGGAACCTGCCGGCGGCGTCGCGCATGAACCATTCGGGATGGGGACCCAGGGCGTCCTCCCACTGCAGGTCAGGGCTCAGGCGCGCGATGACGCGGATGCTTCGCTTCTTCGCCGCGGCCACGCAGGCGCCGAAGAGGTCCTTGTCGCCCAGGTACCGGCTCCTCCTGTGAAAAGGGACCCGCGTCGGATAGAACGCCAGGATTCCGGTGACGCTCACGAGCACGGCGTCGACCCCGAGGCCGGCCCAATAATCCGCCCACTGCTCGACGTCGAGTTCCACCGGGTCGCGCTCGTTGAAGTTGACCTGGCCGACCCGGCGCAGGCGCTGGTGCCACGGTACCCCGGCGACACCGGCCGGAGCGGCGCCGGTTTCGGCGGCGAGGAGGCCCGCTGGTTTGAGGGCGAGCATCCCCGCCGGCAGTCCCACGGCCGAGAGGAGGATGAACCTGCGCCGGGTGAGTTCCGGCGCCGCGGGATTGGATTCGTCGCGGCTCGGTGTGTTCATCGTGATCCGTGCGGCCGCGGCCGGGGTTGCTCGGTCAGTCGACCTCGGCCATCACACTCTTGATGACCTTGGAGAGCTCGGAGATGTCGTAGGGCTTCGCGACCATCCCGCGAAACCCGTGCTTTCGGAAGTCCGACATCGCCAAGTCGCTCGAATAGCCGCTCGAGACGATGGCCCTGACCGCGGGGTCGTATTTCCGGAGGATTGAGATGGCCTCCTTGCCCCCCATGGCGCCTGGGATCGTCAGGTCCATCACGACCAGGTCAAAGGGGTGCCCCTCCTCCTTGGCGCTGCGGTACCGCTCAATCGCAGCGCCGCCGTCGACGACCGCCTCGAAATCATACCCCATGCGCCTCATGAGGCGCTCGGCCATCCTCCTTATGGGCTCCTCGTCGTCCATGAAGAGCACCCTGCCCTGGCTTGCCGAGGCGGGGATCCCGCGGGGCTCGGGGCGCGCCGCCTGGGCGGCCTTCGCTGCAGGCAGCCAGAAGGTGAAGGTCGTCCCCCGGCCCACCACCGAGCCCACCTCGATGTGGCCCTGGTGCCTCTTTACGATGGAGAACACGGTCGCCAGGCCGAGCCCGTGCCCGTGGAGCTTAGTCGTGAAATAGGGGTCGAATATCTTCCCCAGGTGATCGGGGGCGATGCCGGCACCGGTGTCGGCGACGGCGATTCGGACGAAGTCTCCCTCGGCGAGGACGGAGTGGGCCCCGGCGGGGATACTCTCGTTGGCGGCCGAGATCCGGATGATGCCGCCGTTGGGCATCGCCTGGGTGGCGTTGATGACGAGGTTCTGGATGACCTGGCTGATTTGGGCCTTGTCCACGTCCGCAGTCCAGAGGTCGGCCGGGATGTCGAACTCGCTCTTCACGCCCGATCCCCTCTGTGAGAAGGTCGTCGCCTCCCTGAGGACCTCGGGCAGGTGGACCGCGGTGCGGACGGGGTCGCCCCCCTTTGCGAACGTGAGCAATTGGAGCGTGAGCTCGCCCGCGCGCTTCGTGGCGACGATGGCCTCGTCCAGGAGCCCCGTCTGGTCGGGTTTGCCGTCGAAGTCGAGCTGGAGCAGGCTCAGGTTGCTCAGGATCGCCGTCAGGATGTTGTTGAAGTCGTGCGCGATCCCTCCCGCCAGGATCCCAACGGACTCCATCTTGGCCGCGTTCTGGAGCTTCTCCTCCATCCGGTGCCGCTCCGTGATGTCGCGGAACACGAGAACGGCGCCGACCCTCTTGCTCGAAACATTGGAAAGGGGAACGAGCCTGCCCTCCACGAGCCTCATCCGGTCGGTTCTCCCCTTCATGAGCGTCTGGGGCGGGATCTCGGCCTGCATGCCGCCCTCCAGGACGTCCTTCACCGGGAGGAGGATCTCCTTGCCGCTCGTGGCCCCGAGCAGGACGCAGATGTTTCGGACATCCTGTCCCACGACGTCCGGGGCGTTCCACTGCACCATCTCCAACGCGGCCCGGTTCATGAAGAGGACGCGGCCGTGCGCGTCTATCGTGGTCACCCCCTCGCTCATGCTCCCGAGCGTGACGGCAAGGCGCTCCTTCTCGGCAGCGAGGGCGAGCTCGGCCTCGCGCCTGGCCGTGATGTCGACGATCACCCCCACCAGGCTCCACTTCCCGGGCTCCAGCTGCTTGATCGCGACGTGCTCGTGGAGCATGAACGTGCCGTCCTTGCCGATGACATGGTACTCCTGCTCGTAGTCGGTCCTCCCCTCCCGAAGGGCCCTGCGCGAGCATTTTGTTATCTCCTCCCATTCCGGGACCATGGGCCGGGTCCACAGCCAATCGGTCGCCGGGACGGAGTCCTCCCCGAATATCTTCTTATAGAGGACGGACGGCGGGATGAACATCCGCCACTTGATCCCCGAGTGGGGGTCCCCGGTGACGATGGCCTGAAAGAGCAGGCAATCCGCCCCCTTCAGAATCTGGTCCAGCTGGCCCTCGGTCGATCGGCGGGCCTCCTCGGCCTCTTGCCGCTTCGTGTCGTCGATCAGGACGCCCGCAAGGTTCCACTCGCCGGGCCCCAGGGGCCTGATGACGACCTCCTCCCGCAGCCAGTGAAGTCCGTCGGTGCCCCGGATCCGGAATTCGTGCTGGTAGCCGCTCGCCCCCCCAAGGAGTGCCTTCTCCGAGGTCCTGTCCATCTGCTCATGGTCCGGGGATTGGTCGTTATTCCAGAGCCACCCCTTGTCGACCAGGGCCGCGAGCCGGTAGATCGGGTTCTCCCTGAGCTGCGGGGGTGTCCTGATGTCCCAGGCAAAGCCGCCGTCCACCTTGGTGACCTTGCCCCACCACAGCAGGACGTTTGACCGATCGAGCGTGTCAAGGACGAGCTTGTAGGATTCCAGCTTCGCGGCGGTATCGGCGTCGACGGCCGGCGGCGCGGGCGTCTGGGGCGCGGGCCGCGGAGGCCGCCTTCTTGTGACGATCACCGCCGCCGCCGCCACCGCCGCGCCAAGGAAACCAGAGGCGAGGGCAAGGATCGGTGCGCTGAGGACTGCGAGGACCATTCGGGGGTAGGGATTCTTGGGGACCGACGGGGTGCCGAGGGCGCCGGGTTGAAATTACGCCCGGCGCGGCGCATCCCGCAAACAGAACTCGCGGGCGCAAAACCTGTCAACCGCGCTCCCCGCCCCGCGGCTGGCGCGCTGCGAACCCCTCACTCCTCGCCGTCGAGGTATTCAAGCGGCTCCGAGCGAAGGATCGCCCTAACCGGCGAGCGGACAAGCCACTTGTTGCTGTCCGGGTAAAAGCACGTGTCCCCGCTCGGGTTGTCCGCCACGAGGTAGAGCACGAGGTCGCAGTCGGCGTCGCTCATGAGCTGGTGCGCCTCGCCCGGCGCGAAGATGAACGCGTCCCCCGCCTCGACCGGCGTAAGGCCGTCCTTGTGCCTGACGACCCCCGTGCCGGAGATCACGTGGTAGAACTCCCACTGGGCGCTGTGCGAGTGGTGGGGGCACGCCACCCTCCCCGCGGGCACGCGGCAGATCTCCACGTCGAAGGGGTGCCTCTTGAGGAGGTCCGTCGAGTCGGGCTCGCGCCCCAGCGCGATCGAGACATTTCGGTCGCTCATCGCGAACTTTCCCTTGGGTGATGTCCAGGTTTCCTCGGGGATGTCTGCCGTGTTGACCTTCTTCATGGTTGTGGCCTCCCGTCGTGCCCCGCATGCGCAAGGGCCGCCGATCAGGTGTCGTCGTCGATGTGGAACGCGTGGATGATCCGGTGGAAGATGGGTGACAGCACGATCCCGATCGCCGACAGGAACACGACGCCGCTGAAGATGGCGTACGCGGAGGCGAACAGCTTCGCAGCGGTGTCCTTCATCGGGTCCACCGGCCCCATGCCGGTCAGGATCATTGAGGCGTTGAGGATCGAGTCCACCCATGGGAGCCCGGCAATGCCGTGGTAGCCGAGGATGCCGATCGAAAGCGCCACGGACACGACCGCGAGGGTCAGCCCGAGCGAGAGGGCCATCCGCCTTGCAAACCGCGGCCAGGTTAGAAGCTTTTCTCCGTTCTTCTCGTACATTGTTGTTTTGGGCGGTCCGACCTGCGCCATGTGTGGCAGGAACGGAGCGCGGCATCAAAGCGATTGTGCCTTATTCTTCGGGTCAACCGGCGAGGCGGGTCCCCCATGGCGCCAGTGCCAGGGCTCATAGGCTATCCCAAACCGGTTGCCCCTCGGGTAGGTCAGGGCGAACCCGAACCTCCCCGCGTTCCCGACGAGCCATGCGAACTGCGCCGTGCCCTCGAAGCGCTCCGTCAGGTCCTCGCAGCCCGGCGCACCGACATCGACCGCAAGGCCCGAGTGGTGCTCGCTGAATCCAGGGTAGGCGCTGACGCGCAGGATCTCGTCCAGGGATTTTCCGGAGGCCACCTTCGCGGCGATGATCGCCCCCTGGCGCTCGATGCTCCTGAATGCGGAGACCAGGAGGAGTTCGACGCCGTCCCTTGCGGCGGCGTCCCTCATGGACGCCCAGGCAAGCGCCGCGGCCGGGGCCAGGAACGCCGCGCGGCCGGAGGAATCGGGGCCCACCGGCTGAAGCTGGTCGGGCTCAGCGTGGCGGGGCATGCGCGCCTCGTAGCCGCTGGGAAGGGGTGGCAGGCCTGCGTCCGTCGTCATCGTCCCCGGTCAGGCCCCTTCGGACCGGTCGAATGAAAGCGAGAAGAGCCTGCGCGGGTCCTCGAGGCCCGGCAGCCGAACCAACCTCTCGAACTGGAGGCCCAGCTTCTCAAGGAGCCGGGTCGAGCTCCCGTTGTCCTGGGTCGTGATCCCGAGGATCCTGCGGAACCGCAGGACGTCCCTTCCGTATTCGAGGACGGCCGCGGCCGACTCATGGGCGAAGCCCCTCGACCAAAAGGACTCGAGGAACGCAAACCCGATGTCCGCGTGCTCCAGGACGTCCCGCTTCACGAAGCCGCAGATCCCGATAGGGATCCCTTCGGGCTTCAATTCGACGCGGTACAGGCCGAATCCGTGCACGCCATAGCTCGAGGCCAGCCGGTCGGAGATGTACGCGCACGCGGCGTCCCGGGTCCGGACCCCCCTGTCGCCTATGTAGCGGATGAAGGAGGGCTCGTTGAGGAGCGCCAGGATGAAGTCCGCGTCCGCCGTCGAGAGGCGTCGCAGGACGAGCCGCGCGGTCTCGACCACCGGCGCGCAGGACGCGACATCGCCCGGGGTCGGGTCGCTTCGGGTCATGCGGGGACCTCCATATCCAGGGGGATCCGCCCTACTCCACGCTGACCCAGTCCCCCGCCCGGATGACGCCGCCGGTCAGGATCTGGGCTCGCAGGCCGCCCTTGTGAACGAGGCCCTTCAGGGTCTCGGGAAAGCTGGTCTTTGCAAGGTACGAGCAGGGTTCGCAGAGGCGGACACCCCGTATGCGGACCTCACCCACGCTGAATTCCTTTCCGACAAGGGCGTTCAGGTCGACACCCTCGGTCACCAGGTTGCGCCGCGCGTGGAGCGCGGTGAACGCAAGGCCGGACTCCCTCGCGAAGGCATCCACCTTCTCGCCCTCTATGAAGGTCAGTTCGAAGTCGGGCCTCTGCGGCTGGGGCGAGAAGGTCCCCCTGCCCTCGAAATACCGGTCACCCTCGAGGCCCTTGCCTGGGACCGCGCGCACTTCGGGCAGCCGCCTCATCGGGGCCTCCGGGGATTCGGCGATCAGGATCTGGGTGACGCAGGGCATGCGGGGGGAGGAATCGTGCCGGCCCATGAACGGGCACATAGTGGACCCAGGTGCACGCGGTCAGGACACCGACGGGTAGATCTCATCGGCGATCCAGTAGCAGGCGAGCACGACCGCGAGGAGGGTTCCCGCGCACCACAGCGCGATGCGCCAGCGCTTCCAGGCCCCGCGCAGCGCCGAGGCCTGCATCGCAAGGTCCACGGGGTACGCCGCGCAGTAGCACGCGTTCGCCATAGCCGCCAGGACGAGGAGCAAAAGTCCCGACTTCGCCGTAAGGGCCGGACGGAAATGGGGCCACGTGATGGCGATCCAGGCGAGGACGACGGCGGCGAGGACCAGGTTGTAGCCGAGGCGCCCGCGCTCCCAGTAGCGGACGGCGTCGCGCATCGCTTCCCTCGTGGAGCCGGGCGGCAGGGATCCCGGGCCGTGCGTCTGCATGGAGTCTGTGGCGGGCATGTTTCCTTACCGGGAGGACGATGGGGGCTCTCCCGGTAAACCGCAACTCAGCACGGGCGCCGCACCCGACCCCGGTCAGACCTCCCCGACGGGCGAGGCGGAGCCGACCAGGGTCGATTCGGCCCAGCCGGCCACCAGAAGCACCTCCCCGCCGCCCGCGGTCCTAAGGCGGAGTTCGATGACACCCTTGAACCGCAGGGGCAGACGCAGCGGGTGCGGCTGCGCCTTGTCGGCCAGGAGAAGCGCCGCCTCCCCTATTGCGTCGGGCAGCGGGCCCTGGCGCCTGACAAGGCGCGCCCCCCCGAACGTGACGTCGATGTCCTGGGCCACGGCCCGCCCCTGATCGACGCCGCACAGCCCGTTGCTCTCGAGCACATGGGCCGGCCTGAGCTTCAGGATGACCGATTCCCGGCTGGCGACCACCGCGGCCAGTTTCGACCTATGCAGTTCGAGCGCGCGGTTCATCGTTAGCCCATGCTACCGGTGCTGGCCGCTGCGCGGCGTGCAATGAGGCGTGGCCCGCCTGGCCCGTGATGGGTAGCAGCGCCTGCTCGAGGAACTTGTCGGTCCGGTAAGGCGCATAGGAGACCACCTCGACTCCGGATGAGAAATGGCATCGCGGCGCGCCCTCGCCGGCCATCAGCCCCTCGGCCGCCATGAGATCGGACTGGTGGACCTGGATGTCGGCGGCCTGAAGGGGCCAGGGGCGATGATGGACATCGGTGCAGATGGTGGCTCCGCGCACGCGCGAGTACAGGCAATAGCGCTCGGCCATCCAGTGCTCGAAGCTGCCCGGCCGGGAGCGGAAGGCCGGCCCCACCGGGAGGCAGGTCGCCCTGAAGCAGGTCCCGTCCCTTGCCCGGACGCTTTCAATCCTAAATCCCGCCCCCTCAAGGGTGTGCGACATGCTGGCCTTGAAATAGGGGGCGCCGTAGAGGACCCTCCCGCCGAGCACGACCGGCCAGCTGTCGGCATCCAGGCTGAAGAACCAGACGCCCGGCCGGCCGTTGCATTCGACGTAGGTCCTCAGGTTGACCTCGGGAAACGCGCCGAGGGTGGAGAAGCTCGGAAGGTTGCCGCGCCTCACGTCGCACATGAGGAACGGGACGATCCCCACCCACGCCGTCCCGTCGAACTCCTGGACCCTCAGGTTCGTGGGGATTCGAGCCTGGACCGCATTGGCGTCGATCGGGTAGTGGATGAAGGCGAGGTGAAGCCACGACTGCTTCCAGGTCCATTCCTCATCGGGCAGGGGCCAGGGACGGTGGGTGGTGTGCCCGAGGGACGAGTGCATGTGTCGCAAGGCGGGCCGGGGGCCCGCCGTCGCAGGTCAGGTCCCCGCCTCCCGGTGGCCGAGGATCCTTGCCGGCAGGAGGAGGAGCGCCCTCACAAGAGCGAGGAGCGCGTTAGCCGCCGCCCCTGCGGCGCGCAACGGGATCGAGATCACCCAGAGGATGGGCCAGAGAAGGAGGACCAAGATCGCCAGCGGCCAGCAGAGGACCGCCAGGATCCCCCAAAGAACCATTGTGAGCAGCAGCCTCATCGTCCTCCTTTCGTCGTCGAATCGATGCCCATGCTGCCCCTAGGGTGCGCAATTGCGAGCGAACATTGCGCAGCGCAAGGCTACCCGCCGCCGCGGCACTTGCGGTAGAGGACATGGCCCCTAAGGCGGTGGCCCGCCTCGAGCGAGGGGTGCTCGAAGTCGTCCCGGGGATCCCTTGTGAATCCAAGCCTCTCCATGAGGCGCCTCGACCGCAGGTTTATCGCGGCCGTGAACGAGACGAGTTCTGCAAGCCCCAACGTCTGGTACCCAAAGGACTCCGCCTGGAGCGCCGCCCCGTAGGCGATGCCCCTCCCCCAATATTCCTTCCGGAAGCGCCACCCGATCTCCACGCACGGCGTGAAGTGGGCGGCAAAGGTGGGCTGCGAGAGCCCGGTGAACCCCGCGAGGAGGCCGTCGACCTCGACCGCCCAGAGTCCCCACCCCCTAGCCTCGATCTGCCCCCGCAGGCGGTCGAGCATTCCGGCCGACTCGTCCGGGCTCAGGAGCTTGGGGAAAAACCTCATGACCTCCGGGTCGGCGTTCATCTCCTGGAACCTTGGCAGGTCGCCGTCTCTCCACTGGCGAAGCGCGATCTCAGGGCGAATCATGGTCTTGGCGCGTGGAACTGAACCGGTGCACGACGGGGCGCAACGCTCGTAAGCGACGCAAGATCCTGCGGACCGCCCTATTCGCCCCGGCGCCTGCGCGGGGCCCTTGGCCGGGGAAGGACGCCGATTCGCGGGTCGCGCCTCCTTGCCGCCGAGACGAGGCGCTCGGCCACGCCTTCAAACGCGTCCATCGAGTCCGAGAGGTAGAGCCACTTCGGCAGGATCGGGTGCGGGACCAGGGAGGGAAATTCGGCGAGGAGCGCCGCGTGGTGCTCGCGCTCCGTGCACACGAGGACGCCGTGCCAGGGTTCCTCGCCGGCCGTGAAGCAGAGGGCAATCCGGCCGTCCAGGTAGGCTGCCTTCGCCCCGAACATCGAGCGAAGCAGGAAGGAAGGCTCCGTCTCCAGAGGTTCCCAGAGCCAGGCATAGGGGTGGATCCGCCTCGCCCTTCCCATTGCCTTGTCCGCCATGGCCGGGATCTCGGGGTCAGTGCCCGGCCGCCCCCACCTTCAGGTAGGTTCCAAAGCCGATGACGATAGTCGAGAGGATCAGGGTCCCAATTCCGCCTGCGATCAGCAGGTGGGCTTTCCTGCTGGAGCCCTTCCACTCGTGGAGGATCCAGCCCCACATCGTGGAGAAGATGATGATGCTCGCCATGTGGAGGGTCCACGAGGCGAAGCTGAATTTTCCCATCTGGGTCTCGCCCATCGTGTAGAAGAAGAACTGGAAGTACCACGTCGTGCCCGCGAGCGCCGAGAAGAGATAGTTCCGTAGGACGGGGACTGAGAGGTCCGGCTGCGCGGCCCCCGCCAACGCGTTGCCGGCCCCGTGCTCCCCGCCGGATGCGGCAAGGCCGCCGTGCTCGGGGCGCACGCGCGCCGCCAGGTACTGGTAGCCGGTCCGGTTGCGGACATTGAGGATCGCGCACCAGATGAAATTCGTGGTGAAGCCCCCGAGCAGCACGATCACGAGCTTCGGCAGGCCGGTCCAGATCACGCTCGTGCCCGCTGCGAGCGAGGCGCGCCCGATCGGGTTGCCGGCCGTCAGGCCGAAGGCGAAGCACGCGCTCATGACGCCCGAGAACGTGGCGACGATGACGCCCTTCGAGAAGTTGAACTCCTTGATCACCTTTCGCTTCTCCTCGGCCGGCATCTCCCGCTCCTTGGTCAACCCGGCGTAGGCCGCGATGGCGATGCCCACGAGGCAGACCCCCACCCCGGCCAGCGTGATCTGGCCGGGCAGGGTCGAGGCGATCTGCGCGAGGGTCTCCGGAACGGGCACCGAGGGGCTGATCGACTTGAAGATGGGCGGCAGGAGCGTGCCGAACGCGGCGCAGTACCCCAGGGCGACACCCATCCCCAGGGACATTCCCAGGTAGCGCATCGTCAGGCCGAAGGTGAGCCCTCCGAAACCCCAGAGGGCGCCGAAGAAGTAGGTCCACCAGAGCGTGCCCGCGGACTGGCGGCTTAGGACCCCGAACAGGTCGCTTGTCAGGAGCGACGCCAGGGTCCACGGGCAGATGATCCAGGAGAAGAACCCGCCGACCAGCCAGTAGGTCTCCCATGACCACTTTCGGACGCCCCGGTAGGGCACGTAGAATGACCCCGAGGCGAGGCCGCCCAGCCAGTGGAAGAAGACGCCGAGAAAGGGGTTTGGGGTCATGGGGGATTTACCGGCGCCTGGTTTTGGGGTTGGGTGAAGGGGAAAGCCGGGGCTTTGGGTGTCAAGCGCCGCCCGGCCTAGGCGCGGCGGGAAAGCACGGCTCGCTCGTACCGGGAGACCTCCCTGAGCCAGTCGGAGCCGGCGGGGACGCCGTCCCGCTCGCACAGCTCGTCCCACACCGCGCCCCAGGGGAGCGCCTTCGCATGCTCCATGAGGGCGAGGCGCTCGTGGCCCCGGCCCGCGTTCTCGGCCGCCCGCAGGCGGGCCGCCGGATCGAGCATCCCGAGGAGGATGGCCTGCCGCGTCGCCCGGGCCCCGATGACGTAGGCTGCTATCCGGTTGATCGAGGCGTCAAAGAAATCCAGGGCCACGAACACGCGGTCCCAGGCGTCGCCTCGCGCGATCTCAAGGAAGAGGTCGCGCACCGCGTCGTCCAGGATGACCACGTGGTCGCTGTCCCACCTGACGGGCCTGCTCGTGTGCAGGAGGATCCGCGGGTGGAAGAGCATGAGCGCGGACACCTTGTCCGCGACGGACTCGGTCGGGTGGTAGTGCCCCAGGTCGAGGCAGGGAACGAGCCCGCGCTTCTGGGCGTAGGACAGGCAGAATTCCTGCGAACCCACGACGTAGGCCTCGCTCCCGAGGCCGAAGAGCTTGCCCTCCACGGCGTCGATGCAGAGGCGGGGGTCGACCGACGTGTCCCGCAGGATGGCGTCGTAGGAGTCCCTCAGCCTCTCCCTCGGGCCCCAGCGGTCGGCCGGGGCGTCCTTTGTGCCGTCCGGCACCCAATGGTTGATGACCGACGGCTTGCCAAGCTCCCTTGCGAAGTGCTGCGCGATGCGCCGCGACGCGCGGCCGTGGTCGACCCAGAACCTACGGACGGCCTTGTCGGCGTGCGACAGCGTGAATCCCGAGACCGCCATCGGGTGCGCGAAGTACGTGGGGTTGAAGTCGAGGCCCACCCTGCGGGACTTCGCCCAGGCCAGCCACCGGGAGAAATGCTCGGGCCGGAGGCCGTCCCGCTCCACGGTCCTGCGCCCCGTCTCGGCGTAGAAGGCGTGCAGGTTGAGGCGCTGCCTGCCGGGGAGGAGCCCAAGCACGGTGTCCAGGTCCGCGCGCATCTCGTCGCCGTCGCGGGCGCGGCCGGGATAGCCCCCCGTCGCCATGATGCCGCCCGAGTCGAGGCCGTCCCTCGGCGTCTCGAGGCCGCGCACGTCGTCGGCCTGCCAGCAATGCAGCGAGACGGGGATGGAGCGGGCCCTCTTGAGCGCCGACTCCGTGTCGACGCCGAAGGCGCGGTAGGCTTGGCGGGCGTGCCGGTACGCGGCGGAGATCTGCTTTGACGTGGGCATGTCAGGGATGGGGTTGGTAAAGGATCCGCCTTAGGCCGGAAGCGATATGGCGACGGAAGGTCGCCAGGTCCCTGACCGCCCCGAGGGCGATCAGCTGGCTCGCGATGTTGCCGACCGCGGCGCCCTCCAGGGACAGGGAGGCGACCGGAAGGCCCGAGGCATCCGCGGTCGCCTGGCAAAGGAGGCGGTTTCTGGATCCCCCGCCGACAACCAGTATCCGCCGGAACCTTCTGCCCGCGAGCTTCTCAAACGTGCCGACGGCGTCGGCGTGGCCGCGCCCGAGCGAGTCGCAGATGAGGCGCACGTAGCCGGCAAGCTCGCGCGGAGGCTTCACGGACCTTCCCCTCAGCTGGTCGTCGATCGCAGCGCGCATGTTGGGCGGGTTGAAGAGCGCGGCGTCCGTGACGTCGATAAGGACCCCGGGCCTTGGAGCCCGCGCCGCTGCGGCGACAAGGCTCCTCCACTGGGCCGCATTGCCCGGGCGCGATGCGAACGAGGCGAGCGTCTGCTCCAGGAGCCAGAGCCCGAGGCAGCTCTTGAGCGGGCGATACGTCCCATCCCCCATGCGCTCGTTGGAAACGCGCGCCGCCAGCGCCCCGGGGCCGACGACCGGCTCGGGGCTCTCGAACCCGAGGAGGGACCACGTGCCCGAGCTCAGGTAGAGGTCCGACCCGTCCGCCTCCGCGGGCATCGCGGTGAAGGCGCACGCCGTGTCGTGGCCGGGCACGAGGACCGCCTTCACGCGCTCCAGACCCGGAATCCCCTTGACGGGCCCTAACACCAGCGGCGAGAGCGCGGGCTTGCTGAACCAGTTGCGCGGGATCCCGAAGTAGGCCAGCGCCTCACCCGACCAGTCGCGGCCGTGGACATCGATCAGCTGCGAGTGGCTGCAGACCGACAGCTCGTTCTCCATCCGGCCCGAGAGGAGGAAGTTGAAGTAGTCGGGTATGAACAGGCACCGCGCAGCCACGTCGGACATCTCGGGGCACGCCCGGAGCGTTTCCTGGAGCTGCAGGCTCGTGTTGTAGGGGTAGTTCGGGATCCCTGTGAGCGCGTAGACCTGCCCGATGCCCCGGCGTCCGAGCTCGGCCGAGAGCGCCTTCGTGCGGCCGTCGCGGTAGGCGTGGGCCGGGTGCACCAGGCGCCCGCGGGAATCGACAAGCGCATAGTCGACCGCCCACGTGTCGACGCCGACGGAGGCGAGCCCGGGGAAGCGCTCGCGGGCCTTGATCAGGCCCGCCCGCACCTCGCCCCAGAGCGTGGGAAGATCCCAGTAGTCGTGCCCGCCGAGCGGCCTGAACTGGTTCGGAAACCGGTGGACCTCGGTCGTCGTGAGGCGGCGGTCGCGCCACGCTCCCACGATGACCCGGCCGCTTGTCGCGCCGATGTCGACTGCAGCGCAGTGCACCGTCCTCATGGTCAGCGAAGGAAGGCCTCGTGGAGGCCCCCGTCCACCGTGATGATCTGGCCCGTGGTCTTCGAGAGCCTCCCGGAGACGAGCAGGAAATAGGCCTCCGCCTGGTCGGCCGGCGTGATCGGGGACTTGGTGAGCGTCCGATCGGCGTAGAACCGCGCCAGCTTGGATACCAGCGACTCGGTCGGCTCGTCCTCCCGGTACGCGATCTTGTACTTCGCGAGCGAGCCGACGACCCGGTCCCGCGGGAACATGGAGGAGCCCTGGACGACGGTCGCCGGGGCGACGCCGTTCACCCGCACGAGCGGTGCAAGCTCGATCGCAAGCTCGCGAACGAGGTGGTTCGCCGCCGCCTTCGACGTGTCGTAGGCGACGGACCCCCTCTTGGCGACGGCGGCGTTGGCCGAGGTCGTCAGGACCAGGCTTCCGCTAAGCCCCTGCTCCTCCCAGGTCTTGCGCGCCTCGTCCCCCACGAGGTAGCTGCCGGTCACGTTGATAGCATAGGTGGTCGCCCACGCGTCGTCGGGGATGTGCCCTCCCGTGTCGCTCGGGACGAAGATGCCCGCCGTCACGCAGATGTGGTCGAAGCCGCCGTAGGCCATGGCGACGTCGTCGAGCATCCTGCGGATGCTGGCCCGGTCGGTCACGTTGGCGGTGAGCGCGACCGCGGGGCCGCAGCGGGAAATCCCGGTCCCTGCGACGCCGATCCCCAGCCCGTACTTGGCCGTGATCTCGGACGCTGTCGCCCTGGCCGACGCCTCGTTCAGGTCGACGCAGGCGACGTGCGCCCCCTCCCTTGCGAGCCGCAGGGCGGTCTCCCGGCCGATCCCCGACCCGGCGCCGACGACGATCGCCACCTGGCGGGCGAGCTCCTTCTCGGCCGGCATCCGCCGAAGCTTCGCCTCCTCGAGCCGCCAGTACTCGATGTCGAACGCCTCCTGCTGCGGGAGCGCGATGTAGCGGTCGATGGCCTCCGCCCCGCGCATGACCTCGACGGCGCAGTTGTAGAATTCGGCGGTGACGCGGCTCTCGGACTTGTCCTTTCCCCAGGCGACCATGCCGACGCCGGGGATGAGGACCACCGTGGGGTTGGGGTCCCTCATCGCGGGGGAGTCGGCATGCCTGCACCGCTCGTAGTAGGCCGCGTAGTCCCTGCGGTAGGCCGCGATCCCGGCGGTGAGCACCGCCTTCAGGCCGGCGATGTCGTCCGCCTTCGGGTCCCAGTCCACGTAAAGGGGCTTGATCTTCGTGCGCAGGAAATGGTCGGGGCAGCTGGTGCCGAGCTCGGCGAGCCGAGCCGCGTCGCCTGAGTTGACGAAGCGGAGGATCCCCTCGTCGTCCTGGACGGTCGCGACGAGCCTTTTTTCGCCCGAGACCCTACCCCTTAGCCAGGGAAGGACCGCGGCAAGGACGCGCCGGCGCCCGTCGGGGTCCAGCGCCCGGTGCTTCGGGCCTCCGAAGGCCTTCGCGTCGCCGCCCTTGGACTGGTATCTCGCCTCGATGAACGCGGCGGCCTGCTCGATGAAGCCGAGCGTGTCGGTGTAGCACTGCTTCTGGTCGTCGGCCCACGAGATGAACCCGTGCTGGCCCATCATGATCGCCCGCAATTTCGGGTCGCCCCGGTTGATCTCCTGCATCGCGAGGCCCAGTTCGAAGCCCGGGCGCATCCAGGGCACGTAGGCCATCCGGCCTCCGAAGATCTCCTGCGTGAGCTTCTCGCAGTTGGCCGTCGCAGCGATGGCGATGACCGCGTTCGGGTGCATGTGGTCGACGTGCAGGCCGCGCAGGAACGAGTGCAGGGGCGTGTCGATGGACGCCGCCCGCGGGTTCAGGTTGAAGGTCGTGTGCGGCAGCATCCCCACCATGTCGTCCTCGGCCTTCGACTTGAGGCCCTTGTCGGTGCGGGCGCCGTAGACCTTCTGGAGGTCGAGGAGCCGTGCCTGGTAGAGGGACGCGAAATTCTCGCGCCCGCTGGTGCGCAGGTCGCCGCCGGAGCCCTTGACCCACAGCACCTCCGCCGGCTGCCCGGTGAGGGGGTCCTTCTCCGTGACCTTCGACGACGTGTTGCCGCCCCCGGTGTTGGTGACGCGCTGGTCGCTGCCGAGCAGGTTTGAGCGATAGACGAGGAGGCTGACGGGATCCAGGGACGAGGCCTTGGCGTCGTCCCAGCCGTAGTTGACGTGGCGGTAGGTGGGCATGGTCGGAAGGGGGCGAGGGGCGCAGGTCGATACAGATATTGATTATGTACGCAGCCTGAGGGGTGCGTGATGCTACCTTATGCACTGGGGCTTGGGAATCGACAAACTGACCATAAGGATACAGATTTTGAGCCTCACCGTGCGCGCCTCGCCTGACTTCTTCCGCTACCTTGTCGCGACTCCCGGGGCCGACAGCTGGGGGGCGGTTGTCACCGGGGGCGGCCGATTCACCGCCCTGCCCCGCCGGGCCTATCCGCCGTCCGGGCACCCCCTGGACCACAACTTCACCTGGGAGCGCGGCCGCGTCCTGGGATCCTTCCAGATCGTCTACCTTGCTCAGGGCGCAGGAGAATTCGAGGCGAAGGCGACCGGCCGGGTTCGCGTCGAGGCCGGAACGGCCCTCCTGCTCTTCCCTGGGACGTGGCACCGCTACCGCCCGGATACGGACACGGGATGGGTCGAGCAATGGGTCGAGATAGGCGGCGCCCTGCTCGACGGGATGCTCGGTGAAAAGGTCTTCGGCCCTGACGATCCGGTCATACCCGTCTCGCGTCGGCTGGAACTCGAGGCCCGGATAGCGTCCATCCACGGCCTCATCTCCACCCAGCCTGCAGGGGACGCTCCCGAGCTTGCAGCGCATGCCCTTGGGGCGTTGGCGCTCCTTCACGCCTCGCGGCACGGCCGAAACCCTGCGCGCTCCATCGTGGCCGCGGTCGATCAGGCAAGACGGATCATGGAGGAGGCCGACACCGCCCCAACCTCGATGCCGGAACTCGCCCGGTCTCTCGGCGTCGCGTACTCGTACTTCCGCAGGGAGTTCCGCGCGCGCACGGGCCTCTCGCCCCGGCAATACCTGCTGCGGCTTCGCATGCAGCGCGCGCAGCGCCTTCTTGGCGCGAGCGACGAGTCCCTCAAGCATGTCGCCGACAGGCTCGGGTTCAGCTCCGCGTTCCACCTGTCGTCGGCCTTCAAGGCCGAGTTCGGCATGGCGCCGAGCCTTTGGCGCCGCCGGAGGCTCGAGCGCTAGGCCCGGAATGCCGGCACGTCGCGGATCCAAGCGTTTCCGGGAAAGGTTTGCATAGGCCTTGGGGTATCCGTAGCGGGAATAAATGAAACCGAGGCGCCCCATCAGGTCGGAGCCGGTCTGGCCCCGGGCATGGCTGGTGATGCTCGGGCTTCTCGCGGGACCCGCGGCCGCCCGCCCTCTGGACGTGGCGATCGTCTTTTCCGACGCGGGCGGCGCCGGGGCGATCGCGGTTGAGCGCGGAACGCTTCTCGGGGTCAACGGGGTGAAGGGGGAGACCCGATTCGAATGCCCCGGCGGAGCGTCGGGGCGTGTGACGCTCAACCTGGACGGTGACCCCTCCCCCTACGGCAGCCGCACGACCCTTGTGTCGGTCACCGGGTCAGCCCACCCGTTCACGTTCTTCCTGAATGACGTCGACCGGCGTTTCCCCATCTTCATACCCGCCTACGGCGTCGCGGTCACCGAGGCCGGAGACCCGCGGTCCTACGGGCAGATCGCAGCGGATATCCGGGGCCGCGGGCTAAAGTCCAAGCTGGCGCAGATCGAGGATGCCCCGGAGGAAAGCTTCGACTCGGCCGCCGCGGATGTCCGAAGCATGCAGTGCCAGACCTGGCTCGGGCTGAGCAGGGACATCCGCATCTTCGGCGTGGGCGAGCGGTTGGACTGGGTGCAGCCGCGGAACCACGGGGTCGAGGTCGCCCTTGCGGAGAACCAGGACAAGCCCGTCCAATACGGCTTTCTGCTGGGGCGGGGATGGGGGGCGCGCGATGACATCACGCGCCGGCTTGAGGACGGCTGCCTTCCCATCCTCCACGGCACGCTGGTGGACGAGAGCGTCACGTATTCGGTAACGACCTTTGCCACGCTCGAGGCGAGCCCCCTCCGGGCGGACACATTGCGGGGGACGCCCTACGCCGTCGCCGATCACTTTAGTCTCGGGGAGATGACCTCGCCCGAGCAGGACCGCGCGTTCGGCCTCGTCGCCGAGCACGAGCTCAACCGGCCGGAGGAGACGGTCCTCTATTTCCGGGCGGTCGCCATGAACACGTCCGCGGCCCCGCGATATGCCTTCTTCAAGAATGCCTACCCGGCGGACACGAACGGCAAGGCGTGGGCCCACGACGGGCAGACGGGCTTTACCCGCTACACGTCCTCCGGGCGCGTGTTCTGCGTGTCGCGGCTCGACGGCAAGCCGCTCGCACAGGAGGAGGTCTCGGTCCTCCTTGAGCCGGGGCAATCCGCGGTGTTCGAGTTCATCCTGCCCCACCAGCCGGTCACAGCGGAGCGGGCGGCGCGGCTCGCCTCCCAGGATTTCGACGCGCGCCACGAAGAGGTCCGCGCGTTCTGGCGGGCGAAGCTCGGCGCGGCCGCCACGGTCCGCCTTCCCGAGCCGCGCATCCAGGAGATGGTCCAGGCGGGGCTCCTGCACCTGGACCTCGTGACGTACGGCCTTGAGCCTGGAGGCACCCTGGCCCCCACGATCGGGATCTACGGCCCCATCGGCTCGGAGAGCTCCCCCATCATCCAGTTCATGGACTCGATGGGCTGGCACGACGAGGCGAGGCGCGCGCTCGGCTACTTCCTCGACAAGCAGCACGAGTCGGGGTTCATGCAGAACTTCTCCGGCTACATGCTCGAGACCGGCACGGCCCTGTGGAGCATGGGGGAGCACTACCGCTACACGCGCGACGACGCCTGGGTGCGCCAGATCGAGCCGAAGCTGGTCAAGGCCTGCCGGTACATCCAGGACTGGCGCCAGAGGAATCTGCGCGAGGACCTTCGCGGCAGGGGCTTCGGGCTGCTCGAGGGCAAGACCGCGGACCCCGAGGACCCGTTCCGCTCGTTCATGCTGAACGGGTACCATTACCTGGGGATGAGCCGCGTCGCCGAGATGCTGGCCCGGGTCGATCCCGCGGAATCCGCAAGGTGGAGGAAGGAGGCTGACGCCATGAGGGAGGACATCCGGCGCGCCGCTTCTGAGGCGATGGCCCGCGCTCCGGTCGTCCCCCTTGGCGACGGGACATGGGTGCCCACCCTCCCCCCCTGGGTCGAGGCCCGCGGGGCGCTCCTGCTCCACGCGGAGGGCGGCAGCTGGTTCACGCACGGCTCGGTGGCCGTGAGGGACTCCCTCCTCGGCCCCCTCTACCTCGCCTTCCAGGAGGTGCTCGACCCGTCCGAGCCCATGACGACCTTCCTGCTCGGGTTCCACAACGAGCTGATGACCAGCCGCAACGTGGCCTTCAGCCAGCCCTACTACAGCAGGCACGACTGGATCCACCTGAGCCGCGGCGAGGTGAAGCCCTTCCTGAAGGACTACTACGGGACCGTGGCGAGCCTTGCGGACCGGGAGACCTACACGTTCTGGGAGCACTATTTCAAGCAGAGCCCCCACAAGACCCATGAGGAGGCCTGGTTCCTCATGCAGACCCGGTGGATGCTCTACATGGAGCACGGGGATACCCTGGAACTTCTCCCCGGAATCCCGAGGGACTACCTGCGGGAGGGCAGGACGATCGAGCTCGGCAACGTGGCGTCGTATTTCGGGCCGCTGTCGCTAAGGGTCGAGTCGAAGGGTAAGCCCGATCGCATCGAGGCCCGGATCACGTGCGCCTCGGACCACGGCCCGCGCACGGTGGAGATCCGACTGCCCCACCCGATGGGCCTGAAGGCGGCCCGGGTTGAAGGGGGCGCCTACGACCCTGCGACCGAGCGGGTCCGCATCGCCGAATTCTCGGGAACGGCGACGGTGGTGGCCTTCTTTCAATAGCCCACCGGATGGCGCATTCACGATACCCCTGGTTCGATTGAACCATTTGGGAACCCATGCGCCGCCCGGATTCGCATGCGTGCAACCAATCCCCGGGGCCCCGAAAAGGCGTGGCGCCCCACCCCGGTTGTTATCCATTATCATGCAATGTATTCCGCATGAAGGCGGCCGATGGCACGGATCATGCGAATTGGGGGCTGAATCACCCCATTCCCTCCCCAGGAGTCCCCGCCTGGCTTTGGCCCCGCGGGACTGCCATTCCGAAAGCCCGCTTCAAGTTCCAGAAACATGACTACGCCAACCCCTCTGCTTTCCGAACCCGCCATGAGTTTCGCCGGAGTCCCGCAGTCGCCGGGCAGTCCGGCGGCGCAGGTCCGGCCGCATCCTCGGCGTTGGCCCTCAATCGCCACAGCCCTTGCTAGGTGCGCAGTCCTCGCCCTCGGGGCGGTGTCCGGGCTGACCGCCGGTGCGCAGACCGTTGTCGCTACAGTCACCGCGGCCCCCCTTCCCGTGGCCGCCGCCGTGAACTCGGTCACCAACAAGATCTACGTCACAAGCTACATCGCGAAGGGCCAGGTGACGGTGATCGACGGAGTGACGAATGCGACGACGGCAGTACCGGTCGGCTCCTTTCCCTACGGTATCGACGTCAATATGGTGACCAACAAGATCTACGTCGCCAACGGAGCGAGCAACACCGTGACCGTGATCGACGGGGCCACCAATGCCACCACGACCATTCCGGTAGGCATTAACCCCAAATCCGTCTCGGTAAACCCGAAGACGAACAAGATCTACGTCGTTAACAACAACCTCGACGGAACCATTTCGGAGATCGACGGCAACACGAACACCGTAACGCAGAATATCTTTGCGGGATTCAACCCGTCAGGCGTCCTGGTCGACGCCGACAAGAACTACATCTTCGCAATCGCCGCGTCGAACAACCTCTACACGGTCGGCACGCCGACCGTTTACCTCATCGAGCCTGTCAACGCCGTAATCCATGAGGCCGAGCTCGGGAAATTCCCGAACCAGATGGCCGTGGACCCCGTGACGAATCAGCTGTGGGTGGCCAACCAGGGGGGAGGGGACTTGGTCTCCATCGACTCTGCATTCAAGAACGAGGGAGGAGATGACGCCCTCAGCGGCGGGGGGACCTCGGTCGCAGTCAACACCGTGACCCACAAGGCCTATTTCAGCGACGGCACCGAGGTGGCCGTAATCGACGGCAAGACCGCGGAAGAATCGGTGATCCCGGTGGGGCTCCCTATCCTGGGACCGATCGCCGTGGACGAGGCGACAAACACGGTCTTTGTGGCAAGCGTCACGGCTACCGGCACGGTCGTGGCGATCGACGCCGCGACGGGATTGCTCACAAACATCCCAGTGGGCGCATTCCCCTCGGTCCTCGCCCTGAACCCCGTGACCCACAGGGTGTACGCCCTTAACAATGACGCCGCGGGTACGGTCACCATAATCGACGGAATTCCCGTTGCCGCAATTCCGTCCATAACCCGTGAACCCCAGCCGCAGACCGTGAACGCCGGGTCGACGGTCGTCTTCAGCGCCGCGGCGACAGGCGTGCCTGCTCCCACCTACCAATGGGAGCACAATGGGACCGCGCTTTCCGACGGGAATGGAGTGTCGGGGGCATCCGGTCCGACCCTGGTCATAAGCGGTGTGACCCCGGCCAACGCCGGAGCCTACGCATGCGTGGCCACGAACTCATCGGGAAGCACCACGAGCACGCCGGCAAGCCTCACGGTGGTCAGCACCACGGACCCGGGCCGGATCACCAACCTCTCCACCCGGGCGTTCCTAAACACGACCCCCGACGCGGTCGGCAATGGCGTCCTGATTGCGGGTTTTGTCATCGGCGGCACGGGCTCCAAAACGCTCGTCATCCGCGGCGTCGGCCCAAGCCTCGCCAATTTCGGGGTGTCCGAGGCCATTCAGAAGCCGACCTTGGCGCTCTACGACGCTGCAACGCCCGCGAACCGGATCACCGCGAACACCGGGTGGCAGAAGGCGCCCACCCTCCCCACGACCGCCCCGTGGCTCGGAGCCCTGACCCCCGTTGACGCGACGGCGGCCGACTTCTCCTTGCTTGGCGCCTTTGCGCTGCCTCAGGGTTCCGCGGATTCCGCGGTCAAGGTCTCGCTTCCCGCCGGCGCCTACACCGCGCAGGTTGAACCCACGGACGCCGAGACGGGCGTCGTCCTTGCGGAACTCTACGACGACGACCCCGGAATCCCGAGTACCAGGCTGCTCAATATCTCGTCGCGGGCACTCACTGCGGTGGGCGCCAACGTCATGATCGCGGGGTTCACGATCGCGGGATCAACCGGGCAGACGCTCCTCATCCGCGCCTCAGGGCCTGCCCTGACGCCCCTGGGTGTCACCGCGACCATATCCAATCCGCAGGTCCACCTCTACGACTCGAAGGGCAGCCTTATCGCCTCCAACCTGAAATGGGCGGGCGACCCCCAGGTGATGGCCGCGGCGGCCCGCGTCGGCGCGTTTGTCTGGCCGGATCCCAACAGCGGGGATTCCGCGATCCTCATCACGCTGCCCCCAGGAGGCTATACGGCCGAGGCCGACTCCGCAGGCTCAGCAGGAGTCGCCCTCATCGAGGTCTATGCGGTTCCATGAGCCGGGCCGGCCCGCGCGGCGTCTTGCAGATCGCCCTTTTTCCCAAACCTGCCGGCCCGTTAGCCGGTCACTTCAGGGACCTTGGACCTTGGCGGAGCCGCCAGGGGCGCCGTCCAGAAATTCCAATGGAATCGCCACCCGCCTCGCCCAGGAGGTTTCCGAGTGGTCATCGCCGGGAAAGACCCGGCTCATGAAGTTGCTGTCGGAATAGCCCCTGTCGCGCACAACCAGGTCGGCAAAGGCCTGGGACTCGGTGAACAGGGTGTCGATCGTGGCGGTTCCAAGGTCAAAATAGATCCTGTGCGTCTTGGGGTCGGGCAGGTGGCCCTGGAGGTAGTTGAACGTGGCGAGGGGAAAGGTCGCGTTCTTGGGGAACGTGGCAATCCAGCCGGTCGACATGCAGGCGGCCCCGCCAAAGACATTCGGATACTCGCAGATCGCGTATAGGGAGATGATTCCCCCCATGCTTGCGCCCATCGTGATCGTGTGATCCCTGTCCGGCAGGGTCGCGTACTTGGCGTCGATTGCAGGCTTGAGCTCCTCGACGATGAATCGGAGGTAGTTGTCCGCCTGGGGCCCTCCGGCGAGGTCGACCCGTATGAATTTGTCGCGGGGTTCCTTGGGCACAAGCGGCAGCACCTTCTCGGGGAAATACTCGCTTTGGCGCGTCTGCCCGATCGACCATATTCCAACGACGATGGTTTCGGGGATCTTACCCCTCCTTATCAAGTCCGAGACCGTCTCGGGCATGTTCCACGACTTCTTGTTCCATGTTATCCGCGCATCGAAGACCATCTGCCCGTCGTGCATGTAGATGACAGGGCACCGGATCTTCCCATCGTAGCCCGGAGGAAGCCAGACATCGACACTCCGTGCCGAGACGAAATGAGACGGGAAGGCGCTCATGTGATCGAGGTGCCCGATGGAGACCGCTGGAATCGGATCCGGAGTCTGGGCTCCAAGGGATCCGGCGAGGGCGCAGAACAGGACGAAATGGATTTTCATCGAAGGGGATCATGACCCAGCACCCGACCCTCCGCCACACGCGCGACGGTTAAGAAACCGCGAAACATCTGAATAATCCGAGGTTAGGCGCCCGCCACAATCAGGTGTCCCTGCAGCTCCCTCCAGGGACATCGGAATCCGGCCGAACCCGTTATCGGCCGTTGACGTGAAACGCGCCGGATTGTTTCCCTCTAGGGATGGATCAACCCCAACGGCAGTACAGGGACTGGTGGAGGATCCTCCGGGTATTCTGGTATTTGGCCCGCCGTCCCCAGGACCTGCCCGACTATTGCCGGTTTGGCGCATTCAACTCCAAGTCGCCTCTCGAACTGGGGGTACCATGGTGGAGTTTTGGTGCCGTCAAGAACGTGGAAGCCCGGCTCAAGCCCGATTGGGAGGCCTTTGAGTACGGCTCGGGCGGCTCCACCCTCTTCATCGGATCGAGGACGCGAAGCATCATCAGCGTCGAGGATGACATTGAATGGACCCAGCGGGTTTCAAGGGCCGCACGGGAACGAGGCCTTAGCGGCGTCTCAGTCCTTCACAAGCCGTTTGATTTTTGGATGACCGAGGCGTTCGCCACCAGCGACTACCTTCTTTCCCTTTCGGGGAAGACTTTTGATGTCATCGTCATAGACGGCCGGGAGTGGTCCGATCAGGTACGGGACACGTGTTTCTGGCGCGCCGAGGACCATGTAAGGAAGGGGGGGATCATCATTCTCGACGACTCGTGGCGCTACCACCAGGTGAAACACAAGAACCGGGCCCTGCGTTGGCGGGAATACAAAGGGACCGGCTATTGCAGGGTGGGCGTTACAAGCACCAGTGTCTTTGAGTATTGACGCGCCATGCCCGGGCCGCGCGGGCTCCTGACGAAGCCTTTTTGCTCGTGTGCGTCAACGGGTTGGCGTTTCTGTAAACCGCTACTAGATGCCCAAGACACCCGAGGTCACGGCCCCGCCGAACAGGGTCCCCATCCTAATCGCCTTCATTTTGGTCCTTGCGGGCTATCTCTGGGCCTTCACGGAAAACGGTGGATTCCGGCCGAGCAAGGAGCCGAGCGGCTACTACGGGCTGCTCACCGACGCCCTCATGTCCGGCCAGCTGAATCTCAAGGTCGAGCCGGACCCGAGACTCGCCCTGCTCGCGAACCCGTGGCTCAGCTACCAAGGCATCCCTCGGATGCACGACGCGACGTACTTTCACGGGCACTACTACCTCTACTTCGGCGTTTCTCCGGTCATCCTATACTTTGGGCCGGTTAGGCTGCTGACGGGGCGATTTCCGACGGAGGGATCGGCGGGTGTCGTGTTCGCCTTTGCGGGTGTGATGGCCGGCCTCTGGCTGCTGCGCAGGCTCATGGCCCTGCAGGCCAGCCCGCCGGGCGCTGGCTGGCAGGCCCTGGGCATCGTCGTCTGGGGTTTTGCAAACTACGCATTCGTCGACTGCCAGAACACAAACTTTTACACGGTCCCCATCCTCTGCGCGTTCGCCTGCCTGATGGCCGCGATGGTCTCCATTGAGAGATCCCTGTCGGCGCACCGGTCCTCCTCGGCAACCAAGTGGCTCGCCCTCGCAAGCCTCGCATGGGGCCTGTCCGTCGGGAGCCGCCCCCACTATGTGCTGAGCCTTCCGCTCCTGGGCATCCCCCTCGCGTTCCTTCTGGCGCGCGAGTCCGGTGGCTGGGTGACGCGGGGCCGTCTCGCTTTGGTCGCTGCGGCACTCATCCCCGCGGCCATCGTCGGCGCTGGCCTCGCCTGGTACAACCACGCGCGGTTCGGTTCCATCTCGGAGTTTGGATTCAGGTACCAGTTCACGGGCAGCGACAATCGATTCATACAGGTTTGGAACCCGCGGCTGATTCTCCCGAACCTTCGCGTCTACTCGCTCACGGATGCGTTCTATTTTGCCTATTTCCCGTTCGTGGTGCCGATCGGGCTGTTCATCGGCTTCCTGAGCTGGTGCCCCATATCCGCGCTGTCGGCGCTCCTGCCCGCGAGCCTTCTTGAACGGCGCCTCAGGGCCGACCCGCGCTGGCTGTGCGTGGCCTTTTGCACCGCGGCCGCCGGGGCGATCCACCTGTTCGGCCTCTGCATCCTTCCGATCGGCGTGGACCGCTACAACGTCGACTTCCTCCCCGAGTTCCTGCTGGCGGCATTGTTCGCCGCGATCGCGTATTTCGGCACCGGTTCCCGGTGGCCGCGGGGAGCCAGGCTCCTCGCCTCCGTCGCCCTGGTTTCCATGGCCGCGGTGTCGATCGCGAAGCTGTCCTTGCTCGCTCTCGACCGGTCTCCCAACGCGGCGCAGAAGCGCATCGTGGCCCAGGCCCTCAACTGGCCCGCGGCGGCGGCGCAGTCGCTATCAGGCGGCCTTAAGGGGCCGGCGGTGCTGGATATTTCGTTCTCGTCCCTCCCTTCCGGATCGCGGGAACCACTCATCTCGACAGGCATAGGGAACGACAACCTGTTTGCCGAGGGGGTCGACCAAGGCCACCTGCGCCTTGGATTTGTGCACATGGGAAACGCCCCGCTGTACGGACCCCCGTTTGACGCAGTGCCGGGCGGTCATCGAAAGATGGTGGCCGATCTCGGCTCCTTCTATCCGCCGGATACGCATCCCAGGTTCCGGAACTGGAAGCAGGATGTGTTGGACGCCATGCATCGGCGAGTCCTGGTGACCCTGGACGGACAGACCGTCCTCAATGGAAACTCAAACTTCTATCCGGCGGACCCGTGGAGCGTGCGTTTTTGCCCTCCGCCTGCAGACGGGATGGGATTCGTGCCGTTTTCCGGCACGCTCGAGAAGGTGACCCGGATGCCCCTCCCCACGGAGTCCGAGATTCGGGAGACGGGCTGGACGGGGCCCGTCAGGCTCAGGCTCAGGTTTCCCCGGTTCGAATATGCCCATAGTGAACCCCTTCTCTCAACCGGCTCGGTTCAGGCCGTCGACATGATCTACGTGACCTTCCTGGGACCGGGAAGAGCGCGATTCGGACACGACTCGACCCAATTCGGGGGAGTCGAGTCACCCGAGGTCACCTATGATCCCGCGGTTGAGCACGTGCTCGACATCGGCTTGGGAAGCCTGGAGGCAGCCGAGGGAGCCACACCCGCCGCCAAACTGGGCCTGCGTCTCAAGTTCGACGGCCGTTGGTTGGTCGCCGATTGGCGTCCGACCCACCCAACGCATCCCTATCAGAACTTATTTGGCTACAATCCGGGGCTTGGCTCCGCCAGCGAGATTTTCTCGGGGAGCCTTGTGCCCGAACACATCGAGCCGCCGATGCCCAACCCCGCCACCCTGCCCGGTAAGGGGCCTATCGAGGTCACCCTTCGCTTTGCCCCCATTTCGTCAGGCGTCCCGGAGCCTATCGTCGTCTCTGGGGTGACCGGACGCGGGGACATTGTTTTTGTCCGCTATCTCCCCGGGGGCCAGGTCCAATTTGGCGTGGACCATTGGGATATCGGCTTGAAGCAGGGCAAAAGCTTCAAGCTCCAGGAGGAAATGGTGCACACGGTGGTTGTATCAAGCGCGGCCTTCCTTCCCGCCGAGGACAGCCCGGAATGGGGCTCGGTGGCGCCCGCCGTGCGCGAGCACCTTCGCTCGACAATCGAGGTGTTCTTTGACGGGAGAAAGGTGCTCGACGCCCCCTGGACCGGGTACGACGCGTTGGATACGCAGGTCTATTCCGGGACAAATCCGATTGGCGGCTCGACGACCGGCGCCGCGTTCTCGGGCCTTGTGCTTTCGACCCGCCATTGCGCCATGGGCGATTTCCTGGCCACGGTCACAAAGGATTCCGGAACCCCGGCCGGCCCCCCTTAGGCAGCGGAATCCACTCGGCGTGCCGACGCCGTTCTTGGCGCTGGATCGCCACCGCGGCTCGATTCCCGGTGCGCCGAAGGCGTTGGCTTCACAGTTGGTCACACCGTGATATCGATCACGGTAGGTCCCTCGGGAAAACTCGCCTACAAGGTCCTTCCCCCATCGATGATGAGGGTGGTGCCCGTCACATAACTAGCTTCGTCGCTCGCCAAAAAACGCACCGCACTTGCAACCTCCTCGGGGCGGCCGATCCGGTGCAGGGGGATTCGCTTGAGCTCCCGCCGGACTTTCGCAGCATCGTGGAGCCACGAACTGTTGATCGGCGTGGAGATCGCGCCAGGCGCGACGTTGTTGATTCGTACACCTCTGCCGGCAAGTTCGAGCGCCATCGTTTTCATCAACATCTCCAGGCCGCCCTTCGAGGCGCAATAGTGGGAATACCCGACCCACGGCAGGAACGCATGCACGGAGGAAATGTTAATGATCACTCCCCGTTTTCTCTTCACCATGCTCTGCGCCGCCAGCTGCGAGCAAAGGAAGACAGCGCGCAGATTGACATTCATCACCTGATCCCAGTCCTTCACCGGCATAGTCAGGAAGGCACGCCTGTCTTCAACGCCCGCGCTGTTGACCAGAATATCGAGCGGGCCGATTGCCTTTCGAACCTGCACGAATAACGACTTGATATCGCGCTCGCTCGCCATGTCCGCGTGGATAGCAATGGCCTCGCCCCCCGTTCCATTGATGTTTGCGACCGTCTTCTTGGCTGCGGCCGCGTGCGACCGATAAACGATGATCACCTTCGCGCCCGCTGCGGCTAAACGATTGGCGATCGCCTCGCCGATGCCCGAACTGGCGCCGGTGACGAGCGCACGCCGGCCTTCAAGCGATCGGAGAAAAGATGGTGCTGTGGCCATGGTCTTCTATGTTTGGATTGAACTACGCCTCTGTGGTGGTCCTGACCGTTTCCGGGGATCCCACGCTCGCCTCACGGATTATGCGTTCAACGCCGGTTCTTCGTGGGCTTAGACTTTTTGCCGTAACTCCGGGTACAGCCGGTTGATTTTTCGTCGCACCTCTTGCTTCTCCTTCGGTGTGCCATCCTGAGATACGCGCGCGAGCGCATTTCGAGCGTGGACTTTGTCCTCGATCGGATACCTCCGTCCCTTAAGCGCAAAGCTGCGTTCGGGTAGACTATTTCTGACGCGTGCCGTTAGTTTTGCCATCGCACTATTTTGGGGCTTTGAAATCGGCCGCTCACAGTATGCGCACCGAAATCAGGCTCCCATTTGCGGGTTGTAGTGATTGTTGCGGAGGATGCTGCGATGAACGTCCCTCACTGCTCGCCCGCCCGCAATCCTCGCACGGCATGATCGATTGTGCCGGATTTCATTTGGCGACACGTTGCAATGGCGCGCGACTTCTATGGATTAGCCGCCTTCTCGAGAGATTTTGCGTGTTCTAGATGCATGCTCAGGGTGTCGACATACTTTTTCGCAAAGGCCACAACGTCAGGGTCCTTGCCAGTGGCTACTTCGTCTTTGAAAAGCTCAACGGCCCCCGTGTGGGCACTTACCATCAGCTTGGCGTAGGCTTTATCAAAATCGGCACCGGACTTGGATGAAAGGCTGGAGACGTTATCCGTGTTTCCTTCGGAGACCTGCTTGTTCACGTCGATTCCCTTGGCCTTTGCGAGCGACGATAGGTCAGCGTTCGCCTGGGTGTGGTCCGTGATCATCATATTGGCGAATGATTTGACCGCGGGAATCGACGCATGGCTTTCTGCCAGCCGCGAGAGCGCCACCTCGTTGGTGCTCGCCCGCGCGACTTTTTTGACGAATTTCTTGTCACCGTGGGACAATGTCGCCGACTCGACCGATGTCGCGGTACTGGAAGATGACGTGGAGCTCGATGAGTCCTGTGCCTCAATCTCACTTAGACCCGCTCCTAAGAGCAGGAATGCGGCGATTGGAATGATATTGATGTAAGTCTTCGTGCCGTGATGACGTTCGAATCCTGCGTTATAATTTTTCATGAGAAGAGGCATTTTAGTCGGTTTTTAGTGCGCGAATTTTTTGCTGCGAGGGTCCCAATGTTCGAATCTCCGAAGGACGGCTTGGAACGCACGCCACTGCTGAGGCCTGTAATCGGTCACATTCCTTGATTTCCATTTGGCCAAAAGTGACCCGTATCAAACTGTGCCGGCGGTGCGTTCCATCGCCCCCACACTACGGCAGGCGGCTTTCCCACGGTATGGGGTCTAACCCGAACCGGAGAGTACCAGCTGAGATATCCACATTACACGAGCGAGCGACGGCGAGAATTCACACGTGGTGTTATAGAAATGATGCCCCGGGGCGCGATGCAGCGCACCATCCACATCAATTCGGGTATTACCCCATGGCCCGCGCGGGATCCGCGCGGTAGGATGCCGCCGTCACGAACCTACGTTCGCGAACATAAATTGTTACAGCAAAATCCTCGAATCACTTATCTAAAATGGCTTCCATTCCAAACCTCCGTGCGCTGCTCATCGACGAACTTGCGGACCTTCTTTTTGCCGAAAGGCAATTGGTAAAGGCGTTGCCCAAGATGGCTAAAGCGGCCTCAAACGCAGATCTCGAGGCAGGATTTACGGGCCATCTTGCCCAAACCCGCGTTCACGTTGAACGACTCACTCAAGCTTTCAAAATCCTCGGCTCTCCCGCGACCGACAAGACCTGCCAGGCGATGCTAGGCTTGGTAGCTGAGGGCGGAGAAGCCATCGAGATGGAAGGACCGGCAGCAGTTCGAGACGCCAACCTGATCGGGGCGGCCGTCCGAGTTGAGCACTATGAAATCGCGGCCTACGGCACCGCTCGGGCGTTTGCGAAGGCATTGGGAGAGGACAAGGTCGTAGATCTTCTTCAGGAAACTCTCGATGAGGAGGGTGAAACCAACAAGAAGCTGATCAAGATTGCGGGCAAAGTGAATGCCGACGCCGTGGCAATCGACGAGCACGCTTCCGTCGCCTCCACTTAAATTCGCGGAAACTCGGGCAACCTATTCACACCAGTGGATAAGGTTGCTCCGATTTTCCGGCATGAGCAAAAGGCGACCGACAGCTCTCCTTAACTTTTTTTTATGAAAACAACTGCCGACGAATCTTCTTCCGACCCCATGGTTCACTCAGCGCATCTGCAGAAGGAAATCACTGATTTGATCGACCATTTGCATAAGGACATCGAGCGTGCGCCCGAACCGCAGTTTCAAGCCTTGCTTGAAACCAGCTCCGAGGTGTTGGGCGGCCTGCGCAATGCATTCGAAGACTACGGCAAGCATGCCGAGGCCGCATGGCGCAGTTCTGCCACACGGCCGGCCTGAGGCGAGAAATGCTCGGATGGGTTAGGACTGCATGCGTCGGCTAAGCTTCCGTTAGGGTTCCAAATCATGCCGCAATGGATGCGGGAGGGCCAAATGAAAGCTAGGGGCCCCATTCGAAGAAAAGAGAAGACGCCGTGCACCTGGTTCAATACATCGGGATATAGGAGATAGGTTCGGGACGCATCGTCGGCGTATTCCAGCCGTCAATTTTAACAGGACACGCGCTCGCCTATTTTCTATTCTAGAGGCCAAATGGCGGAAGAGATCGGTACCGAAAGCAACAAGTGGACTGGGCGCCATGGCCGGCCCCGTTCCCCTCGATCTGTTCAAGGGCTGGAATTATAATCTGCCAGGATTGGCGTGATCAATCAGCTCGAAATGCCGGGCGTGAAGGAGGGTAAGACCCCATAGGTGGCGCTAAGGAACGGTGATACCCTTCTCAAATGAACATGATTCTCCTCATTATCGTCCTGCTTCTGTTGTTCGGGGGTGGCGGTTTCTACTTCGGAGGGCCGGCCATCGGCGGAGGAGGCGTCGGGCTCATACTGCTGATATGCCTCATCATTTTCCTCATGGGCGGGTTTCGAGCCAAGAAATGACCGCCGAACGAGCCGTCTAATAAAGAAAAAGGCGCGAGCGTGAGTAGCTGGATGCAGGCCATTTCTGCCTTCGGCGGCCAAAAATCCAACGGCTAAAAGTTTTAATTAAGCGAAAAGAAATACATCCTTAAAGAAACGAAAACTATGAAGACCTACGACGTAGATACAAAATCGAGCGGCACTGACAAGCTGCAGGGCAATGCCAAGATCGCCTCCGGCGCGGTGAAGGAAGGTACAGGCCGGGTTCTTTCGAGCACGAAGCTCCAGGCAGCAGGGGCCTCCGAAAAGCGCGACGGCCACGTGCAGAAGAAGATCGGAGAGATCAAGAAAGTCCTTGGTCAGTAGCCGAAGCTCCGAACCTCGAATCGAGCCGCAACCAAATCAATCACCACTATAATGTCATTCACCAATTCCAAAAAACTTGCGGCGCTCGCCGCATTCACGGTCGCCCTGATCCTCTTCGGATTCTCCAGCGGATGCGAAGCGACGCGCACACACGATAGCACTGGCCAGTATGTCGATGATACGGGGATAACAACGAAGGTGAAAACCGCGTTGCTCAGGGACGACCTCGTTAAGTCGTTCGAAATCAAAGTCGAGACTATGAGGGGTGTCGTTCAGCTAAGCGGGTTCGTTGACAACTCTAACCAGAAGAGTGCCGCGGGCAGAGACGCCGCCTCGGTCGGTGGTGTCACCGACGTTAGCAACAACCTTATCGTTAAGTAGCATTCGAAGAGGTGCATTCTCGGGGAGGCTGCCCCACGTCGCCCCCAGGCAGCTAGGACGTGGGGTTTCTGCGAGGAAGCGGAGGGAAGGTCGATTTTGACCACTGGGTCTCGAGTCAACAGTCGACCATGCCGGAATACCGCCAAGAGCACGCAAGCGCCGACGCGCCAAACATCCGGCAATGCTGGGAGTGCTGCCCCTAGAATTTCCGTCGAAGCAATGACCCGCTCCTAGATGGCAACAGAGTAAACGGCGGAATAAAACGTTGGGACAGTGAGCGCAACCGCGATCACGACCCGCGCGATGGTTGCCGGCACGCGAGGTTTACGATGGGCCCTCCTTCTCATTGATGCGGCTTTCTTCGACGAGGTTATGGGAATCCTTTGCGACCAGTTTTAGGCCATAGATCTTGCGTAGCTCGGCTATCTTCTGGAGGGATTTCTGACTAAACGGTGCCTTTCCTTCAAATGCGTGAAGCACGATGCCCTCGATGAGGTCGCCAAGGGTTATGTCATGATACTCGGCAAGGCCCTTCATGACTTTGAGCAGCTGCTTTTCGACGCGGACACCGGTTTGGACTCGTTGAATTGTTATCATGGTACCATCATACCTCGGTACCATATGCCGTCAAGCACCGTTTAGGAGGCTAAGTCACCTGGGTCGCGGCCTCCCACCAGACCCGCTGTGAAAGTTTAACCACAACCCCACCCCCCTGCTTCGCTCAAATTAGTGGTGCCCAGGGTGGGGATCGAACCCACACGACTTTCGTCGGCAGATTTTGAGTCTGCTGCGTCTGCCAATTCCGCCACCCGGGCAACGGGTTCCCAATCGGATTGAAAGGAGTCACGGGAGGCAAGTCCTCAGTGGAGAATGCGGCCGCCGTTGACATGCCCTGGGGCTCCCATCTCCACTTTGCAGATGCCCGACTTCCGAGTCCACTGCCTGTCCTCCGTCGCCGATCCCAGCGAGATCACTCTTTCCCAGGAGGAGTCGCACCACCTAGTCGCAGTGAACCGGGCCGGCCCCGGGGCGACGGTCGTCGCCTTCGACGGCCGCGGGGCCGAATGGATCTGCGAGCTCGTGGATGCGGACAAGCGGGCCGCCCGCCTGAAGGTCCGCTTCGCGCAGAAGGCGAGGCCGATCCCGTGGAGGATCACGCTCGGTCAGGCGCTGCCGCTCGGGGGAGCGATGGATTCCATCGTCCGCAAGGCCACGGAGATCGGGGTGTCCGTCATCGTCCCTCTCGAGAGCGAGCGAACGCAGGTCCACCTGGATTCCGAGCGCTCCGACAGGAAGATCGGGAAATGGCAGACGGCGGCGCTTGAGGCCGCAAAGCAGTGCGGAAATCCCTGGCTGCCAGAGATCGCGCCAGTGACCGCGGCCTCCGCGTTCATCGAGGCTGCCAAGGGCTACGACCTGAAGCTGATCGCGAGCCTGCAGCCCGGCGCCAAGTCGCTCAAGTCGGTGCTCGCCCAGTTCCGCGCCTCGCAGGGGCGAGCGCCCGTCAACGTCCTGTGGCTCATTGGCCCAGAGGGGGACTTCACGCAGGCGGAGATGGGCTTGTCGCGGACGCATGGGTTCGAGCCCATCACCCTCGGCCCCCTGGTCCTGCGGTGCGAGACGGCCGCCGTGTACGCGCTCTCCGTCCTCAGCTACGAGCTTTCAGCCTGACTACCAGACCAGAAGGCCGCCGGCAAAGGTGAGCCCGGCTCCCACGCTGCAGAAGATGATGCGGTCCCCCTCGGTGAATATCCCCTCCTCGGCCGCCCAGCCGAGCGCCATGGAGACGCTGGCACCGCTCGTGTTGCCGTACTTGGCGATCGTCATCACGAATTTCTCGTACGGGATGCCGACCCGCTTGCTGACAGCCTTAAGGATGCGCGCGTTGGCCTGGTGCGGGACGACCCAGGCGATGTCCTCGGGCTTTAGCCGCTCCCGGGCGAGCGTCTCCTCGATCTGCTCGGCAAAGCCTATGACCGCGTGCTTGAAGACCGCGACACCGTCCATCTGGATGTAAAAGTGGTGGAGGTCGCCCTTGGCGTCCGGCCACGGGATCCGGGCACCGCCGCCCTTGCGCTGGATCGCGGTGAACTGGCCGGCGTCGCCCGACAGGCCCATGCGGTGGAGGCGGTGGCCGCCCGGGGACCGGGTGAGGATCGCCGCACCGGCGCCGTCCCCGAAGAGGAAGGCCGTCTCGTGGTCGAGGGGGTTCGTGATCCGCGAGAGGAGTTCGGCCGTCACCACGACCACGTTTCGGGCGGAACCCCCGAGGATGAGCGAGCGGCCCACCTCAAGCGCGTAGAGCCATCCCGAGCAGGCGGCGTTCAGGTCGAAGGCGGTGACCCTGGGGACTCCAAGCTGGGCTGCGAGCGCGCTCGCTGCCGACGGCACCGGCTGGTCCGGGATGATCGTCGCCATGATGATCGTGTCGATCGCAGTCACCGGCAGGGACGCCTGGATGAGCGCGTGCTCCACGGCGACGGCGGCGAGCGAGGTCGCACTCTCGTCATCGTCCGCGTACCTGCGCTCCTTGATCCCCGTCAGCCTGACGATCTCATCCTCCGTGCGGTTGGGGAAGGCCTTCAGGATCTCGCTGTTCGCCCGGACGTTCTTCGGAACGGCGAACCCGACACCTGCTATGCACACGGTCTCGGCGGCGGGAGTCTGCGGCGAAGTCATTTACGGCGCTTCTCTATGTAGTGGGTGACGTCGTCGCCCGAAACGCGGCCGCCCGGCCCGGTCGCCTCGATGTCGGTCATCTTGGCCGGGTCCAGGCCTGCCTCCTGCGCAAGCTTGGTCGCCCTCGGAGTCCATATCGCGGCGCCCTTCGGCTGCGCGGTCTGTGCCGCCGCGGACGCCCCGGGGCCGGACTTGCTCTTCAGGTGCTGCAGGCTCGCGTCGGAAGTTTCGATCTGCAGGAAGACCGTCCCCGAGGGCCTGACCTCGCCCGGCTGGATGTGGATTGCCCGTATCGTCCCCTCGCAGGGGGACTCGAACTCGAAGATCGACTTGTCGCTTTCAAGTTCGGCGATCTTCTGGCCCTTGGACACGGTGGCCCCGGATTTGGTCTTCAGGCTGACGACGGTAAGCTCGTTCACCGTCGCGCCCATCGAAGGCATGGGAACGTCGATCAGAAATGTTTCCATCAGGGTTTTATTGCCCCGATCGTGGCGGCGCCGGGGAATTGGGTCAACCCCGCAGCCGGATGGCACATGACTGGCATCAGGCCGCCGCGCCCGAGCGCACGGCCTTCCATACCGCGATGCACCCAGCGAGCAGCCCCTCGAGCTCGGACAGCGGAATCATGTTGGGTCCGTCGCTGAGCGCCTGCTCCGGCGAGGGATGGGTCTCGATGAAGAGGCCGTCGGCGCCGGCGGCGAGCGCCGCCTTCGCCAGCGGAGGGACGAATTCCCGCTGGCCGCCGCTCTTGCCCCCGGCGGCTCCGGGCAGCTGCACGCTGTGCGTCGCGTCGAACACCGTGGGGAAGCCGTTCTCCCCCATGATGGCGAAGGACCGCATGTCGACGACCAGGTTCTGGTACCCGAAGGTGGTGCCGCGCTCGGTCTGCCAGATCTCGCTCGCCCCGCCCTGCCTGAGCTTGTCGGTCACGTGGACCATCTCCTGCGGGGAGAGGAACTGCCCCTTCTTCACGTTGACCGTGCGCCCGGTGGCCGCCGCGGCGAGGAGCAGGTCCGTCTGCCGGCTCAGGAACGCGGGGATCTGAAGGACGTCGCACACGGCGGCGACCGGAGCGCATTGAGCGCGCTCGTGCACGTCGGTGAGCACCGGGAATTTGTACTCCTTCTTCACCAGGGAGAGAAGCTGGAGGCCCTCCTCGAGGCCCGTGCCCCTCGGGCCGCTGCCCGAGGTGCGGTTCGCCTTGTCGAAGGATCCCTTGAAGACGATCTTCAGCTCGGGATGGGCCCTCCCGATCTCGGTGAGCCTGCCCGCTACGGCGCGGCACACCGCCTCGCTCTCGAGCGAGCACGGGCCCGCTATCAGGAGGAGGCGCGACGGGTCGAAGATCTTCACTTGCGCCCCTTCCGCGCACCCCGCCGGACCTTGATGGCGGCGCCTATGAATGCCGCGAAGAGCGGGTGGGCCTTGTTGGGCTTTGACTGGAACTCGGGGTGGAACTGCACGGCCACGAACCATGGGTGCCCCTTGAGCTCGATGATCTCGACCAGGTTTCGCTTCGGGTTGATCCCGCTGATGACGAGGGCACTCTTCAGGCGCTCGACGTAGGCGTTGTTCACCTCGTAGCGGTGCCGGTGGCGCTCGCGTATCAGGGTGTCGCCGTAGGCCTTGGCGGCGAGGGTGCCGGGGGTGACCGCGCAGTCGTAGCTGCCGAGGCGCATCGTGGCACCCTTGTCGGTGATGGCCTTCTGCTCCTCCATCATGTTGATGACCGGCTCGGAGCACTTCGGGTCGAACTCGGTGCTGTTGGCCCCCTTCAGGCGCAGCACATTGCGCGCGATCTCGATCACGGCGATCTGGAGCCCGAGGCAGAGACCGAAATACGGGATGCCCTTCTCGCGCGCGTAGCGCGCGGCGGCGATCTTGCCCTCGGTGCCCCGGTCGCCGAAGCCGCCTGGGACAAGGATGCCGTCCAGGCCCTTCAGGAGCGCCATCCCGCCCCTCTTCTCGAGGTCCTCCGCATCAATACGCTTCACGTTTACCTTGCAGGTGTTGGCGATACCCGCGTGCGTGATGGACTCGTAGACCGACTTGTAGGCGTCCTGGAGCTCGATGTACTTGCCGACGACGCCGATCGTGACCTCGTTCCTGGGGTTAAGCAGGCGCCTGACGATCTCGACCCAGATGTTCTTCTTCGGGGCCGGGATCGAGTACCCGAGAAGGTCGAGGACGAGTTCGTCCATCCCCTCCTTCTGGAGGGCGAGCGGCAGCTGGTAGATCGAGCTGTCCACGTCGCGGCACTCGATGACCGCCTTGACCGGGACGTTGCAGAACATGCTCAGCTTGTCCCTGAGGTCGATGTCGAGGGGGTGGTCGCACCGGCAGACCAGGACGTGGGGCTGGATGCCGATCTCGCGCAGCTTGGCGACCGACTGCTGGGTGGGCTTTGTCTTTAGCTCCCCGGCCGCCGCGAGGAAGGGGACCAGCGTCACGTGGATGAACACGACGTCGTTCGGCTTCATCTCGAGGGCGAACTGCCTCATGGCCTCGAGGAACGGAAGCCCCTCGATGTCGCCGGTCGTGCCCCCGATCTCGGTGATAAGGACGTCGACGTCCTTGCCGCCGGCGTAGATCCGCTCCTTGATCTCGTTCGTGACGTGAGGGATCACCTGCACGGTCTTGCCGAGGTACACCCCGCGCCGCTCCTTCTGGATCACGCTCTCGTAGATCTGGCCGGAGCTGAGGCTGTTCAGGTGCGAAAGCTTCCCGCTTGTGAACCTCTCATAGTGCCCGAGGTCCAGGTCCGTCTCGGCGCCGTCCTCGAGCACGTACACCTCGCCGTGCTGGTACGGGCTCATCGTGCCCGGGTCCACGTTCAAGTATGGGTCGAACTTCTGTATCCGGACGGACAGGCCGCGAAGCTCAAGCAACGCCCCGAGGGCGGCCGCAGTAAGCCCCTTGCCAAGCGAAGAAACTACTCCGCCCGTCACGAAGATATATTTCATCCGAGAGGGATAAACGCCGCCCCGTGATTCGCGCAAGATTCTTCAACCCCAGAGGGGGCGCTACCTGAAGAAAAACGACACCGCGGCCAGGGCCGCAATGACGACGAGGCCGACGAAGAGCATCCACAGGGCCGCCTTCAGGAGCTTGAGCAGGATCCAAAGGACCACCGCCGCCGCAAGCGCCGCACAGCCAACGACGAACCAGTGGGGGTAGGCGGACAGGGATTGGAACATGCCAGAGGCTGGCAATGGGCGGGCGGCCACGCAAAATGAATTGCCCAGCACCTGCCTCAACCTCCAACTCGGCCCCTGTGGAAAGAAGGAACGTTAATTCGAAGCCCCAGCTCCTTGCATGGCTGATGTGCGACGCCGTGCACATCGACCCGGGATCCGGCAAGCACACGATCCTTGGCGTCTTCTCCAACATCATGGCGAAGCACTTTCCCGTGGTCCACCCCCACATGGTCTGGTTCCTTACGATCACGGACGTCGCGGCGGGGACCCACCAGCTCAGGATCTCTATGGGCATGGACCTCGAGGAGCCCAAGCCCCTGATCGAGCGCACCTTCGAGTCGCAGGGTCCCCTCCTGCGCATCAACCTCATCAGCGAAATCCGCAACCTGAGCTTCGAGCGGGCCGGCGACTACTCCATCCTGATCGAGGTCGACGAGGAGAGCCTCCTGGCGACGAGCCTCAACGTCACCGGCTGACCCGGGAATCACTATGACCGAACCGCAGATCGAACTCGTGGGCGTGGGCTCCCCCATCATGGACCTTGTGGCCCAGATTCCGGATTCCTTCCTGGCCAATGTCTCCGGGGACAAGGGAGGCATGGTGCTCGTCGACGACGCCGAGATGGGCCGGATCATCGCCCTCCTCGGGGAGGCGCCGGCGCAGACGACGGGCGGGTCCGCAGCCAACGCCACCTTCAATGCCGCGAGGCTGGGCCTGAGGACGGCCTTCGTTGGGAAGCTCGGCAACGACCACCTTGCGACGACCTACAGGGAGCGGTTCCGGAAGGCCGGGGTCGACGTCTCGCGCTTCAAGCACGGGCAGGTGCCCAACGCGCGCTGCCTTGCGCTCGTTACCCCGGACGCCCAGAGGACCATGCGGACCAACCTGGGCGCGGCGATGACGCTCTCGCCCTCCGAGATCTCGCCCGAGGACTTCCGCGGGGCCCGCCACGCGCACATCGAGGGCTACCTTGTCTTCAACCAGCACCTGTGCGAGGCCGTGCTCAACGCGGCCCGCGCCGCCGGGTGCACGATAAGCCTCGACCTCTCCTCCTTCGAGGTCGTGAACGCCGCCCGGGACTGGATGTTCCACCAGTTCGGGCACGGGATCGACATCGTCTTTGCCAACGAGGATGAGATCCGGGCTCTCTATCCCGGGCGAGGGAACGACTACGAGGCGCTGGCGAGGGAGCTCGCGACGCACGATGTCATCGCAGCCGTCAAGATGGGAAGGGACGGCTCGTGGATCGCCAGAGGCAAGGAGGCGCACCGGATGGCCCCGATCCATGTTCCCGACGTCGTCGACACCAACGGCGCCGGCGACGCATGGGCCGCCGGATTCCTCTACGGCTATGTCCGGGACCGGCCGGTCGCCGAATGTGGTGCGTTGGCCTCCCTGATGGGGGCGGAGACCGTCCGTCATCTGGGCCCCCTGATTCCCGACTCCGCTTGGGATGGGGTGAAGAGGCGTCTCGTCGATTAGAACGGGTGCGCGAGGTGGAGTCGGCTGGCCATTAATTCCTGAAGATATTGTATTATAGATGATTGTGGGATAACCCGGAAATTACGTCGACAGATTACTCTGCTTAATAGAGTACTCTGCAATGAACATTTCGCCTGAGGAAGCAACCCAAGCCCTCCGGGATATCGAGGCCTCGCGCGTGGCCATGCGATCCGCCTTCCGCTCCCACCGGGGCCACCTGTACCTCTGGCTTTGGGGATCCATCTGGGTTGCGGTCTCCCTGCTCTGCTGGAACGGGACGCCGCTCGGCTGGCGCATTTCCGGATGGCTCTCGCTCGCGGGTGTCGCCGCCTCGTTTGTGATCGGCACCCTGCAGGGCCGTCAGGTGCGCTCGCGGATCGACAAGCGGTTCATTGCCGTGTGCATCGCGATCCTTGTCTTCGGGTACGTGGCGCTGCCGATCGCACTTGGCCCCCCCCACTCGTACAAGGCCGCGTATGCCCTGGGGATGCTTGTCTGGATGCAGATCTACGTGGTCGGCGGCATATGGTTCGACAACTACCTGCTTTGGGTCGGCATCGCCGTGACTGTGCTTGTTCTGGCCAGCCTGCTGT